>Ga0206991_10280_pt1 | contig 15122 bp, 14 predicted proteins | sample Alteio_BWMinCont_9_FD_153286 | JGI IMG/M metagenome (GOLD analysis project Ga0206991, IMG submission 153286) | Enriched cells from forest soil in Barre Woods Harvard Forest LTER site, Petersham, Massachusetts, United States -... | ecosystem: Environmental > Terrestrial > Soil > Temperate forest >...
TACACGATAGATGTGATCGACCAACGCCTCGAAGGGCTCGGACTTGCGGCTGCGTGGCTGCGGCAGCGTGATTTCAAAATCTTCGCGGATTCGCGCCGGGTTGCTGGCCAGCACGATCACTCGATCGGCCAGGACCACGGCCTCTTCGATATTGTGCGTGACGATAAAAATCGCGCGAGTGGGAATTTTTTTGTCGTGCCACAGCTCCAGCAATTCGCCGCGCAGCGTCTCCGCCGTCAGCACATCCAATGCGGAAAACGGCTCATCCATGAACAATACTTCCGGCTCGATCACCAGCGCCCGGGCAAATCCCACGCGCTGTTTCATTCCTCCGGAGAGTTCCTTGGGATAGGCGTTCTCAAATCCGTCAAGGCCCACGGCGTCCAGGATGTGCAAGGCCCGCTTTTTACGGTCAAGCGGCGGCACACCGCGCGCTTCGAGCGGCGCCTCGACATTTTGAAACACCGTCAGCCAGGGAAACAGCGCGAAGCTTTGGAAGACAATCCCGACATTGGGCGGATCTTCCGTGAGTTTGCGCCCGTGCCAGAATACCTCTCCAGCGGACGGAGCGGAAAGCCCCGTCAGCATTCGCAGCAGCGTGGACTTCCCGCAGCCTGAAGGGCCCAGCAGCGCCAGAATTTTCCCCGGCATAATTTTAATGTTCGTAGGGGAAACGACTTCGATGCGCCCGCCGTCCGGCTGCGCGTAAAATTTCTCGAGGTCTCGCCCTTCGAGAATCGGCTCGCCGTTTTCGGCTTCGGGAACTGCAGCAGCGATTGGACTGTTGTTGGTTTGCGACACGGCAGCATTATGAACGATTTGGATTCTAATTCTCAGCAGTAAAGTGGCGCAGGCTTCAGCCTGTGGGGTTTAGTCCTTGCAAGTGCAAACCCCACAGGCTGAAGCCTGCGCCACTGAGGTTTTTGTTCAACGAGTGTTTAAGCAGGATTGCGGTCGACAGCAGGATGGCGCACATCGCTTCCCGCCACCATGTAGATCACGTCCTCTGCAATGTTAGTAGCGTGGTCGGCGATGCGCTCAAGATTTTTTGCCACCAGGATCAGCTCAAACGCGGGGAAAACGACGGACGAATCGCCCATCATGTAGCTGAGCAGCTCACGGAAAATCTGGTCGCGAAGCTGATCGACTTGATCGTCGCGGGAAAGCACCGAGCGAGCCAGTTCAATATCGCGGCGCACCAGCGAATCCAGGCTGTCGCGCATCATTTTTTCGGCAAGCTCGCCCATCCGCGGCAGGTCCACATAAGGCTTCACGCGCGGGTGGCGCACAATGCGCGTCGCCGAATGCGCGATGTTCACTCCCTGGTCTCCGATTCTTTCCAGATCATTGTTGATGCGCGCAATGGCCAGAACAAAGCGCAGATCGGCGGCCATGAGCTGTTGCAGGGCGAGCAATTGCACCACGCGATCGTCAATCTCAATCTGCAGCTCGTTGATAGCGTTCTCTTCCCTGAGGACGGTCTGCGCGAGTTTTTCGTCCGCATCGAGCACCGAATGAACCGCCTGGTGCACAGCTCGCTCGGCAAGGCTGCCCATCCATAGCAGCCGTTCTTTCAGCTCTTCCAGATCGCGTTCGAAATGGCGTTCCATTCTTTACGTCCTCTCCATGGCAAATACTACTCTGCCCCGGGCAGTGCGACAATCCTCATCCGAAGCGGCCGGTGATGTACGCCTCTGTCCGGGGATCCGAAGGCGTGGTAAACATGTGCCCCGTTGGGGAGAACTCGATCAGGTCGCCATTCAGCATGAAAGCGGTCGAATCGCTGACGCGGGCCGCCTGCTGCATGTTGTGGGTGACGATTACCAGCGTGCACGACGGCTTTAGTTCGAACAGCAATTCTTCGATCTTCGCAGTATTTACGGGGTCCAGAGCCGAACACGGCTCATCAAGCAAAAGCACCTCGGGATCAACTGCCAGCGCCCTGGCGATGCACAATCGCTGCTGCTGGCCTCCAGAGAGGGCATACGCGGACTTTTGGAGCTTGTCCTTCACTTCGTCCCACAGCGCGGCGCGGCGCAGGCTCTTCTCCACTGCCTCGTCCAGGCGTCCCGCATGCCCGTTGATTCGCAGTCCGTAGGCCACGTTTTCGTAAATGGACTTGGGAAACGGGTTGGGCTTTTGGAAAACCATGCCTACCATGCGGCGCAATTTGGTGACATCCAGCGTGAGGATATTCACGCCATCCAGGGCAATTTCCCCCTCCAGGCGCGTATGGCGGAGCGTTTCGTGCATCCGGTTCAGCGTTCGAAGCAAGGTGGATTTGCCGCAACCAGAAGGTCCGATCATGGCCGTCACTTTATTCGTGGCCACGTCCATCGAGACGTTATGCAGGGCGTGGTTCTTCCCATAGAAGAAATTGAGCTTCGTGACTTTCATTCGCAGTGTATTTGCGCCTGATGTGGTCATGGTAGGAGTATGTGCAGTCGATTTAGCCGTGGAGGACGCTGCTGTTGCCCCCGAACTCGACAGGAGTGGAAAAGCGGCATTCATCGTCAGGTCCTCTCATACGCGGTCCCGCGCGTCAAAAACGTGCGAACCAAAATGTTAGTCACCAAAACCAAGCCGAGCAATACGAGTCCCGCGGCCCACGCCTGCCGGTGCCAGTCTTCGTACGGCCCTGTCGCGTAGGTATAGATCACGACCGGAAGTGAAGACGTCGGCTGCATCCAGCCGGGGCTCCAGAAGCGATTGCCGAATGCGGTGAAAAGCAGCGGCGCCGTTTCTCCCGCTACGCGCGCCAGGGCCAGCAAAACGCCGGTCATTATGCCACGTGAAGCGGCGGGCAGCACGACGGTCGCGATCATCCGCCATTTGTTTGCGCCCAGCGCAAACGATCCTTCGCGCAGCGAGCGCGGCACATCCCGCAAAAAACTTTCCGTGTTGCGCAGCACCGTGGGGATCACCATGATTCCCAATGCAATTCCGCCCGCCAGGGTCGAAAAGTGATGCATCGGCATCACCACCAGGGCGTAAGCAAAGATGCCCATGACGATCGAAGGCACGCCGTTCATCAGGTCCGCCGTGTACCGCACCAGAAATGGGACAGTCCTCCCGCCAAATTCCGCGAGGTACACGCCGCCGAGTAATCCGATGGGAACGCCGAACAACGCGGCGAGCAGCAAGAGTTTCAGGCTTCCCACGATGGCATTGGCCATGCCTCCGCCCTCTTCACCCACCGGAGCAGGCAAGTGCGTGAAGAAACTCCAGGACAAATCTTTTCCACCATTCCAGATCAGATAGCCAAGAATAAAAAATAGGGCCGAGACAGTGAGCAGCGCGCACAGTCCCGTGAGCGAGAGCATGACCACATTGAGCGATTTTCTCCAGGCGAGGCGCACGCTCATGTGGGGAGCACCCCGCTGCCGCGCGCGGTCGTAACAAGAATCAAGAGTCGCGCAAGTCCGTTCAACAAGAAAGTGAGCAAGAACAGAACGAGCCCGAGTTCAATCAGTGCGCTCAAGTACAAATTGCCCGTGGCCTCGGAAAATTCATTGGCCAGCACTGAAGCGATCGAATATCCGGGCGAAAAAAGCGATGCGGCAATTTTGGGATTGTTGCCGATAACCATCGTGACGGCCATCGTTTCGCCCAGGGCGCGAGCGAGCGCGAGAAACACGGAGCCAAAAATTCCGATCCTCGCCGCGGGGACAACTACTTTCCAGGTGGATTCCCATTTCGTGGCGCCGAGCGCCAGCGCTGCCTCGCGCTGATCGCGCGGGACCGCGAGAAGGACTTCGCGCGACACCGAGAGCACAAACGGCACGATCATGATCGCGAGGACAATTCCCGCCGTTAGAAATCCGATGCCGTACGATGGCCCCTGGAAAAGAGGCAAAAACCCAAGCGTCTTTTTCAGCGCAGGCTGTATGACGGTTCGCATAACCGGGACCAGAAGGAACACGCCGAGCAAACCATAAATCACGCTGGGAACCGCCGCCAGCAAATCGCTGACAAATGTGAGGGAAGAGGAAAGCTTCGGGGGCGCGAGCTCGGCCAGGAAAATAGCCGCCCCGACTCCGAGAGGAACCGCAATGAATAGCGCCACCGCCGATGTCACCAACGTGCCGTAAATGAAAGAAAGCGCGCCGAAATCGCCGGCGACCGGATCCCAGGTTTTGGTTACGAAGAAACTCCAGCCGAATTTGGTCCGGGCCTCCGCCGAAAGTACCCAAAGTTGATACACCAGAAGGACCGCGATCAGCAGAAGCGTCGCCGCGGCAATCAGTGTGATGAGGTGAGCGATTTCATCCGCACCCGTCCACCGGCGCAGGAACGAACGCGGAACCGCAGTGAACTCCGCAGGCGTTGCCGCGTTCGGTGTGGTGGCCATTTTGTTGCACTCGCCTTCCCGGCAAAAATCATTACTGAATCTGCGCGATCGCTTTCATTTCCTTGGCGACAACTTCCTTCGGCAGTTTTGCATACGCCAGCGCTTCACAGTATTGCTGCCCGTCAGTCATCATCCACTTTAAAAAGTCCTTCACGGCATCGCGCTTCGCTGCATCGGCGAACTTCGAGGGAATGAGAAGCCAGGTAAAGCTCGCGATCGGATAGGCGGCTTTGTTGCCGTCGGGGTTCGTGATCGAGACGCGAAAGTCATCCGGCATGGATTTCGACGCAGCGGCGGCCGCAGCCGACACGCTCGCCAGGTCCGCCTTCACAAACGCGCCCGCTGAATTCTTCACGCGCCCGTAAGCTATCTTGTTCTGAACCGCATAGATCAACTCGATGTAACCAAGAGAGTCCGGTGTCTGCTGGACGAGCCCCGCCACGCCTTCATTACCCTTGCCACCCAAACCTACTGGCCAGTTAACAGATGTCGCTTTGCCAACCTTCGTCTGCCACTCGGGGCTGATCTTGGAAAGATAATCTGTCCAGATGTAGGTTGTGCCGCTTCCATCGGATCGGTGCACCACGACGATGTCATCGGAAGGCAGCTTCACGCCCGGATTTGCCGATGCGATCGCCGGATCGTTCCACTTGGTAACCTTCCCCAGGAAAATTCCGCCAAGAGCCTCAGGTGTAAAATTTAATTCCGCGGTTACGCCGGGCAAATTGTAGCTGGGCACGTCAGCGCCCAAAACTGTCGGAAAATGCAGAATCGGTACAGTCGCTTGCTTGAGCTGATCGTCGTTCATCGGGCCGTCAGAGGCGCCGAAATCGACGGTCTTGTCGATTAGTTGGCGAATACCACCGCCCGAACCAATTGATTGGTAGTTAATTTGGACGCTCGGATGAGATTGACGGTAAACGTCGAACCACTTGGAATACATCGGATAGGGGAACGTCGCGCCGGCGGCATTCAATAAAACTGGCCCATCGGCGACGGCGAGTGTCGCAACCGTCAGCAGAACCGCAAGTACGCTGAGCACTTTTACAATTCGCATGTATTCTCCTGTAGATTCAGCCCTGGATTCTGACCCTGAATTGTTACAATAATGTTACAAGGCAGTGAGGCAGGCATGAAATCGATGAATCCTTATAACTCTCGCATCATGTGACCCTTACAAAGAAAGGGGAGATGGGCCGACGCCAGGGGAGCGCCGGCCCGGGGTGGGTTTGCAACACGAAGTTCGCTGTTCTGCACCAAAATTGTGCAGCGAAATTCAGCTTCTCTTATCCGGATAATCGGCTTCTTCGACAACCAGCCGCGCGTGTCCGTGACGCACATCGAGACCCCGAACCCAGAAAATAATGTCTTCTGCAATGTTCGTGGAGTGATCGGCGATGCGCTCGAGATATCTTGTGGCCAGCACGAATTGCAGCTGCGGCGCGGCCTGTTGGGGATCTTCGGTCATCCGTGCAAGCAAGTGTTCGAAAATCTGGTCGCGATAGCGGTCTACCACATCGTCCGATTCAAGAACTTCGCCGGCCAGGACTACGTTGCGAAAAATCAGCGCGCCCAGGCTGCGGCCCAGCATTCCACGAACCGCACCGGCCATCGGTTCGAGATCGCGCGGCGTCTCGGTGATATTCATGCCGGCAAGGGAAATCACGCGCTCGGAAATGTTCACGGCCAGGTCGCCGATGCGCTCAAGGTCGTTGGCAATTTTCTGCGTGGCGACGACGCGGCGGATTTCTTCGTCGTCGAGCAGCCCGGTTCGCAGCATCCGGACGGCGTGGTCATCAATCAAAATTTCCATTTCGTTGACGCGGGGTTCCACCAGAAACACCTTGCTGGAAAGCTCTGTGGCAGCGTCCAGATTGGGGCGCAGTAGCGCGTCGAGCGCGCATCCCACGCTGCTTTCCACCGTGCGCGCCATGGAAACCAGATAATTGGCCAGCACGTCCTGATAGATCGTTTGTACTTTGGTAGCCGGGGTCGCCATTGCTCCACCTTTGGCCTAGTTTATTGGCATGGCGAGCATAATTGGATTTTGTGACAGGAGGATGAAGAGAGGGTGAATATCCGGCGAAAGGGTTCGCGCTGTAAGTCCTTTACGGTGTCTAGTTTCCGAGACGGATTTGCTCGGGAAGGTCAAACCCCATTTTAAGGGGTCATTTCGTTCGTCAGGAGACACTTGGGACACTGAAATGAAATCGCGAGCCCTGGCCTACGGCGCTTTCCACCCAGATGCGGCCGCCATGGGCGTCCACGATATGGCGGGCTATCGCGAGCCCGAGTCCGGTGCCGCCAGCCTCGCGCGACCTTGCTGCATCCACGCGGTAAAATCTCTCAAAAATGCGCTCCAGGTCGGATTCCGGAATTCCGATGCCGGTGTCGGTGACCGTGAAAATGACTTCACGTCCGTTTGCACGCGCTTTCACTTCGATTTGTCCGCCGGAGGGTGTGTATTGCAAGGCGTTGTCGACCAAATTCTGCAAAACTTCACCGAGCTGCGCGCCATCTCCGCGAACCGCCGGAACATTCTCTTGCATATCCACAAGAACCCTAAGGCCTCTTGCTTGAGCATTGAGGCGCGCCGTCTCGAGGCAGCCGTTCACGAGCGCTTCCACGCGGATGGGGCGAAGTTCGAGTTCCAGGCGGCCCGCTTCGATTCTTGAGAGTTTTAATAAATCATCCGTAAGCCGGGCCAGCCGCCAGGCGTGCTCGCGGATAATTTCGACGAACCGTTTTCGATTGGCTGTGTCATCCAGCGCGCCGCTGAGGAGAGTTTCGGCGAAGCCCTGAATCGCGGTCAGCGGTGTCTTGAATTCATGCGAGACATTGGCCACAAAATCGCGCCGCACGCGCTCCAGCCGCCGCAACTCCGTGATGTCATGCAGCACCAGGACTGCGCCATTCGCCCCGGCTGCGCGGACAGGCGCCGCGGTGACGCTAAAATTTCTGCGACGGACCGTGCCAACTTCGACTTCGCCGGTTAGTTCTTCCACTCCAGAAAGGGCTTGCCTCACGAGCGCAATCAGATCCGCCTGCCTCAACGATTCGACCAGCGTCCTGCCCTGCGAGCTACCCTCCGGCAACTCAAGGATCTGTTCGAACGCCCAATTGCAATACAGAATGCGTTCTTCACCCGTAACCACGGCGACGCCCTCAACCATGCTGCCGAGAATTGCAGACGAGCGATTACGTTCATCGGTGAGCGTGCGGATGGTCTGCCCAAGGCCGTCGACGGCGCGGCCAAGCGCGTCCGCCAAGTCCTCAAGTTCATCATGGCCGTGATCGCGCTCGGCGGGAGAGAAGTCCCCGCTCGCGGCGCGGTCAGCAAATTCTTTCAGACCTCGGATGCGCAACGTGACCGATCGAGAAGAAAAGAAGAGCGCGATTCCCGCGGCAAGCAGTAGAATCGCCAGAACAGGCCAGATTTTCAGCAGGGTTCCGGGTGAGGCCCATTCCGCCGCAGCAAGAATCGCTGCTACCAGCGCCAGGCAAATCAAAACCGGCCGCCAGAATAGGCTCACGCGCACGGGAGCATTACTCCTGTTTTTCGGATTGGCCCTCGCTTTCGAACATATACCCCGCGCCGCGCACGGTTTTCAAGAAGGCGGGATGGTCGGCATCGATTTCTACTTTTTCCCGCAAGCGGCGAATGTAAACATCCACGCTGCGGGGCGTCACAAAACGCTCCGTGCCCCAAACGGCGTCCAGCAACTGATCGCGCGTGAACACGCGATTCGGGCGCGTCGCGAGGTAATACAGCAGGCGAAATTCAAGGGTCGAAAGCGTCACCGGTTTGCCGTCGCGCGCGACGCGATAAGAGGAAGGATCGATCGACAGGCCCCGCGCTTCGATCACTCGCTTCGGTTCGTTTGCAGGTTCCGTGCGGCGTAGCAGGGCCTTCACGCGAGCCCCAAGCTCGCGCGGGCTGAAGGGTTTGGTCACATAATCGTCGGCGCCCATTTCCAGCCCCACGACTCGGTCTGCTTCTTCGCCGCGCGCGGTCAGCATCAGGATGGGAAGGCGGTTCAGTGATGTATCGCGGCGAATTTCCTTGCAGATATCCAGGCCCGAAAGTTTCGGCAGCATCAGGTCGAGCAGCAGAATGTCCGGCGGAGTTTTGCGAACTTGCGCGAGGCCGCTGGCGCCGTCCGTCGCAGCGGCAACCTGAAATCCCTCGCGCTCGAGGTTGTAGCGAACAAGCTCGACAATGTCCCGGTCATCTTCGATCAGCAAAACTCGTTTCATCGACACGCATCCCTGCTTTGGCGAGCCATCGCCCGCCAACAAACGCACTATATTACACGGACGTGTCAGAGCGCTATGTTACGGCAGGGTTAAAAAACGGGCCTTGATGAACCCAGGATTTTCGCCATATTCGACGGCGGATACATGTTGGAAGAACAAACCGCACTTCCCTGGAACGCGAATCTCCCGATTGGCGATTTGCGAGACGCCAATCGGGAGATTGGCGTTCCCGGGATTTAACCACTCAGATTCGCAGGAACAATTTTCCGCGGTAGAAAGGCCACAAAAGAGCAAAAATCACGAGGACGAAGAAGACTGCAAAGGCGAGAGAGGCGTTCACCGGGCTGGCGTACGGCACGAAATATTTATCGTAAATCCAGCCGTGCAACGTGGTTTCGTGGCCATGAAAATTTAGGAAGTCAAAATCGGTGCTGACTTCGGAAACCAGCGCAGCCAATGCGTACGCCAAAATTGCGTTCATCCCGAAAACAAGGAAGGGCGCTGTCCAGGCACGCCAGGCGCGCACATCGATTATCCAATAACACACGGCCAATGCGAGCATCGCGAAGCCACCGGTGAAAAGCACAAACGAACTCGTCCACAAATTTTTGTTGATGGGAAAATACGGATGGATAAGCAACCCCGCAATCATCAGCGCGAGCCCTGCGGCAGCGAGTCCCAACGCTTTGCGCTGCGCGCGGCGATCTGACCGCAGCCATTCGCCGGCGAGAATCCCGATCAGCAAGGACGCAATCGCGGGGAGAGTGGAAAGCAATCCTTCAGGATCCCACGTGACCGACTCGGACCACAAATGGCCACCCATAAGCGTGCGGTCGACGTATGCACCAAGATTGTCATCTTTGCCCAGATGCCCTGCGCCATAACCCGGCACCGGCACGAAGGTCATCAGCGCCCAATATCCAATGAGCAGTGCGATCGCAACGGCGGCGGTCACTCGAATATTCGCGCGCACGCGGGCGGGTTGTTCGCGAGCGGACTGCATTTGAAATGTAAACAAGTAGAGCAATCCTGCAACGAGATAGCACAGAGCTATGCGCTGCAGCACGCCCATAATCCGGATGGAGCTGAAATCGAAGTCAGGAAAACCATTCAGGAATAAACCGATGGCGAAAATCAACTCGCTGCGCCGCACGACGTGAATCACGAGAGCGCGCCGCGTGAGCCCGCGCGCGATGCGTGAAGCAAACGACAGCGTCATGGAAACGCCGACGATAAAAAGGAAAAAGGGAAAGATCAAATCCGTCGGAGTCCACCCGTTCCACTCCGCGTGTTCAAGCGGCGAATAGATATGACTCCAGGAACCGGGGTCGTTCACCAGAATCATCGCGGCAATGGTCGCGCCGCGAAACACATCCAGCGAAATCAATCGCCCGGGGCGCTCCACGCGAACAGTCGCCTGGGGACTAGAAGTGGTCGCCGCTATGGTTTCCGCCGTGGCGATGGGGAGACCTCCGATGGCGGCGATAGTACAGCAGCTAATGGAATGCCGCAACGCCGCGACTGCACACATGCAATCGCAGAAAAAAGAAGCGCGGCCGGGAGGGGCATCCCGACCACGCTTCTTGCCTGAGGGAAAAAACTTTTGCGACTTCCGTAAACGGTAAGCGCGTTTACCGATAACTCAAATTGTGCGCGCCGCAGAGAATAGAACTCACGTAGCTGGCGGTTTGCGGGACCCACCAGATGTGGCGCACCCACGAGTGCCTGCTATACATCATCTTTTTTCCGGCCAGATCCATCAGCGCCGGACCAACTTGAATGGCTGCGTATAGCGACGCATTACCGGCAAAGGGCCTCAACAAGGGGTTTAATTCCACGGCTCCATAAGTCGTAATGGCCCGGCGCGTGGACCAGGCGTCAAATGTCGCGGCGCCACTCGAAGCAATGACCAGCCCTCTCCACATGAATTGTTGGCGACGATTCTCAGCGCGCAATTGATCGACACTCACCGTCATGGCCTTGCCCGAGCTTAGGAACGCGATCGGGGCGGGGGCTTTCACCGCAGCGGGTACCGGCGCCGGAGCTTCCGGCAGTGACGCGCTAGACTCCGTGGCTGGCTGAGTAGCGGCATCAAAGGATGCCGTCATGAATGGCAAAGCATCATCAGAGTTTTCCGCGCTGGTCGAGCCAGAAATGGTCCCAGGTACATTGATCAAGAGATTTTCAGCCGACAAGGATTGCGTGGCTGCTAGTTGCGGATGAATCAAGAGCACGGCAATGGCGAGAAACATTTTCGCTATCCTCAGTACGCTGCAGGGGTCCGGCTGGCGGCTTCCTCCAACGTGGGGCTAGCTTAGGAGGGGGGCTCGCCCCCGGCTATGGCTCGGTAGTCCCGAAGATATTGGGACGAAGGTTTGGGAGGGTACTAGTCCTATAGTTCCAGAGCTTTTGTGGCGAAATTGTGGGGCCAATCTTGCATTGAGGATGGCAGGAACAGGTCTTCAAGCGCTGGATTTTCATAACTGATTGAATAATAGGTAGTTACTGTAGTTTTTGAGGGGAATCAGGGATCTCCAAAACGGCAATTTTTCCGTCCGGCATGCGTTCAAACGTTGGGGCATATATGCCTATCTGTTCCCGCCGCCACCACAGACCCTGTGCCCGCTTTTCGCTCCGGTCGGTAAACCAGTATTGCCAAATCACCACGCGGATTTGCTCGGGCGGGTGCCCAGCAAATGGGTTCGCGCCAAACAGGGCCAGCACATCCGGTTCGCCGTGAAGGAGGCGCTGCTCGACTTGCAAGACCCAGCGATATTGCCGCCACTCGCCCAACGAGGCGAACCACAGGTTCCAATCAAAGCGCGGCTGATAGGGCGCATAAATGCGCGGCGGCGCGTGCACGTCCTGCGGTTTATTTTGGAACGGGTAGGGAGTCCAGGTCAGGCCATCGTGCGAACCCTGGAATTCGATTTCGTAGCGGTCCCGCGTCATGACCGCAAAAAGTCCGAACTCGTTGGCGATGCGAAACGGTTCGAGCGCGCGGATCGGGCCTGACGGAAGCGGCGCGGCTGGAATCAACATGAAGACGAGGAGCGCTGACGTCGCATAGAAAATCCACGTTAGGAAAAATGCCTGCACCCAAAGACGAAGAGGGCTCCGCCAGGTGTGCGCTTCAGCCGGCAGTATCTCCTGGGCGCCGGGAGAAGAAATGGCGGCAGGCCGGAGGCTCCGCGGAAAAAATTGGGCCAAGAAATTATCGTCGAGCAACAGGATGCCAAGTGCGAGGACCAAATAATTCAGGAAGGCGTAGTTGCTCGTCAAAATGATGCCAATCTGCCAGGCGGTAATCACGAAGAACAATACGATGCGTGAACGCCGCGGCAGAAATATGGCGAAGATCAGGACCAACTCCAGTGCCAGCGTCAGGAACGCGGTGGCCGCATGAAACCCGTGCGGCAATTGGTGCGCGTACCACGCGATCCATGTGGGCAGCGGGCCGTTTTGATAATACTGATCCATGGCGGAGAGATCCCGCCATTCCGGATCGCGTCCCAGAATTTTCGCGATGCCTGATTCAAAATAGATGCGAAACATCAGCCAGATGAGCAGATACCTGCCGGCGCGCGAAGGCGGGTCCGGCGATCCCCACCGAGGCCGCCAACCCGGCGGCGCAAAAAACAGGCAGATGAAGCCGGCTTCGAGCAACATCCCATCGGATTGATAGCTTGCAAAATCCTGGGCCGCCGCGATAAAAGACAGGAACGCAACCAGGCAGATGATCAGCATGCCGCGAGGGCAAATGTTCAGGACAAGCAGAAGCGACGCCACAATTCCCGCGAAGCAAACGCCGATTAAGAAGCGATCGCTTGCCGACCACCAAAAAACCGTGGGCGCGTACCAGAAACGGGCGCTTCCCAGAACGCGCGCCACCTCGACAAGATAATCTCGCGCCGGAAGAATTCCATTTGGTCCGATGAGCCCGCGAATTTGATACGCGAGCGAATAGAATGCGGAAAAAAATATCAGCCCAATCGCGCGGAGAAAAAGCCAGCGCGCGGCCAGATAACCGGGCAGCGAGAAATCAGGGCCGAACAGGCGTCTTGGAATGTCTCTGAAATCGAAGTCCATTCGCGGCCATTATACTGATAGATCCGTCCGGAGGCGTCACGGCATTGCCAAAAGAAAAAATCGCAGCGAATGGCACAGCCGCTGAAGTAGAGGGTTTTAGTAGCGTAGGCTTCAGCCTGCGGGGTTTCTGCTCGGCGCTACAAAAGAAAAACACACAGGCTGAAGCCTGTGATACTGTCCGTAGGATTTCAAACTTCTAGGCTTCATCAAATTCCTCGAAGACTTCTCTCTTCGCTAAATTCTTGGGGGCATAAAAACGCTGGCGGCACTTGCCACAGCGATATGGACGATAGGGCAGGAAGAGGAGGACCCAAAATTCCAGAACACGTCCGCGCTTGGTCCGATGCACATGGTCACTTCCGCACAGGGGACAATTTCTTTCCTCGGTGTACACAAACAGACCAAGTGTGCGATTCATTGGCAATGGATGGTAGCGCCGGGCGATACAAGGCGCAATCGCCTGGCGCGCCTTCTTTACGCAAGAATTACTATTTATAAATTATGAATGTTAGAGTGAAGCCAGCACCTGCATGGCTTGGTGCCGCAGCTTGCCGAGATTACGATTCACCGAATGGCCCCGCGGCAGGAAGCGCAGCACGGGCGGACGCCGGATTGCCAGGCGATCTAGGCCAATTTTCAGGCGCTGGTCGTGCGGGGCGTACCGCAGTCCGCGAATCAGTGTATCGGCGGCGTCCTGTCTGCGGTCGGCGGCCACGTATACTTCCGCGAGGTTCAAATAGAGTTGCGCCTGGCGCCGGCTCATGCGAATTGCGGAGCGGCAAAGTTCTTCTGCCTCGGCCCATTTCTGCTCTGTAGCCGCAATAGCCACTCCCATGTAGGAGATATAGAAAGGATTGGCGGGTTCTTCTTCGAGGGCGGATTTGAGGTGAGGCAGGGCTCTGTTCGCATCGCCTCCGCGCAGAAATGCGAGGCCGGCGCGGAATTCCTGGAACGCTTCGACCATGATCATCTTGATGTCCTCCACTGGGCTGGTACAACGGGCCCTGCAGGCGCCATATTGGGCCGCGGGCAATTCGTTAAACCTTGTTGAAAAGGTTAAAATTGGGGAGTGAATCGGACAACTGATCGGACGGCCAGAAGAGGGACAGTGATACTCAGGGGTTAATGATAGGAATGGTTCTGGCCAGCTAATGCAGCCTGTCCGATTTTCATGGACGAGGCCTCGGCACGCTATGAATTAAAAGGATTTGCGGCCCGAGGGAGGCTGGTCGGGCCGCTCAAATAGCGCATGCGAAGCTCATGCGTTCGAAGCATGATCCAACTTCTACTTTTTTCTTGAGCGGTGGCTGGGGACACCGCAAAATCAGGCTGGTGAAGAAAAGTACCTAAAATGCCGCTGTGCCCGCTTCGGCTACTGCGTGATCCTGATCGCCTGAACCGCCACTAACGCCGATCGCCCCCACCACTTTACCGTCCCGCTTCAAAGGAATGCCGCCTGCAAAGATCATGATCTTGCCGTCGTTGGAAGCGTGGATTCCGAAAAATTGTCCGCCGGATTGGGAGTGTGGCGCCAGATCCTTGGTTGCAATGTCAAAGGCGCGCGACGTGTAGGCCTTCTTCATGGAAATGTCGATGCTTCCGATCCAGGCGTCATCCATGCGGATGTGCGCGACGATGTTTCCGCCTTCATCCGCCACCGCGATGTTCATGGGCTGGCCGATTTCCTTGGCTTTCTTTTCCGCCGCGCTGATCACTCGCCGGGCGTCTTCCAGTTTCACTGCGGACATGCTGCTTCCTCCTTGATTTGAGTACATGGTCTAAAGGCACGTGGGGCATTGCCTTCGGCGAATCCAAGTTAGACGGCTGGAAGACGAGTTTCAAGCTGATCTGTATTGCGCACTGACCTTTCTACTCTTGCTGGAAGGCTCTAGGGCCACAGATGGGAGGAACTACAGGCGGTTCTTGCATGATTCAGTTGATGGTCGTACCCTTCGCTCTTTCGCCTACCGCCTCAAGATTCAGTTGCTCAATCTCCTGATAGAGGACTTTTGCGCGTTCGAGCGCTGCTGAAATGCTCAGGCTGATATTTCCCGCTCCGACGTGCTCTTCAAATTCGGCTTGATGCATCAGGCGGGCGGGCTGTTCGCGCGCGCCGCAGAGAATGAGTCCGCGCCCGGATTTGTGTACTGCGTCAGCTAGATTCTCGATGGCCTGCAAGCCTGTGGCGTCGATCGCAGTCATGTTTCGGAGGCGAAGCACGAGGATCGGAGGCAGTTCCGGAATGCGCTGGATCACTTCGTCGATTTTATCGGTGGCGCCAAATAGAAAAGGTCCGTGGATGCGGAAGATGGTCACGTACGGCGGAATTTCCTTGTGCTGCAGAATGTGTACGTGGCCTTCGCGGAGATATTCGTCAGTGACTTGCGCGACTGTCGTCGTGGCCGTGACTTTGCGAATATAAACC
>Ga0206991_10281_pt1 | contig 15116 bp, 12 predicted proteins | sample Alteio_BWMinCont_9_FD_153286 | JGI IMG/M metagenome (GOLD analysis project Ga0206991, IMG submission 153286) | Enriched cells from forest soil in Barre Woods Harvard Forest LTER site, Petersham, Massachusetts, United States -... | ecosystem: Environmental > Terrestrial > Soil > Temperate forest >...
CGGGACCGTGAAGATCCCGAGCAGACTTGCAGCCGTCATGCCTCCGATCACGGTGGTGCCCATTATTTGGCGCGCAACCGAGCCGGCCCCCGACGCCGTCCAGAGCGGCACGCAGCCGAGAATGAAGGCAAAGGAGGTCATCATGATTGGCCGAAGTCGAAGCCGTGCGCCCTCCAGAGCTGCGTCCATCAGCGGCTTGCCGTGCTCGTACTGTTCCTTCGCAAATTCGACAATAAGAATTGCGTTCTTCGCTGCCAGCCCGATGAGCATCACCAGCCCGACCTGCGCATAAACATCGTTCTCCATCTGAACCATGTAAGGCGGCAGGAAAAGGCCCAGGATGACCCGCCGCAGCCACAACACTCCAAAGGCGCCTAAGACCGCGACTGGTGTGCTAAGAAGAACGCTGAAGGGGAGACTCCAGCTTTCATATAGCGCAGCAAGAATCAGGAAGACGAAGAGCAGCGAGAATCCGAAGATGACCGAAGACGGTACTCCCTCCTCCGCCTTCTTTTCCTGGTAAGACATGCCCGTGTAGTCGAAGCCCATCTCGTGAGGCATGGTCTGTTTGAAGACGTCTTCAAGAGCCGCCCTTGCCTGATCCGAGCTGAAGCCCGGGGCAGCGCTAGCGTTAATCTGCGCGGATCGGTACTCGTTGTAGCGCATCGTGAACTCAGGGCCTGAGCGTTTCTCAAACGATGCGAGAGCGGATAGCGGCACCGTCTCGCCCTGGTTATTGCGCACGTAAAATTGCCCAAGGTTATCGGTATTCGAGCGGAAGGGGGCTTCGGACTCGATGTACACCTGCCAGGTTCGGCCGAATTGGTTGTAATAGTTGACGAACAGGCCGCCCATATTCGCCTGAATGGTGTTATAGACATCGCTCAAGGCCACCCCTTGCTTCAGCACTTTCTCCTGGTCGACGTTAATGAACTCTTGCGGCACGCTGGGTATGAATGTGGAGAAGGTCGAGCCGATCTCAGGGCGCTTGCGAGCCGCCGCGACGAATTTGTCTAAGTTATCTGCGAGAAATTGCACGTCCTTTCCTGCGCGGTCTTCAAGGACGAATGTGACGCCTCCTGAAGTACCGACCCCCGGGATCGCCGGCGGTGAAAAGCTGAAGACTGTTCCGGCTGGAAGGTTATTAAGCTCCTTATCCAGACGTGCTTTGACGGCTTGATATTGTTCGGCGCGACTCTTGCGCTCGTCCCAGGGTTTCAGGCTCACCCAAAAGAATGCGTTGTAGCTGGTCCGAACAAAGCTCAGCAAGCTGAAACCAACTACGGTTGTGGTGTACTGGACGCCAGGAGTATCTGCGAGAATCTGCTCCACCCGTCGCGCTGCCTCGCTTGTGCGTTCCAGTGACGCAGCATTGGGAAGCTGCATGCTGATGTAGAGATATCCCTGGTCTTCGTCGGGCAGAAAGCTGGATGGAAGCCGGCTGCCAAAGAAGAGGCCGAGAGCGCCGCACGCTACCAGCAGCACCAGCACCGTTGCTCCCTTCCGAAGAAGTACGCCCGACCAGCGGACGTAGCCTCCGGTCGCGCGTTCGAAGAGGCGATTGAACCAGTTGAAAAAGTTCTGCAATAACCCATGGCTCTCCTCCTTTTTCCGCAGCAGGAGCCCTGAGAGAGCAGGGCTGAGCGTGAGTGCATTGAAGGCGGAGAGAACCACCGAGATGGCGATGGTGATTGCGAATTGCTGATACAACCTTCCCGTGATGCCGGGGATGAAGGCGGTCGGAACAAAGACCGATGAGAGAACTAAGGCAATGCCGATCACGGGCCCGGAGAGCTCCTCCATGGCTCTACGAGCAGCGTCTTTGGGATTCAAACCCTCTTCGATGTGCCGCTGCACACCTTCAACAACGACGATCGCGTCGTCCACGACCAGGCCAATGGCGAGCACCAGCCCGAACATCGAAAGCGTGTTAATGGAAAAACCAAACAGCGGGAACAAAACAAACGTTCCAACCAAGGAAACAGGTACCGCCAGCAATGGAATCAGCGTGGCGCGCCAATCCTGGAGGAAGAGGTAGACCACCAGGATCACAAGCACAATCGCGATCACAAGTGTCCAGAGAATCTCTTTCATGCCTTCCGTGACCGGGGCCGTCTGATCAAGGGCTATGGCATAGTCCATATCTTCGGGAAACCGCTGCTTCATCTGGGCCAGGAGCTTTCGGACACCTTCCACAGTTTGAACAGCGTTCGTTCCGGGCAATTGGTACACTGCGATCCCGCCAGCCACCTTGCCATTCAGGCGGCAGAGCATGCTATAGTCCTGGGTGCCCAACTCGACCCGGGCTACATCTTTTACGCGAACGATGCCACCGTTTGGTGCTTCGCGCACGATGATGTTTCCGAACTGCTCCGGCGACTTCAGGCGGCCTTGAGCCAGCACCGCATAGGTGAACTGCTGGTCGTGAGGCGCCGGTTGGCCTCCAACCTGACCTGCTGGGTTCACTGTGTTTTGTGCCTGAATGGCATTGGAAATGTCTGCGACTGTGATGCCGAGCTTTGCCAATTGGTCAGGTTGCACCCACAGCCTCATGGCATACTGGCCTGCACCGAAGACCTGGGTTTGGCCCACACCATACAAGCGCGCGATGGGATCATTCATGTTGATGTAGGCATAGTTAGATAGATAAGTCCCGTCATGAGTTCCGTGTGGCGAATAAAGGTCGATGATCATGAGCGGAGCGGTAACCGCCTTCTTGACGGAGACCCCATAACTGTTGACCGAGGGTGGCAACTGACCCGTTGCCAGCTGCTCGCGCGATTGCGTGAGCATCAGGTCCATGTTGGGATCAGTTTTAAGGTCGAAATCGATCATCAACTGTGTTTGCTGATTGGCGGTCGCGTTGAGCGAGTACATGTAGGTCATGTTGTCCACGCCGTTGACCTGCTGCTCGATGGGTGTTGCGACCGCATCCTCAAGGGTCTTGGCATCGGCGCCGGGATAGGTCGCTTGCAACCAGATTTCGGGTGGTGCAATGTTCGGAAACTGCGTTATCGGCAGGGTCGTGATCGTGACTGCGCCGACAATCACCATCAGAATCGCGATAACCATCGCGACTATCGGCCGGTTGATGAAGAACTTCGACATAACTCCGTCCCCTTTGCGTTTTTGGCTATTTTGTCAGTGGTCAGTCGACATTGCTGTTGAAGGGCTTGGTTTGCACCTTTATCCCCGGCCGTAGGTTTTGCTGGCCTTCGACGACCACTTGGTCGCCGTGTTTTAAGCCATCCTGGATAACCCACATCGTGCCCACGCGCTCGCCGACGCGAACTGAACTGATGGCGACCCGGCCACTTTTGTCCACAACGGCAACCTGGTAATTGCCCTGTTGCTCAGTGACCGCGGCCTGGGGAATCAACAGTGCATTCTGTTGTGTACGAACCACGGCACGAACCTTGCCGTATTGACCTGGACGGAGAACGTTGCCCGGATTGGGAAACAGGGCGGCAAGTTGGATCGCGCCGGTGTTCTGATTCACCTGGCGATCGGCAAAATAGAATTCGCCTTCATGTAAATTTGTGGATCCATCAGCGAGAATGAGCTGCAGTTTCCAGTGATCTTCTGTCGAACCCGAAAACTGCTTTTGCAGAGCGAGATATTCCTGTTCACTGACGCTGAAGTAATCCCTGATGGGATCGACCGTTGAAACCGTAGTAAGTACTCCACTGCTTGTGCTGACCAAGTCACCCACCTGGGCTTGGGCGATGCCTGCGATGCCATCGATTGGCGAAACAATGCGGGTGAAGTTGAGATTAATTTCTGCGGTTTCGACTGCAGCTTGGCTGGCTTGAATTTGAGCATGCGCAGAAGCTATGGCTGCCTCTGCCGCCTTCACTTGCGCCTTATTAGCGAGGTTAGTCTGGTTTGCGTTGTCGAAATCCTGCTGGCTAACGGCATCCACTTTTGCCAAGGGAGCGTACTTCTCAACATCGAGCTGGCTCTTGAGCTGGTTCGCTTCCGCTGTTGCGAGCTGCGCCTCTTCCTGAATCAGTTGTGCTTGCGCCTGATCTAACTGTCCCTTGGCCTGGTCGAGCGCGGCCCGGAATGAGCGAGGATCGATCTCGAAGAGCGGTTCGCCCTTGTGTACAAAGGAACCTTCCTTATAGTCCCGTTTGAGCAGGTATCCCGTGACCTGAGCTTTCACGCCGGCGTTGACCTGCCCGGTGAGGGTTCCGATCCATTCGCCGTAAACGGGAACGTCTTTTTCTTCAACGGCTGTAACCTCCACCACTTGCGGCGAGGGCGGCTGCACCGAGGCCTTAGCCCCTGAACGAGTGACTACATTCACCAGGATGGCCGCGACTAGGGCACCAGAAGCCCATGCCATGTGTTTCAGTTTCAGAAAGGAATTAACTTTCATCAGTTGCTTCTCCTGCTTCCGGAACGGTGATCTCTCGAGACCCTCTTGTTTCGGGAAACCCGCGGTGTCGTCGATCGATTTCGAGCACCATAGGCCCGCGAGCCTGCCGGCAACTTCCAGCGTGCAGAAGGCGCCATCCTCATGAACCGTGACCCGCAACATCGCATCCTGACCTCCGAAATGGCACGTCATTGAGATTGTGGCGAAATCGTCCGCACTCGTAACTAGCAATCCATGCCGAAGTTCTTGCCAACGATGCCAAACTAATTTCGTATTTGTTGCAGGATTCTTGGCACATTCCGCAAGAAATTTGGCGTACTTTGCGAGTGACAATGGCACATCTGGAGCGCAACAATGAGGTCTGTGGACTGAGCTCTGAAATGAGTTCGGGCTGCGTCATAAATGCTTTGTATTGTGCGAGGTTCGCATGGCCTGTTCGATACCAGATCGCATCAAGGTGCCCCGACGGTTCTGGTCATGGCTTCAGAAATACGACCTTGCACCCACAGCGGCGTTGCACCATGCACATCTGCCCCTCGTCGCTTACGAAGACGAGACGTACCTTCTCACTACGGCGCAGTTCTTTGCTCTTTGGCGGAGCATCGGTGAAATGTGTTCGGATCATGCATTTGGTTTGAATTTTGCATCGCAGGTCGATTTTGCGGCACTCCCGCTGGCGACGCTGGCGTCGTATCATGCTCGCGATTATCGAGACGCGCTTGCCCGGCAGGCACGATTCCATCAACTCTGCGCGCCGGCGGAGATGCGTATCCAGGAGCGAAGAGACGAATGCGTGATCTTGAAAAAATGGCTGTACGCTACCGAGGAAGAGCCACCGCTGTTGGTCGATTCGTGCTTGGCTATTCTTGTTGAATTGGGGCGCAGGGGAGCCCAAGTTCCTATAAGACCCAAACGGATCGATTTGAAACAGCGGCGCGAGCGCGGCAGTACCCACGAAGCATATTTCAATTGCCCGGTCAATTTCGGTGCATCGCGCAATGCGATCGTCCTCCACAGCCAGGATCTGGATCGCCCGTTTGTGACCTACAATTCCGAACTCCTTGAGATGATGCAAAGTGCATTGGAGAAGAAGGCGAGAGGGTGTCGAGAGGAAATATCCGCGAGCGAGCAAGTGAAATGGCTCTTGAAACAAATGCTCGCCGGCGGCCGGCCTGACATCACGGATGTAGCGCGCGAACTCGGATTGAGCGTTCGGACTTTACAGCGCCGCATCGTTGAGGAAGGGACAACGTTCCGCGATCTTCTCCTGGCGGTGCGCCAGGAACTAGTGAGAAAATACTTCGCCCAGCCTGGAATACAAATCAACGAAGTGGCATTCCAACTGGGCTACGAAGACACAAACTCCTTCTATCGTGCCTTTCGCAACTGGGAGGGTACTACACCATCGCAGTGGAGAACCGATTGGAAAGAGACCGCGGTTTCCAGTTTGTCATAGGCCCATTTGGAATCAGGGGAATCGGATGACTCCTTTCAGCAACCTGAGGAAGCGTTGGCAATGCTTCAAGCGCCGGTCAGCCTGGAAACGTGCTTTGCCTTGTTAACTGATTCATGACAGCGTCGGCTCCCACAGCCCGACTGCACTGGTTGCTGCTAGAAGGTAGACGACCGTGAAGCTCGGGAGAAGGAGCCGAGCATGATGATTATAGGCAGTGACTTTCATCCCAGTTTTCAGCAGATTGCGTAAGTAGAAGAGGAAACTGGGGAGTACCAGGAGCGCCGTTTGAGCCATCGCGGAGAAGCGGAAGCATTTTACGGGTCATTGGCAGGCCGGGCGGTGCGCATCAGAGGCAACGGGGAATGATCGTTGGTTTCACAAGCTGATGAGTGAACTCGGTCATGAACTTCTGGTGGGGGACGCCAGCGCGATTCATGCTTCAGCTCCGCGCGAGCAGCGGACAGACAAGCGGGATGCGAGGCACATTTTGAGATCGCTGATGGAGAATCGGTTTCTAGCCATCTGGCAGCCGTCGGTGGGCAGCGAGGAGCATCTGGAGCTGCTGTTGCATCGCTGCCGGCTGGTGCGCATGCGGACGCGGATCAAAAATCAGTTGGATTCGATCGCCAAGAGCGAGGGACTGACCGGTTCGCGGGTCTGGAAGGCGTAGCGTCGCCAGCAGATAGAGGCGTTGCCGCTGATGGGCTGGTATGCCGAGCGGCGCAAAGATCTACTCGCGCTACTGGATGAGATGGACAAGCTAATCGAGTCTCTGGACAAGGCGGTGCAGGCAGCAGCTGAGCAAAATGCCGAAGCGCAGCTGTTGATGACCCATCCTGGCGTAGGTCCGGTAGTATCGCTGGCCTACGTGCTGGTCCTGGGGGATTGGAGTCGATTCCCTCGCGGCAAGCAGGTGGGCAGCTATCTGGGGCTGATTCCGGCCGAAGCGTCCAGCGGCAAACAATATCACAAGTGGGTAGTATTGTGTGAGTGAAATGTTCCCCCACAGGGAACAATTCGAGATTGGGGTATCATTTGGACCCGCGACCTCTGCCCTGGGAAAACTCTGCGAGTTGACCGATCTCCCACCCACGATCCGGAAAGCCTCACCGCCAACTGGTATCCTCTGGCGCGAGCACGATCGATACATGCACTGACCAGGCTGCTCCCAATTCCACGTGCTCGCTGCTCTGGGAGCACAAAAAGGCGTTTGATTTCGCACGTTCTTGGATTCGGTGACGTAGGAACTGCCCGATATGCGATACAGCCCACTACCTCCGACCGGCGCCTTGCGAGCAACCCCCCTCCGTTTCTCGTCGAATAGGCATCGGGCAATTCCAGAATTTCTTGATCGAGACGGTCAAATCGAAAGCCGCGATGATTGCCCGTGTTACGTACAAACTCACCATAAGCCTTGAACATCGCGCCTGCTGATTGCACTAAATGTAAGCGGCGACCAATCTTCCAAGGGCACAATGCAAATCATCAAGTAAAGTCGAAATGCATTCGAATCCCGGATTGCCGATTCCGGGCGCCGCACGACTATAGCGGCGGTCGCCGCATAAACTGCGGCGCCCTAGCGTGTGAAAACAATCGCGATTGTTCAATTCTGTTCAACCTCAAGTTCTCTGAATCGCAGTTATCCCAAGATCGATTCTCTTGTTACAAAGCTAACCGGCATTGACCTTTCAAATGGGGTCGTGCAGGATACTCCCCTTAAGATTTGCCATGACTCGTGCATTACCCGCGTTCTTTTGCGCGACGATGTTGTTATCACTTGCAACTTCGAGTTGTGACCAGGTTCAAGTTGCAACGGCAGAGCCGCTTCGCCTGGTGAAGACTTTCTCGCTTCTCGATACGGTGAAAGGTAACTTCGATCACCTCGCCATCGACCTGAAACGCAATCTGTTGTTTCTCACGCCCGAAGATTTCAAGGCTGTGCTCGTCCTCGACGCAACTTCGGGAAGATTGATTCAGCAGATTGACGGGATCGTTCGCCCCCACGCGGTCTGGTGCCGCTCGGACGTCGGTCGCCTGTATGTGACTGACGGAGGCGATGGTTCTGCCAAATTTTTCGACGGCGAGACCTATTGGCAAACCGCGCGAGTCCCGCTCCTCAGAGATGCCGATTCGATTGGATACGACATCTCGCGCAACATTCTCAACGTCGACATGGGGGAGGTGATGCTGGTCAAACCTACTCCCTGCTGAGTGCGTCTACTCCATCCAGTGATGAAGATCGTCAAGCAATGGTTTGGCGCACCGAACGGCGCAGATCAGCGGGCTTGCCACCGATTGCTTCCTCGATTTCATACAACTCCCAACCGAAAACACAACATAATCATCGGATTTCGAGACCAGCACATGCGCCAACAGATTCGGACCAAGCAGACCGCGCACAATAAGCCCTGCAGGGGCGGGCGCCTCGGCGACTCGTTCGCAACCTGTACATGCGGTCCGCCGGGTTCAAGACCGTTGAAGAGCGCATCGAGGGTCCAGCATACCCAGAAGTCTTTCTCGATGTTCTGTTCTGCGGTGCCAAGCCGGTTGGCAGTTGCGAGAAACAGGTCGCGGCGTTCGCGTTCGCTCGCTGCCAATACGGTTTGAAACCCCTCTGTCATTGCTCAGCCGCCCGCCTCCCCTTTTTCATCATAGGTCCGCTCGTTGAGGCCGTCGCCAGCGCGCGCCGGACAGGTCGCGCGGAGGTGCGGTTTCTTTCACCGGCGGCTCCGTAATTTCGGCCTCTCTGAGCAGATCGCGCACGATGGCGCGCATCCACTCCGGAAGAACCGAAAAACCGGCTCGCAGGTCCTCACGGATTGCCTGCCCGTAATCGGGGTTGCGAAGGATGGAGATAAGACGGCGGCGAAGTCCTCCGTCGTCGGAGGGAAGCATGTCGCGCAGCCAATGGAGCGCCTGCACCAAGCGCATGGCGGGGCGGCCTGCCCAGTAGAGACGGCTGGGTGCGGCGTAATGAAAGTCGAGGGTCAGATTGCCGAGCGTGATGGGCCGCAGGCGCCCATCGGTGAGAACCTCGATGCGTGCCGGGACGGCATCGGTCAGCCCCAGGTCGTTCGCGGCAGTGATGCCGTCAACAAGGATGCGCACTTTGCCCTTGCGGGTCAGTGCATCGATAACGTCGTGCGGATTGGGAGAGGTCGGCTTTCCAGTAAGGCTGTTGGTGCTGGGAACGTCATATAGGCCGCGGGCGATCCTGCGTACGTCGCGGGTGGAGGTAAGTCGGTGGAGAGCAAGATCGATGGCGCTGCGCGAGCCAAGGTCGGCGAAGTCGTCCGCTATCCAAACGCGCCGCGTCTTTGGAGCCCGGATGCGGCTTTGAATCGCGGACTGAATACTAGTTGCGGAAGCCTGCACGGGGGCGCCCTCCTGTAAGAAAATTGTAGCAAATTTCTTACAAGACCTGAGGAGCCAACGTAAGAAAAATGTGGCAAATTTCTTACAAACACAGGCTGGTGCAATTCTGGTGGGATCATAGGCCCGCTAACCTACTGAAAATAATTGCGTGGAGGAGGCGTGCATTCCGCCGCGTTTTTTGAGTCGAAAACTGTACCAAAACAGTACCAAGAAGATGGCATTTTGGGCTTTTTGCCTTTCTGTAAGCAACTGAAAAAATGTAAGTTATTGAATCTAACCTGTGGAAAAATCGTTCGACTCCCGCCGCCTCCACCAGTTATACCAAGCTGGCACCCGAAAGCGAGCCTTCGGGAGCGGTAGCGACGCGCCTCGAAATCCAGTCAAGGATGGTACGGGATACGAATCCGATCTGTTCCCTCGAAAGTTCTGGATAAACCGGCAGCGCCAGGACTTCGCGTGCGGCGCGCTCGGCCTCCGGCAGGTCACCCTCCTTGTATTCGAGGTCCCTGAAGCATTCCTGCAAGTGCAGCGGCACCGGGTAGTAGATCTCGCTCCCAATCTGCTCGGCCTGGAGATGGGCAATAAGCTCATCTCGTCTCCCAATCCGAATCACATATTGGTTATAGATACTTACCGCCTCAGGGTTGATCCAGGGAGTTCCGATCGGACTGCCGGCAAACTCCTCATCGTAGAGAGCAGCGTGTCGGCGGCGGGCCTCTGACCAGTCCTCCAAATGCGGCAGCTTCACCAGCAGAATCGCAGCCTGCAGCGGATCGAGTCGGAAATTACCACCCACCACCCGGTGGTAATACTTGGGCTTGGACCCGTGCGAGCGCATCACCAGCAGCCGTTCGTTCAGGTCTGCGTCGTTGGTCACCAACAATCCGCCGTCGCCCGCACCGCCCAGGTTCTTGGTGGGATAAAAGCTCAGGCACCCCACCGTCCCGATGCTCCCCGCCTTGCGACCCTTGTAAGTCGAAGAAATCGCCTGCGCCGCGTCTTCAATCACGAAGAGGTTATGCCGCCGAGCAATCTCCATGACCGGGTCCATGTCGCACATCTGGCCGAACAGGTGCACCGGAATAATGGCCTTGCTACGAGACGTAATTGACCGCTCAATCTGCCGCGGATCGATGTTATAAGTCCGGGGATCGATGTCGACGAAAACAGGACTCGCTCCAACGCGGGTTACGCATCCGGCTGTCGCAAAAAAGGTGAAAGAGGGAACAATCACCTCATCGCCTGCGCCAATTTCAAGCGCCATCAATGCAGCCAGCAGAGCGTCGGTTCCACTCGAAACACCCACGCCGTAACGGCAATCTGAAAGAGCAGCGACACGCTGCTCCAGTTCCTCTACTTTGGGCCCCAGGATGCACACCTGCGACGCGAGAACTTCGCTCACGGCAGCCAGGATTTCATCCTTGATGCCGGCATATTGCGCCTTCAGATCGAGAAGAGGAACTTTCATCAATGCGTTACCTGCAATCATTGCTGCATCTCGGCATCGTCCGTCCGGCCGCCAATGCCGGCCTATCCCGCTATTGGACCGCCAGAGCTTCCAACTCGCTCCGCGTCGACTCATACGTCAGCAGTATGCCATCCGCAAGCGTCCTGCGCGCCTTCCACCCAAGCGCGGCCAGCCGGCTCACGTCAAGCAACTTCCTGGGCGTCCCGTCGGGCTTGCTCCGGTCGAACACCAGCTCCCCGTTGAATCCCAAAACACCGCTCACGATCTCGGCAAGCTCGCGAATCGTCACATCTTCCCCGGTTCCGACATTGATCAAAGGCGGAATGGCGGCCGACAACAATCCCGCAAACTTGTCCTCCGGAAGATTCATCAGAAACACGCATGCTTCAGCAAGATCGTCGCTATACAGAAACTCCCGGCGCGGAGTCCCCGTCCCCCACACTTCCAGTTGGCGCGCCCCGGTCAGCTTCGCCTGCACCACCTTGCGAATCATGGCAGGCAGAACGTGAGAATTCGAAGGGTGAAAATTGTCGCCCGGCCCGTAGATGTTGGTGGGCATCGCAGCCAAGAACTGCGTTCCGTACTGGCGGTTATAAGACCAGCACATTTCCACGCCCGCGATCTTGGCCAGTGCGTAAGCACGGTTCGTCGGCTCCAGGGGGCCGGTCAGGAGATATTCCTCTTTGATGGGTTGCGGGCAGAGCTTGGGATAGATGCAGCTTGAACCAAGAAACAACAGCCGCTTCACGCCGCTGCGATAACTGGCATCGATCACGTTGGTTTCAATCGCAAGGTTCTCGCGAATAAAGTCCGCCGGGTAGGTGTCGTTGGCCAGAATGCCCCCCACCTTTGCAGCGGCCAGAAACACGTAGTCCGGGCGTTCGCGTTCGAAGAACCGTGTAACTTCGTCGGACTTGGTCAGGTCCAACTCCGCACGCGAGCGAGCAATCAACTCATTGAATCCGCTCCCAATCAGAGCGCGAACGATCGCGCTTCCAACCAGCCCCCGGTCTCCCGCTACATAAATTCGACTCTGGGTATGCATTCGCTTTTCCGCCACTCACAATCTGTGGCTATTCTTGACTTCGCGTCCGTGCAAGGTGACGAGCGCCCTGCGCTTATCCGAAGAGTGAAACTCTTCGTTTCTCCGAAACGCACTTGATTGGCGCTCACACACGGAGCGCCAACGCATCAGCAACATCCGCTGGGTGTTTGCGGGATTGAGTGTGGGTCGAGCCCAGCGCTAGATCGAGTTTGACATCCTCCCCTCCCTAAAGGAAGGGGATTCCTACGAGAGCGGCTACACCGCCCTTTCGGTGGGTTCCTGCTGCTGACAGCTTACTTCGCTGTTCACTTCACAGGCTAACCGGGCATGGCCTCCCTTAGTACATTGATCGCGCCGACCAGATCGGCATTCTCGGAATACCCGCATTCGACACAAGCAAAGACCGCCTGTGTCTGACGGTTCTCAGCCGAGACGTGGCCGCAAGAGGGGCAGATGCGAGAAGTATTCTGTGGTGGCACGGCTAGAAGTAGGCCACCGGCCCAGAGCATTTTGTACTCCAGTTGCCGCCGGAACTCAGCCCATCCTTGGTCAAGGATGGCTTTGTTAAGCCCGGACTTCTGTTTCACATTCCTGCCGGGTTGTTCAACAGAACCAGCAGCAGATCGGGACATATTGCTTACCTGCAAGTTCTCAACGACGACCATCGCGTGGTTTTTGCTGATGGAGGTAGAAGTCTTTTGGAGGTAATCCCGGCGAGCGTTGGCGATGCGAACGTGGATGCGCTGGACTTTGGCTTTGGCCTTGTTCCAGTTGTGGGAGAACTTCTTCTTACGGCTCATGGCCCGCTGCGCTTTGCGCAGCTCGGCAGCATATCGCTTGAAGATGTTGAGCGGGGGGTAGACGGTTCCATCCGAAAGCGTGGCGAAGCGAACGATACCCATGTCGATGCCTACGGCATCGCCTTGTGCGGCAGGCTGTTCTACTTCGCGTTCGGTCTGTATCGAGACGAACCATTTGCCGTTACAGTTGCTGACGGTGATATTGCTGACCGTACCAACGACCTCGCGGCTGTTGCGATAACGCAGCCATCCAAGTTTGGGCACCAATATCCGGTCGTTGGCCTGATCCAGCTTGAATCCTTGCGGAAAACGAAAGCTATCTCCGAACCCGCGCTTCTTGAACCGTGGGTATTGGGTCCGCTTCTGGAAGAAGTTGACGAAGGCACGATCCAGGTTCTTGAGCGCGTGCTGCAAGGCTTGGGAAGGGGATTCCCTGAGCCATGCAAACTCGTTCTTCCATAGGGGAAGCATGTTCGCCATTTCCACATATCGAATGAACTTGTTGCCCGCTGCATGATTGGCCGTTTCGAGCGCAAGAGCCTTATTGAACACGAACCTGCATGATCCGGCAAAGCGGCGCATATCGTGCTGCTGTTCGCCGCTAGGCATCAGTTCGTATTTGTAGGCTTGAATCCGTCGCCCAGACATATTGTATGCTTGGTCGTCTATGGAAGATGACAACCATGTTCGTCACGGTAGACATTGCGTATTTCAGATGCATGTACATTTGGTCTTCGTTGCGAAATACCGGCGCGAGGTATTCACCAAGGAGATACTCGTCGATCTACGAAGTATCTTCGCCGGGGTCTGTAATGACTTTGAAGCGGAACTGGTAGAGTTCGACGGCGAACACGACCATGTCCATCTTCTCCTGAACTACCACCCCAAGGTGGCCGTCTCTAACCTCGCGAACAGCCTGAAAGGGGTGTCAAGCCGCATGATTCGCCAGAAGAAGTACCCAAGCATCCGAAAGAAGCTTTGCGGTGGGGCATTGTGGTCGCCAAGCTACTTCGCTGGAAGTTGCGGCGGTGCCCCCATTTCCATCATTCCTCAGTACATCGAGCAGCAACAGACGCCGAGTTAAGGCCAGCTTCGCTCGCCGCCCTCCGCATCCCCGCCCTGAAGGACGGAGTTTTCCGCGCAATAAGGATAAATTGGAGGCGATCTCGACGCACGCCCGGCGGATAGAATCCACGCGATGGCATGGTGCGTGCACATTGGCTCTTGATGCAGGCCCGCGATTTTTTCGGTTATCTGAGGGGCTTTGGCAATTCCGCCGTCGCAATGTCAAACGTCGAGAACCGCTTGTGCTGTCCGGTGATCTCCGAGCGCAGTTCGTGCCACAGCTCGTTCGGGATCTTCAGGAACATCTCCACAACAGCCGGGTCAAACTGCGTTCCCGAGCAGCGGAGAATTTCCTCCCGCGCCGCATCGAAACTGCGCGCTTTCCGGTAGGGTCGGTCGCTAGTGATGGCATCGAGAGTGTCCGCAACTGCAAAAATGCGTGCGCCTAGGGGAATCTCGGCGCCGCGCAGCCCATTCGGGTAGCCGGTGCCGTCATAATGCTCCTGGTGCGAGTACACGATCTCCGAGGCATCGGCGAGAAACGGAATCTTGCGCAGGATGTGATAGCCGCGTGAACAGTGCTCCCGCATGGTCTCCTGCTCCTCCAGGGTGAGCGGGCCCGGCTTGCGCAGGATTTGGTCGGGGATCGCCATCTTGCCAATGTCGTGTAAAAATGCGCCGCGAGCGATCACCTTGATCTCCGTGGGCTTGACGCCCATGGCACGCGCCAGCGCGATCGTATACGCCGTCACGCGTTTGGAGTGGCCCTCGGTCTCCGAGTCCTTCAGGTCGAGTGCGTCGCCCAGCGCCTCAAGCGTTACATCGTAGGAGTGCTCCAGTTCAGCCATGGCCTGGCGCAGCATCTCGGTGCGCGCCTGCACCACCTGTTCCAGATTTTGCTTGTAGTTCTGGCTCTCTTCGAGCGCCTGGCGATGGTCCAGCGCGCGCAGCACCGTCCCCACGAGGTGCTCACGCTCAAATGGCTTCAGGAGATAGTCGTAAGCGCCGCGGCGCATGGAATCAATCGCCACGCTAATGTCGTGGATGGCCGTTACCATCACTACCGGCAGATGAGGCTCGCGTCCTCGAATCCGTTCCAGCAGCGCAATCCCGTTTCCGTCCTGCATCACAATATCGGTCAATACCAGGTCGAAGGTGCTTTCCTCAAGAATGCCCATCGCTTCATGGCCGCTGGCGGCTAACGTCACCTCATAACCCTGGCGCTCGAGAGTTGCGCCCATCATCGACCGCACATGGCTCTCGTCGTCCACAACCAGGATCCGCGCCGCTCTGTGAGGTCGCACCAAGCCTCGCCCTCCAGCGTCCATGGCCCCGTTGACCGCGAATTTTCGCAATCCCGCCCCTGCTCGTTCCAAACTCAAGGCAAGTTCTCCAAAGCAACTTGGGCAATCCCATGGCTCACACCGCCTGCTTGTCCGCGGCGTTGCCAATTGTCAGACGTCACTCGGGAATAGTCGGCCGATACGGGGGGATCTTCAAACCCGCCGGGTATCCCTCTTGCTTTA
>Ga0206991_10270_pt2 | contig 15052 bp, 14 predicted proteins | sample Alteio_BWMinCont_9_FD_153286 | JGI IMG/M metagenome (GOLD analysis project Ga0206991, IMG submission 153286) | Enriched cells from forest soil in Barre Woods Harvard Forest LTER site, Petersham, Massachusetts, United States -... | ecosystem: Environmental > Terrestrial > Soil > Temperate forest >...
CATTTTAATTGTGCTGCTGGGGCTGGGAGTTATTTTTGAATTGCCGGTGCTGATTTTCTTTCTGGCGCTTTTCGGCATCGTGACGCCGAAATTTTTGTGGAAGAATTTGCGCTACGCGATTCTGATTATCGCGGTGGTGGCTGCGATCATTACTCCCACGCCGGACGCGACGACCATGCTGGTCTTCATGGCGCCCATGGTGGCGCTTTATTTTATCGGCATCGGTGTCGCGGCACTCGTCGTGCGGAACAAGGCCAAGCGAGCGGCCACGGCAGATCAAGGGGCGCAATAAGTGAATCGACGATTGCGCAGGTTGGGCCGATGGGGCGCGGTTCTTGCAGCTCTTCCTATCTTCTGCCTCACGGCTTGCGGACACTCCTCAACCTCCGAAAATGCCGTGCAGGGGAGCGCCGCTCCCCAGGCGGCAACGTTTCCTCCAGCGCCCGCACCGGAAACGACTGGCGGCTTTGACGGCGGGCGGGCGTACAAACACGTTGAGCAACTTGTGGCCATCGGGCCGCACCCGGCTGGTTCCGACGGAATTCACCGCGCGCAGGAATACATCATTGGGCAGCTGAAGAGTTTCGGATGTCCTGTGGAAGAGCAGAATTTCACCGCGCCTTCAACGCCGTATGGCGATGTGGCCATGAAGAACATCCTGGTCAAAATTCCTTCCACGAATCGCAACATGATTATTTTCTCATCGCACTACGATACGAAGCGGCTGGACAATTTCGTCGGCGCGAATGACGGCGGGTCCAGCACGGGTGTCCTGCTCGAGCTTGCGCGTCTTTTGTGCGCGCGAAAAAACACGGAGACGACCTGGCTCGCGTTTTTTGACGGGGAGGAAGATTTTAATGTCAACTGGTCCAACCGGGACGATACCTATGGAAGCCGCGAATTGGCCGCAAGCCTCGCGCTTTCGGGGGATTTGCGGCGCGTGAAGGCGATGATTCTGGTGGACATGGTTGGGCCGACCAATCCGATTTACCGGCGCGATTCGAATTCGACGCCGTGGCTCGTCGAACTGCTTTGGTCCACCGCCGCGCGCATCGGTTACGGGGATGTGTTCGTCAACGAATCGAACGCCATCCAAGACGACCACATCCCGTTTATGCAGCGCAATGTGCCCTCGGCGGACATCATCGATTTTGAAAGCACCGTCCTCGAATACTGGCATACCCCGCGCGACACGCTTGACAAGATCGATCCGCGCACGCTGGCGATCACGGGGCACGTTTTGATTGAGACTGTACCGGAATTGGAGAAGAGATTTAAGTAGAACAGGCTTCAGCCTGTTTTCTTTTTGTCTTTAAGTGAGACAAACCCAGCCAGACTGAAGCCTGTTTTCTTTTTGTTGAATTAAAGTCAAACGCGACAGGCTGAAGCCTGTCCTACTTAATGGTGCCTTTTAACGAAATTATTCCTTGAATTACGCTGCAGTAGAATCCCCAATTGAATAGGAACATCAGGGCATATCCTCGTGAGCGATTGAACGTGTGGAAGAGTTGCGCCTGGGTCCAATTGGAAATTACCACGCCTGGCAGGCCGACCGCGCCTGCCCACATGCCTGGGGTGGAGTGAAGGCCAATGGTGCGCGCGATTATGATTAGCGCGGCGGTCCATGCTATGGCTAGCGCCAATGCCCAGAGGACGATTTTCACGCGGCTCCTTGGGTTGGGGGAGATTGTTGCTTTGTTCTACTCATTCCAATCTAAACCACACAGGCTGAAGCCTGTGCTACTTAAGGCCGCGTCACTGGCTTCTCGCTGTCTAGCCAGCGCATTTGCTCTTCGGCGTAGCGGGTTCCCGCTACTGCATCCGCGGGGACGGCGCGTTCGATCTGGGCCAGGTCTTCGGCTGTTAATTTCAAGTCTAGGGCCTTTAGCGATTCGGCCAACTGGGGGCGTCGCCGCGCGCCGATTAGCGGGATGACATCCGCGCCGCGAGACATTACCCAGGCGATGGCGACCTGCGATGCGGTCGCATTTTTACTCGCTGCGATTGCGCTTAGAGTGTTCACGAGGACCTGGTTTTTTTCGTAATTCTCGCCGCAAAATCTCGGCATGTGGTTGCGCAGGTCCTTTGGAGATGTCACTGGAGATCCCGAAAGCAAGCCGCGCGACAGTACTCCATAGGCCGTGATTCCCATGCCTAGTTCGCGGGCAGCGGGGAGGATGGTTGCTTCCGCTCCGCGGCTCACGAGCGAATATTCAATTTGAAGAGCGGCGATAGGGGCTGCTTTGCTGGCTCTGCGAATCGAGGCCGCGGATGCTTCGGATATGCCGATGTGCCGAACGTACCCTGCCTGGACCAATCCTGCCAATGTTCCATATGTTTCTTCGATGGGAGTGCGCTGATCGACGCGCGACGGCTGATAGAGGTCAACGTAATCCGTCCCCAGCCGGCGTAAGGTATAGGCGAGGAAATTTTTCACGGCTTCAGGACGGAGATCGTAACCGTTGAATGAGCCGTCAGGTCCGCGCATCGCGCCGAATTTGACGGCGAGGAATACATCCTTGCGGCGGCCTTCGATGGCTCTGCGGATCAGCATTTCGTTGTGGCCCATGCCGTAGAAATCGCCGGTATCGAGCATGGAGATGCCTGCATCGATCGCGGCGTGAATCGTGGCAATGCTTTCGGATTCGTCCGAGGGACCGTACATGTCGGACATGGCCATGCAGCCCAGGCCGATTTGCGAAACCTCAGGTCCATTGTTTCCCAGGCGTAATGTTTTCACGATTGCTGAATCTCCATGTGTTTGAAATCGAAAATTGTGACGGATCACTTTACGATATTTGCGTGGTGGATGGAAATTTGAGTGGGTGTGGCGCAGGCTTCAGCCTGTGGGGGTTCGTCCTAGCTTGGACCAAACCCCACAGGCTGAAGCCTGCGCCACTAAAACCTGCGAAGGTGTCTTGGTGATTCGCTATCTGTGTTACATTTTTTGCTAGCTGAACTCGTTTCCACCTCGAAGGATCAGCGACGAACACGAATGAAGAAAATTTCAGTTCGGGCGGCGAACGGGAAATACGACGTGGTCTGCGGCCGTGGCGTGCTGCGGGAATTGCCTCGCGTGGCGGCTCGGGTCCGGCCTGATGGCGCGGTGTTCGTGATCTCCTCGCCGCACGTGTGGCGGCATTGGGGGTCGCGTGTAGAGAGGCTGCTTGGGAATGCGCGGCGCGCCACGATCCTGATCGATGACGGGGAGACGGCGAAAAATCTTGCTACTGTTGAAAAGGCCTGCCGCGATCTGGTTCGCGCGGGCGCGGATCGCCGCGCACTCATCATTGCCGTGGGTGGCGGCGTGGTCGGCGATGTTGCCGGATTTGTTGCAGCGAGCTATGCGCGTGGAATTGCTGTGATTCATGTTCCCACGACTGTCGTGGCGCAAGTCGATAGCGCGATCGGTGGAAAGACGGGTGTGAATCTTCCGGAAGGGAAGAATCTGGTGGGCGCGTTTTATCCGCCGAAAGGTGTGGTGGCCGATCCGGGATTTCTGAGCAGTTTGCCGCCGCGCGATTTTCGATCGGGAATCTACGAAATTATCAAGTACGGAGTGATCGGCGACGCCAAGCTTTTCCAATTTCTCGAAAAGAATCTGGAAAAAGTGCTGCGCCGGGAGCGACCCGCTCTGGCGTTCGTAATCGAGCGTTCCATTGCTCAAAAAGCTCGCGTTGTTTCCGAGGATGAACACGAATCCGGGCTGCGGGAAATTTTAAATTTCGGACATACTTTCGCGCACGCCTTGGAAAGCGTCACCGGCTATCGAAAGTATCTTCATGGCGAGGCGGTGGGATGGGGAATGATTGCGGCGGGACGGCTAGCGGTTGAGAAGGGAATGTTATCCCCACGGGATGAAGAGAAAGTGGCGAGAGTCATCGCGCGAGTTGGTCCTCTTCCGGCATGGCCCTCCGTATTGCCTGCACAAATGATTGCCGCCATGCAGGCTGATAAGAAAACTCGCGCCGGGCGTTTGCGATTCGTGCTCGCGGACCGCATTGGTCGAGTGCGATGCGGAGTCGAAGCCGAAGAGGAAATGCTGGTGCGGGTTCTGCGCGAGTGCGCGATCGCTTCAGTTCAACCGGAAACGCGAAAGAGTCGCCGCAAATGAGCGCCGCGTCCGAGGGCGGTGTACCCGGCACTCGGCCGGAAGGCATTCGGGACGAGAGAGAAGCGGCTGCCCACGTCCGGGAAATGTTCGGGCGCATTGCTCCCCGCTATGACCTTCTGAATCATCTCCTTTCTCTCGATATTGATAAAGTTTGGCGGCGGCGGGTGGCAAAGCAATTCACCGCGATCCTTCACAATCCGGCCGCGCGAGTGCTCGATTTGTGTTGCGGCACGGGTGATCTCGCACTGGCGTTTCGCAAGGAAGCGCCGGCCGGGGCTGAAATTATTGGATCGGATTTCGTCCCTGAAATGCTTGTTCGCGCACGCGCCAAGACCGCGGCATCTGGCGCAGGCGTTACATTTGTCGAGGCGGATGCGCTGGCCCTCCCGTTTGGCGACGGGAGCTTTGACCTGGTTTCCTGCTCATTTGGGTTCCGGAACCTGGCGAATTACGAGAGCGGACTGCTCGAAATATTTCGCGTGCTGAAGCCGGGGGGCTTCGCTGCAATTCTGGAATTCGGAGAGCCTCGGGGGAAATTGTTTGGGAGTTTTTACCGATTTTATTTTCGGAGGGTGCTTCCGCTGCTTGGCGGGCTGATTTCTGGGAATGGATCTGCGTATACTTATCTTCCGGCATCGGTCAGTAAGTTTCCTTCAGCAGAGGCGCTGCTTGGGCTTTTTGAGCGAGCCGGGTATGTCGATGTGAAATTTGAGCGGTGGACTGGGGGGATTGTTACCCTTCACACGGCGAGGCGATTTAAGTAGCACAGGCTTCAGCCTGTGTGGGGTTGGACCTTGCAAGAACTAAACCCACACAGGCTGAAGCCTGTGCTACTTAGTTCTCCAGTCCTAGCAGGCGGATTTTGTTCAGCAGGGTTTTGTAGGAAACGCCTAGCTGTTCGGCGGCGCGCGTTTTATTCCACTTTGAGGATTTCAGGGCGGATTCGATTTTGAACCGCTCCACGTAGGACACTGCTCGCGTTCCCACTTCCTGCAACGTGCCGCCCCAGTCAAACGCTTGCGCCAGCATTCCCTCCGGCATATCTCCCTCGGGAGGGCGCGGGGCGGGGAGGCGAAGATCGGCGGCTTCGATGGTTTCGGAGTCCGTAAGGATTGCGGCGCGCTCGATGGTGTTCTGAAGTTCGCGGACGTTTCCGGGCCAAGAATAGCCGCGCAGGGCGGCGCGGGCGCTCGGGGCAAACTTCAGATTCGGCTTGCGAAATTCGCGCTGGAATTTTTCTAGAAAGTGATCCGCGAGCAGGATGACATCGTCGCCGCGTTCGCTTAGCGCAGGAATCGTGATGGGGACGGCGGCGATACGGAAGTACAAATCCTCGCGAAATGTTTTGGACGCGACTGCTACGTTGAGATCTTTGTTGGTGGCCGCGAGAATGCGAACGTCGATTTCGACGAGTTGCGTACCGCCAACGCGCTCGAAGCTCCGCTCCTCGAGAACGCGCAAAAGTTTTGCCTGCGTGCTGAGCGGCAACTCGGCGATTTCATCCAGGAAGATTGTGCCGCGGTTGGCCAACTCCATTTTTCCCACTTTTCGCGACCCTGCGCCCGTGTACGCGCCGCGTTCGTGCCCAAACAATTCGTTTTCGACCAAGCCTTCCGGGATCGCGGCGCAATTCAAAGCCACAAAAGCTTGCTGGCGCCGAGGCGAAAGATGATGGATCGCCCGCGCAAATAATTCCTTACCCGTGCCGCTTTGCCCTAAAAGCAGAACCGTGGAATCGGTGGCGGCCACGCGCTGCACTTGATGGGTCGCATCCTGCATGCTCTTGTGTTCGCCAACGATTCGCGGAAAGCCGTATCGTTCCGCGTATTCCTCGCGAAGCAGAAGATTCTCGCGCAAGAGTTCCTGCTGCTGCGAGGCCCGCTCCACCAACAGATTCAAATGCTCCAGGTCCACTGGCTTTTGAATGAAATCGTAGGCGCCTTCCTTCATCGCCGTTACCGCTTCTTCCACCGAGCCGTAGGCGGTAATCAGGATGACGGGAGTAGTCGGATCGGCTTGTTTGGTTTCGCGGAGGACTTCGATTCCCGAGCAGCCGGGAAGCTTTAAATCCGTGAGCACGAGGACGTAGCGCCGCGCGCGAACTTTGGCTACAGCGGACGATCCGTCCGGGGCTTCATCCACTGTGTGCCCCGCGCGCTCCAACGCCTTCTTCAGCATGGCGCGCAATTCGGGCTTGTCTTCGACCAGAAGGAGAGGTTCCATCAATTTTCTTTTATCACGAATTCACGCCGCGAAGTGACCTGCTACGCGGCCTTGTGCGGAGTTCGCTATCGGGTGATTTCCTGATGCTCGGATAAACCGCTGCGGCGATCCCAGCGCGCTACGGTTTCGGCGAAGGATCAGGCGCAGGCTCAGCCGGCGCGGGCGCAGCCGGTGCGGATTCACCTGACGCCGGTTCCGTGGACGCGGGCTGCGACGGCGGCGTTGCCCAACCAGGATCACCGCCCGATTGACGCAATTCATCTTCCAGATTCGAAATGTCCGCCTTATCTTGCTCGACAGCCGCTGTCTTTTCGTCAATCTTCGCCTTGGTATCGTTCAGGTCCTGCCGAGAATATTCCTGCTTCAGCGAAGCCATCGGGTCTGTGTAAAACTGCTGCTGCTTTAAATTGAATTCGCGCTGCGTGATATCAAGTTCGTGAGCGTCGTCCGCGAGCTTCTTGTTTGCGGCTGCAAATTTATCCCGCCAGTAGGCTTCGTCTTTCTTTACCGGAGGTTTTTCGCCCGGGGCAACGGTCTTCGGCGTTTTCTCATCGGCGCCAGCCTTCTTGGTGTCGTCCGCGGGCGGGGCAGGCTGTTCGCCAACGACGTTGACCGCGCCTGTCAGAGTGTCGAGGTTGTCGTTGTCAATCGTCATCTTGGCTTTAGGGGCCGTCTTTTTCGCAGCCTGGGCTTTGCGAGCGGCATCAACCACGCTGTCCTGATCCTGCCGAGCGGAGAGATAGGCCGGAGCGGCGAACATCACGCACCCTAAGGCCAGTGTGAAAAGTCTCGTTATTTTCATGATTTTTAGCCGCCTTTCGGTGAGAAAACGGCGGATCTTAGCGCCTCTAGTTTAGATGCGCGCGGCGGCCGAATCAATCGATCTGACGGATTCGCGTACAAATGGTAACCATACGATGAATTCGGCTCCGCCGAGGGCTTGGTTGCGGGCCTCGATGGACCCGCCATGCTGGACGATGATTTTTTGCACCACCGCCAGCCCGAGGCCGGTTCCGTTTGTCTTGGTGGTGTAGAAGGGCATGAAGATCTTGCTCAACGATTCAGCGGGAATGCCGGAACCGTTGTCGGTAATGGAAATTCGTTGTCCCTGGAGCGGGCCGGACTTGTCGATTTCGCCGCGAATGATCACGCGCCCGCCCGCGGGATTATCGGATGCGGCTTCCGCGGCATTGCGGGCCAGATTGAGAATCGCCTGGCGCAGCAGGGCGTCATCGCCCGAGACGTCTCCAAATTCTCCTGTCGTAACAAATGGAACACCCGGCACAACCTCGCCAATTTCCGCCACGATGCGCTCGATTATTGGAGAAAGCGAAACTTGCTCGTCGGCGAGGTCCAATGGGCGCGCAAATTTGAGGAACTCGGTGACCACGTGAGTAAGCGATCGCGTCTGCCGGAGAATGAGTTCGCCGTGTTCGTGCAGGTCGGTGCCAGGATTCGCTTCGCTGCGGATCATCTGGGCGTAGCCGGAAATTGTGGCGAGGGCATTTTTGAATTCGTGTGCAATGCCCGCAGAAAGCTCGCCCAGGGCGGCCAGATTTTCCTTCATATGAATCTGTTTTTGCAGGGCGGCGAGTTCGGTCAGGTCGCTCAACAGGCAAATCGCGCCGGTGATTTCATTCGCGTTGTTTTGAATCGGGGAAATGGTCACGCCAAGCTGGCGCAATTCGTGCGAAGGAGTCAGGTATTCGACTTCTTCGCGGCGAAACGTGCGGCCGTGATCGAGGCATCCCGCAACGAGATCCGTAAGGCGCGAACCGGCGCCGAGGACTTCGCTGTAACGGCGATAGGCGAGGGACTTCACGCCGAGGGCTGCTTCGGCGGCGGGATTCGCGCTGGTGATGAGGCCTGCGGAATTTACCAGCAGCAAGCCTGCAGGCATGTTGCGGGTGACGGCTTCGCTCATGCGCTCGGTTTGTTGCGCGCGCTCACGTTCGGCGCGGTGGAGGGCTTCGAGTTCTTTTTCCTGTTCTTTCAGCTTTTTGATGACGGCCTGCATGGAGGCCGTCATGAACGCAGCGGGGTTATTGCTGTGCGGCGCGTCGGCGCCAAAACCATCCGATGATCTTGATCCGCGGTTGAAATAACGCCGCGCCATGAGGACAGCAACAATCGCGGCGGCCAGCAGAATGATCAGCAGGATTCCCGAGAGAACCCAAAGAGAGTTGGCCGCGGGAGCTGCAGTCGCAATTAGGAATTCAAATTTCACTGGTTACTTCACCGCCAGCAGGGACTCGTACCAATGCAGCGCAGGGGTTCCGAAAAAGACCACGATCAGCGCGCCCGCTCCGAGGAATGTACCAAACGGCAATTCGTAATCGCGCCCCTTTTTTGAAATTGCGATTAAAAAGATACCGATGATGCTGCCGAGAAGCGATCCGGCTAGGACCGTCATCATCGTGCGCTTCACGCCGAGAAACGCGCCGACTGCGGCCATCATTTTCACGTCGCCCAGGCCCATGCCTTCGCGGCCGCGAATCCGAAAATATCCCTCGGCGACAATCCAGAGCAAGCCGCTTCCAGCCAGGGCTCCAAGTGCCGCATCGGCAAACGAAAGCGCGATTTGCGGCGGCGGAAAATCAAACCAGCGACCCGCTAGCCAGGACGCCGTGCCATCGAGCGATTTGGTGAAAAAGCTGAAGAGCAAACCTGCGGCCAAACCGAAAAAATTTACTTCGTCGGGGAGGATGCGCTCGCGAAGGTCGGTGATGGTCAGCACGACGAGCAAGGCGGCGAAGACGGCCCATTTCAGGGCTTCGACAGTCGGGCCAAAAATAAAATAGCAGGCCAGGAACAGGATCCCGGTAAGCAATTCCACGGCGGGATACATTGCGGAAATCTTCGTCTTGCAGTTGCGGCATTTTCCGCCGAGGACAACCCAGCTCAGGACTGGAATATTATCGTACGGCGCGATGGCCTTGCCGCAATTCGTACAACTCGATGCGGGCAAAACGATGGACTTGTCCGCAGGAATCCGCAGGATGCAGACATTCAAAAAACTCCCGATGACCAAGCCAAATAAAAACGCGCCAAGAGGGATCACGCTTCGACTGTGCCACAGCCGCCCTGCCCCCACAACGCTTGCCGCAAGCCTTAGGAAGCAAACAGGTAACAGGGAATAGGTGGGAGGTAGTAGGTGACAGGTGGCAGGTGGGAGAGGGCGATTTGGTTGGAGGTGGGCTACGATTTGCCGCCCTTCGGGACTTCTATGAATAAATGACTCGCTTCCTGCTCTCTGCAACCTACTACCTACTACCCGCAACCTGCTCCGTACCACCCGCCACCAGTCCAGTTTGACAGCCCTTCCACACGCCCCTATATTCGAAATTCACGGATATGTCCTGGTTGGAACAAAAAATTCGGCGCTACGAGCATGCCCGGTGGACTACCGATGACAATCGGCGAGTCTATCCCTTTGAATGGGGGCTCGAACATATCGGCGGGAGGGCTGACGAACCCGACCCACGCGGATTCATGAACGCGTGGGTTGAGGAAACGCAGGCGCACAGCGACGAATGGTTCGCCACCACGCCCGCCGAAGATTACCTCCTTCATTTCCCCCAGAATGGCGCATCCGGAGAACCGGTGCTCACTTTTACGAGCCAGATCAAGTCTCCGTATGCAAACAACAATGTTGTTCACGCGCGCTTTTTTCGTGCCAGGACAACCGGGCCAGCCGTCGTTCTACTGCCCAATTGGAATGCCAAGTGGAATGGGCAGGTCAACCTCTGCCGCTGGCTGACGAAGCTCGGCATCAGCGTCCTGCGCCTATCGCTGCCGTACCACGATTACCGAGTCGCTCCCGGGCATGAGCGGGCCGATCAACTGGTTGGTTCGAATGTCGGGCTTACGATTCAGGCCACTCGGCAGGCCATCACGGATACGCGCAGGTGCCTCCTGTGGCTGGGGCAGCAGGGATACGGCAAGCTGGGGCTTGTCGGGACGAGCATCGGCTCGGCGATCGGGTCGATCACCATGGCGCATGACGAGAGTGTGCGGGCGGGCGCATTCATGCACGTATCCACCTATTTCGCCGACGTCGTTCGAACGGGGATGACGACGAATCACGTGTGGGAAGGGCTTCGGACCAAAGTGACCGAGGACGAATTGCGACGCTACTGGTCGCCCATCAGCCCTGTCCCCTACATGGACCGGCTTGGAAAAACCAGCCAGCGAATGCTGATGATCAGCGGACGCTACGACCCGACGTTCTGGTATGAATTTACCGAGGAAATGTTTCAGGATTTGCGGCGGAAGGGAGTTCAGCTGGAGACGCTGACATTGCCTTGCGGGCATTATTCCCTGGAGCTTGCGCCGTTTGCATTTCCCGCGGGACTAAAGTTGGGACTTTTTCTGCTTGGAACGTTGGCTTGAGTGGCGCAGGCTTCAGCCTGTGGGGTTTGGTCCTTGCATGGTCCAAGATCCACAGGCTGAAGCCTGCGCCACCTGACGCCTACTCGTTCAGTTTGCTCGAAGGCGATTCCGCGTTTTCAAAATCAAAATAACGGCGATATTTTTCCGGCAGAGGTTTGGGGCGGCCTTTGCTATCGCAAACGACGTGAATCGTTTCACCGGTGGCCAGCAACTCGCCGGTTTCGTCGTGCACGATTTCGTATCCAAACGTGATTGTGCGGTGCCGGGCTGAAGTTACTCGTGTGCGGATGCGCAGCGGATCGTCATAGCGGGCCGGGCGGCGGTAGCGGCATTTGGCTTCGGCGACGACGGTAAAGCTGTCATCCTCCATTTCCATGCGCTTGTAATCGAGGCCGCGCTGGCGCAGGTATTCGACGCGTCCGATTTCAAGGTAGATGAAATAATTCGCGTAGTAGACGATGCCCATCTTGTCCGTCTCGGCGTAACGGACGCGGACCACGGTGTCCAGGAATTCGCTCATCGGGATGGAAATTGTAGCAGAACTTGGTAGCAAGGACTTCAGTCTGTGTGGTTTGGTCGGGCCCACATGAATGCGTCAAATACGAGCGAAATCAAAGTTACGGACGACCTCACCAAGACCTGATGGAAAGCACACAGACTGAAGTCTGTGCTACTTACCCCATCTAGGCTTGCGCTTTTCCAGGAACGACGCGAGTCCTTCCCGAAAATCTTCCCTGGTGCGGATTTGCGCGCTTCCTGTTGCGGCCAGCTCGAGTTCGCGGGCAATTTCCGGCAGCGCGAAATCGCAGAGTAGTTTTTTGGTCATGTGAAGGCTGATTGGACTGCCTTCGAGCAATGTTGCCGCGAGGATTTGCACCGCAATCATCAATTCTTTCGCAGGAACGATTTGCGTTACGAGCCCTATGCGATGCGCTTCGGCTGCGTCGATGGTTCGTCCTGTCAGGAGCAATTCTCGCGTGCGTTTTTCGCCGATCTGGCGCATGAGAAATACGGATACGACCGCGGGCAGAAAACCGATGCGGACTTCCGGGTAACCAAATTTTGCTTCTGGGACGGCGACTGTGAAGTCGCACTGGGTTGCCAGGCCGCAACCTCCGGCGATGGCGTGTCCGTTCACGGCGGCGATGGTCGGTTTCGGGAAACTCCAGATTCGCAGGAAGAGGCGCGCGAGGCGGTCCGCGTCTTCGCGTTGTTCGGAGGGGGATTGCTCTGCCAGCGCTTTTAAGGCATCGAGGTCCATGCCGGAGCAGAATGCTTTGCCTGCGCCGGTCAGAATCAAGACTCGCGCCGTGCTCGCTTCGACTTCGCTGAAAGCGGCGAGAAGTTCACCGATCATTTCGGCGGTGATCGCGTTACGCTTTTCGGGACGGTCCAGCGTGATCATCGCGATTTCGCCGGTGAATTCGAGATGGATAGTGTGGAAGGGCATTTTGGTAGGACAGGCTTCAGCCTGTCCGGTTTCCAGTCCTAGAGGGATGGCTTATGCATTCCCTTAAAAAAAGCAGACAGGCTGAAGCCTGTCCTACTGGAGCGCATGCGCATACTTGGCGCGAATCTCCTCGGCCATGGCAACGCACGCGGCTAGCGCTTCAGTAGTGACTTCGGCTTTTACCCCTCGAGTCGCTAGCGCTGTGAAAATTGTTTCTGTGGCGATGTTACCTACCAGATCGTCGCCTGCGAAGGGGCATCCGCCTAGCCCTGTGAGCGCTCCGTCGAAACGGCGGCAGCCGGCATCGTATGCGGCGAGAACTTTTTCAGCGGCGCCCTCGGAACGGCTGTGCAGATGAACGCCCAACTCGATGCCCGCCACGCAATCTTTTACGGCGGTATACAGCGCGCCCACATATTCGGGAGGCGTGGTTCCGACTGTATCGGCGAGCGATACACTTCGCACTCCGATGTCCTTGAGCCAGACGAGGGCGTCTTCGACGATCTCGGCGCCCCACGGCTCTTCATACGGGTTGCCGAAAGCCATGGAGATGTATACCACCAAACCGTGGCCCGACGCTCTCGTGACCTTTCGCAGTTCTTCGACGAGGGCGCGGGATTCTCCGCGGCTCATATTCGCATTGGCACGGCGAAAATAGGCTGAAATCGAATACGGATACCCGATGGTTGTCACGCCCGGAGTTGCCAGAGCGCGCTCCATGCCTTTTTCATTCACGACGATTCCGATGATCTCGGGCTGTGCCGCTCCTGCGGGAAGGCCAGCAAGATACCCTTTCATCACTTCTTCGCTGTCAGCCATTTGCTTTACATGCGCGGGTGAAACGAAGCTGACCGCGTCGATGTGCTTGAATCCGGCGGCCGCAAGCTCTAAGAGATAGCCGGTCTTTACTTTAGCGGGAATGATTTCCGGCAAGCCCTGCCAGGCATCCCTCGGGCATTCGACAATTTTTACTGTTTCGGTCAACTGGGGTCCTTTGAAGTTGAGAGTTCACAGCCGAAGATCAAGTTTGCAACACGCCAGTTTTGAATTCCTTCACATCCGGGTTGAGCGCGGCTGCTTCGAGCGACCAAATCAACGCCTCGCGTGTTTGCGCGGGGTCGATGATGGCATCAACCCAGAGGCGGGCCGCGGCATACCGGGGATCGGTTTGATGTTCATAAGTGGCGCGGATCGATTCGTGCAATACTTTTTTGTCGGCATCAGAGAGTTTTTTGCCTTCACGCTCCAGCTGTTTGATTTTGATTTCGACCAGCGTGGATGCGGCGGAATCGCCGCTCATGACCGCGTAGCGCGCCGTGGGCCACGCGAAAATGAATCGCGGGTCGTATGCTTTGCCGCACATGGCGTAGTGGCCCGCGCCGAAACTGCCGCCGCAGATAACCGTAATTTTCGGGACCACGCTGTTCGAGACGGCGTTCACCATTTTTGCCCCGGCGCGGATGATTCCGCTCCACTCCGCTTCCTTGCCAACCATAAACCCATTGACGTCGTGCAGAAAAATCAGCGGCACAAGGTTTTGGTTGCAGTCCATGATGAAGCGAGCGGCTTTTTCCGCCGATTCGGTATAAATCACGCCACCAAATTCGATGCGGCGCTCGCCGGTCGCGGCGTCGATGGTGGGGACGTGCTTCTTGTTGTTGGCGACGATGCCCACCGCCCACCCGCCGATGCGCGCATAGCCGCACAACACCGTCTTGCCGTATTCCGCACGGTATTCCTCAAACTTGCTGCCGTCGACGATTCGAGCGATCACTTCGTGCATGTCGTATTGGCGCGCCGGGTCGGAAGAAAATATGCCGTAGATCTCTTCGGGTGGGAACGACGGATTCGCGGAATCCTTGTAGTCAAAGCGGGCGGAGGGAGGATGACCCATCTTGTCCACCAGTGCACGGATTCGAGCGAGGCATGACTCGTCGTCCGGTTCTCGAAAATCGACAGTGCCGCTGATTTCCGCATGCATTTTCGCGCCACCCAACTCTTCGGCGGAAACTTTCTGCCCGATCGCCGCTTGCACGAGCGCCGGCCCGGCGAGGAAAAGTCCCGACCCTTCTGTCATCAAAATGTGATCGCACATTACGGGCAGATACGCGCCGCCCGCGACGCACATGCCCATAATGGCGGTGATTTGGGGAATGTGCATGGCGCTCATGACCGCGTTGTTGCGGAATACGCGTCCAAAATCGTCGGTGTCAGGGAAGACGTCTTCTTGGAGGGGCAGGAAAACGCCCGCGGAATCGACCAGGTAGATTGTGGGGATATGATTGTCGATGGAAATGTTCTGCGCGCGAATCACTTTTTTCGCGGTGAGGGGGAAGAAAGCGCCCGCTTTCACCGTCGCGTCATTGGCGATGATCATCACGAGGCGTCCGCAGATTCGCGCGAGGCCCGTGACTGTGCCCGCGGCGGGCGCGCCGCCCCACTCTTCGTACATTTCGTGCGCGGCGTAGATTCCCAGCTCAAAAAACGAAGTGTGGGGATCGATCAGTTTGGCGATGCGTTCGCGAGCGGTTAGTCGCGATTTTTTGTGCTGCGCATCGATAGCTTTCGCGCCGCCGCCCTGCTGGATCAGGGTTTCCTGGTTCTTGATTTCGGTGAGGAGGTCCACCATGCGGCGGGTATTCTTCTCAAAGTCGGGTGAGTCTCGTTTGACCTTGGTTTCAACGACGGATCTCGTCAAGTGAACATTCTCCAGAAGTATTCCTCGAGTCGAGCCCAAAGGAAACGAAGCGACAGTATAAGCTGATTCGTCTCCATTCCGCACCGCTTGCGATTGTGAATTGTTTCCTAGTCTGCTCTGGGGACGGGCCCTTCCACGCCGGGGGAAACTCTCGTTTGAGGGCTTCCCGCTGCTG
>Ga0206991_10282_pt1 | contig 15026 bp, 17 predicted proteins | sample Alteio_BWMinCont_9_FD_153286 | JGI IMG/M metagenome (GOLD analysis project Ga0206991, IMG submission 153286) | Enriched cells from forest soil in Barre Woods Harvard Forest LTER site, Petersham, Massachusetts, United States -... | ecosystem: Environmental > Terrestrial > Soil > Temperate forest >...
TTGAGATTTTTCCCTGGCTTTCTCACTAGGCCTGTGTATAATTAGTTAACATACTTAGCCAGGACTCCGGGAGGGACCATCGGTCTATGAAGGCACAGACCATTGATGTCAAGCAGTCAACCGGAAGGATACTTTGCTGCACGATATTTCGGGCCGGTGGCAAGAAATTGCTGGCCAAAGGCCACGTGATCAGTGAAGAAGATGCTCGGATGCTCGAGACCGAAGGAATGAATGAGGTCTGGGTCACCGAGTTGGAAGATGGTGAAGTTGGCGAGGACGACGCTGTCATGCAGGTCGCGAGCGAAATCGGCTGTGGAGCGCTCGAAATCCGTCTTGCCGCTGGAGGGAGGGCGAATTTGTTCACCACCGAGGCCTGTTGCCTCTTGGTGGACGATGAGCTGTTGAAGCAAATCAATTGCACGGCCAGCATGGCCATCGCCACGTCTCTCAACTTTTCTTATGCTCGCGCCGGACAACGGGTGGCTACTGTCAAGAGCACTCCGTTCGCTGTTTCCAAGCCGGAACTCGACAGCCTGATTACGATTGTCAGAGAGAGAGGTCCCATCTTGCAGGCCCGGCCCATTCGCACGCCGGCCGTAGCTATTCTCTATACCGACCCGGTCAATGGTGAACGGGCCCGGCAGTTGTTCGAAAATATCATGCGCCAGCGTTTGGATCGCATCGGAACCAGCGCCAGTTTTGTCCTCTCGTCGGTCGAGGAGGAAAGCGCTGTAGCCCGTTCGCTCCAGCATCTGCTGCGCGCCAAGCCGACCTCCGTGCTGGTGGCTTCCACCACCGCCCCGGCGGGGCCGGACGACGTAATCGGCCGCGCCATGGTTCGCGCCGGCTGTCACATCGAGCGCTTCCTGGCCCCCGTGGAGCCTGGCAATCTTTTCTTGCTGGGCTACAAAGACGACGTTCCGATCGTGTCCGCGCCAGGCTGTTTCCGCTCCGCCAAACCCAACGTCGTGGATTTGATGATGCCGCCGATGCTGGCGCGTTATCGCGTCTCGGGTTGGGAAGTCGCCTGCCTCGGGCATGGTGGTTTGCTGGCCTGATTGAAAATCGCTGCTCCACGGGTGCGGCCCCCCAAACCGTCCGCGGATGCTCCTCGGGCCGGACGCTTTTTGAGCGCCCGGCTTTTTTTCGTCTACCCTGATAACCTGTCGTTACCGAGCCACGACCGTGAGGGAGTGGTAATTTGGCCAATGACCGACCTCGCCCGCATTCTCGAAGCCACAGCGGGCGGATTGGCCCTCGCCTCTGCCGGCGCTCTGGCTTACGCGGTTCGCGTCCCTTCCTGCTCCTGGCTCGCGCCTTCCGTCTACCGAGGCTCCACATCAAGGAGGGGAGCGAGCGCCAGGCCCGCCATTGCGCTCACCTTCGACGACGGCCCAAGTGAATCCACCTCCGAGCTGCTTCAAATCCTGGCTCGCTACGGCGCGCCTTCCACTTTCTTTCAATGCGGCGTAAATGTGCGCCGGTTGCCCAGTGTGGCCCGCGAAGTGGCAGCCGCCGGACATGAGATCGGCAACCACAGCGATTCCCATGCTCTTCTCGCGCTCAAATCACCGGGCTTCATCGTTCGCGAGTTGACCGCGGCGCAAGACGCCATTGAGCACGCCACCGGCGTTCGTCCCCGCTATTTCCGGGCTCCCTATGGTGCGCGCTGGTTCGGCCTTCGTGCTGCGCAGCAGCGCCTTGGACTGCGCGGCGTGATGTGGAGCACAATCGCGCTAGACTGGAAAATGCAGACCGCCGCTGTCGTCTCCCGCCTGCTTCACGGCGCGACCCGGGGCGCGATTCTCTGCTTGCACGATGGCCGAGTCCTTGAGCATCGCCCCGACATTCGTGTCACGCTCCAAGCCGTCCGTGAAGTTTTGCCGAAATTGTTGGAGCAAGGATTCCATTTCGAAAAGGTGACCGATATCTTATGTCCTACGAAGAGCTGACGGAGCGGGTCAGAACCGTCATTGCCCGCAGCCAGCATCTCCCCGAAGAGAAGATCACTGCCGACAGCACCTTCGAGGAGCTCGGTTTTGATTCGCTGGATGGCATCAACATTCTTTTTGCGGTAGAGAGTGAATTCGATATTAATGTTCCGGACGAAGCCGCGAAAAATCTTCGTTCGGTTCGAGATGTGATCGACGGTATCGCGAAACTACTAGAGGGTGGACAAGGAAACCAGGCGGCGGCCGGCGCCTGACATGCCGCGGCGGGTGGTTGTTACCGGCATCGGAGTCCTCTCCGCCATCGGCAACAATAGCGGCAAATTCTGGCAAGCGCTTGAGGCTGGACGCTCCGGTATCGGTCCGCTCCAAGCCGTCGATCCGGCGCTGCTGCGCTTCTCCAATGCCGCGGAAGTTAAGAATTTCACCCCAGCGGATTATTTCGACGAAAAAGAAATCAGCCTGCTCGATCGTTTTGCGCAGTTCGGCGTCGTCGCGGCGCGCGAGGCCATCGCCTCGGCGGGCATCGAATGGACCCAGGAATTGCGCGAATCCACCGCCATTATCACGGGTTCCTGCACCGGCGGACAAACCACCGAAGACCAGGGCTTCGTCAATCTTTATCGCAACAACATCCCGCGCGTGAATCCTTTGACCATTCCGCGCACCATGGAGAACGCGGCCGCCAGCCGCATCTCGCTCGAGACTGGTGTGGTGGGACCCACGTATACCATCTCTACCGCCTGCTCTTCTTCCAATCACGCCATCGGACAGGCTTTTTGGATGGTGCGGAGCGGCGCTGTGTCCATGGCCATCACCGGTGGAAGCGAGGCCGTCTTCAGTCTCGGGTTCCTCAAAGCGTGGGAGGCTATGCGCGTGGTCTCCCCGGATACCTGCCGTCCATTCTCGAAGGACCGGCGCGGCCTGATCCTGGGCGAAGGCGCCGCCATGCTGGTGCTGGAGCCGCTCGAAGCCGCGCGCGCTCGTGGCGCGCCCATTATCGGTGAAATTATCGGCTTCGGCATGTCGTCGGACGCTTTCCACATCACCCAGCCTTCTCCTGACGGTGCTGCCCGCGCCATGCGCGCGGCCATTTCTGACGGAGGACTTCAGCCGAATGCCATCGGCTATATTAATGCCCACGGCACCGCAACGTTATCGAACGATGCGGCAGAAACCGCGGCCATCCGCAAAGTCTTCGGCGCCCATGCCGATCGTCTCGCGGTCAGTTCCACCAAATCCATGCACGGCCATACACTCGGCGCTGCCGGCGCCATTGAAGCCGCGGCCACGCTGCTCGCTTTGCACCACGGCATGCTTCCCCCCACGGCCAACTTCACGGAGCCCGATCCGGCTTGCGATCTCGATGTCGTTCCAAATACAGCCCGCGCGGCCGCCGTTGAGTTCGCTCTTTCGAATTCGTTCGCCTTTGGCGGCCTCAACGCCGTCCTAGCGTTCCGTCGGGCGGATCGATAATGGCTTTGGAAGACTCATGAGCAGGGTCATTGAACGCCGGGATGAGAGCTTCTACCTTATCGGGGGTCGTGTACCCTTAGCCCACATCGTGCGAGAATTTTAGCTCGGGGAGTATGCGGCGGCAAACTGTTTCGCGGCGAGGCTGACATCATTGCGGGTGGTTTTGATCCATTGTCTTGCTCGCATGACGGAAGTGTATTACGCTGAAAGTATGAAATCCCTGACGGTGCGGCTTCCGGATCAGCTAGTGAGGGAAATCGAGGCGGAATCCCGCGAGCGCGATTGCGCAAAGTCGGATGTGGTGCGCGAACGCTTGCAACGCGGCGCTGAACCCGCGTCGAGTTCGTCCGCGCGGCTGAGCCTTATCGCCGACCTGATCGGCTCGGTGGACGGCTTGCCAGCCGATATGAGCGGGAGAAGGAAGAGATACTTAAAAACCACGGGCTATGGCAAGAAGCGTGCTCGTTGATGCTGGTTTTCTCGTGGCGATACTTAGCCGCCGCGACGCCCACCATAAATGGGCGGTTCAAGAGGCATCTGAGAATTCGACGCCTTGGTATAGCTGCGAGGCGGTGCTGTCTGAAGCTTACCATCTGCTTGGAGAACGGGGCGCGCCTGGATTGAGCGCGATGCTTTCGCGCAGAGCCGTGATTGCGAAGTTCAATTTGGACGACAACGTGGAGGCAGTGATAGCGTTCTTGCAAAAATACACGAGCGTACCGATGAGTCTTGCTGACGCCTGCCTGGTTCGCATGTCCGAGACAATGGCCGATCCGTTGATACTCACGACGGATTCCGACTTCCACATCTATCGCCGTCATAGCAGGCAGGTGGTTCCTGTGTTATGCCCCCGATGATCGTGGAGTTCGAAACTTAACCCTTGTACCGGCGTCAACAAAGCGGGGTGTTTCCCATGTCTGACCGCGACCTGAGCGACTACAAATCTACGAACATGCCTCTATCCGCTTCTGAGATCAAGCAGGACCAGGCCAGGGACACGGCGCACGAGGGTTGGACGCCACGAACCACCGAAAATATTGGCGACATGACCCCACTCCCGGAAAAGCCGTACCCCAGCCCCTAGCCCCCAATCCCGGAGGCGAGCGCGCAGCGGGAGCCGATCCCCGGGCTACACTAAAAATACGGTGGAAGAAGAGGTCCTAGGAAAAGCCTACGACGGGCGTCTCATGCGACGCCTGCTCGCCTATATCCGGCCCTACAAACTGCCGGTTGCCGCCGCTCTCATCCTGCTGCTCTTCAACGCCGTCCTTCAAGTGCTCGGTCCCCTTCTCACCGCCCTGGCGGTGGATCGTTATCTCGCGCCCTCCGGGAAAATCACTCACACCATCCTCGATCCTTATCTGGCTCTCAGCCCCTGGACCGGTCTGGCGCAGATTTCATTTTTGTACCTCCTGGTCGTGATCTTTGGCATGTTTTGCGACTTCGGCGAGCAGTACATCATGCAATGGGTGGGACAAAAGGCCATGTTCGACTTGCGGCGCGAAATGATGGCGCGGCTCCAGCGCCTGGATCCTGCCTTCTTCGATCACAACCCCGTCGGCCGCCTGGTCACGCGCATCACCACGGATGTCGATGCACTGAACGAACTGTTTTCCTCGGGTCTCCTGATGATCTTGGGCGACCTGCTCATGCTGAGCTTTGTGGTGATCGCGATGCTCGAAATGAGTCCCGGCATGACCGCTTTCTTGCTCGCGGTGATGCCGCTGGTGGTGCTGGTGACCATGCAATTCCGGCGTTCCGTCCAGAAAAGCTATCGCCGCATCCGCATAGCCATCGCCCGCATCAACTCCTACCTGCAGGAACACATCAGCGGTATGGCCGTTCTGCAGCTCTTCAATCGCGAGGCCCGCAGCCGCGCCGAGTTCGAGCAGATCAATCGCGATCACATGGAAGCCTACAAAGACGCCATCATCGCCTACGGCTGGTTTTATCCTGTTGCTGAATTCTTGGGAATGCTGGCTTTGGCTTTGCTGCTGGCCTATGGCGGATTTCGCGTGCGCGGTGGCGCTATCCAGATCGGCGTGCTGGTGGCGTTCTTCCAATACGGCATGCGATTCTTCCGCCCCATCCAGGATCTGAGCGAAAAGTACAACATCATGCAGTCCGCCATGGCCGCGGCCGAACGCGTCTTCAAGCTGCTCGACACGCCGGTCGAAATCCAATCGCCCGCTCAGCCGCAGCCTTTTCCACGATCGCCGGCGGCCGTGGAATTCGACCACGTTTGGTTTGCCTACAAGGATGAGGATTGGGTTTTAAGCGACGTCAGCTTTCGCATCGAGCCCGGCGAAACCATCGCCGTGGTGGGCCACACCGGCGCGGGAAAAACCACCATTGCCAGCCTGCTCCTGCGATTCTACGAGGTGCAGCGCGGCGCCATCCGCATCGGCGGAATCGACATTCGCAATTTCAATATTGAAGATTTGCGCCACCACTTTGGAGTGGTGTTGCAGGATCCGCATTTGTTCACTGGAACTATCGCCGAGAACATTCGTCTCGGCACCGCCGGCATCTCTGATGACCAGCTCTCCGGAGCAGCCGCGCGCGTGAACCTGCTCGACTTCGTCCGAAGCCTTCCGGAAGGTTTTGCGCAACCGGTGCGCGAGCGGGGCGCCGGGTATTCCACGGGCCAGAAACAGCTCATCAATTTTGCGCGCGCCCTAGCTCACAACCCGCGTTTCTTGATACTGGACGAAGCCACGTCCAGTGTCGACACCGAAACCGAACTGCGGATTCGCGAGGCGCTGGAGCAATTAGTGGAAGGCCGGACATCTATCGTGATCGCGCACCGCCTCTCCACCATCCAGCGCGCCGACCGCATTATCGTTATGCACAAAGGCAAGCTGCGCGAGATCGGCACGCATCAGGAGCTGCTTGCGGTGCGCGGCATCTACTGGAAGCTGTACCAGTTGCAATACAAAGATCAGGAGATCCCCGGTGGACGCTTGGCCGAACAGCCGGTTGCAGGCGACTAAGGTCTTAATCTGATGCGCCCATCGTGAAACGATTCCAATTCGCCGTGTCTCGGTGTATACTGAGGCCAACTCTAAGACATGGCCTGATGCGTTTCCCCCCATGTCGTCACGTAACATCGTAGGAGATTGTTCAAAATCGCGCTTTTGCGTTACCCAACAGGAGGAAGTATGTCCAAGCTGTTCTCTCGGGCTATAGCTGTGTTTGCTCTAGCCTTTCCGGTCGTTGCTCTCGCAGATACGACACTGACCCTGTCGTCGGGCCAAACGCTGAATCTTGACACCGGCAAGGTCGTCACATCCGGTGGGGATTTGCTCTGGGACGGCACCAACCTGACGCCGCAGGGAACGGCTATGGCAACCGACTTACCCGGTGAGTCAGCCCTGTATAGCAGCTTGACCCAGAGCACCACATCTGAGCTGGCGATGGGAGGGCTTTCCACGGCCGCGATTACGCCTGCCGCGAACGACCTGATCATCGCCCAGACCAACGGCGGCAACTTCTCGAAAATAGCAGTGACCACCGTCGGCAGTGGGTCGATCACGTTGAAATTCAATACCTTCGGCGGATCCTCCACACCGAGCGGGCCTACGATCACTGGCGTGGTGAACAATTACAGCTACATCCCGGCAGGCTTCCCGAACTCGGGCATCGCTCCTGGAACCCTTTTCCTGATCACTGGGAGCGGTCTGGCGAGCGCCCCAACCGGAAACTTAACGCTGAATTCGAGCGCCAGCCCGGGAATACCCCTGACCTCGGCTGGGGCCAGTGTCTCGGTGCAAGCGGGCGGCAAGACGTTTACCCCGGGGCTATATTACGCGAGTCCCGCACAGATCGCAGCAGTGCTCCCATCCGGCACCCCAACCGGAACCGCAACCGTCACGGTGACCTACAACAATGCTACGAGTAATGCTTTCTCCTTCCAGGTCGTGCCATCCGCCCTCGGCTTCGGTACCTATAGTGACGGCGTTATCGCGACCAACGCGGCCACCTACGCCTTGTACGGTTACACGAATTCGGCGAAGCCAGGAGACACGATTGTTCTGTGGGGCTCGGGATTAGGCGCCGACACCGCCGACAGCGACACCGTGTATACGGGCACGCCGCACGCGGTAAACACGCCTTTGCAGATCTACTTCGGCGGAGTCGCGGCCCACATTCTTTACGCCGGCTCATCGGGTTTTCCAGGCCTGAATCAGATCGACGTGACAATACCTGAGAACGCCTCGACAGGCTGTTATGTCACCGTGGTTGGAGTCACTGGGACGGGCAGCAATATCACGACTTCCAATTTTGGACACCTTGCGATCAGCCCAAGCGGCGGCGAGTGCAACGATTCTATCTTCGGCATTTCGGGAGGCACGATTAGCACGCTCAGCGGCCAGAGTACAGTGAGATCGGGAAGTCTGTTTGTAGGCCAGCTCATTTCTCCTAAGTCTCAGACGGACAATACCCCGCAGACCAGCAACATCGCCTTCGCGGACTTCAGTAAAGACACTGGCTCGACGTATGCGTCTTCGACCGGCTCTTCGAGCTCGGCATTCTCGCTGGGGAGTTGTTTCGTAAGCGAGATCGTCTCGTCCGGTGGCGGGACCGTTACCAGTACCGGTTTGGATGCCGGGAACATCAGCCTCACGGGACCCGCGGGAACCTACCAGCTCATGACCATTCCCACCGTAGTGGGTAGCTACATCGCCGAGCTTCCGTCCAACGCCATCACGTCCAGCGGCGGAGCGTTTACGTTTAACGGATCCGGCGGAGCCGACGTCGGCAGCTTTAAGACGACAGTGAATCTTCCCAACCCGATTCTCACCTGGACCAATCAAATCGCCGATGCGACGGTCAACCGCGGGCAAGGAGTCACGGTAGACTGGACCGGCGGCGGTTCGGGCACGTACGTAATTATCGAGGGTAATTCGTCGGACTCGAGTACTGGCGCGTTCGGGAGCTTTACCTGTATTACCAATCAGAGCGCACTCAGCTTTCAGGTTCCGGGTTACGTGACCAGCACCCTGCCGGCTGGCTCCGGAATGCTGGACGTAGAAAACGCTACCAGCTTTGGCATCTTCACGGCCACCGGCCTCGACTTCGGATTCAAGTTTGGGTTTACGGGCGTCTCGATCAACAGCACCTATCAATGAGAAGCTGCTCTACCAGCGAAAGGGTCGGGGCGCAAGCCTTGGCTCTTTCGGCTAGTGAGTAACAGCATCGCGCTGGGCAGGTAAGATAGCGCGATCATCCAAACGGAAACGACGAATATCACCAGCGAGAACAGCAGGAGCGCTAAAGCCGCCACCCCGCGGAGCTTTGCTGAGGACAATCCCCAAAGGCTCAGCCCCACTGGAATTGCCAGTACGATGGCCGCGCGCGGTCCGTGTGCCGGGTTCCACGGTGTCGCGTACAGAACAACAATCCAGGCAAAAGACGCCAGCGTCGCCAGGATGACGGCCAGTTTGGGGACGGTCAGCCGCTTCATTCGCTTAATTCATATCACCTGGAACGAAAAGACCGGCCACACGTCCACCGGTAGTTTCGACGCCACTTTCAGGGCTTCGGCCAGCTCCGCGGGCATCTTGTCATAGCGATTGAACCAGGCTTCGGCGCGCGGCCGGTCGCCCGTCGCCTCAATCGTCAGCAGCTCTTTCGATAACGATGCGATCGCCGCCGGCATCTTCGCAAAATCCACTTCGTATTTGCCGGACACGCGATTCACCGCCTTCTGCTCCACCAGGTAATTGAACTCCATCATCTCCGCGCGCCCATGCGCCTCGGCGACTCCATAGCGCACGGACCGGAAAATCCCAGCCACGTAGGACGAGTAATATTCCGGCGCTCGATCCTTCGGCAGAGCCCCGTGATCCATCAGCCACGCTAAGCCGAACATTCCCACCACGTCGGCTTTGGCCTCTTCCAGACCCGAATACACCGGGCCGATCGCCTCTGTGATGGGCACTGGCTTTTTGTTCACGCGCGAGTATGCCGGCCCCAGCCCGTGCGAGATTTCGTGCAGCACTACCGCCGCCAGATAGCCTTCGTCCGAAGCCCGCGCCGCCTGCGCCTCCGGCATCAGATATTTCGCCAGCGGCAGCACCATGTACTTCACGCGCGCGTCCATGAAATTCTTGAAGAAGATTTTCTTGGTGCCCTTCGCGTCGTGTATGCGCGGATCGTTGGGCAGGTTATCTGCGACGGCTTGGTATCCGTGCAGCAGATCGCCGGTACGGAACGGCGCGTCCATCACTTCCATCGGGGTGGGCTGGCCGCGCTTAGACGGCCGGTCCGCAGCCGCGAGCGGCAACGCGTCTTGGATATCGGGTACGTACTTTTGGTACAGCTCCAGCTTCGCGCTCTCCGGCTCGTTCCGGATTAAGACGGCCGTTCCATACGAAGTCTTTACGCCCAGCAGGTCATCCAGGTAGGTCTCATACGGCGCGAAGATCACGTCGATCTTCGGATTCTTCAGATCCAGCCATTTCAGATCGCTCGGATAATAGTCGTCCGACAACAGCGCGTCCGCCCGCATGCGCAGGAATTGCGCGAAATCCTTGTCGTCGCTCAAGTCGGCGGCTTCGCGTAGCGACTGCGCCGCGGGTTCCAACCACTTCTTGAATGCGACGTGATACGGGATCGCTTCGAGCTTGCCTCCGGGCTTTCCTCCCTCCCAGCGCAGAACCGTATATGGACTATAGATCGCATTCTTCTCTGCCGGGTGCGCCTTCACGTACGCTTCAATCTGCGCGCTGGTCAAGCCCTCCGGGTACAGATTGCGGCCCGGCGGAATGGGTGCCGTGCCAACGAATGGCTTGTTCTCGTCGATCAGATCGAAGCGAGCGCCGTTCATGAACAGAAAAAGTCTGAGGTTCGGGTCTTTCGTGGTTTTGTACAGTTCCAGTGCTTCGGGATCGCTCTGTTGCCAGTAGATCGCCTCTATCTCGCGCGATGCCGCCACCAGTTTGTCTACCACCTGCCGTTCTCGCGCGCTGAGCGTCTCGGGATGATAGGGCATCCCGGTAGGCTTCCAGCGCGCCAACCGCTGCGTAATGTCGGTGGCCACGGGAGCAGCCAGTAGCAGAAACAGAAGCAAATAGTTCATCTGCCTTCATTCTATTCGGTCGCGACCCCTCGCGGACGCGCTCAGATTATCATGACCTTGAGAGTCGGCCAGTCAAAAGCGGAACTTCTCACTTTGCGCTCACACAAAGACTGAGCTGGTTGACATCCGACTGTCGTCTTCGATATGGTGGTGCGCCAGTAATGAGCGAGCGAATCATTGAACTTCTTCATCGGAACCTACAGGAGGTCTTCGGCGAGGGTGATGCCGCCCTCCGCCGTGCCGCCATCGGCCAGCTCTACACTGACGATTGCGTACTCTATGTTCCGCCAGGCGTGTTCGTCGGGCGCGACGCTATAGACAAGTTCGCTGGTGACCTTCGCGCGACCCACCCGCATTTTGCATACACGCCTCATGGAGAGGCCCAAGCTCTTCACAACTCTGGAATTCTCGCCTGGGGTTCGGGTCCGAGAGGCGAAGCTCCCGACTATACCGGGCTGGACGTCATCATTGTCCGCGACGAAAGGATTGCCGCGTTATACGTTTTCCTCAATCCAAAACTCTCGTAGCGCTCGACGACACGAACCATAGGCTGCGAACGAGCGGTGGAGGCGCAGCATAACGCCTTCAACCAACCTTTATCCGACTACCCAATCCCCAACCCCAATTCCCCACTTGCTATCGTTCAATAATGGCCACCAGATCGAAAATTCTAGTCGTCGACGTCGGAGGCACCCACGTCAAGTTGCTGATCACCGGCATGAAGACGCCCATCAAGATCGACTCCAGTCCGTCGCTCACTGCGAAAGACATGCTGCGAGACGTCAAGGCCGCGCTGAAAGATCGCGCATTCGATGCCGTGTCTATTGGCTATCCGGGTCCGGTGGTCCAGGGCCGTCCAATGCGTGAACCCTACAACCTGGGCGGCGGCTGGGTTGGGTTCAATTTTCCCAAGGCCTTCGGCAAGCCCGTCAAAATCGTCAACGATGCGGCGATGCAGGCTCTGGGAAGTTACAAAGGAGGCAGAATGTTGTTCCTCGGCTTGGGCACGGGTCTGGGCTCCGCCATGATCGTGGACGGCGTGCTGCAACCGATGGAATTGGCACATTTGCCCTATCAGCACGGTAAAACTTACGAAGATTACCTCGGACTCCGCGGGCTCCAACGATTAGGCAAAAAGAAATGGGAGCAGAAGGTTCACGAAGTTGTCGCTGAGCTTCAGGTGGCGCTCGAAGCGGACTACGTAATCCTCGGTGGCGGAAATGCGAAGAAGTTGAAAGAACTGCCGGATAAAACGAGCTTGGGAAGCAATCAGAACGCCTTCTTGGGCGGTTTTCGAATGTGGGATATGAAGACCCGCTCCGCGGAGCCGCGACCATCGGCCGCCAGATGACCATATTTGGTTAATGACCTGCCGGGGCGCTCAGCGAGCCGACCGTTAGGGAGTCGGTAGCTGACGGCCCTGGGCGTGCTCGGTTTCGACCGAAAGGACGACAGCTTATGAAAATGAACTTAAGACAAGGTATTTGGGTTCTGGCGGTGGCAGTGGGTATGGGCGTTACTGGAGGCACGGTACCGGCGATAGGCGCTCCGTTTTTCCAGGATCATGATCAGGACCACGGCCAGGATTATTCGAAAAACAAAAACTACCAGCAGGGCATGCGCGATGGCCAGTTCGACCATGCGCATAACAAGGACCACAGCAAGAAACGGCACTTCAAGAAAGACGACGACCAGAAAGCGTACGAGGCCGGCTACCAAAAGAGCCACGGAAACTGAAGTAACCGATCATTTTCGCGGCCGGCGTTGTCCGGCTGCGAACCATCTTAGGCTCCTGATCCCCAACTCCGATCCCCAATCCCTCATCCCTAATCCCCAATGGGCCAGCGTAGAATCGTATTGAACAGGTACACCCGTGATCCGAACACATTCCCTCAGCGTCCCGGCGCCCATGCGCTCGCCTAAACGCGTCACCCGGCTCTTCGGCGATCTGAAAGTGCGCCTCAAGCTGATGGTGCTGCACAACGTGTTCTTCCTGATCCTGGCCGCCGGCATCTTCTTCGCGCTGTATCCCTACCTGCCCGACCACGCGAAAACCAACCTGTTTATTGTGCTTGGCGCCATCTACATCCTGGCCGTGCTGGTGCTCGAAACCACCATCATGCCGCTGTACGTCTATCGCCCATTGCACCTCATGCTCGAAGCCGATCAAGCCACCCAGCACGGCGACCGCGACCGCGAACTCATCAACGAAGCCTTCATCCCCGCCGACGAAATCGGCCACATCATGCGCTCGCGCAACGCCACCATCGTCGAGCTCCGCAAGCGCGAAGAGGATCTGGAGGAAGCGCTCCGCAAGCTCGAAGCGCAGGACCGCCTGGTCAGCCTGGGCCTGCTGAGCGCCAGCGTGGCGCACGAGCTCAACACGCCGCTCACGGTGCTACAAGGCTCCATCGAAAAGCTCACCGAGACCAGTGACGACCACGCCACGCTCGAGCGGCTGGCGCGTATGTTGCGCGTCACGCAGCGCATCCGGCGCATCAGCGAGAGCCTGGTGGATTTTTCGCGCGTGCGTAAACAGCACATGGAGCCGGTGCCGCTGCGCCATTTGATCGATGAAGCCTGGGCGCTGGTGGCCATCGACAACAAGGCCGCCGCGTCGCGCTTCGCCAATCGCGTAAGCGCCGACGATGTGGTCAACGGCAACTCCGATCGCCTGGTGCAGGTCTTCGTCAATCTGCTGCGCAACGCGCTCTATGCCATCCCATCCTCGGGCGAGATCGCGGTCCATTCCAAGCGCCTGAATCGCAACGCGCAGCCGTGGATCTCGGTGGCGGTGGAAGATAACGGTCCCGGCATCGCGCCCGACGTGCTGCCCGATATCTTTGAAGCCTTCGTCTCCACCCGTCTCGACGCCAAAGGCACGGGTCTCGGGCTCACGGTAGCCGAGGGCATCATTCACCAGCACGGCGGAACCATTGCGGCCTCGAACCGTGCGGAAGGTGGCGCTTGCCTGGAAGTGACGTTGCCCGCTTCCTGCGCGAAGCGTGCGGGAGCGAACTAACTTGGCAATGAGGCCGGCCCCCGAACGCGCGCCCGATCCCGCGACGGATCCATCTCAACTAAAGCCGGGAAGCATCAATGGCCCGGTGGATCTCGCGATTCTCGACGACGATCCCGACTTCTGCAATTACATGGAAGACGCGCTCAAGGACGATGCGCTGTACTCCATTCGCGCCTTCGGGCACCCGGATGAATTATTCGTAGCCTGCGAACAGCGCCTGCCCGACATCGTGCTGCTCGACATGAAGATGGGCGAGTTCAAAGGCGACAAGGTGCTGGAACAACTGCTGGCCGCTTACCCGGGACTCTGCGTCATTATCGTCACCGGCTACCCGTCGCTCGAAGATATGCGCGCCACTTTCAAGATGAAGGTCTTCGACTATATATCGAAGCCCTTTTCTCTGGCGCAACTCCGGCAAACGCTGCACAACGCGATCGAAAAATATGGATTCGGACGCGCGGCGCAGGATCGCTTGCGCGAGCGTCTCGGCCACCAGATCAAGATGCTGCGCGTGGAACGCGATTGGTCGTTGAAGGATCTGGCCGCCGCCACTAAGCTCAGCATCTCCCAGATCAGTTCTATCGAGCGGGGCGCCAATCTGCCGAGCGTCGAAAGTCTGCTGGCGATCTGCCGCGCGTTTGAAAAGCGGCCCTCGGAAGTGCTGGCGGCGATCGAATTTTAATGCGGCCACTTTAATGCGCTCGACCGCCGAGGCCTTCGCGCTGGTGCGTGCCTTCAATGCATCGCCTGAGGAAGAAAAGAGCTGCGAGTTGATTCTCGCGCTGCTCGAACTAACGGAAGCCCCGTTTTCGCGCGATCAGTTTCATCCCGGCCATATCACTTGCACGGCTGTCGTATTGCATCCGAACGGGCGTCAGTTCCTTCTGATGCATCATCATCGGCATCGGCGCTGGCTGCTTCCGGGCGGCCACGTGGAAGAGACCGATGTGACGTTGAGTGACACGGCGCGCCGCGAAGCCATTGAAGAGACGGCGGTGCGGATTCAGTGCGCCGGCGCCGCCGCTCTCGCCGGTCTGGATGTTCACGTAATCCCCGCCCGCAAAGGCGAGCCGTTCCACCTGCATCACGATCTGATTTTCGCGTTTAGCGCTGAATCGGAGGAGTTCGCGCCGAGCGACGAAGCGCCGCAAGTCGCGTGGTGTGGGATGGACGAATGCGCCCGTTATCAACTTCCTGGCAGCATCACTCGCGCGGCAATGCGTGCGCTCGCGAGCCCGCGCCTTCCAAAATAGAAGCCGGTGAACACTCGGAGGAAGATGTTCACCGGCCGGCAACTGAACTGCTAAACGCGGATCAGACTGCCTAAGTCAAATCGACGTGCTCACGCCCCGCCAGGTTTCTTTTCAGTCTCCTCGGGGTTCGAGGCAGAAAAACGCTACAGTGGACACGTGGATGGGGTGATTGTTGTCGACAAGCCGGAGGGTCTTACCTCGCACGATGTCGTGAATCGCATGCGGCGTCTGGCGAACACGCG
>Ga0206991_10192_pt2 | contig 15011 bp, 11 predicted proteins | sample Alteio_BWMinCont_9_FD_153286 | JGI IMG/M metagenome (GOLD analysis project Ga0206991, IMG submission 153286) | Enriched cells from forest soil in Barre Woods Harvard Forest LTER site, Petersham, Massachusetts, United States -... | ecosystem: Environmental > Terrestrial > Soil > Temperate forest >...
GATCCGCATCGGCAGGCCAGTCATCTCAACGACATCTTTCTCATTGCCCCTTTCTTCTACGAAGGACAACTGATCGGCTATGTGGCGAATATTTGTCACCATGTTGACGTTGGCGGCGGAGCGCCCGCCAGCATTGGGGCTTTCCGGGAAGTTTACCAGGAGGGGATCATCCTTCCGGTGATCAAGCTTGTGGTCAAAGGAGAAATAGTTCCCGACATTTTGAAGATGGTTCTGGCCAACGTGCGGGCCAAAAAGGAAGTTGGAGGTGACTTGCGTGCTCAGATCGCTGCTAATGACATGGGCATCCGCCGCCTCACCCAACTGATGGACCGTTACGGTATTGAGACAGTGAATTTTTACATCGACAAGCTGATTGAGTATGGTGAACAGCGAGTTCGCGCCGAACTTCTTAACTTACCGCGCGGGACATTCGAGGCGGAAGCCTGCCTCGACGACGACGGCATTACCAGCGAGCCTATCCACCTCAAAGCGCGGATCACGCTGGATGGGTACAGTGTAACTTTTGACTTTACAGGTACGGACGCGCAACGACCAGCTCCCATGAACTGCAACTTGACCCAAACCTTTGCCTCGTGCGTATTCGTTCTAAAATGTCTCGTCGATCCTGACATCCCGGTGAATGAAGGTTTCTACGAGGTTATCCGAGTGATTGCGCCTGAAGGCTCCGCTGTGAATGCCAGCTTTCCAACCGCGATCGTTGGCGGATGGGAAGTTGCGCACCGAATCTGCGAGGTTCTTTTCAAAGCTTTGTCGGCACCTCTGCCTGACAGAGTGCCAGCAGGAACGAAGGGTATGATGTGCCACGTTGGATTCGGGGGAATGGATCCTCGGACGGGCGACTACTACTGCTTTTTAGAAACAATGGGAGGTGGATACGGCGGTCGAATTGGATCAGATGGTCCTGACGCTGTTCAGACTCACCTCCAAAATACACAAAACGCTCCCATCGAAGAGACGGAGCTGAACTATCCCGTTCGCATACCCCGCTACAGTTTGATTCCTGACTCGGAAGGGGCTGGCCGTCGGCGTGGGGGCTTAGGGTTGTGTCGAGAGTACATTTTCATTGATCATCAACCAATTTTCACGACGCTGGCAGATCGTGTGAAGTTTCCGCCTTGGGGATTATTTGGCGGTGGCGACGCGAGACCGGCGCGTTACTCACTGATTTCTAATGGTAAAACTCGGGTTATCCCTTCCAAAGGAACCATTCAGGTCATGAATGGAGAAATGGTACGCATAGAAACTTGTGGCGGGGGCGGGTATGGTCCAGCTCGGGAGCGCAATCCTCAGTTGGTGCTCCGCGATGTTCGAGAGGGTAAGGTCAGTGCCTTGCGTGCCAAGGAGCAGTACGGAGTCGAGATTGACGTCACTTCTTGGGTGATTGACGAAGCGGAGACTCAGCGACTCCGAAAATTGCCCGAAGGGGCAAAGTAATGAGTCTTTTTTTTCGTGTAGGTGTCGACGTTGGAGGAACGTTTACGGATGCGGTGCTGATTTCTGAATCTACCGGCGAAATTCACATTGCCAAAGTTCTCTCCACTCCAAAAGATCCCTCGATTGGTTTTCTTACGGCAGTGACCCAGATACTCAAGAAGGCCGGCCTTACAACGGAGAACATCTCTTACTTGGTCCACGGAACCACTGTGGCAACGAATGCGTTGATCGAAGGGAAAACTCCCAAGACTGCTTTCATTACCACCGCTGGGTTCCGGGATATGCTGGAAATTGCCCGGCAGGTAAGGCCTTCTCTATACGATCTGAATTTTGAAAAGCTACGGCCGTTAGTACCTCGGAATCTTTGCTATGAGGTTAGAGAACGGCTGGATGCGTCTGGCAATGTCCTTCTCGACCTTGACGAAGAAGACGTAAGAGAAATTGCCGACCAGCTGGCTAAAGAGGGAATCACTTCGGCGGCAATCTGTTTCCTGCATTCCTACCTTAACCCTACGCACGAGGAACGTTCAGGCAAGCTCCTAGAACAGCTCCTCCCAGAGATTGCGCTCTCGCTTTCCTCTCACATCTGCCCGGAGTTCCGAGAGTATTTCCGGGCTAGCACCACAGTGGTGAACGCTTGTATCAGGCCCGTCGTGGCTGACTATGTGAGGGGTATCGAGGACCGGCTGAAGCGTGAGGGGATGAAGGCTGCACTTCTCATCATGCAGTCCAATGGTGGTGTGCTGACTTTTAATCAAGCGACCGAAAAGCCCGTCTACATGGTTGAATCCGGTCCTGCCGCGGGAGTTATCGCGGCGAATTTCGTCGGTGGTGCTCTCGGTCACTCCGATATCATCTCGTTTGACATGGGCGGCACGACAGCCAAGGCAGGCCTCATAATGAAAGGCCGCCCGAAAGTTACCAAGGAGTACGAGGTAGGAGCCGAGGCCCGACCCGGCGTCGGCCAGTCCAGGGGCAGCGGGTATCCTATCCGGACTCCAGTCATTGATTTGATTGAAATTGGCGCAGGAGGCGGCAGCATAGCCTGGGTGGATACGGGCGGAGTCCTGCGAGTTGGCCCGCGAAGCGCGGGAGCTGACCCAGGGCCGATCTGTTACGCGAAAGGCGGAAAAGATCCTACCATCACGGACGCCAATCTCGTACTCGGGCGCATCAATCCGCACTACTTCCTCGGCGGTGAAATGGAGCTCGACGTTGCCGCGGCGGAGGAGGGCATCCGCAAAAAGTGTGCAGAACCTCTCGGTCTAAGTGTGGTGAACGCCGCCAACGGAATTATCGAGATCGCGAACGCAGCAATGGTCAATGCTCTACGGCTTACCACGGTACGCCGAGGCTACGATCCCAGAGAATTCGTAATGGTAGCGTTTGGCGGTGCAGGCCCACTTCATGCCAATCGTCTCTCCGCGGAGATGCAGATTCCGCTCTTAGTGATTCCCGTTAGCCCGGGCACCACTTCGGCCTTAGGCCTTTTAGCCACGGATGTAAAGCACGACTTCTCGCGCACTCGTATTATGAAAGCGGATCGTCTTGATGCGTCGGAGATCAACGGGATATTCGCCGCTATGGAGAAGGAGGGCAAGAATCTCCTGACGCACGAAGGTATTGATAGTAAGGACATCAGCTTTTTACGCGAGATCGAGATGAGATATGTGGGTCAATCTTACGAGCTCGGAATTGTGTGCCCCGATGGGTCTTTGACCTTAGAAGGCCTTCATCTTATTTGTAATCGTTTTCATCCCGAGCATGAAAGGACTTACGGACGCGGTTATCCCGAAGAAATGATCGAGTTTGTTAATTTCCGTCTTACCGCGATTGGCACTATTGTCAGACCTCCGCTCCGCAAACTTACCAGTAATGGCCATCACCTTGGTGATGCGGGAAAAGGGCTGCGGCCAGTTTTTTTCGCGGAAGTAGGGCAGTTCACAGATATTCCGATCTACGATCGCTACCGTCTAAGTGCCGGTCAACGGCTATCTGGACCAGCCGTAGTAGAAGAGATGGACTCGCACACTGTGCTCCATCCTGGTTTCCAAGCCAAGGTTGACCCGTTCGGTAACCTCTTGGTCTCGCCTGACCAATAGTTACGCCGAGAGGGTCAGGAAAACACTGGATTCAAGCCAAACGTTCAAACTGAAAGGAAGCCAGCCAATTCGACAGATAGGATCTGTGGGGTCTGATACTTGCCATAGCGGCTCTCTACCTCAGATCTCTCTTCAATCAGCTGCATTCGTCCCGTAGGAGATCATTCGTGGGCCAGAGGAGGGATTTACACGGGATGGGTCCTACCAGAATCACCGAGAAACGCATCGATCCAATTCTATTTGAAGTGATCCGTAGCGCCCTTACGGAAGCCGCGGAAGAAATGTCAGCTTCTCTGCAAAGAACCGCGTACTCCACAAACGTCAAGACGCGCTTGGATTACTCTTCTGCCTTTGTGGATGATCGCGGGAGGATGGTGGCGCAGGCCTTCTGTCAGCCAGCACATCTTGTGACAATAGGCCGAATTGTTCCCAGAGCTGTGACCGAATATGGACCGGAGAATCTAGATGCCGGTGATGCGCTGATGGTGAATGATCCGCATCGGCAGGCCAGTCATCTCAACGACATCTTTCTCATTGCCCCTTTCTTCTACGAAGGACAACTGATCGGCTATGTGGCGAATATTTGTCACCATGTTGACGTTGGCGGCGGAGCGCCCGCCAGCATTGGGGCTTTCCGGGAAGTTTACCAGGAGGGGATCATCCTTCCGGTGATCAAGCTTGTGGTCAAAGGAGAAATAGTTCCCGACATTTTGAAGATGGTTCTGGCCAACGTGCGGGCCAAAAAGGAAGTTGGAGGTGACTTGCGTGCTCAGATCGCTGCTAATGACATCGGCATCCGCCGCCTTACACAACTGATAGGCCGTTACGGTATCGAGACAGTGAAATTCTACATCGACAAGCTCATCGAATACAGCGAGCGGCTCATTCGAGCAGAGCTTCTCAAACTGCCACGCGGTACGTTTCGAGCTGAAGAAAAACTCGACGACGACGGCATCACCAGCGAGCCTGTCCATCTCAAAGCGCGAATTACGTTGAATGGCGACAGCGCAATCTTTGATTTTACCGGTACGGATGCGCAACGACCTGCTCCCATGAACTGCAATTTGACCCAGACCTTTACCGCCTGTGTTTACGTTTTGAAATGCCTTGTTGATCCGGACATCCCGTTGAATGAGGGATTTTACCGGCCCATCCACGTAATAGCCCCTGAGGGATCCGTCCTGAACGCAACTCATCCAACCGCCATCGTCGGGGGTTGGGAAGTGTCAATGCACGTTTGTGAGATGCTTCTCAAAGCCCTTTCGCAGGCTCTGCCCGACCGCGTGCCAGCCGGATCGAAGGGTACGTTGTGCCAAGTTGGGTTTGGAGGGAAAAATCCCAGTACAGGCGAATACTATTGCTTTTATGAAACTCTCGCAGGAGGTTATGGTGCTCGGATAGGCTCCGACGGTCCTGACGCTGTACAGCCTCATTTCCAGAATACCCAGAACGCTCCCATCGAGGAAACCGAACTAAACTATCCGGTACGCATCCCGCGCTACAGCCTCATTCCAGACTCGGAGGGCCACGGCCGTATGAGAGGTGGTCTTGGGTTATGTCGAGAATACACTTTTGTGGATCATCAACCTGTTTTTACGACGTTGGTGGATCGAGTGAATTTTCGACCATGTGGATTATTTGGGGGTGGAGAGGGCAGTGCGGCGTTTTGCTCAGTGATTTCTAACGGCAAAACGCTACCCATTCCTTCAAAGGGAACCATTCAAGTTACGCCTGGAGACACGATTCGCGTGAAGAGTCCCGGTGGTGGCGGGTACGGCCCTTCATGGGAACGCGATGCGGAGCTCGTACTTCGAGATGTACAAGAAGGAAAGATAAGCACCAGCCGGGCCAAAGAATGCTATGGAGTGGCAATTGATACCGAGCATTGGCTAATCAATCGCGAAGAAACACACGCACTAAGGAAAATACTTCAGGGAAAAAGCGATTGAAGATCTTGCTAGTGCCTTGCAGAAAATCGAGGTGTTTCTGCACGAAACAATCTCTCCTAGGTCAACTAGGAGCGAACGTGAATCGGAAAAGCTAAGAAGACAGATTGTTGCAGTCGATAGCCGGATCGATCAGATCGTGTACAGCCTTTATTGCTTGACTGAAACAGAAGTTGCAATTGTTGAAAAGTCTACAGATTCGACCACAGAGATTTAGTTCGACCTTTAACGCGATTGTTGCCCTTCGTTCCGAGAATACCCTTGGCCTCACCGAAAGAAACTTCCTACGGGCGTTAACGATAAGTTTTCTCTAAAAAATGGCCGTTAGTTAATAGTAGAGCATGTCTTCATGCACTAACGGTCCGGACCGTTGCTAAGCTTGGCTTGTGGGATTACTCCATCATGCTTAAAAAAAGACGCAACAAGCGGCGTCGTGGCCAGTTGAGCTTCGTCAAAGTCCGGAACAGAGGCTATGGAAGCAAACTGCAAGGGCTGAAAATATTTTACGAAGGCAAAAAGCCCAAAGGCATCCGAAATGACGGTTCGATTACCGTTGGGAAACACATTTTGGAGATGCTCAGTCGTAAGTATGAACGGTTTCGGTGGATTATCACGGACGACACCGATTCCATCGTAACTGAGCGTGGGATTGTTAGGGTGCGCACTTCACATGCGACGCTTTCTAGATTAAACCATCGTTGGTTTGGACGCAGCCGAGACTTAAAAAATGACCTTGTGGGGAACACGTTCGCGGCAACGTTTCCCAACGACTTCCAGAAGAGTGATTCTGCTGTCTATGTCCCAGACATGTTGGCAAGCATCCTTTCGCAAAATGTTCTTTCCAGACTTTCGAGTGCTGACAAAGATGCGCTCACGAAGTTTCTTCCTGAATTTATTTCTTCCGAATCAATAGCGTCCGTAAACCTCTTGAAAGCTGAGGCTCAGATTCAATCGCTAAAAGAGTTGGTGGTTGATATGGAAAAAGCCTTGGCTGAAAACAAAAGCGAATCGTGGTGGCAAACATACATTCGCAGCAAGATGCTAATAATCCAGCAAGGTTATATCAAAGCGTTGGACAAAATGAACGTGGCGGTCGTCGAGACAAAATACCCGGATTTCTCGCTGCTGACACATGACGGCTATTTAGACATCTTGGAAATCAAAAAGCCATCAACCCCACTTCTGAAGAAAGACGAAAGCCGGGGAAATTACTACTGGGACAACGAAATATCCAAAGCCATCATTCAGGTCGAGAACTACATAGAAAACGTGTCGAAGCACGGTTCAGACATCACTGTTCACTTGCGGAATAAACACAAAATCGACATGCAAGTGTTGAGACCACGCGGGATTATCGTAGCCGGAAACAGAAGCACGCTTGTGGACCAGAAACAGAAAGACGATTTTCGGCTGCTCGCTCATGCCCTTAAAAATATCACCGTCCTAACCTACGATGAGTTGTTGACACGGTTGCGAAACTACATACAGGTGCTTGAAGAGTTCCGAAATGCGCCGAAACAAGACGGAGCCTGATTCGTAGGCAAGAGAGACTGACGGCAAAATCTCATGTCGGATACTGACGCACACCATCTGTCCTTCGGTGCGGTATGTTCGAAGTGCAAGCACACGCAGCCACCGTTGGCGGCAATGTCGTCAGACTTTTTTCAAGGCAAGACCATTCTTTGCCGGAACAGGGAATGTGCAACTCCCATCGACTACTGGAACGCGACCCTAGACTTCATAGGTGGCGAAGGCATTCCAACTATCCTATTAGTCTCAGTCGGAGCACACGAAACGTTTTTCAACTTTCCCTTGGGGGCGGGCGACATCGCTCCGATTGACCTGACTAGGGTAGGAATACCGGCGGATGCCACATTGCTAGGTATTTCGTTTACGTCATATGGAACCAACTGCGTGGCTCAGATTATTCATCCCAACCACGTTCCGTTGCGTTCATTGCCCACGCAGTTCAGCGTCTACGGATTCGGCACAGGCGAGGGCGAGGACCTGAAGGGGTACATCGAGGCCACAGTTGCATGGGTGCAGAAGGATGAAGACAACATAAGTTGGTCCTACTTGTTGGACGCATTCGAAGCAATGGCTTCACACAGGTGGCGCGGCGTGATTCTTCCGGCCTATGCATCCTTCGAGATAAGTCTTTCGCCTTTGGTGCTCAATGCGCTCGGAAAGCACGTTACCAACAAAGTTTTACAGGACTTCAAGGGGGAGAAATCCTTTAGTTCTTCATCCGCTCTTAACGTTCTACTTCCGATTCTCTGCAAGGAAGCAAGGCTTCCGCTTCTTCCCGAAGAGATTCGCCTACGCCTTAACAAGTTGCGGAAGCTAAGAAACGACATGGTGCATGAAGGAGTGGAACAAGCGGCAGTAGGGCAAGAACTCGCGGGACAGTCCCTTTGTGCGGCAGTGTTCGGGCTTGAGTACTTGAGATTCATCCGACCGTTGCTACTGCCTGCCGCGTAGAAGGACAATGCGTAGCCGCTGCATCTTTTGCGTTGTTCTCCTTTGGATTTCTTAATCTCCGAACGCAAACACAGCCTCAAGTTGCTGACGAACGTGCGCGGCCTTCAAATCGGAACCTGCAAGGTAGTGCTCCGTGGTGCTCAACGATTTGTGGCCCAGCCACTGCTGCAAATCCTTCAGCCGGGTTCCACCGTGGTGAAGCTTCGTTGCGAAAGTTTTGCGGAAGCGATGCAGATACCATTGGTCACACACTGGGTGATGCTTGCAGGATAGTTTTGTTGGTTCTGCAAGAGCCTTCTCCATCGCAAACGGGTCTTTATCGTGGAAGTGCGCATTAAGCCTTTTCGCTCTTTCCTTGCTGCTCAGGTGTTTCGTGCTGTGCATGCACTGACCACAATTCAGACCCGCATCCAAGGCAACACGCTTCAGCATTCGCAGGAAGTGGCCGTTGGGCTTGCCGTCTTGGTTCGGGAAGATAAGCGGCTGGCTTTCGTCGGCTGTCTTCTTGTGAGCTTTGAGCAACGTGAGCAATTCAGCAGGCACAGGAATCTGGCGTGCTTCATGGCTCTTCGGTGTGAAGCCCCACTCTGGCTTCTCTTGCACCGTAAACGTGTGGTGCTGCCAGTCAATGTCTGACCATTCAGCGTGGCTCACTTCCTGTTCGCGGCAGCCAGTGCCAAGAAAGAACGAAAACACCGCGTGCTCTTCCGGGCTGCACGCATCGAAGAGCTTGCGCAGTTCGGCGTTGCTGAACGCCCGCACGGCCTCCTTCTCAACAACGGGTGCGTCCTGCCAATTGACCTTGATGCCCACACCCGCGTGCTTCAGCAGGAAGCTCACAATCAGCATTCGGTTACGGATGGTCTTCGAAGCCAGTTTCTGTCGTGCCATGCCGTCTTGGAACGCCTTGAGCACACCAGCGTCAATCTCATCAACGAACCGCACGCGAGTGGGCAGAGATTCAACGAAGCAGTTCAGTGTGTGACGGTACGCTTGCAGTGTCCGTGGCCTCTTGTGCGCCTTGGCGTTCCGGAACACGGCCACGGCGTCTTTGACGGTGACGCGGCCCACGTGGTCTTCCATTTCTGCAACGTTCAGTCCGTGGCGAGTCGCAAGCAGGCCAGCAGAGAACGAATCACGCTCAGCAATGGCGTCTTGATATGCCAGCCCCTTTTCCAGGGGCACCCATTTCTGCTTGCCCTTCTCATTGGTGTGGCGAAGGTAGTAGCGGCCCTTGGGCTTGCGGCCAGATAGCCCGGCGACGGGTTCGAACGCATATTTGCCTTCAGCGTTCTTCAACCGAATGTAGAGCGTGACGGCTGGGATGTATCGCATTGAAGTGTGACTTTTCTCCAAGAAACTGCCCAGAAATAATCACACTTAGTCACACTCGAACCAATGGTACGTAAGTACCCCCATTTTCATTGGGTTTTTTGTGCCTTAAAAGTTATGGCGGAGAGGGTGGGATTCGAACCCACGGTAGGATTTCTCCTACACACGCTTTCCAAGCGTGCTCCTTAAACCGCTCGGACACCTCTCCACATATGAGTCGCGCAACGAACCTAATCAATTTAGCAGAATCTTGTTGGTGGCGCACCGACCGTCAGCAAATCATTGGAACAAAATCTTTCGTCTGGCAATCCGAATCGCGAATTACCAACCGCGATTTCTTCCGTGTACATCGCCACCGCGCACTTCTAACAGCTGGTGCCCTCTGCTAAACTTCTTGCGGCTACTCCGGGGTCGTCTAATTGGTAGGACTCCAGACTTTGAATCTGGCTATCGTGGTTCGAGTCCACGCCCCGGAGCCATTCTTTTGAACAACCTGCAAACGCTGCACTTCTTTTTGGGCAACAGAAAACAAAACCGTTTTTTCGTTCGCTTGCTACCCCTTCCGCACATACGACGGTTGAGCCCGTCAAGTATTAATTAGGTTCCAGTGTGCGTCACGGTGTATGCTCGTCGGTCCCCGCGCTTTTAATAACGGAGAAATGAAAGATGGCAAAGCGTCTAGTACTAGTCTTAGGACTATTATTTTTACCCACGCTGGCGAAGGCGGATAGTTTTGTGCAGGTCGATATGTCCGCAATCGGTGGCGATTTCGGCGAAACCGTGGCCGTAAGCCTCGTTTGGGATACCACCACTAACGTCTTTTCCGATATTGATATCACTTCCAGCGGTCCTTGGGGAATGTTCTCCTCTACGCCGGAGCAGGTAGTGTTTGGCTCTAGGCTGATAAGCAACGGGCCTGTAGGAATAGCTATTCTCGCCTTCCAGAGTCCTGGGGGGTATCGTGCAGATGGATAATATTGACATCTCCGTCCTCAATCCCATACTTCCGGTGCCCGGTGTTTACACTACGGAGCCCACGTTTCGTTGCTTACCCCACGTGATTACCAGTCCTGCCGACCACTGCAATGACATTGGCAGCGAGACCGCAAATGGCAGCTTGGCCACAGTCATCGCCGTAGCGGACGCCAATGGTGACCCCATTTCCACTCCTGAGCCAAATACGCTGGCCTTGCTGGGAGTGGGATTAGCAGCGCTGGGGCTAATTGCCACGTTTTCTAAGTGGCTGCGAAACTCTGAATTCTGTCGATTTAATTTTTTGGCGCGCTGTCGCGCATAGTCGGCCGGCGGACGAAAGCGACCCTGAAATCATTTGCCACAGGGGGCTTCCGCGTGTCTTGGACTTGTCGAATGACCGCAGCCGACGCCACGTCCGCTAGCGATGACGCACTCATTTCGGTGTGGCGTCAAGCGCTCGTGGAACAAAAGAAAATCATAGCTGTCGGCGCAGCGACCTTCCCGGTTCGCCGAACGTCCAAACATCGCCTGGCACAAATTGATTTTCAAGTGGACGGAATTGACTTTCGCGCCCTGGAACAAAATCCGCAAACCAAATCCCGTTGGGCAAAAATGGCCCGCGAAGGCGCGAAAGTCATGCAGTTTTTACGAGCAGGCCGATACATTGGCGTGGTCGCTGACGGAGTCTTGCAGCATTACCGCTCCGCCGAAAAGGCTTAGCCTTTCGCCCACAGTTCTAAATTATTGATTGTGACAACCAGGGATTAAAGCAGTGCCGGGCGTGCGGTCATAAGATTCCGGCGCGCGCCGAATCTCAATGCTGCTACGGCAACACAGCTACTCCGGCGTCATGTAATCGTCGGAGTGATTCCAATCGATAGTAGGGTCTAGCGCCGGATCCGTTCCCGTTTCCTTGGGAGTGGTCTTATCCATTTTGCGCTGGACGCGCTTTTCTTCCTTCATTTTGCGCTTTTCCATCCGCTTCATTTCTTTTTGTCTTTTTTGAAAGGTCGTTGTCATTCTCTCTCCTCGCTACAGAGTGCACTCCGGCGCGGGCCGGGCGTCGATCAACTCATGCAACGTGCAGGCTACCAGCGCGGTTCGCGCGGCTGCCTAACAGATTCGCGATAATCTTCATTCGAAAAGCGGTCGCGTCCTCCGCCACCACCTTTGCCCCGGCCGCCGCCGCTGCCACCACTCGGTCCACGACCAGTGTTCGGTCCACGACCGGCGCTCGGACCACTATTGAAACCTTTCTGGCCGCTGCGTGGTGGCCCGCCTTCGCCTTTGGGACGCGCTTCGTTGACTTTCAAGTTTCGTCCGCCCAGCTCCTTGCCATCCAGCCCCGCCATGGCTTTCGCCGCTTCCTCGTCGTTGGGCATCTCGATAAATGCGAATCCACGCGCACGGCCAGTTTCGCGATCCATTGCCATGTGAACTCGGGTGATCTGGCCGAACGGCTCAAACAACGTTCGCAGGTCGCTCTCGGTGGTCTGAAAGCTCATATTCCCTACAAATAAACTTTTCATCGTAATTCTCCCGGTACCCTTCGAAGCGCCGTGAGTGCAGGAATTCGCGCAGCCGTTTCCCGGCACTACACAACTTGGCTGAAAATTGGCTGAACCAGTGGAGGAAGGGCTACTACTTGCGTTCCAGGAAGTTCAGGCAATCCGACTTCGGGAGCCTACGCTCAGACGATATCATAATTCGCGGCGAAAAACCGAATAAGACATTTAGGCCCTCCGGTTCGGCCCGGACACGCCTGGTGAGTTCGAGCTAAACCTCGTACAAATCGCCGACTGCACGCCACGCTTGATCGATAGCCACGTTGGTATACGCGCTGGCGCCCGCATCGGAATTTGCAATGGCGATGCGGCCCACCCGTTTGCGTCCGATGACCCACGGTTTTTCCTCTTCCTTCCAATCCGGATCGAACAACGGATTGGGGGTGAACGCATAGCCGTGCGCCCAGCGATTCACAGTTATTCCCACAATATCGCGCGCCGCATCGAATCCCGCTGGCCCCAGCATTCTGTTCAGTTGATCGCGGATATTTCTCTCAAACGTAGCGAACGGCGTATCCAGTAATTCCCTGCGCCCCGCGCGATTTTGTTCCCGCTGGTCCAGGCCCGGTTTGCATGGCGTGCGCAACATGAAAAGAACGGCTGGCTCTTTTGGGCTCGCGGGAAACTGGTACGCGCCCAGGCTCACCGGAAAGTCGAGCGCGGTATAGGTGTGATAGCCAGCCGGCGCCACAACGTGGTGCACGTTCAATTTTGCAAAGGGCTCCCAATTTCGCAATGCGACGTGTGTGTATACCAGCGGCATTTTCACCAGGTAAGACAACGCTTTGCTTTGTTCCGCGGGAACATCTGGACAAAGGTAAGGAATCATTCCGTTGTAGCACGCCAGCACACAGTTCTTCCCCGTCACCGTGTGCAACTTTCCGCCGCGCATGTAAGCGATCTGCACCTCCTGCGCCGCTTCTTGGCTAACAGCGTTTCGCACGTGAACAACGGTGCTGTTCAAACGTATGTGCACTGGGGAGTCCGCGGTGTCCAGCTTGCTATACACCGCGCGTGCGCTGACCACGTCTTCCATCGAATTGCCGGGCACCGCGGCGGGAATAAGCGCGCGTACCAGCAACCTTGCGATCGATGCATTGCCATCCGGAAAATGGTAAATGTACGGCTCTTCTTTTTCCAGGTCAGGCAAACCCAGCCCATCGAATCCTGCATAAGTGAACGAGTAATAGTCATCGACGCCTTTATAACACTCCATCGCCGGCACCGCTTCAATCCCGATGCAAAATAGGTCATGCGTGAAGGTCTGAAAGAACGGCAGGGCCTTGGGCGTAAGCCTACAATATTTCGTGAGGTATTCCGCATAGCTGATTTTTGTCAGCAACGCGGCCTTCTCTTCCAGCGACATGGGTGCCAGATAATCTTTTTTCTCCGTGTACACGCGCGCGATATCGCGGCGCACTTCCTCGGACAGCGGAGCCCGCGCAAGAAATTCCGGCCAGGGTGTGGTATTCATTCCGGTGACCAGCCGGTCCTCGCCAAAAGTCTCCTTGTCGAAGAACGCCGCCGTGCCCATTTTCGAATAAAGTTTCTGGTCGTACGCCTGTTCAAATTTTTCAACGCGCACGCCGATGTCCCGAATCAAAACTTTTGCTACATCGCTATATTTTCCAGGGCTCTCAATCGACTGAGTGCCACCGTAACTAAGCACCGTGCGCCCGCCGGCCTGAAATTCATTGCGTTTGGCGTGGCCGCCAAAATCGTCGTGGTTATCCAGGATTAGAATGCGAGCGTTCTTCCCTGCCCTCTGGCGATAAAAATATGCCGCCGCCAGGCCGCTGATCCCCCCGCCAACGACTACCAGATCGTAGCTTTCGCCGGTCGCTGCCGCTCGTCCAAGATCACTCCAGGATTGCCCGTCGCGCATCAGGTGCGCAAACGTAAAGCTCCCATCGTGATTCCCGCGCATGCCCATCTTGGCCGGCGGATAATACCCAGCCGCGTTCTCCGGCGATAATTCATCGAACGCAGCAGCAGCCAACAAAGTGTCAGCGCCGAATACCTTGGAAGCGCTAACCATGGCTCCGCCAACGCCCACGCTCACTCCGTTCAGAAAATCACGTCGCGTTATTTTTCGGCGCATCCTATTGAATCCATCCCGACCATAGCCATAAAAAACTCGCGAATACATCCAAATTGTCCCGAGGTTGTGATCTCATCCGGATCCAAAACCACCAACTCCGCAGTCGTCGTATGCGATACTCCGTGGATTGAAAAAGTCATACATTTTTAGCCCCTATCCAAAATGGTCATGACCGAGCCGCGCAACCGGCCAAACCCGTGGCCTTATCTCGCGCTAGCGGCTGGCGTTTTGTGCATCGCATGGTCAGCAATCTTCGTACGTTGGACGGACATGCCCGGCCCGGCGTCCGCATTCTATCGCATGCTCATTCCGGCAGTCTTGCTTGTTCCCACGTGGTTCATCGGCGGCAAATCGCCGCGCGTAAGCCCTAAAACACTGATGGTCATCGCTGGCGGCGGTATTTTCTTCGCGCTTGATCTCGCATTTTTTAACACGTCTATCTTGCGAACGTCAGCCGCCAACGCCACCTTGCTCGGAAACAATACTCCGGTCTTCGTCGGACTGCTCAGTTGGCTGATCTTCCGCCAACGCCCCAGCCGCGATTTTTGGCTGGGATTATTTCTCGCTGTCGCCGGATGCGCAGTCATCGTTTCGGGTGACCTCTCCCGGCATTTCAACCTGGGCTGGGGTGACGCCATGGCCCTGGCAGCATCCGCGTGCTTCGCGGTGTATATGCTCGCTACCGAACGCGTGCGTATCACCACCAGCACGCTGGTCTTTTTGCGCCTGGCAATGATTTCCAGCGCACTATTTCTTTTCCTAATCAACGTCGCGCTACGTATTTCGCTGAAAGTACCGCCCGGCCGCTCCTGGGCTGCGCTATTCGGGCTGGGCTTGGTATCGCAACTGGGCGGCTACCTCGCGCTCACGTACGCGTTGGGCCATCTGCCCGCCACCGCAGCCTCCATTAGCTTATTGTCGCAAGGGCCGCTCACCGCTGTTCTCGCCGCTATCATTCTCGCTGAGCCGCTATCCACGTCGCAGATCATCGGCGGCGCGCTCGTCCTCGCTGGAGTAGGTCTCGCCAATCGCCGCATTCGCCCCATCGGTGAAG
>Ga0206991_10283_pt1 | contig 15002 bp, 8 predicted proteins | sample Alteio_BWMinCont_9_FD_153286 | JGI IMG/M metagenome (GOLD analysis project Ga0206991, IMG submission 153286) | Enriched cells from forest soil in Barre Woods Harvard Forest LTER site, Petersham, Massachusetts, United States -... | ecosystem: Environmental > Terrestrial > Soil > Temperate forest >...
GATAGCCCGGGCCGCGAAAATGACCCAGCAGCGCTATGTTCCCTCTGGTTGCCCCGGTAACGATATTATCGAGCATCATGTCAAACCCCTGCAGGAAAGGATAGGGCACCGGAATCGGAATTGATGACAAGACCGGAATCTGCCGGGCGCGGATGAATTCGCTGCTGTGTACGCTGTATTTACTCAGTGGCGTGAATGTCCGGTCAAACAGAAATCCGACGTTGACGACCGCGATAAAGCATAGGACGTGCAGAGCCAGAAACATGCCGATTTGCCGCAGGGTCACCGGAGGGCGCCGGTCAGGTCGGCAGAGCAGCGCCACACTCCCCAGGAACAGCAACCCCAGATAGAGAAATACCCCTTCAAACTTGGCTAGCTGCGCGAAGGCCAGAATAGCGGCGCTGACAAATGCGGTCGCCAGGCACGGCTTCAGCAGAAAGCGGCGGAAGGAATACAGGAACAGGATCGTCGCCGCGGCAATGTAGAGGTCAGTGGACGCGAGGGTGCGGTGTGCGATGAAGTTCGGAGCGATGATGTAAAGGCTCTGGGCCAGAAGTCCCGCTGCGCGACCATAAAGCGTCTCCGCATAAAGATAGACAAGCAGGCACAAACCAAACGAGACAAGCATCGTGGCATAGCGAGCAGCCCGGAAGTCCAGTAATACATCCGCTACCGCAGGGAGCATTCCCCGCACACGAAGCATAATACCAACTCGCAGAGGCAGCGCATTCAGCGCCGTGACCGGCGATTTGCTATCGAAGTCGAGATGACCGGATCGATCTGCGATTCCGTGCAGGATTAGATATCCGTACGCCACATGAGAGGGTTCATCCGTGGTCTGGGACATGCTGGTGGCAACAATCGCGTCAATCGCAAAACCCATCAGCGCGATGCAAACCGGAATGATCCAACGGCGGGAAGACATCGGGATCATGGTAACGCAGTGGAAATTGAGGGCACGAGGAACTAGCTGAAGTGGACCCAGAGGCCTACGATGAATGTTCCTACCATGCCGGTCCAGGCTACGTCGGCCCGGTCGAAGATTCGTTTGCCTCCTCCGCCCCAGTTCATGGTTAGTTGCTCTTCGGCGGCGGCGGTCCTTTGCGGCTCCAGCAGGCTGATCACTACTATCAGGAGCACGCAGAAGAGAAATACCAGAACGCTGTAGTTCAGGAAACTGAAGGTCGCCAGTGAGTTCCAGATGCCTAAGTCCATTTTGAAGGCGTCGTGCATTACGTCTATGATGAAACGTCCCGCGCCGAGAAGGCCGCCGGTGATCAACGTTGTGAAGGCCGCTCTCGCTGTCGCCCGCTTCCAGAGAACGCCCGTCAGGAATGTTGCGGTGATCGGGGCTCCGATGTAGGCCTGGACGCTTTGCAGGTATTGGTAGATTTCGTTGCTTAGATATTTGATCAGCGGCACCCAGAGGATGCTGATCACTACGATCACTCCTGTCGCTATCCGGCCTACATTCACGAGGCGCTTTTCGCTGGCGTTTGGATAGGTTTTGCGGAAGATGTCCATCGTGATGAGGGTTGAGCACGAGTTGAGTACTGAGCTCATCGCTGACATCAGTGCTGCCAGAAGGGCAGCCACCATGAGACCGACGAGGCCTTTGGGGAGCAGGCGCAGGACCAGCGTTGGATAGGCATTGTCGCCGGTCACGATCGTGGGATAGAGAGCTTTCGCAATCAGGCCGGGCAGCACCAGGATGAAAACCGGCAGGATCTTGAGCGTGGCGCAAAAGAACGTGCCCTTGCGGGCGTTTTCAAGGTCTTTCGCGCTAAGAGTTTTCTGTACGATCGACTGGTCTGTACACCAGTACCAGATGCCGAGGATCATCGTGCCGAAGAGCGTTCCCACCCAGGGATAGACGGGATCGCTGGCCGGTTTGATCATGTGGAAGAAGTCCGGCGGGAGTGCGGCCCGGAGTCCGGAGAAGCCTCCAATGTGATACAACCCCATGCCGCTAAGGACGACAGCTCCGGTGATCAGGACGAAAGACTGGAAGAGATCGGTGTAGATGACCGCTTTCAGGCCGCCGGTGATTGTGTAGATCCCGGTCGCGACAACGAGCAGGATCGACGTTGTGAGGTAGTCCCAGCCGAGGACCGAGCGCATCAGGATGGCACCTGCAAAGAGGTGGACTGAGATCTTCGTGAAGACGTAAGCGATCAGCGAGATCACCGTCAGGTACCAGCGGCATCTCGAATCGAAACGCCGCTCCAGGAACTCCGGCATCGTGAAGACTTTCGACTTCAGGTAATAGGGGACGAAGAGCCAGCCGAGGATGAAGAGACAGAAGCATGCAGACCATTCGTAGCAGCCGACTGCCAGTCCACTCGATGCGCCTGAGCCCGCGAGTCCGATGAAGTGCTCACTCGAAATGTTGGTCGAGAAGAGTGAGGCTCCGACTGCGAACCAGCCGATGCTCTTACCCGCCAGAAAGTACTCGCTGGTCGTTTCCTTGGGGCGGCGCGAATAGTAGATTCCAATGCCGAAAACGACAAGGAAGTACGCAATGATGACAGCGTTATCGAGCATCAGGAGTCTCCGGGTTGTGTTGTCGATTAGAGATCGGCCAGACGCTTGTCGCTGTCGCCGAAGCGGTCCGCCTGTACACCCATGCGATCCATGATCGAGAGGTACAAGCTGCAGGCGCGGCGGTTGTCGTCGCCTTTATCGAGATAGTCGAGGATGCGACCGGTTTTGACGCTGCCGCCACCTTTGCCTGCCATGATGATCGGCATCTGGTCGGCGCCGTGGGCGTCGCCGTTGTAGAGGCTCGACATCATCAGCAGCATCGAGTTATCGAGGAGCGATGAGCCGCCTTCGTCGATGGACTTCAGGCGATCCATCAGGTACGTGAATTCCTTCATGTGGTACTGGTTGGTTTTCAGGTACATGGCTTCGAGCGCGGGGACGTGGCCGTTGTGGGTCAGGTCGAGATGGAGCGCGCCTGAGACGCCATCGAGGAACTTCATGTTCATCTGCGAGAGGTCGTTGTTGAGCATGATGGTCATGATGCGCGTTTTGTCCATCTGGAACGCGAGAACCATGAGATCCAGCATCAGCTTCATGTGATCCGGGACGACCTGCGGGATTTCATCGGCCGGGCGCTGCATGTTGGGCTTGTCGATTGTCGGACGCCAGCCTTCGAGCGTGCCCTGCTTCGCGGAGCGGTCGAGACGGACTTCGATGTCGCGAACCGATTCGAGATATTCGTTGAGCTTGACCTTGTCGCCTGAGCTGATCTTCGGACGCAGAGCGGTGGCTTCGCCTTTCAGTTCATCGAGGATGCTGCGGTCCATGCGGCGGGCGCTGCCGTCGCTGACGAGCTGATCGAAGGTGCGGGCGGGGTAGATTTCCTTGGTGATCGGTTTGGTGGGAGAGGCCCAGGAGATGGCCGAGCCGTAGATCATGGAAAGGCCGTCTTCGAGGCGGAGTTCGTTCGGCTCGATGCCCAGGGCCATGCTCGGGATCAGGGTGTTGCCGCCGATCTGCTGCGCGAGAACCTGATCGAAGGTGGTGCCTACGCGGATGACCGTGGGGTCCATGCTGACGTGAGCGGCCGAGAGCATGTTCGGGCACTTGCCCAGATGTGGACTGGTGGCGCGGAAAGCGGCTTCGTTGTAGAGGCCTTTGATGAAGTTGATATCTTCGCCGTAACCGTTGAGAGGCGCGCCGGCGGGGCCGAATTCCATCGCCTTGCCGCTGCCTTTCGCCCACCAGTTGGCGGGCTGGACGCCGTTCGAGAAGTAAACCGTGGCGAAGCGGACCGGCGGTTTGTTGCTGGCGGCTTTAGCCTCGTCGGCTTTCAGGAGATTGAGCGATTCCAGCCAGGGAAGCGCGAGGGCTACGCCCGTACCTCTCAGAAAGTGGCGTCGTGATTTTCCCCGGTTGGCCTGGGTTTGTTCGAAATCGCGTTCGAGGCGTTGGGCTGTTTTCTTCACGGTTTACCTACTTTATCAGAAGTTTATTTAGCGGAATTTCCTGCAGTGACAATCGCTCCCTCACGGTCGCGGCTCGGTAAGTCGCGGGCTGGTGAGGCGAGGCTGGCTTTCGTCGGCTCGGGGGCGCTGCCTGCTATGTCGCGGAATTGCTGGCTCGTCACTACGAGCGTCGCGAGATCAGTGATAGTTGCTTTGTCTCCGGCGGACACCATTTTGTCTACCAGCAACTGATCGGAGCCCTGCACCGTGCGACCCAACGCGTAGCCCAAGAGCTTGCGGGTCAACGTTGTTTGCACCTTGTCCTGATGGTCATGGAGATAATCCAGCAGACCTTTGACTCCCGGGATCAGAGATTTGTTCGGCAGCTCGCCGTTGTCGTCAATCGGTTTGCCGTCCGCGTAATTCTGACGCCAGCGGCCGGTGGAATCGAAATGCTCGAGCGGGAAACCCATCGGGTCGATTCTGGTGTGGCAAACGGCGCACGTTGCGTTGCGCTTATGCTGGGCAAGGCGGTCGCGGACGGAGAGTCCTCCGAAGAGTTTGTCATCCGATGGAATAGAACCGGCATCGGGCGGCGGCGGTGGTGTGGGAGTTCCGAGGATGCGGCGGAGAACCCAGTCTCCCCGCTTGACCGGACTGGTGCGGAGTGGTGCTGAAGTCGTGGTGAGGACAGCCCCCAGTCGGAGCACTCCGCCGCGGTTGAGCGAGTTGACGCCTTCCACCATCTCCACCGCGTCTGTCGATTTCACTTCTTTGGTGACGCCGTAGTATTTGGCGAGCGGCTTATTCAGGAAGTCGTAATCGGCATAGAGGATGTCGCTCACCGGTTTGTTGTTGCGCACGATGTACTCGAAGAATGAGACTGCTTCGTCGTACATGGCCGACTTGACGTCGTCTGTGAATTCCGGGTAGCGGCCGGTGTCAACGCCCTTGTATTTATCGAAGTGGTAGAAGCCGAGCCACTGACCGAAAAACTCGGTGGAGAGGCGGCGCGCTTTGGGATCGGCCAGCATACGCTTGACCTGCTTCTGGAGTCCGGCGTTGGTGACCAGTTCACCCGCGCCCGCGGCACGGCGAAGTTCGTCGTCGGGGATAGAGGACCAGAGGAAGTAGCTGAGACGGCTGGCCATCTCCCAGTTGGTGAGCGGCCTGGGTGCGTTAGTCTGCGCCGTGAGTTCGACTTTGTACAGGAACTGCGGAGCGACGAGGACGCGGGCAATCACGGCTTTGATGGCCTTGACGTGATCATGATCGGGATCGGCTGCCTGAGCTTTCACGTAAAACGCGCGAAGGCTCTGCTTTTCGGCGTCAGTCAAAGGACGCCTCCACGCACGGCCTGCGAAGCGAATGACGTCTTCGATGTGGCGCGGCTTTGCGGCGGCCTGCGCTGCTTCCATTTCTTCCCATGCCTTGCGGAGCGGCGCGACATAGGTGCGCATCTCGGCAGGGAGTGCAGCCATGTTGGCCGGAGTCATGTCGGCCATCTTCTTGCCCTGCAGATCGTATTTGAAGTGCTGGGCGAGGAGGCGCAGATAGTTGTCGTGATAGGGGAACGACGCGTAGACATCATTCCAGGCGTTGTCAAGACGGGCGCGATTTTCGTCGTTGAGGAGGTGGTTCCAGACGAAGCGGTCGTCGCGGATATATTTCACCCAGTTGATGTAGTCGTCATGCTCCGGAACGTTGTAGGTCGGGTCAAATGGCTCCGGCGCGGGATCTTTGTCGGCAGGCGTGGGCTGGTCGTTGGAATTCGGAGGAAGCGTATTGGCATACTCCAACACTCCCTCTTTGAATGTCTTGTAACCCGGGCTCTTCATATCGCCCACGAGGCCGCGCGCGGGAATACCGCGGGGAGTGAGACTGTCGGCGATGGTGACGCGGTATACGTGGTTGCGTTCGGCGCCGAGCGCGGCGTCGAGCTGGATATCGAATGTGGTGACGCCGGGGGGCACCGGCACTTCGAAACTCACGGAGCCATCGGTCGAGAAATCATCCGGACCGATGGTGCTGCCATCGATGGCTTTACCGAAGTTGAGTTGTCTGGCGGTCTCAGCGCTGACGACGGAACGCAGGGAGACTCGCGGCAGGGCGGGACCACGGCCGCGTCCGCCGGGTGCGACGACCGCTGCGACTGCGCCGTTTCCGTTTCCACCGGAGTCTTCACCATCGGCGCTATTCGAGGCTGCCGCCGCCACTACCGGCGCAACAACGCCAGCTCCCCGACCTGCGCCGCGTCCACCGCCTGATGCTCCGCGTCCACCAGCGCCGGATACTCCGAACGCTCCGCGTCCGCCACCAGAGGCTCCGCGTCCGCCACCCGATCCGCCAAAAGCTCCACGCCCGCCAAATCCTCCGGTGGCGCCCGGGGGTGTGAACGCGACGGTGGCGTTCTTCCAGACGATGGCGCCCTGCCCTTTTGCACCCGGATTCACCGAAGCGACATTCAGATAGATTTTCGTGGGGCCGGTGCCGGCAGCCGCGCCGCGAGCACCGCCGAGTCCACCGCGATGGGCAAAGTTGAAATGATGCTCGTTATCGGCCTTCAGAGATTTGTCGTTGAAGACCAGCGGACTTTCATCGCCCGCGCCTCCGAAGGCGGCATCGCCACGTCCGAAGAGCCAGCCAGCCCAGCTTGTCAGGTAGGTCTGAAGTTCCGTGCTTTGTTTGCGCGCTTCCGCCTCGACCGCTTTTACATCACCGCCCGGAGTGGGATTCGGAAGCTTGTGCCACCGCTCCGCCATTTCGGAAGAGGGATAGGACAGGCCGGGGCGATTCATCGTATCGAGAACGTGCTGCGCGAAACGAAGCTCTACGCCCTCGCGATCCGCGATGGTTTTGAGTGTTGCCGTTGGTTCGCCGAGAGCTACCCGGTGTGCATATTCCCAGGTGGTGTAGAGAACTTTGCCGTAGTGTTCGAGTCCGTAGGGGTAGCCGCCTTCGCCGGAGACAGTGCGGAAACCGTACTTCGCATAGATGTCTTTGACGCGGGTGATGCCGGAGTACTCGAAGCCCGTCTTGCCCGGATCGGTGAAGAATTCGAGCGGACCGGAGCCGATGACGGCGTGATTGGCAACGACCTTGGCGGCGTCGAGATAGTGTTCGAGGTTGGCGTCCTGCATGAACTGGACGTCACCGAAATTCGTGAAGCCTTCGCCGCCGACGGAATCGCTGGAGGCGTCTATGCCGGTATCGATATTGACGCCGGTGAGATCGAAAATGGAATAGGCGTATTCGCCGCTGGTCAGGCGGCGCACGGTGACGCGGCCGGGATCGCCATCGTGTTTCTTCGCGTAGTTGTTGAGCTGCGAATGAATCCAGGCGGCTGCGGCTGCGCGATCTTTTTCATCGGGTTGGGGCATGCCTTCGGGCGGCATGACGTGGCCTTCGAGGGCGGCTGCGGCGCGGGTCCAAAGGGGGAAGCCTTCACCGAGAGCGATTTGATTGGTGGCCAGTTTTTCGATGTTGATGCCGGCTTGCGGGGTGTTGCCGCTGTGGCAGGGGTAGCAGAACTGGGCGAACATCGCTGGGGCGGCGGGGGCGGGAGTTGCAGGGACTGCGGGAGGATGGGCGGCGGGTGTCGCGGCCGCAGGGACAGTGCTGCCGGGCGCGGCGATCAAGCCGATTGCGCAGGCTGCAAGAGCCGCGGCGATGAGGGTTGTGTGGAAGCGCTTCCGTGTCATGAAAATATCGCCTTTATTGTATGTGTATGACATGTCAATGTCCAGGGGTTCTGGAGGTAAGGCTGGACCCATAACGAGGATCGTGGGGAGCGGGGGTGCGGAGTATGGGTTTCGATGGGTTTTGGATGGGTTTCAGTGGGTTATTTTTGGGATTTATTTGGGATATTTTGGGATTCAAATGGGTTTGTCGAAAAACTGATATTGTTGATTTTATTGCACTTGATGGCTTTGTTGCCGATTTTTTAAGCTTTTCCCGGAGGAGTCGTGAAAATAGTGCAGTGGCGATAGACGTGGGACGCCGGAGCGTCGGAGTGGACGGCGATGCTGGGAGTTGAGACGACATGGTGAATTCCGACCTGAACTATAGCGCATACGTTCCAAAAAGGCGGGTCCCCAGCAACGACAAACATCGCCTAAGGCGATGAAATCAAGGGAGATATTTTCCCTGAAGATTGTTGTGACCGGCCTTGGCAGATTACCACAACTAGACCTGATTGCGAGTAGTCTAATTTCGGTAACCATTGCAGATTCAGTAAGATAAGGGGTCTCAGACTGAGCATGCAAATATCTCCGTCGCCCCGCGTCTACTCATGCACAAATTTATTCACGAGACGTTCTCACATTATCGAAACGCAGATTCAGTCTGATTTCCGGCCTGCCCTTTGCTCCGCGGGCGATCGCCCCTGCCACAAACGTCTGGATCATGCCGACCTGATGCTCGGCCATCTCCTGCAAGGGATACGCGGGGGGCGGAGGTATAAGGCACAGCGTTGCAATTGGTCCGGAATGCTCGCGCACTTCCACAGGGTCAAGATATGCAAAAACAGCGTCTCTGCCGAGCGCCCCTGTGGTTGTCGCAAGTTCTACGAAAGAGCGAAAAGCGCCAAAGAACTCCACTATTCCCTTCACACACTTGCCATCGTGCTCGACGTACACGGTGTGGGCCAATGGCGGTCGCCCCGTTGACGCTGCATCAGTGCTGGAAATGTAATGTGAAACCAACGGGTGGACATCGCCCGAAAAGCTCTGTAAGACTTCGCATGCACGAACTCGTTCAGCAGCATCAAAGTTCGGCAAGCGCGTCGAGACCGCAAGTGACATCTTTAGTGCGAGTTGCTTGATCGCCAATCCGAAATTTAGACTAAATCGCAAATTGCTGAGATTGGTCGAAATGGTTTTTTGGGTCTCGACCCACTGCTCGTCGGGAGGTCTCATTTTCCAGAAGCGCCCAAGATCATCTTCGTTGGTGAAATAGGCCGCTGCGATCTCACCGTTGGCGTCTCTCTCGATAATCGGTTGGTTCGCACGAGCTTTCACGCCGTTTGGTCCAACTCCGAGATCGAGAAGCGCTCCTTCAACTTTGAATGCGGAACGCCACCATTGTTGGCGTTCCGAGAGTGGCACACCCCACTTTGCAAGTTGCACATAAAGAGGTTCCAACTCACGCGCGACTTTGGCTTCAAAGGTATGGCCGAAGACGCTGTTGCAAGATCGGCACGCCTTGACCGTCCTTCTGCCGCCGAGGAACCTTGGGAAAATATGGTCCGCGGAATCCGCGGCGTGACATCCACAATAGGGGCAACAATGCATGTGCCAGCGAATTCGGGACTCCGTTTCTGCTTCAAGTATACCTGGAGGACAACAAGCGACTCGGATCTTTCGGAGTTAATAAAGTGGTATAACAGTGGTATCGAATGCGCTTCACCTTCGATCCGCGAAAAAGCGTTCGGCTACGAGCGAATCCCAAACGTGGTATCGGATTTGAGGAGGCGCAGGAAGTGTTTACCCGGCCTTACTGGCTGGATCGCCGGTCCGATGTTCCGGAGCAGTATGTGGCGGTCGGCTGGGTGCGCGACAGACTGTATTCCGTGATCTTTGAGATTCGGGAGGACGATGAGGGAGAGATCCTCCACCTAGTCACACTGTGGAGATCGACGAAAGAGGAGGTCCGATTGTATGAAGAGAATTCGTAAGTCCGCGAAACCGGTGGCCGCCGAAGAAATCGCGAAGATGGCTGATCAGGGCAAGGCGATTTCTCATTTCTTCAAAGGCGAGGGCCGCATGATGCAGCCGATTCAGCGCGTCAATGTCGATGTCACTGCCAGCATGCTGGAGGAACTGGACAAGGCCGCTCAGAACCTGAATATAAGCCGTCAGGCTGTCATCAAGACGCTGGTCCGACAGGCTCTCGATCAACATTACGTCGCACAAAGCGCAAGACGGCCGCGTCTGGTTTCCTGACGTTCATCCGCCGTCTGTCAGATTTCCTTCACGCCGCCGTGAAATCGTAAACCTCCCTTTGCCGGGATTCCGACTGACCAGGAACCGCCTGCAGCAAGATGATGGAAGCCGATTCAGGAAGGAGCGGCATCAGAAATGAAATTTATACCGCAGTTGAAAATAGATCTGTCTTGGTTCCGCATAATGCGTCCCACCGAACGTCTGGCTGTTGTCAAGCAGGAACCGGCGATTTGCCAGATTGAGCGATGCGATTGACAACGTCACATTCTCCGAAACCGTCTTGCCAAGCGATAGATCGGCCGTGGTGTGTCCTTCCAGATGTGCCGGCACGTCGCTCGATCCGTCTGTGAATCCGGAACCGTAGTAAATGCTGCCACCGGCATAGGCTTTCCACGGAAGCGCGAAATTGAAACCAGTGTGAAGCGTGTGCCTTTGATCGTGGTCGAGCAGGAAGTAGCCGCTGTCAGGCGGGGAGAAGTCCGTCAGTCCGCCGCTGATGGCGCCCTCCGCCTCTGCGTGTGCGTAAGCATAGGTAAAATAGACCTCGCCCTTCCGCGCGATCTTCGGAGAGCGAACCGTGAATTCCCAGCCGTACAGCCTCGCACCTTCGATAGTCAGGGGGAAGAAGACATTCGAATTCCCGATCGCGTTGTGGTCGAAATAATTCCGCGCACGCTGATGGTAGTTATTCACGTCGAATGACCAGCCGCGTAGCGGAATTGTCAGCCCAAACTGGTGTTCCTGATCCCGCTCACCCCGAAGCGGAATGAAGCCCAGCCCCTGCGACAGGGCGTACCCGAGCAGAGGGCCACTGACTGTAGAGAGCGGCGGGGCTTGATAGTACTCGCCCCAGAAACCGCGGATGGCCCAGTTCAGATGCGGGATGCGGACAGATCCGCCAAGACGGGGACTCGCTGCATTCTCGGAAACGGCACCGCCAAAATGGGTGATGCGCACACCAGCAGTGAGCGTTAACCACGACAGCGCCCTGTATTGGTCCTCCAGAAAAAACGCTTCCAGCTGGCCGGTCGCGGCTTTGTCCTGATTGAGTGAGAGGCCCGAACCATCATTGGCAATGAGATTGATTAACTCGTCATCGTGTTGCCCGAAGCCGTACACGCCTATGGTCGCGTTATGCTTCCTGGTCACCTCACTGAACGCGATCTGGACTCCCGCATATTGCGAGCCCCGGTGCTGCGTGGTGGCGATGGGCGCGTCGTTCGCGTCGCCGTCATAGTTTGCCCGATTGTAATGATAGAAAGGTGAAATGGTGAGCAACTGGCCGGGCTGAAAGGTGTGGGCCCAGGAGGCAGTAGCGAAGCCGTCGCGTTCCCGTTCCACATCGCGGACACCGGCTGCCGCCGCATCCTGGTCATTGGGGATCTGATCGTCATCGCCGCGGAGGGATGAGACGATCCGGAACTGGTTATTGGCATTTGGGTTGTAGATGAGGGTCACCATTCCACCGAGGCCCCAAACGCGGTCGTGCAGGACATCCGGGCCGGGTGTTTCAAGGCCATAGTCGCTGCGATTACCGTTGAGGCTGGTGAACCAGGCGAACTTTTCCGTATGGCTTCCGAAATTCAACTGGTCATTGGTTTGGTGAAATGTGCCGTAGGTAGTGAACAACTCGCCCTCGGCGTTCCGCTCGAAGCCAGTTCGGGGCACTACATTGAAAACTCCATATGTCCGGTCACCGTAAGCGGCGGAATAGCCACCACGCTGCGCTTCGATGTAATCAATATCCTTGGGGTCGATCTGAGGCCCGATATTACTGGCGATATTCGTGTTAGGGATAGGCACGCCATCGATCGCCCAGGTCACCTGATGGCCGCCTCTGACGTGAAGCTGATCGTGTGTCATCCAGGATCCCGGAACGTAATTGGTGATCGCAGTCAGACTATTGCTTAGGTCCGCACCTGGCGTCATCGCGATTTCATCGCGGCTGACAATCGTGGTCGGCGTCATCTGTTCGGTGTTCACGGTGAGGGCGTTCTCTGAAACGGCGACCCGATCGGTGCGCGCTCCCAGCATGAGTTGGAAATGAAGCAACGGGGCACTGCCCGATGCCACCACCACCGTCTGAACTGAAGGCGTAAAACCGTCTTTGCTGACGGTTACCGCGTACTCACCTGCCGGGAGCGCAGTCGCAGCGAAGCCGCCATCCGCGTCTGTGGTCAACTTTTGTGCGTAGTCCGAAATCGCTGACTTGACCAGCACCTCTGCCGCCTGAACGGGGCGATGCGAGGGATCGTGAACGACTCCCTGAGCAGAGCCAAAGACCGCCGCCCACGCGGCAACAGAGAACAGACACACAAACAGTACATAGCAACCAGGAAAGCTGTAACGAAACATCAATTTATCTCCACGGGTAAATTCCACGGGTAAACTCCACGGGTAAACCATGGCCCGTTGCGAATAGCTACGGACCAAACGGACGAGAATGCACCTCTATGACTGCATGCAGTTCAAGAGTTGCGCCGGGATCGAAAGGAGGATTGGGTCAGGAGAAAAGAGCCGGAGGTCCGCGCTTCTGACCGGACTGATCGTAAGACAAACGGCAACGTAGTTGTGTGCGCGGGCCGCCAGACCGATTACTCGCGAATCCGACAAGGTGAAACCCGGAAACGCCAGGCAATCCCGCTGTTTGATTGGCTGGAACGGCGTGGGCACAGGGAAAGAAACTGCATTTGCTGCTTCGCAGCGCGGGACCCGACGATGACTGCGCGCCACCTGCATTCATCGAGCAATGATGCTTGCCGTCGCGGCGACAGCAGGCTGGCAGATTCGGACCCGCACTCGACGCAAACAATGCCGGGGCTATCAGCGAGAAGCTGAAGAGAGCCGCAAGCAGAGCTGCGATGGTGCGACGCATAGAGATAGTGTACCCCCAATCGAGAAAAAAGTTGCCTTGTGGTTGATTGGTTCGGCAGTCTGCAACATCCCATGCGATCTTTGAAGTTCGGGAGGATGATGAGGCAGAAATCCTCCACCTGGTCAGGCTGTGGAGATCGACGAAAGAGGATGTCCGATTGTATGAAGAAAACGCGTAAGTCCGCGAAACCGGTGGCCCGCCGAGGAAATCGCGAAAATTGCTGATCGGGGCAAGACAATGTCTCATTTCTTCAAAGGCGAGGGCCTCATGTGCAGCCGATTCAGCGCGTCAATGCCGACATCACTGCCGGCATGCTGGAAGAACTGGATAATGCCGCTCAGAACTGTTCATTGGGTTCTCCCTGAGGTTTCCGGGCCGGTTCCGATAAACCGGTCCCGGCATTGTAGCCTTCAGGAGAACCCCTTTTCATTGGCACCTTATACATTCAAACAGTGGCCCTTTGAATGGGTTACGGGGAATGTCCGCGTTTTCGTGATGGGCTGTTCTCCAGCGGCCTACGCGATTTGACGCAGATCCGGCTCAGGCTTGACCGGTCCGATCGAGCACGGCAATTGACACGATTCTGTATTTTTCTGTTGACACGTTTGCCGACAGTGATGTACATTTTGTTCCAAAGTAGTTCGATTTCCTCTTTACTCTTTGTTGAGCCTGGCCGGTCCTCACTCGTATATTCGTCTCTTAGTTGAGCCACCCGATAGAACTGTTATTCAGCCTGGTCCGCTTCGACACCGAACACAGGAGAATCGACATGATCTGCCACAAGAGTCGTCTATACGCGATAGCTCTCATTCTGGAATGCGCGATGGGCCTGAACGCCCAAAACTTTCAAGGCGGTGTGCGCGGAATCGTCACCGATCCCGGGGGTTCCGTGGTTCCAACCGCCAAAGTCAGCCTCATTGACGAAGCGACGTCCGAACAGCGCACAACGATCACGAGCAGCGCGGGAGAGTACACCTTCACGTCGATAAACCCCGCAACTTACATGGTTCGCGCGGAAGCGCCCGGTTTCCAGAAGTTTGAAGCGGCCCACGTTGTCGTTACCACGCAGGGCTTTCCGACAGTGGATATCAAGCTGGTAGTGGGTGCAATCACGGAGACGATCAACGTGAGTTCGGAGGCGGCGCTGGTGGAAACCTCTAACGCTTCCACGGGACAGGTAGTCGACAAGGAGAAGCTGGACGATCTGCCGAACATGGGGCGAAACCCGTTCTACGAGACCGTCAAGATCTCCCAGGAGATTACTCCGGCCGGCGATCCGAAATTCAACCGCATGGAAGATCAGAGCGGCTCTTCGTCGATTTCGATCAACGGCGGTCCCGTTACGGGCAACAACTACACGCTCGACGGCATCGCGATCACTAATTCGAGCAACGCGGCTGTCATCATCCCGGCCATTGAGGCCGTTTCCGAAGTGAAGGTTCAGATCAGCACTTACGATGCCGAAATCGGCCGTACGGGTGGAGGTACATTCAACCTGGTACTGCGATCCGGCACGAACCAGTTGCACGCCGCCGGCTTCGGCTATGAGTGGTTCAACCCGCTGATCGCCAACAACTACTTCGCTAATGCCGCGGGAATACCCGAGGTTCCGCAGATGTGGAAGAACTACGGCGCGTCGATCGGTGGCCCCGTTGTCATTCCGAAAATCTACAACGGCAGGAACAAGACGTTCTTCTGGTTTGCCGGAGAAGCGTATCGCCAGAACCAGACTTCCTCGCAAGTGGAGGCGTTGCCAACGGCGGCGGAATTAACCGGGGACTTTTCGCAGGCCAGGTACACCAACGGAACCCTTCAGACTATTTACAACCCGCTGACGACGGTTTTTAATCCCAACGGAAACGGCACGTGGACGCGTACCCCTTTCCCGAACAATATTATTCCCGCCAGTCAGATAAGCCCCATCGGTTCCAGGCTTGCGTCCTACTATCCGGCTCCGACCTCGACACCCGCCTATTACGGCGCGAACGACTTCTCCCCTACCGTGCCGCAATACGACCGCGCTGATCAGCTGGATTTCAAGGGCGATCAGCAATTCACCAGCTGGCTGTGCGTCTCCGCGGCGTACCTGCACTACGGCAGCCGCGAACCAGGTTACGCCGGCTGGATCCAGACACCGGAAGCTATCGCCGGACCCAGCCAGACCGTTCTGTACCGGCACGTGGATGCCACCATGGCGAATGCCACGATCACGGCGTCTCCCACCACCGTCATCTCGCTGCGCTGGGGATTCAA
>Ga0206991_10284_pt1 | contig 14986 bp, 13 predicted proteins | sample Alteio_BWMinCont_9_FD_153286 | JGI IMG/M metagenome (GOLD analysis project Ga0206991, IMG submission 153286) | Enriched cells from forest soil in Barre Woods Harvard Forest LTER site, Petersham, Massachusetts, United States -... | ecosystem: Environmental > Terrestrial > Soil > Temperate forest >...
ACCTCCGCGAATTTTTACTCCGGGCAGGAATTCGTGTATTTTTCCCCCGATACCAACTTTATCTTCGGCGGATCGCCGACCGGTTACGACATGTTTGTGGGGGTTCGCAATTCCTCCGGTGCGGCTAGCGCTCTCTCCGGGCTTTACTATGAAACCGGCCTCGAGGAAAGCGGTGGAACCGGCATCGATTCCTTCTATGGCACTTTTAACGTCTCGAACGGAAGTGTGATCGGCCATCAGCGTCTCCTCTATTCGGGCTTCTCCGCCGAGGGTTTGACCTACTACAGCACCGCTCCGACAACTGCCGGTTCATCTTACCAGGATCCCTCCGGCACCGTGCAGTTCACTATCGGCCAGAACGGCTATCGTCTCTCCTTTGGGCTTGGCGGTTTTCTGGGGATAGGAGTAGCCGTTCCCTTCACCCCGCCCGCCCCGACAGGCGCGGTCTATCTCGATCCCACGGGCATTGTCAACACCGCGAGTTCCGCTCCCTATACTGCAGGTATCTCGCCTGGAGACTTTCTCACTCTTTACAACGGCGTCAATCTGGCGAGTTCCACAGTCGTCGCGTCGACCGTGCCTTTCCCGACGTTGCTCGGCAATGTCAAGGTATTGATTGACGGCATTGCTGCGCCAATCTATTACGTCAGCTCCACCCAGATTTCGGTCATTGTTCCCTATGACGTCAGCACCTACCCGACGATCGCGTCGATCCAGGTTTCCAATAACGGCGTGCTCTCGAATATTGTCACCACGTACGTCAATCTGACGACTCCGGGTGTCTTCACGGCGAATCCCGTAGGTGGTATCGGCATCGCCGCCATGTTGGATTTTCCGTCGTCCGGTGGCTACTACATTGTCGATGCGAATCACCCGGTACATCCGGGTGATACAGTAGCCACTTATCTCACCGGCCTCGGCACGCCATTTCCAAGCAACGGAAACGGGGCGGTCGGCCCGACAGACGGCGATACTTTGGTCCAGCCCATCAATGTAAGCGTCGGCGGAGTCAGCGTCGGCACACCGGCATATGCCGGACTGGCTCCGGGGCTCGCCGGCCTCTATCAACTCAACTTCACCATTCCGGCAACCGCACCAATCGGTAGCGACACGGTGGACATACAGGGCCCGGATTCAGAGTCAAACGAATCGTACGTTCCTGTGGTGGCGGCAACCGGTTCGGCACGCCCGGCGCCGGAAGCTGTAACCGCCGCTCCCGCCTCGGTCCGCCGACGGACACTGCCGCGCCTGAACATACAGCGAAACCCCTGACACGCCTGTGCACTCCCGCTATAATGGACCCCAGAAGCTCTGAGGCTCCATGCTGGACGTCCGAAAAAAACTTGAAGAGGAAATCGCCGCGCTGGAATATGAGTTGCGGAACGAGCTCCCCAAAGAAATCCTGAAAGCCCGCGCCCACGGCGACCTGAAAGAAAACGCCGAGTATCACGCCGCCAAGGAACGCCAGGGCTTTGTCAACGCCCGTCTGGGTCAGCTCAAGAAGCGTATGGGCGAGGTCTCCATGATCGACGTCACCAAGATCCCGCACGATCGCGTCGGTCTGGGCTCGCAGGTCGTGATTCTTGACAACAGCAAGGATGAGGAGATCACTTATCTCCTCGTGACCAGCGAAGATGCCGATGTCACGCAGGGCCGCGTCTCCACCAGTTCACCCATCGGAAAGTCGCTCCTCGGCAAGGAAGTCGGCGACATGATTAAGCTCGTGACGCCGGGTGGCACCCGGGAACTCGAGATCCTTTCGCTGAAGACGATTCACGATTTCATGCCTCCCGCCGGGCAACCGCAATCATGACCATCACAAGAGGCATCGGCCTCTTTTTTGGAAAAATCATTCAGGCGATCGTCAACGCGCTCGCGCTGTCACGGGTCCACCCCAACGTCCTGACTTTCATCGGACTGCTGATTAACATCTGGGCCGCGTTCCTGTTCAGCTACGGCCGCTTTGTATCTGCCGGCCTCGTAGTCATCGGAGCGGGCCTGTTTGACATGGTGGATGGCCGCGTGGCGCGCGAGACCAATCGCGTCACCCGATTCGGTGGCTTCTTCGATTCCGTTCTGGACCGTTATTCCGATCTCGCCCTGTTGGTCGGACTGCTGGTTTACTATGCCTCGATTAATCGCTTCGGATATATCGTCCTGACGGCAATTGTGATGACCGGTACAGTTCTGATCAGTTATGCCCGTTCGCGCGCCGAAAACACAATTCCGAAGTGCAAAGTAGGGTTCCTGGAGCGGCCTGAGCGGGTCGTGCTGATCATCATTGGAGCGCTGGCAAACCGGATGGCTCCCGTGTTGTGGGTGCTTGCGGTGCTGTCTAACATCACCGTAATCAGCCGCATCATCTACACGTGGGAAGAAACCAAGAGAATCGGCGAAGTCTGACTCCACATTGGAGTGGAGTCAGGCCTTTCGCCCGCACTTCTATTCCTTCGCGTCCTTGCCCTGAGCCTTGCGATGCGCAGCCCAGCGCTTCTTTTGAGCAGCGGCAATCCGTTTGCGAGCCGAGGCGCTGAGTGTACGCTTCTTACGAGGTGCAGCGCTCGCGCCAGCGAAAACCGCCGCGACAGCACTTACTTTGTTGCCTAACTGGCTGTTGATGTGATCGATCTTTTCCAGAATCGCGTCGCGTTCTTTTTCGAGGTGCGCCAGCGCGTATCTTAGTATGTCTGCATGTGTATTGTTCTTTGCCATTAAAACCCTCTAACGACAGACTATATCAAATGCGAATCCTGATACAACGAGTAATCCGCGCTGAAGTCCGGGTAGATCAGAAGGTCGAAGGCCGTATCGGGTACGGACTTGTTGCTCTCATCGGCATTGCGTCAACCGACACGAACAAGGATGCGGATTATCTGGCTGACAAGCTCATCCACCTGCGAATATTCTCTGACGCGGCAGGCAAAATGAATCTCAGCGCGATGGATACCCGCGCCGAACTTCTGCTGATCTCCCAGTTCACCCTGTACGGCGATTGCCGCAAAGGAAGGCGTCCCGGGTTCGACGCTGCCGCGCCGCCGGAACGTGCCCGCGAGTTGTATCTCTACTTCGTCGAGAAGGTTCGCCGGAGTGGCCTGGTCACCCAGACCGGCGTCTTTCAGGCCCACATGGAAGTGGAACTCATCAACGACGGCCCCGTGACTTTTCTGCTCGAAACACCAGCCCCGTAACCGCGCCGGTTTGCCCGTTATACTGATGGTTCCTCATGGCTAAACCCGTTTCTTACCGCGACGCCGGCGTCAATATCGACGAAGCGGACCGCGCTGTTGCCTCCATTCGTAAAATGGCGAAGGCGACCTTTACGAAAGGCGTCCTCACTGAAATCGGATCGTTCGGCGGCTGCTTCACGTTACCCAAAATGTGGCAGCCCGTTCTGGTGAGTTCGGTCGACGGTGTCGGCACAAAACTCAAGGTCGCGTTTGCTACCGGACGTCATGACACGGTTGGTGAAGACCTGGTCAATCACTGCGTCAATGACATCGCGGTTCAGGGTGCGGTGCCTCTGTTCTTTCTGGACTATCTTGCCGTAGGCAAGCTGGAAGCCGGAGTCGCTGCCCAGGTTGTTTCCGGAATCGCCCGGGGATGTTCCGCCAACGGCTGCGCGCTGATCGGCGGCGAGACCGCGGAGATGCCCGGCATGTATCAGGACGGCGAGTACGATCTTGCAGGCTCCATTGTCGGCGTGGTCGAAAAATCGAAAATCCTGACCGGCGCGAAGGTCCGCAAGGGAGATGCGCTGATTGCGCTTGCCTCTACCGGCCTGCACACCAACGGCTACTCGCTTGCCCGCAAGCTCTTATTTGAGGTGGCTGGCCTCAAGCCCGAATCGCACGTTCCCGAACTGGCTTCCGTTCTCGGCGACGTTCTGTTGCAGGTTCATCGCAGTTACCTGAAGCCGCTGCAATCGCTCGTCAAGGCCGATGCGCTTTCCGCTGCCGCCCACATCACCGGCGGAGGCGTGACCGATAACCTTCCCCGCGTTCTGCCGAAGGGCCTCGCTGCCGCCATCGATACCGGTTCGTGGCAGGTGCCTCCGATTTTCGAAATGCTGCGCCGCATCGGCTCGGTCCCCGAAGAGGACTGGCGCCGCACATTCAATCTTGGCGTCGGCATGATTTTCGCTGTACCCGCAAAGAAGGTCGACAAAGCACTGCGCACTCTGAAGCGCGGTGGCGAGAAGGCCTGGGTGATTGGCCAGATCGCCGATCAGCGCCGCGGCAAAGGCCGTGTGGAGTACCGCTAGACATGCGGTTGGGAATTCTTATTTCAGGCCGTGGCTCTAACTTCGAGGCCATCGCAAACGCCATATCCCGCCGCAAGTTGGACGCCGAGATCGCCATCGTGATCAGCAACCGCGCCAGGGCCGGCGGGCTCGACATCGCGCGCGAGCGAGGCATTCCGATGCGCGTCATCGAGTCGCGCGGGATTGAACGGGAAGCCTACGACAAGCTGGTGATCGATGAACTGCGCACACACGAAGTCGATCTGGTCTGCCTCGCAGGCTTCATGCGGCTCCTGAGTTCGTCGTTCGTTGAAGCATTTCCCAACCGGGTCGTGAATATCCACCCTTCGCTGCTCCCCGCATTTCCCGGTCTGGATGCCCAGCGTCAGGCCCTGGACCACGGAGTCAAGATCACAGGTTGTACTGTTCACCTGGTGGATGAATTCCTCGATTCCGGGCCGATCCTGGTGCAATCCGCTGTGCCTGTGCTCGACGAAGACACAGTGGAAACGCTCTCGGCACGCATTCTCGCGCAGGAACACGTCATCTACCCGAAAGCCATCCAGTACATGGTGGAGAGAAGAATCACGCTTCAGGGAAGACGCGCCATCATTCGCGAGGACGAGGCGGAATAATCAGAATTCCAGTCGGCGGATAATCCCGGCCGACTGAATATTTGCAACGCTGGCCGGTGCATACTCCACTACCAGCGGAAACGGCGGCAGTGCGCCGCACTTCAATTCGATTTTCGCGCTCGACGGCTGCCGCTGGATTTCTACGGCAGCCTCATCCGGCAGATCCAGGAGTAACTGCCTTCCGTCCACGTTAATGCCCATCTTTGAAAGCGCGCCCGAACCAGGGGCAGCACAGCGCAGGCCAACTGCGGTTCCCGCTTTACGGACAACCGTCTCGCCCGACAACGCCGCGGCGGGCCCTTTCGAGCGAGCCTCGATGAGTTGAATCAGACGATCCGCACTCTGTTTCTCGGCGGGCATTTTTGCGGCCCTCATGGCGGCTTCCGCATCGCTGCGCGCAGTCGTGAGATTTCCCCGCTGCAGGTTGCAGTACGCGAGTGCCGAGCGGAAGACACCCATGCGCTCCGGCGGCACCGTTCCCACGCGGCCGAGCAAAGTCAGAGCCTGCTCGAAATCACGCAGATCCACCTTCATCAGCGCGAGTTGGAAGACTGCTTCCGGAAAATCCGGGCGTAGTTTTACAGCTCGTTCCAGTTCGTCCATTACCACGCTGGCAGGCTGCTTCGCTTCATGATCCAGTGCCGCGAGCTGCAGGCACATCTGCGGATCGTTGGTTCCGAGCGCAAACGCCCGGGTGAATTCCTTCCTGGCTTTCACCTTGTCGCCCCCCTGAAGCGCGAGATATCCCGCGCCTTCAAAGGCGCCCGGTTGGGTTGGCTCATCTGTTTCCAGTTGCTGATAGGCGCGGGTGGCCGGCCCCAGATGAAGAGCAGCGGCATGAAGGTCAGCCTTCATCACTTCCGTTTCATAGCCGGTAAGAGGAGTGACAACCGGCGTTTCCCCTGACTTCTCAAACGGGGTGAGAAACACGGTGCCATACAGCTTCTTTTTCAGCAGATACCCCTGCATATCTGCCAGCACCTCATTCGGAGTTTTGTTGTAGGCCAACAGCAGCGCCTGCTCAAGAGGCATGCCGCGGTTCATGGCGCCAATAAACCTTGCGAAGTATTCCTTGTATTCGGGGGACAGGTACAACATGTGCGTGAGAACCCAGCTTTCCGCGTAATACATGCTGGTTCGCGCCGTTTCGTTGTATTCCGGGGAATGGTTGTTGATGGCATCGAGTTCCGGCAGAGTGAACCATTTTGCAAAGCCGAGAATCGTCATGTAGCGCGGGATCAGGTCTCCCACCGCGACGCCGTCCTTGACCGGCTTCAGCGTGGAGAAGACGTCGGACCAACCTTCATTGAGCCAAAGGGGAACCCGAAGACCGCTGTGCCGGATCACAAGATGCATATACTCGTGAATCGAGACCGGGTAGCTGTCCGGCACCGGATCTTTCATCACGATGGTGTCCCGTACCGGGCCAGGAGCGTAGTACGCCGCAACGCCCGGGTTGGGCGCGTAAACATGCATGACCTGCGGATCTTTAAACGCGACAACGCGAACGGGAAATTCACCCGGCGCGCGAACCGGCGAAACCTGCATAAAAAATTCGCGGACACGTTCAAAATGGAGAATGCCGTCAATCGCCTTCTTTTCGTCGGCATCCGTGTACATTTCGAAGTGGGCCGTTTTCAGCCGTATCCAGTGATCCTGCGCGAACGCCGGAAGCGCCGCCAACACTGCGAGGACGAGTACGGCAGGCCTTATGCCAGAAAAACTCACTCCGGCACCTCGATTTCCATGCGCAGCAGCGCCGTACCGAGAGTCTTGCCCTGCGGATCCGCGCGCAGTGAAAGCGTGCCTCCGCCGTCGAGCGTTTCGTGGAGTAGAAAATTCAGGGCATTCAGGTTCGGCAATTCGAAGCGCTCCACTTTCCCCAGACAAATCGCAGAAAAATGTTCTTTCACCCGTTCCGCGGTGGCGTACTTCACGAGAATCCAGTAATCCGCCGGTTTGCGGGCTATCAATCCGATGTTGCTCCTGTTACCTTTATCGCCGGACCGTGAGTGCGCAATATCCAGCAGGCGGATTTTCATAGAGAAACCACCGGCGAAACTTCGCTCTTCGGAATCAACGCCGGCCAGTACGCCATCACTTCTTCTACTTTAGGACGTCCGGAGCCCAGGCCTGTCACCGACGGCGGGCCGCTCAAAACCAGCGGCGCAATTTCCTTCGTGAACCGATCCACAGCCGCGCGGTTTTTGGAACGAACGCCGAATCGCATCACCACTTCGGGCAACTGGGCGGCAAGTTCCGGAGATGGTTCAGCCGCCGCAATGCCGTGGCAGGCATTCACTCCAAGCAGTTCACTATGCACGGCGTCGAAATCAAGTCCGAGCCGCGCCACACGCTCGGCCATGATCCGCGCACCCGCCCGCGCTTTCCGGTAAGCGTCGGGCCAGGCGTAAGCGACGGAACCGATGGCCCGGTATCCCGCCGCATAGCTGATCGAGATCTTGTAGGTCGGAGTTGCGGGTGTACCGCGCACGCCGGTGAACTTCACGCGATCCGCACCGTCCTGCGACAGGTGGAACGACGTGAAATCGGCGCCACAATCCGGGGTCAGATACGCCTTTGGATCGCCGATCTCATAAACCAATTGCTCCGTCACGGACGCGACAGTCACGCGCCCACCTGTCCCGGCGTGTTTCGTCACAACAAAAGTTCCATCGGGTTCCGCTTCCACGATGGGATAACCGATATCTTCGAGGGCGGGAATGGTTTCCCAGTCGACCTGGCAATTGCCGCCGCTTCCCTGCGCGCCGCATTCAATGGCATGACCCGCCACGATACCGGAAGCCAACCGATCCCAGTCATCTGGCTTCCATCCGAACTCGTGAATCATGGGGCCGAGGACCAGCGCTGCATCGGCGCAACGCCCCGTGATCACGATCCGCGCGCCGCCTGCCAGCGCCTGTGCGATCGGAAACGCGCCGAAGTAAACGCTTGCGCTCCGCACCTGATCGCGGATGACGGAGAGCGGCTCGCCGGTATCCATGTTGCGGAATTCAATGCCGCGATCGAGCAGCTCATCGATGCGATCCGTAATATCGTCGCCGGAAACCGTGGCGACCGAAATCTCAAGGCCGTGACGTTTTGCCACTGCCTGGACCGCGCGGCGGCAGGCTTCCGGATTCAGACCGCCTGCGTTCGCAACGAGACGGATATTTTTCGAAACCAGGTCCGGCAGAACCCGATCAACGACTTCGACAAAGTCACGCGCATAGCCCAGCTGGGGGTCGCGAGACCGCTGCTTTTGCAGGATCGACATGGTGACTTCGGCAAGGTAGTCGAGGGTGAGGTAGTCGATGGGCCCGCGGCGGACCTGATCGAGCGGGGCGTCGGGCGAATCTCCCCAGAAGCCCTGTCCGTTAGCAATTCGGATCAACTTCGATCATACGATGAGGCCCCTTTTTCTTAAACCTCTTGACACGTAGTAAAAACTTGATTAAAGTAATTACAAATGGAACTGAAGTTAGCAAAGTCCGAACTGGAAGTCATGGAAGAGTTCTGGAAGCACGGACGGCTTTCGATCCGCGAGATCCAGGAGGCGTACCCCGAAGCGGATCGCCCACCCTACACAAGCATCCAGACCATCGTTTACCGCCTCGAAGAGCGCGGTGCGCTGAAGCGGGTTCGCAAGATCGGCAACGCGCATATATTCGAGGCCGCGGTATCCCGGCAGCAGGCGCGGGGCCGGGTGCTGGATGACCTCCTGAGCCTCTTCGGCGGGCGCACGCAGACGGTGATGGCCCATCTGGTGGAATCGGGCAGACTGACGCGGGAGGATATCCGCGAGACCGAGAGACTCATTAACGATCTCGAACGGAAAGAGGACAAGCGATGAATGCTGTTTTTAATCATCTCTGGCAATCGACCGCTTTCGCGCTGGCGATCACGGCGGCGGCCGCTCTCCTGCGCCGCAACTCTCCGCGCCTACGTTACTGGCTCTGGCTGGCGGCTTCGCTCAAATTCCTGATTCCCTTTTCCCTGCTTGTCGCAACCGGGAGCCGGATACAGTTGCCTCCGGATACGCCTACACTGCACGCCGTCACGGTCCAGCAGATCTCGACTTACTTCGCTCCGGTTTCGGTCACACCTGCACGTGCCACGATCCCCTGGACGGAAGCACTTAGCGCGATATGGCTGCTCGGCGTTTCCTTTCTTGTGATCCGATGGTTCCTTCGATGGCGTACGATTCACCTCGCGGTACGATCTGCAACATGTCTGCCCCTCCCGCTGCCTCTTCAGGCTCTTTCATCGCCCACAACGATGGAACCTGGAATTTTCGGCATTCTTCGCCCGGTGCTCCTGTTGCCGGAAGGTATCGACCGCAGCCTGACTCCGGAACAATTCGAAGCAGTCATCGCCCACGAACTTCGGCACGCAATCTATCGCGACAACCTCAGCGCCGCGCTGCACATGTGCGTCGAGACGCTGTTCTGGTTTCATCCACTGGTCTGGTGGATCGGAGCGCAACTGATATCCGAGCGCGAGCGCGATTGCGACCAAGCTGTTCTGACGCAAGGCAGTCAGCCCGGAGACTATGCCCGGGGAATCGTTCAGATATGCGAGGCATATGTCGAATCACCGCTGGCGTGCGCTTCGGGGATCAGCGGAGCTGACCTGAAAAGGAGAATTCGCGAAATCATGACATGGCGCGGCTCGCTCCCCGTCACGCTCCGCGCAAAAGCGGTGCTCGCCGCCGCAACCCTTGCGGCAGTGTCGATTCCCTTCGTCATCGGAGTTGTCCGCGCCCAGACTCTGCCGCCCGCTCCCGCTTACGGCTACGAAGTAGCTTCCATTCATAAGTCCGCGCCGGGGCAGACGCGAATGGGGTTTGGTCCAGGCCCCCAAGGCGGCTTGCGCACGATGAATACGTCCGTGATGATGTTAGTGACGTTCGCATACGGCGTTCGGGATTACCAGGTCGTCGGCGCACCCGGATGGGTATTATCGGACAACTATGACATTACCCTCACGCCCGATAAGGCCGAGGCGGCACTCGGTCCCGATCCAACTCTGAATGCCGTGATGGCAGGGCAGGGCCGAAATGAGCAGCGACTGCAGGCCGTGCTGCGCGATCGTTTTGGGCTGGTGCTACGCTCGGAAACCCATGAACTTCCCATCTATCGGCTGACTCAGGCGAAGAATGGCGCAAAACTGACAGTTCATCCGGAGGACGGACCGCGACCATATCTCCATGGGAACGGGCCAGGACATTTGGACGCGGTTGGCATACCGATTAAGATGCTGGCGGACAACCTGTCCAGAAATCTCGGTCGCCCTGTCACCGATGAAACAGGCATCACGGGACAGTACGATTTCAAACTCGACTTTACTCCGGATCTCGGTTCCTCGCCCGACCATCCTGCGGACACAACCGGCCCATCCATTTTCACCGCACTCACCGATCAGCTTGGCTTACGTCTCGAATCGGCGAAAGGCCCGGTGCAGGTCTACGTAGTAGAGAAGATCGAACACCCGACCGAAAACTGAGTGCTCCATGAACGCTATCTTCAACCACCTTTGGCAATCGACGGTCTTCGCGGCCGTAATCGCTTTGGCGGCGCTGGCTCTGCACCGCAACTCTCCGCGCCTACGCTATTGGCTCTGGCTGGCGACTTCGCTCAAATTCCTGATTCCCTTTTCCCTGCTTGTCGCGACGGGGAGCAGGATACAATTGCCTCCCGATACGCCCTCACTGCACGCCGTTACCGTGCAACAGATCTCGACTTACTTCGCTCCGATTGTGGTCACGCCCGCGCGGGGGACGATCCCCTGGATGGAACCACTTAGCGCGATATGGCTGCTCGGCGTTTTCTTTCTGGTCATCCGATGGTTCCGGCGATGGCTCACGCTTCATGCGGTGGCGCGGCGTGCAACAAGGCTACCGCTCTTCTGCTCCGTTCCGGTGTTATCTTCGCCCACAGCGATTGAGCCTGGAGTCTTTGGAGTTTTCCGTCCTGTACTGTTGCTTCCCCAGGGGATCACGGAAAATCTAACGACGGAGCAGTTCGATGCGATCGTCGCCCACGAGTGCCGTCACATTCAATACCGCGACAACCTGACCGCCGCGCTGCATATGTGCGTCGAGACGCTCTTCTGGTTTCATCCGATGGTCTGGTATATCGGCGCGAGACTCACGGACGAGCGTGAACGGGACTGCGATGAAGCGGTGCTCCGGAAGGGTAACCCCGCCGCTGAATATGCACGCGGAATTGTAAGTGTCTGCAAAACCTATGTCGAGTCACCAATGGCGTGTGCAGCCGGAATTACCGGATCGGACCTGAAGCGCAGAATCCGCGAGATCATGACCTGGCGCGGATCGCTGCCGGTGTCCGCTCGCGGCAGAGTAATGCTCGCTGCGGCAACCATCGCCGCGGTATCGATTCCCTTCGCGATCGGAATTCTTCGCGCCAAGACTCTGCCTCCTGCCCCAGCTTACGGCTACGAAGCAGTCTCCATTCACAAATCCGAGCCGGGCCAAACGAAAGCCGGATTCGGTCCAGGCCCTCAGGGCGGTTTGCGTTCGATGAATACTTCGGTAATGATGTTGCTGACGTTCGCGTATAGCGTTCGGGATTACCAGATCGTCGGTGCGCCCGGATGGGTATTGTCGGACAACTATGACATCACTCTCACGCCCGACAAGGCCGAGGCCCCCCTCGGCCCCGATCCAACTTTGAATGCAGTTCTGGCAGGGCAGGGCCGAAATCAACAGCGACTACAGGCCGTGTTGCGCGATCGCTTTGGGCTGGTACTACGTTCGGAAACCCATGAACTGCCTATCTATCGTCTGACGCCGGCGAAGAATGGTGCAAGACTGACCGTTCACCCCGAGGGCGGGGCGCAGTCGATCCTCCACCGTAACGGGCCCGGACATTTGGAAGCAGTTGGCATACCGATTAAGATGCTGGCGGAGAGCCTGTCCCGCGACCTCGGTCGTCCTGTCACCGATGAGAGCGGCCTCGCGGGCCAATACGATTTCAAGCTCGACTGGAGTCCGGATCTCGCCTCCTCGCCCGACCATCCCGCAGACATAACCGGCCCATCCGTTTTCACCGCGATCACCGATCAGTTGGGATTGCGGCTTGAATCGACGAAAGGCCCGGTGCAGGTTTACGTCGTTGAGAAGATTACACAACCAACGGAGAATTGAAGGACCAGACCATGAACTACATCTTCAATCATCTCTGGCAATCGACTGCGTTCACGGTGGCGGTCGCTATCACCAATCTGCTGCTTCGCCGAAATTCCCCGCGCCTTCGCTACTGGCTGTGGCTGGCGGCCTCGCTCAAATTCCTGATTCCCTTCTCACTACTGATTGCGACTGGCAGCCGGATACAGTTGCCTCCGGATACGCCTGCACTGCACGCCGTTACAGTGCAGCAGATCTCGACTTACTTTGCTCCGGTTGCGGTCACGCACGCTCGGGCGGAGATCCCCTGGACAGAAGGACTCATTGGAATATGGCTGTTCGGAATCCTGGTTCTGTTGATTCGGTGGTTCCGGCAATGGCTCACGCTTCACGCCGTAGCACGGCGCGCGACGAAACAGCATCTTGCCTGCGCCGTGCCGGTGTTATCTTCGCCAGCGGCAATTGAGCCGGGAGTCTTTGGGATTTTCCGTCCTGTACTGTTGCTGCCGGAAGGGATTGCCGAAAGCCTGACGCCGGAGCAATTCGACGCTGTCGTCGCCCACGAAAGCCGTCACATTCAATATCGCGACAACCTGACCGCCGCGCTGCATATGTGCGTCGAGACGCTCTTCTGGTTCCACCCCCTCGTCTGGTGGATCGGAGGCAGGCTGATCGACGAACGCGAGCGGGATTGCGACGAGACCGTCCTCAGACTCGGAAGCGAACGCGGTGCTTATGCCCGGGGAATCGTTCAGGTTTGCCAGACCTACATCGAGTCACCGCTACTCTGCGCCTCCGGGATCAGCGGCTCCGATCTGAAGCAGCGAATTCGCGAGATCATGACATGGAGCGGTTCTCTTCCCGTGACCATGCGCGCCAAAGCTATGCTCGCTGCGGCAACCGTTGCTGCCGTATCGATTCCCTTTGCGATCGGAATTCTCCGTGCCCAGACTCTCCCGCCGCCACCCGCCTATTCCTACGACGTGGTCTCCATCCATAAATCGGCGCCGGGAGATAATAATCGCCTGATCGGTCCGGGTCCTCAGGGCGGCTGGCGTGCACGGAATACGCCGCCAATGCTTCTGATCGCCACCGCTTATGGCGTGCAGGACTACCAGATCATTGGTGCTCCCGCCTGGGCATCCACCGAGCACTATGACGTCGTGTTCACGCCGGAGAAATCCGAAAACTCTCCGCGTGCCGGCACCAGCCTGAAAGAGGTCCAGGCATTCATGAGCCGCAACGCGCAACGCCTGCAAGCGGTTTTACGCGACAGGTTCGGTCTGGTGCTGCGCGCGGGGACCCGCGAGCTGCCAGTCTACAATCTGACCCAGGCAAAGGGCGGTAGCAAGCTTACGCCCCACGCCCCATCCACACGCCCGCCCTCGCTGGGGTCGAACGGCAGGCAGATCACAGGTTCGGACATCACCGTAGAAATGTTCGCGCAGCAACTATCGCTGTTACTCGACCGCCCGGTTCACGACGATACCCATCTTGACGGCCAGTATGATTTCAAGGTCGAGTGGACGCCGGAGAGCGGGCCTTCTGACGCATCCAATAACCCGTTGGGGCCTTCCATTTTCACTGCAATTACAGATCAACTTGGATTGCGGCTCGAATCGGCGAAAGGCCCCGTTCAGGTTTATGTGGTGGAGAAGCTGGAGCACCCGAGCGAGAACTAGGGTGCATCTGAATATTCGGTTGTCAAAGATCGTGCGGCAGCGACGCGCAGCTCCGCTGCCCGATAGACAGTAGAGCACAGCGTGTCAATAGCTGGATAGTTATGTTATTGATTTGATTCAGAAAGAATCTTGTGACCGAAAACCCGACAAGCTGAAGCATGTCGTACTAAGGCGAAGTTCGTACTAAGCGGCCGCTACTTCTTTTACCAGGCTGGCGACGAATGTCTTGGCATCGCCGAAGAGCATCAGCGTATTGGGGCGATAGTAGAGATCGTTATCGATACCCGCGAAGCCGACGCCCATACTGCGCTTTATGACCATTACGGTTCTTGCTTTATAGGCGTCCAGGATCGGCATGCCTGCGATTGGACTTCCAGGATCGGTTTCGGCTGCGGGGTTCACGATATCGTTGGCTCCGATAATCAGCGCCACATCGGTCATCGCCATTTCCGGATTGATGTCTTCCATTTCGATCAGCTTGTCGTAGGAGACGTCGGCTTCGGCGAGGAGCACGTTCATGTGGCCGGGCATCCGTCCGGCCACGGGGTGAATAGCGAACTTCACATCCACGCCTTTTTTCCCGAGCGCATCGGCGAGTTCGCGAACCTTGTGCTGTGCCTGCGCAACCGCCATCCCGTAGCCGGGGATGATGACAACCGTGCTGGCCGTTTCCAGAATCTGAGCGGCCTCTTCGGGCGTTGCCGAACGATAAGGCCTTGCCTCTACGCCCGCAGCCGTCGCCTGGATCTGGCCGAAGCCTCCGAACAGAACGTTGGCGAACGAGCGATTCATCGCCTTGCACATAATGACCGACAGGATGAAGCCCGACGAGCCATCGAGCGCACCGGCAATGATCAGGAGTTTGTTATCGAGCGCGAAGCCCATCGCGCAGGCGGAAAGCCCGGCGTAGGAATTCAATAACGCAATGACGGTGGGCATGTCGGCTCCACCGATCGGCATGATCAGGAACACACCGAACGTCAGGGCGAGAGTGACGAAGATCCAGTATAGACTCGTCTGTTCCGGGTTGAAAATCAGGAAGACGCCCAGTCCGATGGCCCCGGCCAGTACGGCCATGTTGATAAAGAACTGTCCCTTATAGACGATGGGGCGGCCGGGCAGAACTTCCTGTAGTTTGCCCCACGCCATGCAGCTCGCCGTTACGGTGAGAAAGCCCAGCAGCGTTTCGACAATCAGCGCGCCCATGATGAAGCCGTGCGGCCTCAGCTTGTAATATTCGGCTGTTCCGATAAGGGCAGAGGCGAGCGATCCGCAGGCCTGT
>Ga0206991_10285_pt1 | contig 14984 bp, 8 predicted proteins | sample Alteio_BWMinCont_9_FD_153286 | JGI IMG/M metagenome (GOLD analysis project Ga0206991, IMG submission 153286) | Enriched cells from forest soil in Barre Woods Harvard Forest LTER site, Petersham, Massachusetts, United States -... | ecosystem: Environmental > Terrestrial > Soil > Temperate forest >...
CATTATCACCTGGAGCACGCCGATTGCTGGACGCCTATCTCGGGCTTGCTCCAAGTGGTGCTGGTGGACGTGCGTGTGGATTCGGAGACGTTTGGCCGCCGCAACACAATGTTCGCCGGCGAGCTTCGCCCGTGGCAGATATTGATCCCTCCCGGTGTGGCGCACGGGTACAAAGTGATTGGTTCCGAAGGGGCCTGGTTGGTTTACTTGACGGATCGCTTCTACGATCCAAAAGACGAAGGCCGCATTGCTTATAACGATCCGGGGATCAACTACGACTGGGAGACGCAACGCAAATGAGATCCCGTAAGGAGTGCAGATGGAGACGCCGCTAGCAACCAGCGATCTGGAAACACAAACCAGAGCTTACTTAGAAGCGTTCGAGGCAAGAGACATCGCTCAGTGTATGACTTTTTACGACGATGATGCCTCCCTGAGTTTCGTCCAAAGCGACTACAAGGGCAAGGAGCAGATCGAAGAATGACACAAGGCGCGTTTCGCCGCCGATCTGCGCATCGTAGGCTTGGAAAAACTCACGGTGGAAGGAAACACCGTGGTAGTGGCCGCCGTAGTCACCTCCAAACGCATCAAAGCTTGGAAACTGAATACCATTCGGGGCACCGTTACCACGCTGTTCGAAGGCTCCAAGATCAAGGACCTCAAATTCGGGATGCGACTGATATGACCGCTGCGATAGTAATGTTGGGCAGGCTGGCAGCCTGCGGCGGGTTGTTAACCCGCCTGGAGCGCCGGTAAACAACCGGCGCTCAGCTTAACAAGCTGCCCCAGCGATCACTGCGAGCAGCCCGGAATCGCCGGAAGTTTCGTGGGATCAGCATAATATGACATCGGATTGATGGGTGTAGTATTGGTCCAAGTCCCCATGGTAAGTTGTCCGGTACTGCCGTTCCCGAGAAATACATTGCAGTTATTCCCGTTGGTCACGCATTCTGCGGCCGCCACCGAAAGCTTGTAGGTCACATAGAAGTCGCGATTATCGACCGCGGCGGTATCCTTGTATCCATAGGTGTTGGGGTAGTAGTGGTTCCCGACCTGATTCGGCGTACCCGTCATATCGGAATTGAAGAACAGATAGTTTTTCTGCACCGCCGGCACTTGCGTGGTGGAAGTGAATATACTGACGCCATCCGCCGAACAGGCCACAGTGTCCTGATCCGATGACACAATCACCATTTTCGTAGCGGGACTGATGCCGGTAAAGTTAATCGGAGGCAACAAACCCAGACTTGCAGGCTCAATCATTACCAGACCGAGTGGGACGGGGAACGAGGGAACGGCGGTTGAGGCCTCCCCGGCCAGCCAGCCGGTGATCCAACCCCCGAAGGAGTGGCCGACGATAATCGTCTGAGGGACGCCGTTCACTGTGTAGGGCCTGACGTGCGGCTCCCAGGTGTAGTTTTGCAGCCGGTACAGAGCATCCGTCCATGCGGCTTCTGCGTTCGCCGGATAGTCGGCGAAGGTGCTCGTCAGGCTGCTCTGATAAGCCACCCATACTACAACGAAGCCCTTTTGAACCATCTGGTTGATCCAAGTCTGGTAGTCGGAGGCAGCGAATGCGGCATAGCCGTGCAGGAACAAAACCACGGGCGCTTTGGCAGGGGTAGGTGTGCCAGGTTCGTAGATGTAATACTCCACGTTGTTATTGGTGTACCGATTGTTGGCCCAATAGGGGCCATTGACTGTAATTGACGCGTTCGAGTATGTATTGCCTCCCGGACCGGTACCGGGCTGCGCGCAAATCAAGTCCGTTATATTTGTCCCAGTCCGCGAGCCTGTTATGCAGTTCAGTTGATTCGCCGAGCTGGGGGTATTGGCCGGATGGTTAGGGCCGAGCGCGTCAGCAGACAGGTGCCCGGCGAGCACCAGTTGTGCGCGCTTGGAGAGCCGGCTCAGCGTCAATTCGAGTTCGCGGGCGTCTTTGGGGTTCGAAAAGTCCGCAGCGGCGTTGTTCTTGACGGAGCTCCATAGGGCGAGCAGTTTCGTATAGTCACCTTTGTCGGCATCCGCTTCGGCCTGTTGCAATAGCTCTGAAAATTTCTCGCGCGTGGCCGGATCGACAAACTTGCCACCCACCACGAGTTTGTTTAGCTCTTCCCAAACGTTCGAGAATTTCATCTCCGGCGCAGCCGACGGGAAGATCACAAAGTTCGAAAATTCCGAGAGCCCACCTTGTCCATTGTCCGACTTGACCTGGTAGGCGTACCTGCCCAAAAGGGAGGCGGCTGAATCCGCGTAGGTCAGCTTGTCGGTTACGCCAATTTCATCCCACCGGTTGGAAGCGTTATAGGCTGCGCTGCTATCTCCAACCCCTACAATTTTGACATCGATGGGGTCATACGACCCGCGGAAAATATGGTACTGCTGGGCCCCGCCCGACGGCGCGTCCCAGGACAGCAGAACGCCTCCCGGCGCCCCTTCTACCTGGACGTGCACCGGCGGATTCGGCTGCACCGCATCCGCGGAACCAGACAGCGTGCCCGACGTGGGCAATTTGTCGGGAGTCTTATTGGAGCCTTTATAAACCAGCAAGCCGAAGAAGGGGTTTGCACTACCCAGGAAGAGGCCCACGGGAGTACTGACCATCGTGCGTGCCCCCATGTTATATCCATCTCCAAAACCCTGCTGGTCCACCTCCGAGAAGTAGGTTCCGTCTTGGGTCCACCACAGGTCGAAACCGTATTCGGGTTCCCACGCTGCAGCACCCTTTTCATAGCGAAGAAGGACGGATTCATCGAATGTTCCGACGTACAGACGGCTATCATGGACAGCCATTCGCCACATGTGTTGGTTGAGAAACCAGCTAAAACCGACATCCAAACCGCTCAGCGAATTTTTCTGCCCCGCAGGCGTCGAACGCGACGTTCCAGTAATCAGGTCCCAGGTGTTGTCACTATGGATGCGGAACAGTTCGGCGCCTTGAACCGCGAGAGGGACTCCACGCCGCACGCCGTCTCCTCCCACGTAAAGGTAGCCGTCGTATACCTGCATACTGAGGGCTATCGGGTCCGCATCCGGTGTCTTGTACCCGCCATCCGGCAGGACAGTCGTATAGGTGTACGGCAAAGTGCCCACCGGGTTGGTGTAGGCGACAGAGAATCCGGTGTTGCGGTTCACGAAAGTCACATAGAGAAGATTGTTGAATATGCCGATCTCGTAAGCCGGGGTCAACGGGCTTGAAATCTGCTGAAAAGTGTTATCACCGAGCCAAGGGGTTGGCGACTGTATAACCGTGCCTTGTCCCTTCCAGTCGACGGCCATGGCGAATAATTGGCCATTGAGGGTCTCCATCCCACGAAAACAGGCGTTGCCCAAGACGCCCAGGAACGTGCCTTTGTCCTGTGGAACCGGCGCGAAGTTCACTCCATCAGTGCTGCGCAGCAGACGCCCGCCCGGCACTCCCGGATGGATCTCCACCGACGAGCAGCCACCCACGTAAAGCGCCTCGGTGCCGTCGGCTTCCTCGAAAATGAACATGTCACGAAAACCGATGTCGGGAGGGACCATCAAGGTGGGACTTGTGTTGGGCACAGGAACGGTCAGCGGCGATTGATAGACCATCGTCCAGAGGCCGGTCGAGGGATCGAAAGAATGGATCTCGGCCCCCGCCAACAGTAGGTTTGGGCCAGGTTGGGTAGGATCTTGCGGGCACACGATATCGGGATCCTTGGGAGGGTAGGCAAAGTTGGGGTCGACCAGGTGTTGAGATAAATCCGTGACGCATTGCTCCGAACGCGCGGTCCCCACCAAGAGCTTGCCGTTGAACCACGCCATGGACCAGGCCCAACTATTTTGCCGGTCGCCAAAACCCTCGGGCGCGATCGGCTTTGGCTTGTTATTGGGCACACTGCAGCCCCCCGGTCCCCAGGCGCAATCGAATAATGGCGCATAGGTTTGGGCCATGCCGGACTGCGCCGCCAGCAGGAGCACAAACACCGCCGCAACAGCGCCACCAATGAATCGGACACTTCTAGCAAGAAAATTGCGAATCATATCTTTTCTTTCCTCCGAGGCGTAGGTAATGCATGCCTTCTTCGTTCTTTGGATAAGTTCTCATGTAAAAGCCGGAATCGATTATTGCGTCGTGATTCTGGTTAAAAAGGCATCCGCTGACCCGCCGCCATAGGTGGGCTGAACGACGCCCGTCGTTGTCGGGAAATTGGTTGAGCTTGTATTGCCGGCTACCGTGGCGTTACCCTTAGCGCTGACAGCGACACCGGTCACAACATCGCCGCCCGTTCCGCCCAGGTAGGTGGAATAGAACACGGTGGGAACGTAGCTACCGCCTTCCACAAAGTTGGCGCCGGGCTGAAAGTTGACTATGAATCCATCGTAGCCGCCGGCATTGGCGCTCTGGAGTGCATTTGTTACCGGGAAGTTGGTGGAATTCGTCGTTCCTACGATGAACGCGTTGCCGCAGCCGTCGACGCCAACCCCCCTCGCTTGATCGGTGCCGGAACCTCCGTAAAAACTTGAGAACTTGAGATATCCTTTGGCATATACTTGCACGAACGCGTCAACACCACCCGCGATCGTCTTCTGGATCGCATTCGGTGTGGCCGGTAAGTTAGAACCGTTGGTGTAGCCCGTGACCCAGATAGCGGGGGTAGCCGCGGGAATACAGCTCGCATTACCCGCGAAGAATGCGACCCCGGTAGCGGCCGTGACGACCGAAGGGTTATTGCCGCCAAAAATTCTCGTTACCATCGGCCCTGTCGTGCCGGTGCTGGTCAGCGACGTCAGGAACCCCTTGGTATTCACTCCGGTGCTATGCGCTACCCCAAACCCCATCGAAGTGGTGGAACCCACGATGACCACCGCATCGTTTTTGGTGTTGGTAATCGAATTGATGATGTCGTCCCCCGAGCCGCCGATGTACGTGGAGTACTGAGTTCCGGTAAACGTTGAATTGAATTTAGTCACAAACCCATCGATCCCGCCCTCGTTGACGGCCTGGAGGGGATTCGTCGTGGGGAAATTGGTCGAAGTCGTGGTTCCTGCGACGACAATATTGCCCAGGCTATCCAAGGTGATCGCGGACGCGCTATCTTTGCCGTTGCCGCCCAGGTACGAAGAATACGTGATGACGTTCGGGAAATTTAACTCCGCGACAAACGCATTTTGGACGCCGGCGTTCGCAGGCTGCAGAGGATTTACCGTAGGCAGATCCGTGGAGGTGGTGCTGCCGGCCACATAGACAGTTGGAACCAGCTTTCCATTAGGCAGGAGCAGCACGATTGAGGTCACGTTCGTGTTTCCGTTAGTGCCACCGTAGTAGCTGGAGATGTAGAGCTTGCCGCCATTGCCCTGAAAGAAGATCACGGAGAAGAACGCTTGCGTGGAGCCGGCGGCGCCCGGAAATGTGGGGAACGGACCGGGATCGGAGCCGTCGGTCGGGTAGTTCGTAGACGTGGTGTTGCCTCCGATAAAGGTATCGCCCAATGCGTCGACCGCCACGCACGTAGCCAGATCCGTTTCGCTGCCGCCAAGATAGGTCGACCAACTGATCGTCGGATCGATCACCAGCGTGTGCTGGCGGTCGTAATTCGCGATGGCGAACGATACTTCGTGGTCCGACTGTTTTACGAAGTGCCCTGCAATTTCGTGGCGCACTCCCGCGATTTCCTGATAGATTACCGGCTTGTGGTGCCGCACATCGCCCAAACTGGTGTGCATCACCAGATCGCCGCTGGAATCGAGGCGCACTTTGGCGCCGCTAACCGCGAATCGGATGGCCTGCGGATCGGCGCCCGGGGCTACCACAAAATCGTATTCCATTTGCCGTTGGTTGCCGTAATAGATCAGATCCACTCCCGAGTAAATGCCTTCGTACTTCATCTTCGAGAAGGTCGGGACATCGGTCCGCCACTTGGAGCGATCATTGCCGATGAAAGAGTTTACCGTTCCGGGGAGCGGATCGGTGGGAACCACCCGCGAATCCTTCGCACCCAGCAGTTTCATACGAATCGCAGCCGATTTGCCCGAGTTGCGCGTCAGCACCACAACCGACTCGTCGGCGGTCAGAAAAAGACCATAGCCAGAGCCGCGCGAAAATGCTTTCACCCGAGGATCCGTCTGACCTGCATTCAATTCAAAGGCCAGCGGCATCCGTGCATAAAGGGCCGCGGCCTTAATCCGGGCTTGAGCATCCGTCTGCTGGCTGGTAATAATATCAGGGCCGGCGAATATAAGTTGCGTGGCGGCCAGCATGAAAACACTAAGCGCCCCAAGGCGATTCATCTTCAACATGTCGCTTATTATATGGTCTCGCATGCGGAACCAACAAGGCCTAAAATCGCGTTAGGCGAACACTAAGTACTAGGACTTACTCAGGCAAACTAACGTTGGACAAGTTGCTCAAATTACTGGACCATTGCGCATTTTCGAATAGCCCACACGCGCGTGAACGCACTCCGGCACGAGTGTTTATTTCGCTGGCGGATCGCTGGCGAAGATGCAGGGCCGATCCTTCGATATTGCTGAGGCTATCTTTCGATGTGCTCGCGGATTGCACTAATGCTGTGACCGCGAGGTTGCATTGTTTTTTTGTGGGACAGGTTAGTAACCTGCAGCGGGTTGATTACCCGCTTGGCGCCATCGAAGCAAGCCACATAGCGCCGGTTGCCGACCGGCGCGCAGAATGCCATCCTGCCCATCGAATCATCCGGTCACGACACCAGCTCTTCGATTCTGCGATTAATAAACTCGGGCTTCTCCCGCATCACCAGGTGACCTCCGCCCTCGATGACGTCGATAGTCTGAGGATGCAGCCGCTCGCACAATTCGCGGCCGCGCGCGAGCGGAATCACTTTGTTCGCCGCTCCCCAAAAGATGTGAACGGGAGGAAAACCGGCGGGGGGATGAACCTGATCTAAAGACCCAAAGCTCGACCAGTTGCTGAACAGGTTGATCAGGCAAGCGCCCTCACCCTTTTTACCGTACAGTTGGTGGAGATGGTGGAGAAACTCGGGGTTCTCCTGGAACGTCTCATCGTACTGCCCCCGGATAATGCCGCGATGCAGCATGCCGCGAGACATCATGAGGTCCACAAACGGCTCCATGATGCGACGCATCAGCGGCCGGCCCGACACCATCTTCACGGTTGATTGCAGGTTTCCGCCCACCACCGTGTTTTCGGTGGCGATATGAAACAGAAAAAGGCGCTTCACCTTTTGCGGGTTCCGAAGCGCATAGTTCAGCGCCATGGCCGCGCCGGTGCATGTGGCGACGATCGTGACCGGCGTCAGGCCGAGCGCGTCCACAATCGTAGACACCATCTCGGTATACAAGGGCAATGAATAATCCAACTTGGGATTGTCCGACCTGCCATAGCCCAGGCTGTCGACGGCGACCACGCGATATTTTTGCGAGAAGTATCTGATTTGATGTTCCCAGATATGGTGGTCGTTGCCGGCGTTATGCAGGAACAGCATGGGCTCGCCCTGCCCTGCCTCGTAGTAAGCGACCTTGTGGCCGCGAAACAAAACGGTGCGATCAGCGGGCAATGTACCGCTCGTGAGAGGCATCTGCTCAATGACGTGGCGGGTCAACATATCCCTCCGGATCTTTGCGCCATGGCGGACATCCACCGGAAAGGCCTGCGAATAAATCTGGATGTCTTGGATGGAACTGGTATTCCGATGCCGAGCCGCGAGCGATTTAAGATCCGCGATCAGCTCTTGCTCACGCACTGGATCCGGAGCCTGGCCATCGCGCTCGGGTTCTATTAACATCACCGGACGCTGGAGCGAAGAACCGGCCACCGGAACCCCCACCAGGGCGCTGCGGTTTACCCGCGGATGCCGGTTGAAAATCGGTTCCACAAGATCCGAATAAAAGTAGCCGGCGGCGGTTTCCAGGCGGTCCGCGATGCGGCCGCAATACCAAATGCCACCGTCCTCATCGAGGTATCCGGCGTCACCCATGCGATGCCACAGCCCGTTTACGTCGGGAATCTTGGCTTTGAGGGTAGCTTCGGGCTTGCCATGATACGCGGGCGTAACCACCGGTCCAAAGACGCAGATCTCGCCGATCTGCCGCGGCGCGAGAACCAGGCTGGCGCTCCAGCGCTCGATGGGCTGGCTGCTGATGCCGATCACCTTGACCGTGATGCCCGGCGCCGGCCGGCCCAGATAAGTGCCCTCGCCGTCGCGCATTTGTGACGCCTTGGAAAGCAATTCGCGGCCGGTGACATAGCTGATGCAGAGCGCCTCAGTGGCGCCGTACATCACGTGCAGGTCGCCATCCGGCTCCGCCATCACTCGCTGTAAACCCTCCACGAGTTCGATTGGAACGGAAGCTCCGGTGGTTAGAATCTTTCGCAGATGCGGAATCTTCTCCCCACGCTCGGCGCAGTGCTTCACCAGGTTTCCTACCACGGGAATTTGCATGAACGCTACCGTGGGCCGCTGGTCGCGAATGATATCTAATAGGCAGGCCGGCGACGCATCCCTGGGATATCGCGGATCCATGTCCGGCGTAATTACAGTAGCGCCGGAACCTACAAAATAGATGGCAAACGCCGGATGGCAGGCCAGGCAGATCTGCTCGGGTCCGATGCCCAGCGACTCCTGCATGATTTGAATAATGGCCGCGCCATTCGCGTGGGTATAAACCACACCCTTGGGAGCACCCGTGCTTCCCGTAGTGAATACGATGGCCATCGTATCGTTTGCAAGCGTGGGCGCGCTGCTGAATGGCTCATCTTTCGGCAAGCGTAGAAAAGACTTGAGCGTGGGTCCACCCACCGGTGAAAAACCGCCGATGGTGACTGAGCGGGTGATGGAGCGAAAAGCTTTGCGATGCAGAATCCGAAGCGCATGGACCAGGGGAATGCCGACCAGTACATTGGGCCGGATCTCCTCAATGGATTTCAGTTTCTGTTCCTTGCTCGCGCCTGGATCCACCACCAACGGGATGGCGCCGACGTGCCAAAGCGCCAGAAAAACCGGCACCAATTCCAAGCTGGGCTTCATGAGGATCACCGCCAGATCCCCCTGCCGGATATTCGATGCTTGGATTCCGCGAGCGTATTGTTCGCCCAGTTCCTGGCAACGGCCGAAGGTCAAAGACTCGTAGCGATGTGCGGTCTTGTTGTGCCGGGCTAGTACTTGAATGGCATCGGCCGGGCGCAGAGCCGCCAGGGTGTCGAATTCGCGCGCCAGATTCAGCCGCGGATTCTCGCCAACCGGCATCGGTTCGGTGGCTCTGCCAACCGTTTCAATCATCTCTATATTTTATATCCGGCATCTCTACCCCAACTATTTTTGCGCTGGCGCCGCTGGCCGGGGATGATGTATTTGCGCGATGCTCGGTTCCCCCTCGTGTCCGAACAGCTCGGGATGGATGTAATGCCCTTGGTCCTTCGCGGCTTTGTCTACTTCCACCCGGATGCGATGCGCGTTGGCCCATGCGTCTTGACGGATGCCGGTGACTTGCCAGGAAACCTTCACGCCCGACTTGCTGGTCTTGATGGTGAAACTTCCATTTGTGATTTCCGATGCGATCCAGGCTTCGGCGGGTTGGCCGATGGTTGTCAGTTGATAGCGGAAATCGGTGTTGAGAGCCTCGAACCACGCGGGCATGGTGATGATGGCCGTGCCGCTCCCGTCGGTGATCACGTTGCCGTCATAAATATTTTTCATGTCGGGCGATTCGACGAAGGAGTGGTAGAGGTACTTATTGGCGGCGTCGAGCGGATGATCAATTTTGAAAGAGCCGCTGGACTTGGAGAGAGTGCCAAGAACGTCCACGTCGCCATCGAAATAGCCGGCATACGTATAGGTCCCGTCGCCGCCCATGGCGTAGATTCCATTTCCATCAATCCCCCCAGTCCCTGTGCCCGCATAGGCAGCGATGCCGTCACCCCCTTCGACGCCGTTGCCTCCGAGGGCCGTCACGCCGTTGCCGCCTCTGCCCGACTCGCCCTTGGCGTTGCCTCCATCCGCTGTGATGCCACTCCCTCCTCCATCGTCAATGCCAGTGCCTTCGCCGCCAAGTGCCTGGACGCCGGGCCCGCCGGTACCGATCGCGGAAGTAGAGGTGCCGTTGGAGGGTCCGCCCCACCCGGAAACTCCCGGACCTCCGATGTTGCCGCCGGCGAGCGCCTGCGCGCCGCGACCGCCGACTGCGGAATGCTCCGGCGTCGTATTGGTGATCTCGAAGACCGGGCCATGGGTGCCTGCCGCGCTCCCATTAAACGGCAAAGTAACCTTTCCCGCGGGACCCGCCGGACCCGTGGGTCCCGCCGGACCCGTGGGTCCCGTAGCGCCGGTGGCACCAGTTGGACCTTGCGGGCCTACTGCTCCTACCGTTACATAGGCTGATGCGGCGTGCGGAACGCTGTTGGTTACCGTCACGAGGTACGTGGCCGCGGCCAGCGTGGATGGCACCTCCACTATCATCGACGTGTTCGTGAACGAATACACGGCGCGGAATGTCCCCCCCACTGCGACCGTAGGCGCGCCGCCGGATGGGCTGAAATTCGAGCCCGTCAGGGAGATGTAGCTGTTGGCCACGTTGACCGTGACGTGGTCAATTACAGGGGTTTGCGCCCGGCTGATGAGCGGCGTTAAAAGAATCAGGAACAGAACCAACAATTGTCCGATGATTTTGTATTGAAATTGCAACGCTTTGTAGAATCCTCCGATAGCTCTTGCTCGGTCTGGTTTGGCCCGGAAAACGCTCAGGACTAACCCGGAATTTCTATTTCCCCTTCCCGGCATTGCTTAGCATACAGCAAGTTGCATCGAGCGCGACCGAATTTTAGCAGCGCATCGTGGGAGCCTTACCAGTACAATCGCCGGGACCTTACCAGTACACTGAAAAGTACCAGCCACTGTTGTCAAATGATATCAAACGGAGTAAACTGTCAACTCCCGGGGGTGTACACAATGGAAACCTTGGCTTATAAGCGCCGCCGCTTGACTACGCTGAAGGTGGCGGTGGGAGCCGCGCTAGTGATTTGCGCCGTGGTTCTGCTGCCGCGCGCCAATGTTCACGCTCAAGCGAGCGCTTTCGCCAATTTCGAAGGCTCGCAGACTAACCCGATACGTATGTCTGCCGATGGGACACGCCTCTTTGCGGTCAACACTCCTAATCAGTCCTTATCCGTGTTCGATTTGACCGTACCGGCGACCCCTAAACTGATCGCCGAGATTCCCGTGGGATTAGAGCCCGTCTCGGTCAATCCCGTGAGCGACGACATAGCTTGGGTCGTCAACCAGGTGTCGAACAGTATCAGCATCGTCTCGGTCCCAAAGGGAATCGTGGTGCACACCATCTACGCCAAAACCGAGCCAATGGACGTAGTCTTCGCGGGGGGGTTGGCTTACGTTTCGGCGTCACGGACTAACGAGATACTGGTGTTCAACGAGAGCACGCTTGCCCAGGTGGCGACTATTCCGCTGTACGGCGATAACCCGCGCGCGCTCGCGGTAAGTCCCGACGGCAGCAAAGTTTACGCGGCCTTTGCGCTTTCGGGCAACGGCACCACGCTTATTCCGCAAAATCTCGCGCCGCCCCAGTGCGGTAACGGTACGCCGCCCAATACTACACTCTGCACGCCGGCCATCAACCCAGCCCTACCGGCTCCCCCCCAGGTTGGGCTGATCATCAAATGGAACAATCCAACCTGGAGCAAAGACATTAGGTTCACCATGCCCGACAACGACGTAGCCATCATAAGCACCGGATCTACTCCAGCGCTGGAGGGATACTATTCCGGCGTGGGCACCGTCAATCTCGGGATCGCCGTGAATCCGGTCACCGGGGATCTCTATGTCTCCAATACCGACGCTCTCAATCTGACCCACTTCGAGAACAACCTGGTGGGGCATTTTGTGAACAATCGGATAACGGAGATTCAAGCCTCCACCGCCACCATCACACCCTACGATTTGAATCCCGGCATCAATTATTCCATTCTTCCCAATCCAGCGGCGCTGGCCACCGCGCTCGCCCAGCCGACGGCGCTGACTTTCGATCCGAGCGGCAATTTCATGTGGGTGGCGGCCTTCGGAACAGACCGGGTAGCCCAGGTGAGCACTAGCGGCAGTGTATTGGCCACCATTGAGGTCGCGCAGCCTAGCGGACGAGGATCGAACGTGGATCCCATCCACAAGCGCGGTCCGCGTGGCCTGGCGCTCAATTCCGCCGCCCAGACCCTGTACGTGCTGAACCGGATTACCAATTCGATTTCCATCGTGTCCACCAGCCAGTTGACTCAGCTCAGTGAAATCGCGATCGGCTTCAATCCAACCCCCGCCGCCATCCAACAGGGGCGAGGGTTCCTGTACGACGCGAAGCTCTCGGGCAACGGCACAGGGTCCTGCGCATCGTGCCATATAGATGGAGATCTCGACAAGCTGGCATGGGATCTGGGCGATCCTACGCAAAGCACGACTTCGCTCACCGAAGACGCCAACGCGACGCAAAGCGGGTTCGGTACCGCAGGAACGTTAACCGTGCAGTTTCATCCCATGAAAGGGCCGATGACCACGCAGACTCTGCGGGGCCTGCTCAATCAGGCTCCTTACCACTGGCGCGGCGACCATGCCAATTTTGCGGCCTTCAATCCGGCGTTCACGTCGCTGTTGGGTTCGTCCCAGCTTTCCACCACGGATATGAATCTGTACACCAATTTCATCAACACGATCCTCTTCCCGCCGAACCCATATGAGAACCTGGATCGTACCCCGCCGACGTCGTTAGCGGGCGCGCTAAACGGTAACGCGGTGAACGGAAAGGCCACTTTCGACAACGTCGCCGAAACGAACTTCAATGGCTTCATGCTCACCTGCAACGCTTGCCACTTGGAGTCACCATCCGGGACGGGATCGAACCTGTTCGTTGGGGCCGCTTTCCCTCCGCTCGTTCCCCAGCCCCTCAAGAAACCAGAATTGAGGAACATCTATCAGAAACTCCTTTTCACTCCAGGCGCCAAGTCCACCATCGATGGTTTCGGCATGGACCACGACGGGAATGTGGGCTCAGAGGAGGGCACCACAGCCACGTTCCTGAAGGCACCCACCTTCAACGGGTATACGGCGCAGCAGAAGGCCGATATGGACGCATACATGCTTTCCTTCGATACGGGAACGGCCCCCGCCGTCGGCTACACGCGCACCCTGACCAAGAACAATGTCACGAGCACGGCCGCGCAAACCGACTGGGCGTTGTTACAGAGCCAGGCCGCGATCGCCAACATCGACCTGGTAGTAAACGGAACGCTTGCGGGGCAGGTACACGGACTGCTGTATCAACCGTCGGCCGGTAACTACATCTCCAATACAGGCACCTTGTACACAAAGGCACAATTACAGACCCTGGTATTAGCCGGCGACACGTTAACCATCATGGGAGTTTACCCGGGAACCGGGAGAGCGCGACCAAACTAATACTGACTGCGCCCACCGGTTTTTGCGGCGCGACCGCTATTCTAAATACTACGTGGGAATTTTGTCGCGGGAATTGCGGTCACTTGGCCGTGCCCGTATTCACAGTCTGGCTCTCCGAGCAGATAAGCGTCGTTCCGTCACTCTCATACAATCCCGATACCACTTGTACGACGCCCATCGGCGCAAGTTTGAACCGTTTAAATATATCGGTGGGTGGAACCGTAGGATTAACCGTCTCAGACCAAAGTTGCTGGATGGGGACGCCGTTCTGGAGCAGGGTTGTGGTCCAGACAGCGCTGGTCGTGATTCCCAGGCTGAAAGTGAAGTTCAAGGCTGCGTTCGCGCCGAACCCTTCTTGTGCCGTCAGGTAGAAAACATGCATACCAAGTGCGCAAGCCGGTATACGTCCAATCTTATTGGCAGTGTATTCGGCAAACCACAGTGCTCCGTCCGGACCGGCCACAATCTCCCATGGTTCACTGGCCGTTGTCGGTATGGGGAATTCGCTGATGATCCCTTCCGTGGTGATCCGGCCGATCTTGTTGACGTTTGTGGCCCATTCCGTAAACCACAGCGCCCCATCAGGACCCACTCCTAGTCCCGATGGTACAGCCCCCGGCGTTATTGTAGGCCACTCGGTCAAAAGACCGTTTGTTAACACGCGCCCGATCTTGTTGTTCCAGTTCTCGGTAATCCACAGGTTGCCGTCCGGACCTGGAATGATCTGCGCCAGGACGCTATCGGGCATCGGCGCCGGATACGTGTTGGTGATCACTCCTTCAACCGTCATGCGGACGATCTGGTTTCCGCCGTTCTCGGTGAACCAGATCGCACCATCCGAACCGGCAGCAATTCCAGCGGGGGTGCTATTGGGAGTCGGGATGGGATACTCGGTGATCGCCCCAGCCGTCGTGATGCGCCCGATCTTGTTGCCTGAGTATTCCGTGAACCACATGGCGCCGTCCGGGCCGATAACGATTCTGCGCGGACCACTGTTGGGGGTCGGGATCACATACTGGTGGGTGATCACCCCAGCCGTGGTTATGCGGCCAATCTTGCTGCCCAGAGTTTCCGTGAACCACATGGCGCCATCCGGGCCGATAATGATGTCCCACGGAGAACCTGTCTTCGGGGTCCCCCCTAAGGGATACTCGGTGATCACCCCAGCCGTCGTAATGCGGCCGATCTTGTTGCCTGCGGTCTCGGTAAACCAGAGTGCGCCGTCCGGACCCAACTCGATCGATTCCGGCAAGGAATTGGCCGTTGGCACCGGATATTCGGTTATGGCACTTTGGTTTTGGAATGCGCCCAGCACGCCTGCACATAAGATTAATAAAGCTGTCACACGAGTCATAGACTCCCTCTGCAAACCCTGATTTTCTAATGCCTGTCGATAGAGTAAGGTGGTTAAGGTAGCATACACTAGAGCAAAGAAGCAATAGTGTATTGGGAGCGGCGGTGATGGTACTCTCAGGGTGGCTACTACCACCGCCGTTTTTCCGGCATCGTTTTTACGCGCCTACATTGTGCAAATTCTGTAGTCCCCGAGTTGCGAGTACAACTCGCCGT
>Ga0206991_10286_pt1 | contig 14973 bp, 13 predicted proteins | sample Alteio_BWMinCont_9_FD_153286 | JGI IMG/M metagenome (GOLD analysis project Ga0206991, IMG submission 153286) | Enriched cells from forest soil in Barre Woods Harvard Forest LTER site, Petersham, Massachusetts, United States -... | ecosystem: Environmental > Terrestrial > Soil > Temperate forest >...
GCCCCGAGCCCAAGGTAGGTCCCGTTGGGATACGCCTGGGATTCATCCGGCCAGTAGCGGCTGTATTGCCGCAGCAGCCGCCGCAGGTCCCCTTGGCGATGGCCTGTCAAGTACAGCCACGACGCCCGCTCCTGAAAGAGCAGCACCACCCGCGCGCTGTCCGGGGTGGGACTGCTGAGCCCCGGATCGGGGAGCGGCGCCAGACCACTCACCCCCCCGGTCCCGGCCTGCCACTTAAAGTGGATCTGGAGCGGGACAACGGGGACAACATTACTCCCGTAGACGTTCACCTGAGGATTGATACACGAGAACGTGCGGTTGGGATTAACCGCCCGACAGGTGGCAATCTCCGGACTCGGATCCGGCACCGTGATGGGATACGAGGTCAGCAGCACTAAGCTGGCGTAGTTGACGCTCGTCTGGTACCCGTTGTCATCACAGGACCCGACCGCCGTGCAGCCGGTATAGCCGAGCGTGTCCACAAGCGTGTCCGCCGCCACTTTGACCGTATCGGCTCCGTTGAACGTGCCGGTCGTGCGTAACTGGTTTAACGTCGTGAGCCAGGTGGTCACATCCCCAGCGTGCAGCGCGGCTTCGGCCTGGATGAGGCGGGCTTCCACCCCGTCAGCGACCGTGACCGGCGCGGTGAAGGCCCCGCCCAAGCCGGCGGTGTACTTCTTGGGGAAACCGGCCGTGTAGGTCGTGAAGCTGATATTAAATGTGACCGACGTGTCGGCGGTGCGGGGATCGCCACTCGTGAGGAACGGCAGTCCGTTACCCCCTTCGTCATTGGACACCGTGGCCACAGCGTTGAGTACGTCAGGCGAAGCTCCTCCCCCCAGACTCCACGTGGATTGCACTTGATATTGGAACCCGGTCGGCACCAGGGCCACATCATCCGCCGCCACCGCGGCTTGGCCCAGATCCAGATACGCGCGCCCCTGCCCTACCCTTGCCAAGTTCTGGATCCGCGCACTGTCCCCAGACAAGGCCAGCGCCGTGTCGAACTTGGCGAGCGCGTCCTGATACACCTGCACCGTGGTGGACCCCGCCCGATACGTAAAATCCTTCTGAAAGTCGAGCGTGCTCAACGGGATGCCTGAACAGAACAGGTCGGCCAGCATCACCTCATCCAATCCGTACAAGGCATACAACTCGCCCCGCAACACGCTGTCGACCGCCGGCTTCAAGATCGCGATGTCTTGGGCAGTGGAGTCATAGGCGGCCAGTTGGCCAAGCGCTTGCAAGATGGCGGTTCGGGCGCCTTGAAGCTGGGTGTACGCTTGGTCCGTCCCGTACGCTGTGTTCGAGCCGTAGGGCTGTTCGGGGAGGATCCGTTCGTCAACGGGGTCGGTCACCGCGCCGCCGTTCTGGAGTTGCACGCCTTGGCTGGCCCCGGTGATCGTGCTCAGATCGGTCAACTCATCGCTTAGCAGACCTGAATTGACGATATAGCCAGGGAGCAGGTTCACGAAGGCAAAGACCGCGGCGTTGCGCATACCCAGCGCGCCGGTGGCATTCTTGTAGAACGACGGGGCGGGAGTCCCCGCCGGGAGCGCTTGGCTCCCGGTCAGGTCATGGCACCCTAGCAGCCCGCCGCCTAGCCCGATGGCCAGGAGAAGGGCGAGCCCCCGACGCTGGGTGATCCGAACAGACGGGGTGGCGGAACGGAACCCCAATAGGCACCAGCGGGAGAATGACATGGGTCGCTCCTAGTTTCCGAGGGTGAGCTTGAGCCACCACGTGCGCGGCTCGGGGATCTGGCCCAGATCTTCGGTCTCGTCGCCCGCCGAGACGGTCGAGAAGGCGTTCACATTAGGGTCCATGCCGCGATAGTTGCTGTGCAACGCGAGATTGCTTCCCTGGAGCGCGACCGTCATCCGGGGGACGCGGAACCAGCTGGCCACTCCGCGGGGGAGCTCATAGTTGATGGACAGATCGTTGAAGCGGAACGTGTTCACCGTCTGGATCAGACCGGCATTCGTCGGCTGATTTCCGCAACCATTATTACTAAGGAAAGTGATTGGGGACTGGCAGGTAGCCACAATCGCCGCCTGATACGCGAGCGGGGTGCTGGGGTTGTTGCCGACCAGCAAGAAACTCGAGGATTGAAAGGCGCCAACGTTGGTTTGGGTCAACCCGTTCAGATACGCGAAGGTCGCATGCAGACTGAGCCGGCCGTTGAGCAGGGCCAGATCCGACGTCAGGTTCAGCTGATACTTAGGGTTGGGCTGGCCCGCATAGACCAGGGAGTCTCCCACATGGATCTCATTGGGCTCGATCACTCCGTCGTGGTTCACGTCCGCAAACGAGATGATCGGCGCGACCCACTGGCCAAAGAGCGGATAGCCAGGGACAAGACCAGTTATTTTGTTGGGGGTATACCCCGGGTTCAAGTGCACGAGCAGGTTGTTGTCGTTGGAGAGATTGGCCCCCACATTCCAACTGAGCATCCGGCTCTCCAGCACAGCGGCATTGATTGTCATCTCGGTCCCGGTATTCCGCACCTCGCCGATGTTGATGGCCTCAGTGAAGCTAGTCCCCCCCGGCTGACTCACCGACGGCGCGACGGGGAGACTGATGATGTCGTTGGTCGTGGTCTTGTTGTATCGCGTGTACGTCAGACTGAGCCGCCCCCGCCAGAGGGTGGCGTCAAATCCTCCTTCCAACTCGCGCGAGTGCTCCGGCTGCAGTTGGCTATTGCCGAGCGTCTGCAGGCAGACCGCGGGGACCACAGCGCCATTCAAGGCGATGGTCGGGCCGCACAGCGTCGGCCCCGTGGACGTCTGGCCAATGAGGCTGGTCCCCCCGACCGTCTGATTGTACCCTCCCACATTGAAGAGCCGGAGCCGGTCTTGGGGGGCCGGTTGCGTCCCCGCCAACCCAAACGCCAGCCGGGGACGCAACAGCGTCAGCATCCCCCACAACGGGCGGCTCCCCTGGCGGTCCACCGCCACGTAGGAGAGGTCGATCTTGGGGAATGCACTCAAGCCGCCCGCCACGCCACCAGACGTGGTGGCGTGCGTGCCGCCACTGCCGCCGTCCAACCGGAAGCCCGGCGCGACGAAGAACTTGGAGGCAAAGTTCAACCGCGGCTCCACATACCAGCCGTAGGTCGACGACCCGGAGGTCTGTGTGCTGGCGGGGGCGTTGGTGGGGGCGTCGGTGCCATTGGACTGGAGGTAGCTCGTCGGCACAGAGACGCCGGGGGCGAGCTGGTTGGTGTAGACCGAGAAGTCGTTGGTCGTCTCGCTGTAGACGTTCCCGCCGACCGCCAGTGTCAGGTGGGGGAGCGGGATGGCCGTCCCTACCGTCAGTGTCTGGTTGTGCGACAGGCCCCGCCCTAGCCCGTAGGAGCCAGTGGTATCACCGCCGCTCGAAAGGTTGTACCCGACGCCATAGGGGATGTAGGTCTGGCCGGTGCTTTGGATCGTGTTGAGGCCGCCCGTGGCGGTAAGCGGGAGCCAGGGCTTCGGTTGCCACGTCAGTGTGAGGGCATCCGTCGATGTCACCTGCGCATTGGTCGCTCGCTCCACAAAGTTCGTGATTAACGGGGTGGTCGCCAGCTGGCTTGCCGGTTGAAAACCGTTATCCACGTAGAACTCCCCACCCGAGATATAGTCTCCCGCTAACTGATCGATTGCCTGCTCCAACGACCCCTGCTGCTGCGTGCTGTTGAACAGGCTGCTCTGGAGCGTGACGTTGAAGGTGGGGCTTGGATGGGCTGTCAGCTGACCGCTCACGCCCCAAGTCTGGTAGTTGTCCGGTCGGACCATCCAGCCGGGGGTCGGGCCATAGCGCGCCTTGTAGGATTGCTGTTCGATGGCAGGGAGCTTCAAGTTGCCGAGGTCGCCCGTGGCACTCCCTGAGACGCTGTACTGCAATACGGGCGCGCCGCCCGAGATGGTGAGACTGGCCGTCTGGTCGCTCCCGTGGCTGAACACGGTGTACTGAGGGTCGTTCAATGCCTGGAAGCTGCGCACGCTGTCCACTAGGCAGGTCACATCGTACCAGCCACAGAGGGGACCGTTTTCATTCCGGTTGGTCCCAAATCGAAAATAGTTGGTCGGCCAGCTGCCGGGGAGCCAGTTCTCGCCGTCCCCAAGCGCCAGGCTCCAGTGCGTCGGCCCGGCGCGACCGTGCTTCGTCGTGATCACGATCACGCCAGTCGCTGCATCCGAGCCATAGATCGCCGTTGCTGATGGCCCTTTAAAAACCTCGATCGTCTCGATGCTGGCCGGGTCGATCTGATCGATGGGCGAAGGGGCCGCGTAGGAACTTGGCCCACTGGCTCCAAAAGTACTATATGTTGTCCCCCCGACGGCGGACTGGGCGAGGTTGTTTGTGCGCGGGTCGGATTGCGCTGAGTAAACACGGACGCCATCCACTACAATGATAGGGTCATTGTTTCCGGTAATGCTCCCGACGCCCCGCAACCGTAACCGTGACGGATCCCCCGGTACCCCCGAACTGTGCAACACCGTGAGCCCAGGCACCCGCGTTTCCAGCAGATCGGTTACGCTCGTGACCGGAGCGACTTGCATCACCGAGTCCACGTTGATGGACGTGATGTCGTTCCCCACCTCCACCTTGCGCTGCAGCCCTGTCGCCGTCGTCACCACCCCGGACAGCACCGTGGGAACTGGCACCATGACGATCCGCACCGTCGTCCGCTGGCTGTCCACCACGGTCACCGTGCGTTCGACCGGTTTGTACCCGAACAACCGGACCGACAGCACCTGATCGCCTGAGGGAACGTCCCGCAAGGTGAAATGGCCGCTATCCGAAGTGATCGTGGACAGGCCCTTGATCCCCTCGACCCGGACCGATGCGCCACCCAGCCCCTGCCCACTTGTTGAGTCCGTCACATGGCCGGCGATACTGCCGGTTGCAAGACGCTTTGCCGGGAGGGCTGGTCTCGAGAGCGCACTGACGACGACCGTCTCTCCATCGGACGCTATTTTGGCCGTCAACCCCGTCCCCTCCAACACCGCCGCAAACGCATCCATGACCCTTGCCTGAACCAGATGCACCGAAATCCGCTTCGCGAGCACGGGACTCGTGGGATAGTATGTTTGCAGATGCGCCTGTCGCGCCAACGCATTCACGACATATTCTACCGTACTGTCATGCACGGTGAGTGTCACCTGCGCGCCCATGGCAGATCCCGTCGGCTGCCTGCTCTGAGCAGCTCCAAGCTGTGTTACTGAGGGAAAGACCGTATAGGTGATCTGCGCGACAGCCGGTGTGGCGCTCCAGAGTAGCAACGCCCCCACGACGCCACACCACCGCATCAGTCCGACTCTTGAAGCACTCCATCCCTGCGTTTCTCGCATGATCATCTCGCGGAAAGGGTCAAGACGCGTCCGTTGCGCATCACATGCGCGTTGCATGACAACTCCAGAATCGACTTCAGATCAGACAGTGATCCCGTGGTCAACGTGCCGTTGACCACTTGATCCTTTAACGCTTCACTATTCACCCGGATGTCTGCGTTGTACCAGCGATCCAGTTCTGGAATCGCATCTGATAGCCGCCTCCGGTGCAGTACGAGCGTCCCCGTCGCGAAGCTGAATTCCGCCGGGTCCGCCAAGGATAACCGCATCACACCATGTCGCCCCACCTCGGCGGCCCGCCCCGCCGTGACCGCCGCGACCCCGACGCCCACTTTTCCGTCACGAACCGCGACCAAGGCGCTCGTATCCGTCGCGTAGTGCCGGACTGTGAAGCTCGTTCCCAACACATGCGCCGTCATCGCTCCAGCGACCACTGTAAACGGCGAGCCAGCATGGTGTGTCACCGTGAAGAGCGCCTCTCCGGTGAGGTGCACGGTGTGATCGCCAGTGCCATAGTCCGTTGGCACATCCAAGCGGCTCGCGACATTGAGCGCCACCGTATTCCCGTCGGGGAGTGTAATGTTGGCCCGCTGTCCATTCCCGGTGACATACGCCGAGACAGACGTTCTCCTGTGTGCACCGAGGCCAGTTGTCGCGGCGTACCAGCCTACGGTCATGATGATCATCCCTAGGGCCACGCCGGCTAGGGTGGACCACACTCCCCGCCGCGGGGGCTGTGTTCCTGAGAACCTCCTTCCCTTCAATACAGGATGCGCAGAGACATCCCGTCCCGGTACCACGACCGCCGCCCGCACCCGCGCCCACCCACGCTCATATTCCCCAACCGACCACCCAGCCTCATCCCGCCGCACCCACACCCGTAACCGCGCCAACAACCGCCGTCGCGCCGCACTCTCGTCGAAAAACCGCCGCACCTGCACGCCCCGTGCCTCATCCAGACTGTCCGTCAACAAACAGTCCAGCGCATCTCCCGCCAACGGAGATACCTCCGGCCGATCATCTGACGCGTGCCCCGAGGGAGAAAGTTCGTCGAATCGCATAGCTCTATTCAACTAGACCCCTCACCCCACTTTTTTGGCACCCCCTTCCCCACCGCTCGTCGCCCGCCCGTCAATCCGGCCGCAGCACCTCAAAGAACGGCCGCAGCCGCTCCTGCTGCTTGGCGATAATGGCCCGCACCCGGGCCCGCGAAATCCCCAACACTCGCGCAATCTCTTCGTGCGTCAATCCTTCTCCCCACCGCATGGTCAAGATCCGCCGGTCTCGCTCGGAAACCGTATCGAGCGCCGCCGCAAAGGCCCGTTCCACCTCGGCCACGTCAAACGCCACGTCGGGCCCAACCATCGTCCCCATCGCGGGCACATCAGCATCGGGCTCTAGCGCCGAGGCCTCGGTCCGCCGCACCACCGCCTCGTGCCGCGACACTTTATACGCCCGATGCCGCAACGCACTCCGCAGATACACGCCGAGATCTTCCTGTACGTCCAGCGTCTCACGCCGCTCCCACACGGCCAGAAAGAGATCGTGCACCAGATCCTGGGTCGCCTCTCGGGACCGCGTTAGCGAATAGCCAAGCTTGAACAACGGCTCGCTATAGGTCCGATAGATCACCTCCAACGCCATCGCGTCACCCGCCCGCAGCCGTGCCAGCAGCTCCGCCTGTGGCGCCCCGCCGATCGAGCGGCTCATCGCCCGGAACCCAGCCCCGCCCCCCTACGCTTGCGCGCGATCATATAGAGAACGATCACGTTTGGTACAGCCACTGTCAACAGGAAATCTCAATGAGTGGCATCCGCGAGTGACTTTCCGCACCACCGGCACGATCTCCCGCCACTGCCGCCCCAGCGCATTCCGCCGTCCACTGCCGTCAACGCAATACGCCCTCACCACGACATCCAGACATACCACCGCGCTCTGCGCCGCGCTGAACGCCCTCCGGATCGCCAATCGCCGCCGCGCTTGCTCCTCTCGAGCCACCACGTTGGTGACACGGAGCTGTTCGACCCGCTCGGCCACACGCCGGAGCCGTTCCAGAAAATCTCCCGGTGCACCACACGCGAGAAATCCCTCACGCAACCGCTTCCCTTCCTCCTCCGCGTCGCGGGCTGTCTGCAGTAACCGCAACGTCCCGTACCACGCGCACGGTGGCGTCAGTGGGACCGGCGCACCGGCACGCTGGCTCACGACACGGGCCAACCGCGCTATCACTAACAGTTGCTCATACAGTGCCCGCCGCGCCGCATCCCTCTGCGCCACAGGGATAGTCGCCGCGCCACGTGTGCCCCTCCGTGTCTCCAGATGAATGACCGCGATCGCCTTCCCCAACTCTTCCATCTGCCCACAAAACCCGGGTGACGTCATCCGTAACCCGCGCGCATACCGCTGACAAAACTGCGCCACCGCGGTGAACCGCACCATCTGCTGCTGTTGCTCCTGTGTCACTAGTTGTCTCCTCATAAGAAGTGAATGTCGCTCCCTGCGTGCACCCTCGTGACGCCGGGCTATCTGTGTCTCTCTTGATCCCCACCCCTCGCTCGGCGCCAGCGATTGCCCGCCAGCGCCGAACGATCGGAGTCACGTCATGTGTATGCGTCTATGCCGAAGCACCTCCCGAGGGCGCTGCCGCCGTCACCGCCGGCGATCCCCCTCCACTCCCACTCGGCGCAACCGCTGCCTGCCCGGCCGCCGTACTAGTGCCGGTCACGGCGCTCGGGCTCCCACTCGCTGCCGACGTTCCAACAGCGGCGGCAGTCCCAGCGACAGCGCTCGCCGCCGTCCCATTCACGGCGCTGGTCACCAGACTATTCCCTGGCGCCGTCAGCTTCGCCGGTGGCGGTACGATCGCGTTCCATGCTCCCAACGCTTTCGTCCCGTTCGCCGGATCCGCCGCGCACGCTCGGCGAATAATGACGTCCAGACACGTCACCGAGTCCTTCGCCTCATTGATCGCCGTGGTCAACTGCCCCTGTGCACTCTTCGTCACCTGCTTGGCCGCCGCGTTCGACGAATCCGCGTCCTGCACCGTTTGAATCGCTTGATTCAAGTGGTCCAGAAAGTTCGAGGGCATCCCTTTACCCACGAACTGCGCCTGAAATGGCGTCACATCCTGCACGGCCGACCTCGCGGCGGCCAGCAAGTTTTGTGTACTCGCCGTCTTCCTCGGAATGCTCACCAGATGCGGCATCCCCGCCACGCTTCGCTCCAACACCCGCGCGATCTTCCGCAACGGATGTAACTGCCCGATCCGAAGCGCCTGCCGCGCGGCCTGTCGTTGCGCCGCCGTTTGGCTCGCCGACCCGGTTGCCTGATCCGTCGTCGCTTGCTGAATTACCGCCAGCGACGTCTTGAAAATCTGGACCTGATCGGCGTACCCCTCTGGCGGATTCGCCAGAACCGCGGGGCTCGAATCGATGAAGCTGTTCACCTGCGTGAACGTGTCCAACGCCATACGTTGTTTCACCAGCATACTACCTCCTGAAGTGTGAAGAACGCATCATCCGATGCGCTCCAATGAAATGCCACCAGGCGTCTCCCAGTGGCCGGTGCAACCCGCCGCATTCGCGCCGTGCCGCACCCTCATTGCTATAGTCACCACGAATTCGTCGAACGTGACACGCACGAGCAACTTTTTTTCGTGGACATCACAGACAGAAGCGGGGACAGCGCATCGATCTTGTGGGAGCCCGCTCGTGAACGGATCACGATCAAACTGTGCTGACCATCGCCACGGACGCGCTGACCATCCACACCACTTCGCCTGACAGTCGCCGCCATCACCCTACCGCGCCACACAACAGCCGCGACCAACGCCATCCGCGCACGGGCGAACGGCGCCCACCCCCGTGACCATCGCCGCCAACACGCTGACTACGCCGAATTTCACACAACACATCCCCACCAATGCCCGGTGCCGTGACGCCACCCCCAGTGACCATCACCGCTGACGCGCTAACCATCGTCGCGAACCCCTCGGGCTACTCCACGTACTCGCCTGACCATCGCCGAGAATGCCAGGTCTATCACCGAAGTCACGACGCTCATCGCCGCGGTCGCACTGACCATCGCGTCGTCACAAGGTCTATACATGCCACCCCCACTGACCATCCCCGCGACTCGCGTGACCATCACCCCAACCGCTCGGACTATCGTGGCCACCCCCTATGCCCAAGCTCACCATTCGTCAGGCGATGGCGCCGCGCCCCGATGCCGCGGCACTCGGCTCCGCGGCTTCATCGACACGTTGCGCGCAAGCTCCTGACGTCGTGACTGACCATGCCGCGTGACCTCTCGGCTATCACAGCCAGCTAGTGGGCTGTCGCCGCCGTCGCCTGGACCACCCTCGCCCTCCCGCTGCCGCCGCTGGTATCCCGACGGACCATCTCCGTCAAAGCGATGACGCGATGCTCGTTTCTCTGCGCGACGCACGTTACACATCCGGCGATACAGCATGGTCCTGATGCACGCCGCCTCGTTCGTGGTGACCACGTTCACGTCGAACGCCGCCAACCCGCACAGCCCCTCCTGCTCCAGGTCATCCGCCAGATCCCGGTCGCCGAACGCCATCCGCTGCGCCATCGTGCGGATCGACTCTCGCCATACTGTATAGTAGGCCTCGAACATGTCGTTCGTCACGCCGCCCTCCCCGCTCGGCGCATCGCGGCCTCCTCCTCCCACCGTTCCAAGATCGCCTCGTACCGCCGCCACACCGTGCGCCCCGTCACCGGCCGCCCACCAAACTCCGGGAACGTCTCCCCGAGATATCGCCCCACCTCCGCTGGCGTCGCCGGCCACTCGCCGTCATAACCTAAAGGGGATCGATACCGTGACATCAACTCCACCACGACACGGTCTACCGGCGCGAGCGCCGCCAGCGCGGCGTCGATCGCGACCCGGTTCAGGACGATCGCCGCCGTATCGCGAGGGTCCGCCACATCCCAATCCCCTCCCTGCTGGGGACCGTGAATGCGGACGCGCGATGATGAAACGCTGGAACCACCGGTACGAACAGATCGAATGTGAGACATCGCTCATTGGGTTAAGGTTTTTTGAGGAAGCACACCCCTCTATCCTATAGTTCCCTCAACCTCGATTTTTTCGCACAAACTCTTGTTTTTTGTAAAATCAGCCCCCTCACCAAACCCCACCATTGCTTACCCACTTTACAGTTGCCTCGCCCTGAGCTACTGTTCTCCGTTTTCTGGAGCTATCGATGTCACCTGCTACCACCTCACTCGGCGCCGCCTCCGAAGCCGGATCGGCTCACGGGACTGTCCCCACCGCTCATGAGAGCGAGACCACGACGCCACCGCGCCGTCGCCATCGCGGTCGGATCGTTGTGTTAGTGCTGCTCGTCATCGCCATCCTCTTCCAATTCAACCCGTTGCACCCGATCACCTGGTGGCGGCAGACGGTGGATAACTTCCATCAAGGGGAGGACGCCGCTGAACGTGACAAGGCCGAATCCGCGGCACATACTCGCCGCAAGGCACAACAGGAACAGATCCAGAACGCCCAACACCCCGTCCCCTCCTCCACGGCGTCAGCGCCGCGGTGACGTCGGCGAAACATCCCTCATCGGACGACACCGCCGATGAGGACGAAGCGTTACTCCACGACCTCCGCTCTGATGATGAAGGGCGCAGCCGGACGGCCATGGCGCACATCGTGCGCCTCCACTCCAAAGCCATCCAGAAAGCGCTCCTCCGCGTCGTCGACTACGATACCGCTGCCGACATTGGCCAGGATCTGATGATCGATCTCTGGAACCGGCGCGCCACGATCCAGATGAACGGGCCGATCCGTGCCTACCTCCTGGGCGCCGTCCATCTACGCCTCAGCCAACGGCGCCGGAACATGGACACTGCCGCCCGCTGCCTGGAAGCGAGCATCCCGTACCACCGAACCACCGTCGAGAACGACGCGCTCGACGAGATCATCATGGAAGACGGAATGCGTATCGTCCACCAAGAGTACCAGCGGGCCTCCGACACCTGCCAGGAGATTTTCCAGCTATCATTCTATGATGCAGCGTCACACGCTGAGATCGCCACGACCCTCAACATCCACCTGAGCACGGTGTACCGGCAGCTGAGATCCATCTGGCTCACCATCGAGCAAGCACTCATCGCGCAAGGACTGTTCGAGGCGGGAGAGATCCAACGGTTTCTCACCGCATACGCGACCTCCAAGGACGGCCACCGTGCCTAACGATCCTCAGAACCCTATAGAGGACGACGCCTTCACGGCCACTCTCCTCGCGGCGCTCGAGCGTCACTGGGCCGCCGAGCGCAACGCGCAGCTCCGCGCCCAACGCGCCCAGGCGGAAGACAGCACAGGAACGTCCTCGACTCACGCTCCCACCGCCGGATCGCCGTATCTGCGACTCCGACGGGACCTGCGCGCCGTCCGGGAGAGAAATGCGGCACACTACGCACGCTTGGACGCGGACTCCGCTAGCGCCCTCACCCCTGCCGCGCCAGCCGCCCCCGCGGAGGTCCGTCCACCTTCGCGGCGCGCTCTCCCGCCCCACCGCGCCACGATGCCGCGCTGGTGGCCGTCGGTACCACGCGCATTCCACCACCTATCACCACGTCTGGCCGCGACCCTGTTCGCCACGCTACTCGGCGCCGGCACGAGCGTCTACGCGTACGATCTCTACGCCGCCGGTATCCGCGCCCGCCCAGCGACCGTCACCTACACCAACGCCCCACTCGCCGACGTCATCACCGAACTACGCCGCCGTTCAGGCGTCGACATTCGCTACTGTAACGTCGCCCCAGATCGCGACCGCGTGACCCTCACCTTGGCCGACACCCCGATCGACAGCGTCCTGCGCCAGATCGGCCGGCAGAATAAACTCCTGGTCCATTGGTGGTGGAATCCCAATACGGTACTCCTCCAACCCCGTATCGAGATCAATGAAGAACACGGCTGGGAGTATAACCTGAGGATATACGCACTTTCCTTCACGACGATCGGGTGTCGCCCATGACCTAGGGGGCGGGCTAACTCGCCAACCCCCGTCCCCGCCGGAACGCCTTCACCGCCGGCCTCCCCCCGCGCAAGTCCTTCCGAATCCGCGACACGGTAATCGGCGAGATCTCCAACCGCTCCGCGATCTGATTGAGCGTGAGACTCTTGTTCTTCATCACCGCCACCACCGACGGCGCCTTCCACCACCCCCGTGGCCGGGCCAGCGGCCCGAGGAACACCCCGCGCATGATACAGACGAGCGTCGAACTCAACGTCCCATTCCGCGTCCACGACGTCGGCCCATGCTTCGCCGCGAACTTGACCGCCGACATCGTCGCCAGATCGTCGATCCGGTCCACCCACCAATAGATGCGGTGATCGATCCACACCCGATGATCCACCCCGAGCAGCTTCCGCACCCGCCGCAACGCCTTCCGCCCCACCGGCAACGGCAGATGATGCGGCCGCTGCACATGCGTCCGCAAATGCGCCGCCAAGGGTGCCGTCACGATGACCCCCGGCTTCCCCCCCCGCTCTCGCCCGACATAGATCGTCGGCCACCCCATATACACCGCAAACCCATACGGCGTCGGCCGCCGCTCGATGACCCTCCACCTGTCACCCCAGACATCGCGGACGATACTCTGGTGGCCACTACTATTACTACGGCGTCTCTTGACGGGTCGAGCCATGTGAGAGGGGGAGCGGATAAGAGTGAAGTCGAGGGAAAAACACGCCCGGAAAGAAAGTTAAAAAGTGGTCGGGACGCCAGTATCCCATGAGCCGCGTCTATAGCGCCGGCCTCCCCCGGACGAGTATACAGTTTTGGCGGTATCGGGATATAAGGTCTTCCTCGTCTTAGCGAGGAAAATCACGCGCTTCACACGGAGGGGAACCATTGCCAGCACGAAGATCACATTGTATCTTATTTTCGAGAAATATAGATACAAACATCTCATGCCAGCCCCAGCAGCTCCCCGATTGATTCCCGGCCGTGCGTACCGAACAGCCGATTTTCGCCGATATGGAAAAAATCCGGCCCGGCTTGCCCAACGGCTGGTTGCGGAGGGGGCACTCCAACAGGTGGGACGGGGGATCTATGTCCGCCCGCTAGAGAGTAAATGGGGACCCGCGCCAGCCACCGAGCATGCGTTGATGCGCGCCTTTTTGGACGAATCACCATTCCTGATAACGGGACCACCAATCTGGAACACGTTGGGGCTCGGATCGACGGCGGTGTTCGCGGTCACGCTGGTGTACAACCACAAACGGACTGGAGAAGTCACGTTGGACGGCCGACGCTTTTTGCTGCGTCGAGTGGCATTTCCGAAAACGCCCCCCGCGGAGTATTTCGTGATCGATCTCCTCCTCCACCACAATATGGCGGGCCTCGATCTCGAGACGTTGGAAACGCGGTTAGCCACCGCCCTGCGCGCCGGCCGGTTCCAGTCTGAGATCCTTCGGCAAATCGCTCACCATTATGGTACGCACGCGATTGTTGACCTAGTCGACCGTGCGCTCCAGCAGGCAAATGTCCCTCGCTGATGTTCATTCATGACGATCCTGAATTCGCCACATTAGTGCGCCTAGTGGCGCGCGAACGCGGGATGGCGGCGGCACTGGTCGAGAAGGATTATTGGGTCACACATACCCTGTGGTCACTCCAGCAGGCAGGGCTGGATGTCGCGTTCAAGGGAGGTACCTCGCTCTCTAAAGCGTTCCACATCATCCAGCGGTTTTCGGAAGACGTCGATGTGAAGATCGAACCCGGGACCGTGACTGGGCTGCCGGCATACGGGAGCCTCCGGAGCGAAACGGCTGGTGCGACGGCGAAGCGTCGAGCCTATTTCGAGAGTTTGGTACCCCATCTGCTCGTCGCTGGGACGACAGTTTCGCTAGACGCAGACCAAGATCCCTGGTATCGGAGTGCGGTATTCGTCCTGGATTATCCCAGTCAGTTCCGTGAACAGCTCCTCGAAATCTATCGGCCTCACATTCTCCTCGAAGCCGGTCTGGGTGTCACGCCGCCTTCTGTAGTGATGCCACTCGATTCGTTCATTCACGAGTTCCTCACGCAACAGTCTCGCCAAACGTCCTATCGCTGGAACTTACCGGCCGCGGTCGTCTGCGTGCATCCGTTAGTCACGTTACTGGAAAAATTGGACGCCATTACGAGAAGATACCCGCGTGATCCGTTCCCGGCGGGCAGTATCATTCGACATTACGAGGATGCTGCACACATTGTTCAGCATATTGCCCAACTCCCACCATTACCTGGCGAGGTCTCGCTGGCCACCCTCGCCGCCACACTCGTCCATGACCGGCAGATTCGGCGTCCCATCTTTGCGGATGACCCAGCGTTCACGCTAGCAGATCCTTCTCGGCGAGAGACGCTTGAAGCAGCGCATGCCGCCATTGCACCAATGTTTTGGGGGAAGCGACTCTCGCTGCACCAAGCGTGTACGGCGATTCAGGACTGGCTCAGCGAAACGCACCCATGGGTCTCATAGTCGATTCGACCAAGGGTATCCCAAGATGCGCCAGGGCGGACTCGAACCGCCGGCCCGCAGCTTAGAAGGCTGCTGCTCTATCCACCTGAGCTACTGGCGCAAACACACCTAAAACAATACCCTACAACAACTTA
>Ga0206991_10287_pt1 | contig 14943 bp, 16 predicted proteins | sample Alteio_BWMinCont_9_FD_153286 | JGI IMG/M metagenome (GOLD analysis project Ga0206991, IMG submission 153286) | Enriched cells from forest soil in Barre Woods Harvard Forest LTER site, Petersham, Massachusetts, United States -... | ecosystem: Environmental > Terrestrial > Soil > Temperate forest >...
AGACCTTGGACAGTTCCCCGAGCCACGGACATGGTGGCTGCGGGTATCCCTTGGGAATTAGATCATATGACAATGACTTGGTTGCGTTCGGTGGTTATGAGTCTCTGTATGATAGAGGTCTTGTCTGTCAGCGGGTGCAAGGACTTGACTGGAAATTCAGCTCTCCCTGCCGGTACGCCAGATCCAGCCACGTATAATACAGCTTCAGGGGCACTTGGGATGCGTACTGCGGCGATCAGTCAACTGGTCCATGCACTCCCATCCTACATCATCGATGTTGGGCTGCTCACTGACGAATTGGAGGATGTCAGCATCAATGCGACTCCAGGCGACATCCTTCAGAACGATGGCCAGATTAAAGATCCGCTTGACGAAAGATTCTTGCCGGTTGGGACAGGGGGTGGTGCGCTTGATTATGGCAATCTCCAGGGTGTGCGCGAGTTTACCAACCAGGCAATCGGCGCGCTGGCGACCTATGATACAGGGGCGACGAACACAGCGAGAGCCACCGTATTGCGCGGAGAGTTGTACGCCTTAGAGGGCTATGCTGAGATTATGATAGCCGACCTCTTCTGCGCGGGAATTCCTTTGAGCACACTCGATTTTCAGAATGATTTTACATATCGTGCCGGTTCGTCAACGGATTCTGTCTACCTCGACGCCATTGCTAAGTTCGATACTGCCCTCGTTTTGGGGGGCAGCCAATGATACGGTCAGCGATTTAGCGCGAGTTGGTCTTGGCCGAGCAAATTTAGATCGAGGCAAATATGCTGCTGCTGCTGACGATGTCGTTGCGGTGCCGAGCGACTTCTCGTACCAGCTTTCTATAAACTGGTTTACTGGAGAGCAGTTTGGAATAGGGAATGTAAACAACCTCAATTACACAGCAACCATATCGGACCGTGAAGGGAAGAATGGTCTGCCATTCCGCTCTGAAGGTGACGCTCGTACCGCCGATACCATCATCGCTACTAATGGCGCTTCAATATCCGTACCTCTCTTCTTTCCGAGAAAATATATTGCGGCTTACGATGGAGGGGCGGGTTATGCCCCGTATACACTGGCCAGCGGCGTCGAAGCGCGATTAATTCAGGCTGAAGCAAATATACACGGAATTCCCAGCGGAATTGGGAGCTGGATCGACAAGCTGAATGTACTCCGGACGACTATTGGATTACCGATCATCGCTGATCCTGGGGCGAGCAATCCCGCCGCGCAGCTAGACACCCTCTTCACTGAGCGCGCCTATTGGCTGTTCTTAGACGGCCATCGGCAAGGTGATTTACGACGCCTCCTTCGGCAATACAGCAGTCAGTACTCGGCCTTTCGTGACCAGAGCTTAGTGTATCCGTCAGGGACCTATCGCGGTCTAGGCGCGGGTGAATACGGTGACGCCGTCGTCGTTCCGATTCCAACGTCGGAGAACGTCAATCCCTATTATCATGGATGTCGCTCATATGCGCCGTAACTCTAGTCGACAATACCGAATTTCTGCCATTTCTCCAGGCACGTTTGAGCAATCTGGCGCGATATGTGTACCTCATTTTGGCCTACTCGTGATCACTATTGGACTTCTTCTGAGCGGCTGCCGGAGTGATACGACCGGGCCCGCGCCTATAGTAGCATCGCAGTTATATTCGACACTTCAACTCAATCAACACGCAGTGAACTTGGCACTGCACGCTCCGGTGGGACAGCCAGTAATCGATACAGTAACGCTTACCGCAACCGCTCTTTCAGCAGTGGGCACTCACTTGTCTAATGGGGGTTCTCTAAAGTTCGTAGTACCTGATTCCTCGGTCTCCGTAGATTCGACTGGCAAGGTGACGGCGCATTTCACTTCTAGTAGTTCTATGATCTATGTATATATGACAATCCAAGGAGTCACGCAGTACGATTCGGTCAATATCCATATTGCTGATTCCACCCCTCCTTCACCACTCGCTTCAATATCGATTCAACCTGAACCAGACGGGATCGACTCTGCAAGACTTGCAGCAGATGGAGGTACAGAGACACTGCCAGTCTATGCGACGATTTCTTCAGGAGACCCCGCCACCGATACCCTGTGTGATGTAAACAATTGCCAGTTAGCAGTAGCCTTTTCCTCAGCTAACCCGCTGATTGCCACGATAGATGGGTATGGAAATATCCAGCCGTTAGCCATAGGCCATGTCATGTTGTATGCAAGAACCTTAGCGTATGGAGTTTTCAAGCAGGATTCACTGGATTTTAAAATAGGATACCCAATAGGAAATTGTGGTTGTATCAATGTTATGGTGCAGGAGAAGTACATTAGCGGAGCTAAGAATCCTACTATTCTCTTCCAGCCCAATATTCTGACGATCGGTGTGGGAGGGACGATGAATTTTGAAAACCTTTATACTACGCCAGTTGATGTCACATTCAATAATGGTACGTCAAACCTCCAATTGAGTTTGTATGGTACGAATAGTCTCAATGCCAATACACAGCAAATTTATCCTCTGGTTGACGACACACTAGGGAATAAAATAGCTAGCGTCACATTCACTGCAACAGGTACCTATACGTACAGTAGCCACCTATTTGGAGCTAGCGGAACTGTCGTTGTGAGCTCAGGTCCATGACACTATTACTTTCAGTCCTGGTAGGCGACGCATGTCGTTGTTCTGAACGTTCTTCTCCAACTATTGTGCTATGACTCAGATGCGAGCCATCACGAGATTAAGATGCATATATGGTATCGGTATAGCTCTTACACTTGCTTCGGCAGTCCATCTGTATGGACAGACTGTTGATCTTGCTACTATCACGACAGATACGGGAGATTACGCGACGGGACACCGGGACTTCACACGCTACAATCAGATACAGTTATGTATGATGGCAGCCAAGCGTGAGATTGGACGGGGATATGGAACATACACTGCGAATATCTTCAGCGACACTGTGGATGACAAGACCCAGGATACACTGCCGACACGTGTGGTGCAGGTCGTGCGAGCTTGCATGGCGCACTTGCCACTAGTAACTCCTTCGCAGGAACTTCCTTCCTTGCTTGATCTGGCATTGTATGCCAATAATGATTCAGTGGTACATGCAGCGCAGGAACGGCTCATTGATGAAGCCGTAACTTCAAAGGCCAAAGACACAGTTCGTCTCTATCTCATTGATAAATATCTTCAGGCTAGACCGGAACGTCTGGCTGCGGCTGAGGAACTTGCCACCAAAATTGACGCGGAAGGAGCGCAGGCAATTCGTCAAGAGATCATCGCGCACTGGGATCTTTTGAACGCGGCTACATGGGAAATGCTAACGAAACCCAAGATGAGCTTGGCCAATACGCGACGCGGAGATCATGAGGCTGAGATAGTCATCAAGCTCATGATGAAGTTAAACGTCGACTCATTAGACTATTCGAGATCTGCGCAATCCAAAGAAGGTACATACGAGCTTGGCGCCGGGGCATCCGCTTTCTTTATGCTATCGAATGCGTATTCCGCGTTGTTGTTCACGGATTTCAGTAATGAACCTAATGATTCAAGTAGAGTCCGAAAAGATGCGAAGCGGGCACAAAACGATTTCCGAAGATTTAAAGATACGAGCGTGACAAACCTATGTATGAATTTTTATAGGGTTCCATGTTATCATATTGATCCCAAGACCACACCTTTGGATACCATCCAAATGGTTTTGAACCCATACGCGTATTTTGGGTATTTTCGTCCTGACCAGGAAGACACGGTTCGTCGGTTACACGCCGATTTCTGGTTTCCGATAACGCGTGGGGATTCCATTCAACCAGAAAAGGGACGTCTCGCATTTTTTATATATTCAGATAATGTTCTCGTTGGAGAACCGAATTTGTGGGAGACATCTGCAAGTGATATTGGTGCATGGATACAGCATGGAATCAAGGTGACAATTGTCCATCATGCCAGAGGTGTTTCGTGGTTCGGTGATTCCGTTCCACCACAGGTCGAAGCTGAGCAAGTTCGCTGGGCGTATCAAGATTATTATCACTTGTTGGTGAATGTAGCGGTCATCATTGATCATTTTAGGAAACTTCCTGAGCCTGACGGGCGTAGGATTGACGATTCGAGCTACATATGTAGCCAGCAGCTAACTATCGATTGTGGAAGTGAGAGACGTGTCGATCGAAATGGATATATCACGAATTATTCCGGTCAGAATCCGAAACTCTTTGTTGACTCAAGTGGACATTTACTCAATATCGCACCATATGTGTGGATGATGCTGCATCCCTTGGGTCCTACCGCAGTCTCAGGAACTGGGCAAGCTACCGTAGTCCCTATTTCCACCCCTTTTGGGTCGGGATCCCCTCCCTCTTCTCTACCACGCACGCCAACGCCATGAATAATTCCATTTCACGCCGAAATTGGTGTAAACATACTGCTCTTGTAGGTGCGGAGATGGTAGTGCTTACGCCTCGGGCCTATCAACGAACCGCTGAGCGAAGTTGTCGACCACCTCAGTCGACTGAGGTGGTAGGCCACGCAGAACGTTTCGATCTAACATCCTGGCAAGCGCTGGCGCAACGGGCGGTTGATGCGGCTCGCTCGGCTGGTGCCACGTATGCGGATGCGCGTCTCACTCGCAACGTGATCATGTTCTTTAAGATCGATGAAGTCCCGACAACTCATCTCTGGACATGGGATATGGTCGGCGTCGGGGTCCGAGTGGCAGTAAACGGCTACTGGGGATTTGCCGGAGCACCATTTGTAGAGCAGGATGCCATCATTAACATGGCCCGTGGTGCAGTGGCCCAGGCCAAAGTCAATGCCAAAGGACCACCTCGGACAATTGACCTGGGACACATTCCGGCCGTCACTGGCACATGGACCATGCCAGTCCAGATTGATCCATTCAGTATTAGTATGGAAGAAAAATGCGACTTCTTTGACCTCTGGCTTGACCAGGCAGCGAAAAATAAAATAGATATCGAGAATGATGGATCGTGTGTGGCAGTGTTCACACGGCGTGAGTGCACTATTGCCACCAGTGAGGGGTCGGTCTTCGCACAGACTACGTTCGCTTCCGGGGGAAGAATGATTGCAACTGCACAATCAGGAGGCATCCCTCTTCCAGTTTCGGGGATTGGTGTATCAGGCCAAGGGTGGGAGAGATTCGTGGATGCTAAGCTCCCTGACCAATGGCCGCAGCTGTATGAAAGATCCAAGGAATTGGGCAAGGTGGGGAGAAAGCCCACTACCGTTGGTCGCTATACCATAATCTGTGATGGAAGTACTATGGCCTCAATTGTAACGAATACCTTAGGTATTGGCACCCAACTCGACCGCGCCTTGGGATATGAAGCCGATGCCGGCGGCACCAGCTTCATTGATGATCCGCTCAGCATGGTTGGCAATTTTCCCATAGCGCCATCGTTGGTGACGTTGACCGCCAACCGCTCGCTCCCTGCCGGATTGGCAACTGTGCGTTGGGATGATGAAGGCGTTGAACCCCAACCTTTCACCTTGATTCAAAATGGGGTACTCACGGATTTCCAGACAACCCGCGAGCAAGCGGCGTGGCTCGCCCCGTATTACCAGCAGCACCATCGTCCCGTTCGCTCTAACGGCTGTGCCTTCACGCCAGATGCATTGTGTATTCCGATGCAGCATATGCCGAATCTCTCGTTAGAGCCCAGTCATACCCCCGTGCGTCTGGAAGATCTCATTGGTGATGTCCGGGACGGCATTTTGATCCAGGATGGCATGCTGAGTGCCGTCGACTTCCAAGCACGGAATGGGCTGATTTCAGGTCAGATGCGATTTATCAGGGATGGCAAGGCAGCGGAGTGGGCGGAAGGTGGGAGTTTTATGATCAATACTCAACAGTTCTGGAAAAGTCTCGCCGCCCTTGGAGGGGCATCCACCATGGTCGAACGCGGATTTGATGCGTGGTCGCCAGATGGCGGGGGCTTAGAGAAAGGTCAACCCCCCCAGACTGCCTCCCATACCGTGCGTGCTGTTGCCGCCATGATTCCTAATCAACCGCTCATCATTCCCCAGAATAGAGCATGACCAGCCGAGCCGCTGCTTCGTTTCCAATCATTCAGGCACTTCCCGCGGCCGTGACTGACTCCCTTGAGCCGGATAGCCGGCCGCAATTCCTGTCCGAAGCAGATTGCCGCGATATTGCAACGCGTATAACGCGCTTAGCAAGAGCGGAAAAGCCGACCCTGATTTGGATTCACAGCACGTGGCGAGGTAACGTGCGGTGGGCTCGGAATCTTATCAATACGTCAGGGGAAGTGAGGCAAAATTATTTGAATATCAGTACGTACACAAATCAGCCACTCGGCGAATGGATTAGCTGGCTGACGAGCAATGCCATTACAGATGCCGCACTCGTCGCCGCCGTGCGGCAAGAGGAGCGGCTACATTGGGGTGCCAAAAGTTTTCACCAGGATATAGTGACGCATATGCAGAGCGAGCCTCTCCCGGCAGCTCTTCCACACATGTTTAGTGAAGCGACCTATCAGCTGGATGCCGACCACCGGGCAGAAACGGCAATTCAATTGGCGCAATCATCCGCCGAGGCCGGAATGTTATCAGCAGGTTATATCTCCGTGTCCGCTCACAGCATGGCGCTGATGACCTCCTGGGGATTCTCTCGGTACTTTCAGTACACGTGGGCGCAATACAGTGTCACGGTCAGGGATCCGAAAGGAACCGGCTCGGGTTGGGCCGGTATGGATGGGCACGATTGGAGCGCGATCAATGGTACCAAACTAACAGCCACTGCATTGGACAAGTGTCTCACATCGCGAAATCCAGTAGCGATCGAGCCTGGGAGATATACCACAATTCTGGAACCTCAGGCGGTCTGCGATTTTGTGTCTTCACTCATAGGCTGGTTCGATCGTCCAGGAGAAGAAATGCATAAAGAGGAACCTTTCAATAAGCTTGCCAGTGCAAGGGGTGAGTTAGATAGTTGTCCTTATTTGCCCAGTATTCATGCAGTGGCAAAGTTGGGCGAACGGGTGGTGGACGAGCGTTTGACGTTCAGCGCTGATCCTATGGATCCAGCCTTGGCTTTCCCCCCATTCAATACGTCCGACGAACTGACGGCTGTGCAAGGATTCACTACGGTATATCATCCCATAACATGGATTAAGAATGGGGTATTGCAAGCTTTATCCTATGATCGATGGTACGCAGCCTGTTTGATGGGCACCGGGCACGGCATCGGCAGTGATGGCGCATTCCGAATCGATGTCAGTGGCACGCTATCTTCTATAGAGGAGATGATTGCGACCACGAAGCGTGGTCTAATCGTCACCCGGTTTAGCATGTTAGGCTCTTTGCATTCGAGTAGTCTGCTGCAACGTGGCTATACACGCGATGGGCTCTGGCTCATCGAGAATGGCAAGATATCCAAGCCTGTCAAGAATATGGTGATGACCGAATCCATCTTGTTCGCACTCAACAATATTGATCAGCTCGGTACTCCCCAGCGGGCGTTTAACCCGCCAAAGGAATCCTGGGACAGGCCCGATGATCTTCCCGCGCCAGTGATTGTGCCTCCTCTCAAGATTCGTGACTTTAGTTTCACGGCTCTCGTTGACGCGATCTGATGGCGCACTTTACCAACGCAGCCAACACGCGAAGCCGATGATGGATCCTGGATCGCCGGATGATGAAACGCTCGACTAGCCGTTCTTGAGTCACTTCGGGATGGTCAATTTCAACCCCTGGACACACCAATTTCTACTCGCGGTCATATAATGGTAAGAGAATTATGATGCCCCGGAAGATAGGAGCCGCGGCATTCTTGCTGCTCCCAATAGCTGCTCTGCACGCGCAACCGACTGCGGGGGGCACTATGGATGACCTCTCCGACAGCCTTCGGCAGGCGCACATGGTGCATGTGTCCCCGCATCTACTGGTACTCGATGCCCATACGCCGACTACCATCCTGACATTCAGCAATCAGGGAGATGCTCCAGTCGAAGCCGCCATCGTCGTCCAATTAGGTTACACCTATTGGCCAAACATGGATACTGTGCTGTTGAGCCCACGGTGGCGGCAGGATCTCGTCCATGATACGATAATTGTCCATCCGGGCCCACAAGACCACTTCGTTGGCGCATGGCTCTCGGGACTACCGACTCACCTCGTACTTCAGCCGCGTCAGACCCGGCGGATCACGGTGCGGGTTGAGCCGTCCACAGATCTACCAACGGGAGAATACTACGCTCGGATTATTACGTTAGCGGGTCCCAAACGGACGAGTGATAAAGGGAATTCCCAGGATATCAGAGTAAAAAAATACTTGCCTCTGGCCGGCCACGGGCCGCCACTCTTACGGGATTCAGCTCGAATCTTCTACCGGCAAGGACCACAGACCATGGGTCTGCAGATTCTTCAGGCAGAAGTGAAAGTTGACACCACGGGACAGTATGCCCCTGAGCGATTCGGTCCACACCCCCTGATTGCTCTCTTGCGGCTGCATCTCAGTGGTACAGCGCACTTTGAGGGGTATCTGAGCGCATATTATTTGGCGGCGAATGGGGATACGCTCGTCAGGCTTACAGGTGAACGAGGCTCTGCCTTTACTCTGCACCGTGATGGCATCATGCGGATCTTTAGTCATACCAACGGCTTGGAAGCTGGTCACTATACGTACGTGTTACGATTGACCGCGCAGCAAGACGAGTTTCCTCCAGCACAGCGTCTGCCAATGGTGCCCGTCCAAGTGACGATTCCGTTTGACGTACCGTAAATGGGTGGCGACATATGCGGTTTTTTTGGTTAGCACGTATCGGCGCTTTGACCGACATGCTGGATTCGCTATTGATGCTAGAGCCGACACAGGTTCCCTCTCCAAGCTTCCACTCATTGTAGGGTCAGTAGGGAATTGCTGGCTGGCGCATTACGATCTTGTGCTCTATGGTCCTGCACATCGCGGCTCTACATGCCGACCACGGTGTCATCAGGGCTTACCCTAATGTTGAGAGGGCCGGTAGAAAACGACCTCAAGATTGTCATATATACTAAGGCGCTAACCCCATCAAATGGTCGGACTTTTTTCACTGTCAGGCGACGTGATGGTATAGCTCGGCATGCCCATTCCTTTCATTGAGGTATTCCTATGCTCTTCTCGCTCTCTCGGTTTGCTCTGGCGCCGCTGCTCCTGTCGACTCGTCCGCACGCCGTGTGCGGCCTCACCGTCTCCTTCGTGCCGTCCCAGACTGTTCATATCGCCGATACGGGGGCGGCGAGGGAGCCGCCGCTCGTCTCGCTCACGGAAGAGATGGTCACGCATGATCTTGCCGTTCGAAAGGAAGCGGTCTTTGCGATCATCCAGAAGGATTCCGCAAAGAAGACCGCGATAGATACTCTGGTAGATACCACCGAATGGGATGCCAAGAATGACGGTCTCCCACGTCCGACCGATTCAACGCTCGTGCTGCTCACCGCCGATCTGGTCACGCAATTTACACAGGTCTGGGACGTCGTCCGCCACGACTCCGCCACGCTGCACGACTCGACGACACGAGATAGTTTGCCGTTCGTCTACCGGAACGTGATCAACTTAGGATTCGTAACACTGCATCATTTCGAGCACGGCTGGGCACCATTCCCGAATCTGCGACGCGCTGCTGAGCAGTCATCCGCTATCGCGGCGACGGTGCGACATTCGGACCTTTCCCCAGAGAAGCTTCAGCGCATTGCTCGGTCGTGCCTCCTGGCGCAATATGATAACCTGGTCGTCGCCAATTTTTTTGGAACCCCGCACTACGACACGACGCTACATCTCGACCCAACCACAATGGCGGCGAAGAATATGGTCTTTTTCCGGACGCATCAGCAAGCAATCGAATCCCTGCAACTCCGGCCATGGCCTTCATCTAGAGCGCGGTGAGAGGTGATCGCAAAAAAGCTGTTGGTAAGCGATCCACTCCCACCGATGAACAAATTCATAACACTTTCATAATGAATCATATGATAAGACCTGGTCTTTACCCCCTACGAAGATACCCTCGAGCGTTTCCCCCGAACGCTATAGCGGGTAGCGACCACGTTTCGTGATACCCCAACCTGAGATCTCCACACATGACGCCTTGGACGATCCACTCCCACTTGGTGAGCGGTTCGATCATGGCGCCACGCTCGAAACCTTCGTCACGCGCCACGCTCGCGTCAGCGACGCGCAGGCCGACGTCCTCCGTGGGCTGCTAGATCTCGCCAGCGTCACCCAGCGCATCGTGAATGCCGTCCCGGATTTGTGCTGGAACCACGACGTCGCTCGCGGGCAGCGAACGCTCGCCAATACCCTCCGTGTTGCCGCGATGGCCTACCTGGCGTTGCACGGCAGGCAGGTCGTCGCATCCCCTGCATCCGGTCTATCCCTGAGCGGGCAGTTGTTAGCCGCCTCGCGGGACGCGGTGAACGACTGGCTCCTCACAGTCGCGACGCCACCGACTGCTGTTCAGAGTGTTCCCAATTCCCTCCCTCTATAATGTCAAAATCGTGGCTATCAGGTCGGATTTTCGAGAAACTCGTTGATGTCTGACCCTTCCTTCGGTCGCGCGATACCACCCGCCGCGCGTCACAATGCGCTGCCGCGGCGCTGGAGCGCCGCACGTCTCCTGGCGATCAGTGGGCTCCTGCTCACCAGTCTGGCCTTCGTTGGTAGTATGATCTGGCTCTGGACGCTGACGGCCAGCGCGCCCACCAGCTGGCGGCTGCGCATCCTCCTGCCCAACGCCCTAGTCGCCGTGCCATGTGCCCTCGGCTTTGCACTCGCGGCGTTCAGTCCGATCTCCTGGCGCCGTCGCACTGGCTGGGGGCTCGTGGTCGTGACACTCCTCGCCGAGATGCTCCTCACCTGGTACTGGCTCCCGTCCCACGGATAACGATGTCCCCAAACGACCCCACGTCCTCGGAAGACGACGCTTCTGATCGAACGCGGCGGCGCCGTGCCCGGCTCCAGCAGGCGTTCGAGATGCATCACGCGGCACTCCTCCACCTAGCCTCGACCCTCGGCAGCGGGGAATTAGCGGACGCCGAAGACGCGGTCCACGACACCTACCTCGTCCTCTTCACACAACGAGGCGAGCTCCTGGATGACCACGCGCCTCCAGCAGAAGTCGAACGCCGCCTCCGCACCTACCTATATGGTAGCGTCCGCGGCCGGATGATGAACACCGCTCGTGGTCACGCCTCCCGCGCCCGTGGCAACGCTCGGCTCGATCCACCCCCCGTGTCGGCCCCGCTCCAACCACCGGATCACCGGTTGGAAGACAACGAACTGCACGCCACGTACGAAACGGCGCTACAGCAACTCTCGCCACAACAGGAGACCGTGATACGGCACCTGTTCGAAGACGGCTGGACGTATGCCGAAATCGCCAGCCACCTCCAGATCAGCACGGGCGCGGCCAAACAACACGCCGCGCGCGCCATGAAAAAGCTCCGCAAATGGTTCGAGATATGACCGTGCCACTCCCCCGGCGACGTCGCCAGCAGAACAACTGTCCTGTATACCAAATCGCCTGTTGGTGGTATTCAAGGATGTCACGAACAGCAAAACTATGACGACAGAACCATACGACTTGAGCGATGAGCAGTGGAGCGCCATCGCGGACTACGTAAGCGAGCAAGCGACCCCCGCCGACACGGCGGCGATGCGGCAGCGGTTAGCCACGGACCCTGCCTTCGCGGCGCGGGTCGCGCCAATCGTGGCGCTGTGGGAGTTCCTCGCCCCCAACCGCATCGCGGCGCGCTTCCTTGCACCCTCAACTGCTGACACCCAGCAGACGCCGGTCGGGGAACCCCTCCTCGGGCGCGACCCCGATCGTGACGCGGTCCGTACCGCCGCCGCGTGGGCGCGTCTGGAAGCCGCATTGCCACCATTACACCCTTTACCGCGAACCGTCCGAGCGATCCCGATGCACACGCCATGGTGGCGGCGTCCATGGGTCGTTGCCGCGGGCATCGCCTGTCTGCTCCTCTTGAGCGCGGGCATCGTGTTCCGTGTACGGTACCCCACCTTACGCTATACTGGTGGCATCGCCGGCCGTGTCGTCACCCTCCCCGATTCCTCCGTCGCCACCTTGGCCCCCGGCGCGTATCTCGGAACTAGTCATTCGTACACCTACGGCACCCGCGACGTCTATCTCTTCGGCCAGGCACACTTCCAGGTGTCCCCCGATGCGAGACGTCCCTTCGTGGTCCACGTCGTGGGCGTCGACGCCACCGCCTTGGGTACAACCTTCGGCGTGACGAGTGACACGCTTGCCCACGTGACTGTCCAAGTGACGCAAGGGAAGATCGCGCTCATGATCGTCGGTCCGGACGGTACTCTCCATCCCGCCGCTGTGCTCACCGCCGGTCAAGTGCAGGACATCCCCGCACTCACGAAATGGATGACCGGTGCCGGGGCGGTACTCGGCTCGGCGGGTGTCCCATTCGCTACTGTAGTACAAATACACAACGCTCTCCTGCGAGCCGCCGCCACTCTCGCGACGCCACATCCGTAAGATGCCTTGTGCAACCGCCCTACACGGATGACATCTCGTCCGGCATCACCACCACATGCGTTGGCAGCACCGCCACTTGCCGTTCGAGCATCACCACCTGTCGTTCAACAGCCGACAGACGAGTGCGCCGGTCCGCATCCCGAGTGATCTGGTTGCGCACGCAGATCTTTGACTGGCACGCCAGTTGCGCCGCGAATCATCGCTCGTGCATGGCGCGTCAGACGCCTTGCCACGGATGCACTCTCGCGTGCGTCGGCCGTCATCGTCGTTGTCACGGTCGCGCTCCGGCGTGCGCGCATCGCCACCTCGCCCGCACGGTTTGCGATGCGTCGTGATTCGTTCGCCACGCGGTCTGCGCCGCCTGCACCTCACGTGCTTTCTATATTCTCGTGGCTGCGCCGGCCGACAAGACCGATGACCGCGGGTGCACACGAACCGTTGTGTCCGCGATCCCGCTTGATACGTCGCCCATCTCTCGTGCGCCGCACTTCACGGCCAATGCGCCGGCCGATCTCCCACGTGCGTTCGCCAACACCGGTCTTGCGCCGTATAGGATGGCTTTTTCTCCCGGAGTAATGCACCTCGCGCGACCGTCAACGAAAAAAAACCCGACCTGATAGCCGGGTTTTTGACATTATAAGAAGTCAGTACTTGGCTCTAGTAAAAGAGCGGCCCAGGTAACCCTGGCCGCTCTTGATGCTCTCTGTAACACTGTTAGCCTCCCCCTCGTCGGCCACGCCGCACACTCTGACGACCACCATTGAGGACTCCCGTATGGAAGCCAATCTGCTTTCTGGGTTCTTCCGGCGGCAGGTTCGGATGCATCAACTCCTTGATTGCGTCGAAGACGACCTTGAATTGACGATCATATTTTCGTTCCAGCTCCTCGAGCTGACGCGCTAGATCGGCGTGCGTCGTCATCAACTCCCGAAGACGGGAGAATGCTCGCATAATAGCAATGTTAACGTGAACTGCCCGCTCGCTTTGAAGAACACTGGAAAGCATCGCGACCCCGTGCTCGGTAAAGACATACGGGTGATAGCGCCGCCCACCGTGTCCAGAACTTGAGGTCACGATCTGTGACCTCAAGTTTTCGGCTTCGTCCGCATTCAACTCGAACATAAAATCATCGGGGAAGCGATTGCGATTTCTTCGTACCGCTTGATTCAGTACTTTCGTCTCGACCGCATAGAGGTCAGCCAGATCACTGTCCAACATAACCTTGTACCCACGAACAAGGAAAATTCTCCGCTCGATCGTCTGTGGGGAGAACGACAGCGCGGGAGCGACTGCTACGGATTGTGAAGTGAATTTCTTTGTCGCCACGAAAGTCAGACGGAAAAGGCGCTTCTGGATGCGCTGCATTGCGGTGCCATAACATGATACCACGTGTTGGTGAACATGGAATGATCATATCCATACACGTAGTATCATTTCAGCGCCTGCTACCGCACGCCTGACCGCCCATCAACAGGTATGGCACCCCGTGCGTGTCGAGGGTCGCCAGGACATTCCGAATCGGCGATGGGATCGAGGGACCCTCCAAGGTCGATGTAAGTGTGCCACAAGCGGGCGCTTTCCTCCCAGCGCTCCCCCGGGGTGAGGGCGTACCACTCGTACCATTCCGGGCCCACACGGGTGGTGATCTCGGCCAGAATCGCGGCAGGGACGAGAGGGGCAGATGCGGCCATCCGAGCAATCTGTCTCGATCGCGCAGGCTACGGTAGGTGAGAATCGATATCTGAAGTGCTACTCCCTACTTCCCGGACTACTATTCACCTGGCCGCCGCTGTGAGAAAAACCGACCTGATAGCCCGGTTTTTGACATTATAGATAGAGATGGTCAGCATTCCAACGCCTGTCGTCACCCGCCCATCACCGTCGGTCCACCCCCGCCCAAGCATTCGCCGTCCCGATCTCCGTCGCACCAGACGCCTTGGCGTACAAAAAGAGCTGCAACTTGTAGCTCGCCAGCCATTTGAACGGCCCATTCAGAATTGCCAACCCCAACGGCAACATCGCCCCACCTGGCAGCGGCGCCTCTTGCGTCTCCAGCGTCTCCTCATTGACCGACGCGAAAAACGCCGCGATCTCTTCGCGCTGTCGCTGCATCGCCGCGGGAAACTCCTCCGCGGGCATCTCCTTGGCCCGTTCAACGAACCCGCTGAAGAGCTTCCAATTCCCCTCGGCCATGCACCGGATCCCCGAGATCCCACACATGCTCAGATACCGCAGCAGCTCCAGCGTCGTCCGCTGTCCTGGCGACGGGCGATATGGCAGGGCATCCGGCCCGAGTTTCGTGAACAGATGTTGGCAGATGTCGCACTCACGCAGCATGCTCGCCGCAAGTTGGTCCTTGGTAATCATGAATGTCTCTGAGGAGGTAAACGAGGAAGGCGATTTCGATTGCTCCCTCCATTCAGCAAAAATAAACAAACAGGACCATC
>Ga0206991_10288_pt1 | contig 14937 bp, 13 predicted proteins | sample Alteio_BWMinCont_9_FD_153286 | JGI IMG/M metagenome (GOLD analysis project Ga0206991, IMG submission 153286) | Enriched cells from forest soil in Barre Woods Harvard Forest LTER site, Petersham, Massachusetts, United States -... | ecosystem: Environmental > Terrestrial > Soil > Temperate forest >...
GCGCCCGCTTTTCGGTCTGTCATCCCGAGGCCGCGTCCTGGCCGAGGGATCTGCTTTGGATTTGCCCCACATGGTGCCACGCTCAGGGATGGCCTCGTTACCGCGGTGTCATCCTGAGCGCAGCGAAGGATCTCTCCGAGAATGGGCTTCCAAAAAGGCTTCTCCTGCGGGTAAGGCCAGCACAATGAACACATACGCCATTTCTCCGATTAACCCCTTTAGAATGCGCACTTACGCAATGGGCGACTTCTTGAACTCCTTTGGAATGAACACTTACGCAAAATGGGGGGGAGGGGGCATCCTGTGAAATCTCCGCGAAATCGCAGTCGTCCCCGCCATTCCCAAATGAAGTCGCTTGTCCGTCATTCGCAAATGAAGGCGCGCCCTTCCGGCTCCCCTTCCGTGCCCGACTTCACCCTTGACGTGGACTCGCGTGCAAAGTTACCATTACTTGTCCGCGCCGTTGAAGCGGATCGTTCTTCATGCAGAGTGGCTGAGGGGTTCGGGCCCGACGAAGCCACGACAACCGGACCAGCGGTTTCTAACTGGTCGCAGGTGCCAATTCCCGCCCGGTTTGCGGGGGACATGAAGAGTCGGAGGAAATGCCTTTTTAGCCTCGTTTCCCTAAACCCGGAACGGGGCATTTTTTTTGTGGCGCGCACTGGGCCCGGCGCACCCCCGGGAGATCGGTATGAGCGAGCACTATACGTTGCGTTGTCGCGAATGTAATCGCGAATGGGGCAATCGTCCCAGTTCCATCTGCGAAGACTGCCTGGCCCCTCTCGAAGTCAAATACGACCTCGACGTAGCGCGAGAAACCTTCACCGCCGATAACATCGCCAGGCGTCCCTCGAATCTGTGGCGCTATGCGGAGCTGCTGCCCGTTCCCGAGGGATACAAACCCGAAATCCCCGTGGGCATGACGCCGCTGGTCTCCGCCTCCCGGCTGGGCGCGCAGCTTGGCTCGCGGCGCCTCTACCTGAAAAATGACGCCGTGAATTTCCCCACGCTCTCTTTCAAGGATCGCGTCGTCGCCGTCGCCCTCGCGCAGGCCCGGGCTTTCGGCTTCCAGACGGTCAGTTGCTCCTCCACGGGCAATCTCGCCAATGCCGTCGCGGCCCAGGCGGCCCGGCAGGGCTTTGACGCCTGGATCTTTATCCCCGCCGATCTCGAGCCCGCGAAGATTCTCGGCACGCAGATATTTGGCGCGCGCCTCGTGCGCATCGCCGGGAATTACGACCAGGTAAATCGCCTCTGCTCGCAGATTGGCGAACGCTTCAACTGGGGCTTCGTAAACATCAATCTGCGCCCTTACTACGCCGAAGGATCGAAGACCGTCGGCTACGAAATCGCCGAGCAGCTCGGCTGGCGCCTGCCCGACAACGTCGTCGTGCCCATGGCCGGCGGATCGCTGATCACCAAGATTCACAAGGCCTTTCACGAGATGATCGAGATCGGCATCGTGAAATCCAAGCCCGTGAAATTCTTTGGAGCGCAGGCCACCGGCTGTTCGCCCATCTCCAGCGCCGTCAAGCTGGGCAAAGAGGAGATCGATCCGCAAAAGCCCGCCACCATCGCGCGTTCGCTGGCCATCGGCAATCCCGCCGACGGCATGTACGCCAGCCGCGCCATTCGTTCCAGCGGCGGCTGGTCTGAGGATGTTTCCGACAAAGAGATCGTCACCAGCATGGAGCTTCTGGCTACCACCGAAGGAATCTTCGGCGAAACGGCTGCCGGCGTTACCGTCGGATGCGCGAAATCCTTGATCGCTCAGGAGCGCATTCGTCCGGAGGAAGAAACCGTGCTGGTCATCACCGGCAATGGTTTGAAGACCACCGACGCGCTCGTGGGCCGTTACCCGCTGGAGGACGCCATCGAGCCGCGCCTCGCCGCATTCGAGAAATTCATGGGGCAGGCCATGGCTGTTTCCGCTGCCTCCTAGTCGTGCCGCGCGATCCTTCTAACGCTGGCAAAACATTTCGTTCGAGCGCCGGTGCATTGGGTTCAAGCGAAGCTGCCTTTGGTTCAAGCGCAGGTGCACTTGGTTCAGGCAAAGGTCTTGTCTCCGTAGTCGTTCCCGCTTCCAGCGCGAATGTGGGATGCGCTTTCGATTGCGCCGCCATCGCGCTCAGCCTCTATCTGCGCGCGTCCGCGAAGGCCACGGCATCGGATTCCGACACGCCTAGGTTTCTCAAATCCTATGTGGTCTCCTATCAAGGCGCGAACGCCGATCAGGTTGCACGCGATGCCAGCAACCTGATCGTTCGGGCGATGCAACACGCCGCCGCCGCGAGAAATGTGACGCTTCCTTCGCTGCGGCTCGATGTGCGGAATGAGATTCCGCTCGGCGTTGGCTTGGGTTCGAGCGCGGCGGCCATCGTCGCGGGGCTTCTGCTGGGCAGCGGACTCTGCGGCGTCAAACTCACGCCCGCGGAACTTCTGCGGCTCGCCGTGGAGATCGAAGGCCACCCGGATAACGTCGCCGCTGCAGTGCACGGCGGATTCGTGGTGGCCGCCATGCCCGAAGAAGCCCCGGATACCGAAGACGATATCCTCGTCGCCAAGGCCAAGGTGCCGCAGAGTATTGATTTCGTCGCCGTCATTCCCGAAGTGCCGCTGCCCACGGAAAAAGCGCGGGCTGCGCTTCCGGCGCAATACTCTCGGAGGGATGTTGTGGCCAATCTGCAGCGCACCGCTCTCCTCACAGCCAACTTTTTTTCGGGAGGTGAGCTTTCGCCGGAGCTGTTCCGCGACAACCTGCACCAGCCGTATCGCGGACCGCTGGTTCCCGGCATCGCGGAGTGCCTGGCCTTTCGTCATGCAGGGCTTGCGGGAGTGTTCTTGAGCGGGGCAGGCTCGGCCGTGATGGCGATTGCGCGGCACAGCGCCGTGGAAATTGGAGACGCTCTGGTCGGAGAGTTCCGGCGCAAGGGGACGGCCGCCCGGGTGCAAATACTGAAGGCCGACAATCGCGGCGCCCAGACTTCATCGGCGGGTCTGCAGGCGGGAAAAGGCGTGCGGCCCCTTAAATCGCGCCAAAAAACGAATAAAAGAGGCAGCAAATAAAAAATAGATAGCAACAAAAGATGGGTAAAAAAAGATGTTCAGCGAAGCAGGTCTTCCAGTCGCGTGCGCAGGTCGGTCTTGGCGTCGCGATACTTCACGATCACCGGCGTATACAGCGAAAGCCCCCACTCCTTGCCGCGTCCGTGAGTGATGGCCCGCGAGCCCGCTACGACGACGGCTTTTTCGGGAATGGTTAGCGGCTGATCGTCGCGCGCGGCGAGAACTTTTTCGTTCACGAGATCGTACACAGGCGTGGAACGATTGAGGATGGTTCCGCTGCCCAGCACGGCTCCGCGTTTCACGATCGTGCCTTCATAGACGCCGCAATTCCCGCCGATCAGCACGTCGTCTTCGATAATTACGGGCATCGCGCCCACCGGTTCAAGCACTCCGCCGATCTGCGCGGCCGCGGAGATATGACAGTTCTTGCCAATTTGCGCGCAACTTCCCACCAGCGCGTGTGAATCGATCATGGTCTGCTCTCCGACGTAGGCGCCCACGTTGACGAACATCGGAGGCATGCACGTGACGCCCTTCCCGAGAAAGCAGCCATCACGCAGGCTCGACCCCCCCGGGACGATGCGCACGGCGTTTGCGAGAGTGATGCTCTTGAGCGGATAGGTGGCCTTATCGAAAAACGCCTGACCCGCGCCACTGCCGGACATATCCACGACGGCGCCCATGCGAAACCCGAGCAGGATGCCCTTTTTCACCCAGGCGTTCACACGCCAGCCCGTAGGCGAAGTTGCATCCGGCTCCGCAGCGCGGATGGTGCCGTCGTTCAGTCCGTCCTTGAATTTCTGGAAAAGCCGCAAATGCTCGCCGTCATATCGATCGGGAGGCTTGTCGAAGAGCGGCTCAATTTGCTCTTGCAACATGCTCGTCTCCCACGAGGCCCAAGCATTCGAGCACGCCGCGGATTTTCTCCTCGTTTTCAGGCTGCGGAGGGCAAAGGGGAAGCCGCCACACCGGCTCCAGCAGACCCATGGCAGCCATGGCGGCCTTCACGGGGATGGGATTCGATTCAATGAAATTGGCGTCCATCAACGGAAGATATCGGCGCTGCAGACGCCGCGCTTGCTCGAAATTATTTTGCAGACAATCGTGGACCAGCTGGGCCATCTCGGCCGGAATTTCGTTGGAAGCCACGGAGATGAGCCCTTTGCCTCCGAGCGCAATGATCGGCAGCGCAAGCGAATCGTCGCCCGAGAGCACGACAAATTTGTCCGGCAGGTGGCCGAGAATCGAAGCGACTTGGCTGATATCGCCCGAGGCTTCTTTAACTCCGACGATGTTGTCGATCTCGGCGAGCCTTTTCAGTGTCGCGGTATCCACATTTGTGGCTGTTCTGCGCGCGACGCTATACACGATCAACGGCAGCGGGACTGCCGACGCGATGGCCTTGTAATGCTGATAGAGACCCTCGGGCGTCGGTTTGTTGTAGTACGGCGTTACGGAAAGTATGCCGTCCACGCGCATCGATGCGAGCTTCCTGGCCAGCGAGATCACTTCCGCGGTGTTGTATCCGCCGGCGCCGGCGAGCACGGGAACGCGGCCCGCAGCTTCTTCCAGCGTGATTTCGACAACCCGCAAATGCTCTCGCTCACTGAGCGTAGGATTTTCACCCGTAGTGCCGCAGGGCACCAGAAAATCAATTCCCGCATCGATCTGGCGGCGCACAAGCTTGTGGAGAGCCGGTTCATCGAGCGACGAATCGCGCCGAAATGGAGTGACTAAAGCTGTACCGCATCCAGCAAACATCTGGCCTCCTCACTGCTCATCGAAAAGAACGTCACCAAATTCAAACCAGCCTTTTTTGCCGATTACCCATTTTGCCGCCGTGAGCGCACCGCGCGCAAAGCCCTCGCGGCTGCGCGCCGTATGGCGCAAGGTGATGGTATCGGCCGGGGAGTCGAAACCGATTTCGTGCGTGCCGGGATGAGCGCCGGAGCGGTTAGAGCTTACGTCCACGTGGCGCTTGGGATCGGCCTTTTTCATCTCTTCGACCAATTTCAACAACGTGCCGCTGGGCGCATCCTTTTTCGTGGAGTGATGGATCTCCCAGGCCCAGGCGCCGTACTCCTTGTAGGGCGCGGCTCGCCGCGACGCTTCCGCGACCAGACGCAAGAAAATATTAACCCCGATGGAGAAATTCGGGCTCCATACCAGTCCGATGCCGCCTTTTTCCACCGCGGCTTTGGCACGACCCATCTCTTCGGTCCAGCCGGTCGTGCCAACGACGGTATTGACGCCTGCGGAAGAGAGCCGCTCGATATCGGTCACGACCGCGGAGGGCACCGAAAAATCGACAGCCACGTCGACGCCGCGAAAACGCTCGCGAGTAATGCCCTGGCCATTCTCATTTTCGGCGATATCCAGGCGCAGCGAAACATCAAAGCCATACTCGGGAGCAAGCTGCTCCACCAGACGGCCCATTTTGCCGTAACCGATAATCGCCAGGTTCATATGGCCGGCACCGCCGGTTCATCGAAAACCTCAGGGTCGGCGCTGCGAAAAAATTCCCGATGCAGGAGCTGCACCGCTTTCTCGGCATCGCCCGCGGCAACCACAAAACCGAGATTGAGCATGGAGGCGCCTTGCGAAATCATGCGAATATTCACGCCCTGCAAAGCGCCAAAGGCGCGCGCGGCCACGCCGGGCGTGTGACGAATATTATCCCCGACGATGCAGACAATGGCCTGATTGTCTTCGACGCTCACCTCGGAGAACTCCCGCAGCGCCTGGCAAACTTCAGCAAGCCTGGCCGGATCGTCTATGGTCAAGGAGACGCTGACTTCGGAGGTTGCCAGCATATCCACGGCGGTCTCCGCGCGGCTGAAAATTTCAAAGATGCGATAAAGAAATCCATGCGCCATGAGCATACGCGTGGAGCGGATATTGACGATAGAGACTCCGCGTTTGCAGGAGATGGCCTTAATCAAATTGGAGCACGACACGGCATCGGAAACAATCCGCGTGCCGCCGATCTCCGGGCGGCGTGAATTCAGCACCAGGATGGGAATATTGTTTTCGATTGCCGGCAACAGGGTGGAAGGATGCAGCACCTTGGCTCCAAAATAGGCGAGCTCCGCCGCTTCCGCGAAGGAGATGGTCTTCACGCGGCGCGCTTCCCGCACCAACTTGGGATCGCAGGTCATGACGCCGTCGACGTCGGTCCAAATCTGGATCTCGACGGCGGCGATGCCCGCCCCGATGATGGCGGCGGTGAAGTCCGAACCGCCGCGGCCAAGCGTGGTGGTCACGCCATCCTCGGTGGAGCCGATAAAGCCCCCGAGCACGGGAACTTTGTTTTGGCTCACGAGCGGCAAAATCTTTTCCTTAGCGCGACTGTAGGTCTGAGAGTATAAGGGCGCGGCAGCTTTGTGGCGCGAATCCGTGATGACGACGCAGCGCGCATCCACGTGCGCCGCCTCGATACCGAAAGCGGTAAATACCATAGCGATCAACCGGGCGGACAGGCGCTCGCCGTAACTGGACAGAGCGTCCACAGATTTGGCAGTGAATTCACCCAGATCCGCTACTTCCTGCAGCAAATCAGCCATTTCGCGAACATGGCAATCCAGAATCCGGCGAAGGTCTCCATGCTTTTCCGCAGGGAGCAAGCGGGCGATCTCCCGCTCGTGCATTTCGCCTAGAGAGCGCAGCATCTCGAACGCCTGGTCCCTCTGCCCGGCGGCGGCCTTTTCGCCCATCGTCAGAAGCCGCTGAGTTGTCTTGCCCATGGCGGAGACGACCACGACTGGTTTGCGGGCAAGCTCACGCCGGACGATTCCGGCTACGCGTTCAATGGCGACGGCCGATTCCACAGACGACCCGCCGAATTTCATCACGATCATGTTGCAATCACCTTTGCCGAACTCACGCTGAACCACTCATGCGACGGCGAGAAGCTTCTTTACCATCTGCTGATAGATCCCCCGCGAGGCCAGGAGCTCTTTTTTGGGGACGCGCTCCTCGCTGGTGTGGGCCAGGTGGATATTTCCGGGACCCAACAAAAAAGGTTTGCCCCAGCGATTGTCGAACGCCGGCACATCGGTCGTATATGCCACGACGCTCGTCTTGAATCCGTCCAGCCGTTCAAAACGGACAGCAGGGATGCAGAGAACCTCTCGAACCTCGGCTCGATCACCGACTGCCTGGATCATCGCGTTTCGGATGGGCGTAGGATCGCCAACCAGCCGGACGGTGATTTCAGCCAAGGCCGCGTCGGGAACGACATTGGGCGCCCGACCGCCGGAGATGACTCCGATATTGAGCGTGCTTGATCCCAGCAGCGCGTCGTCGGGAAGGGAGATCCCGCGAATCGCCTGGAGGGCGTCCAGGAGCTTGTTAATTGCGGATTCGCCAAGCTCGGGATAGGCGGAATGCGCCAGTTTGCCACGCGCCTCGATTTCGTATCTCAGGATCCCTTTGGAGGCCAGCACCAGTTTATTTTCGGTGGGCTCGCCGTTTATCAAAAAGCGGGAGCCTCGCGGGTCGCGCGCGGCGGCATAGGCCCCGGCGCTGTTGCGTTCTTCGCCCACGACGAAAAGCAATCCGAAGTTGCGGACGCCGGTTTCGAGCAGTCCCTCCGCCGCTCCAATCATGGAGGCGATAATGCCTTTGGCGTCCGCGGACCCGCGTCCCCAGATAAACTCGTCATCTTCACTGGAGGGAAAGAAAGGAGGAACGGTATCCATATGCGTGGAGAGCGTGACGACGGGATCTCCCCAATGGGCAAAGACGTTGAAGCGATCGGCCTTGACGGGACACCGCTCGACCTGCCCAGGGAAACGAGCGGTCAGGGCCGAAAGCGTTTCATAGAGAAAATCGCCAGCGGACGACTCGTGGTTGGTAACCGATTCGATGTCCACGAGCCTGCGCGTAAGGTGGAAAATGTCGGTCATGGCGCTGGGTACCCGCGACCGAGGAGTGCTGGTAGACAAGCGCCGGTCCAAAAAGCAGATCCCTCGGGCCAGGAGGCAGCCCTCGGGATGACACCAAGCAATCGAATCGCAAAATGGCTCATTACATTGACCCCGAGCACCTGGGCGCGACTGCTCTGAGCAAAATGCCTAATTAGTGGATGGGGGCAGAGAAGGAAAGGCGGCGAGGAGACAAATCCCGGCTTCGCTTCCCGATAGCGCTCCATCCGGTCGAACGGATGACAGTAGACGGGCTTTAGCCACGTCTCCCAACCGCCTGGGAATGTGCCTCCGGCAGCGGTTTCGGCGGAGTTTTCACGGCCAGCACGCCTAATCGGCAGCTTCCGCATGGCCCCTTTCGCACGGACCTCCGAAGCACCTCGGAAACGCCGGCCCGGCTACTGGTGGCCTCCGCACCTCTATCAAGAACCCTTAAAAGCTAGCAGTTTGGCGGAATGGGGTCAAGCAAGGGCCTTCGGGAACGATGCGGTGCTTCAATGAGGGCCGCCGGCCGAGAAAGTGATTGAAGTGAGAATGTTAACTTTGAGATGATGCCAACTTATCCAGAGTCTGTTCAAGTGATTTGGCCGCCGCAGGGCAGCCGTCGTAACGGCGACCGTTTCCTGTCCGTCTAAAAGGTTGGAGGAACCATGAGAACCAATAGAATCTACAAGCTTCTATGGCTTACGCCTCTGGCGATGACCATCGTCGCCTGGAAGCCGCTAACGGATCTACGCGCGCAAGCGGCGGCTCCGGCGGCTCAAGCCAACATCACCAAGGAAATTTTGGACCGCAAGGACCTTAACTGGAAGCCCGCGCCAAACGAAATTCCGGCGGACGTATGCACGATCCTCCAAGTCTGCGGCGGCACGACCAAAGTGATTGCGCTTCCCGTGGCCACCGAGGGCGGGCAGAAGGTAGGAAGGGGCGTGCTTTTGACTCAGGACCAGAAACACGCCGATGTTCTGGTGCTGGAGCGCCAGACGCCTTCCGACAAGTATTTCTTTCTGCTTTCGCCACAGGGTACGCTGGCAAAAGCGGCCTACGCTCAGGTGACCAGCAAGTCCTGGCTGCCCATGGGCATGGCGCTGGCGGGACCGACGTTTGACAAGGATAAGGCCGTGTGGCACGGATGGGCTTCCAAGCTGGGCACGGCGGCGGCCGCGGACAAGAAGCCGGAATCCTAGAATCAGCGATTGCTTACAGGGGATTGCTACTGGGCGTTGATTACAGCGGAAAGCTCAGGTCCGTGCCCTGTCAGGAAGCGGGCCCGCCGTCCGATTTGTCGTCGGATTGACGGATAATATCGACGAAGGCGCTGGCCGAGCGCGGCAAATGGCGGTCGCGGCGGTAGATCAATCCGAGTTCACGCCATAGCTCGACATCTTTTATAGGAATTAACTTCACGCGGCCGGCGCGAACGTCGTCCTTGGTGAAGCCCTCACTGATCAGAGACACGCCGAGATTGGCCCCCACAAAGAGTTTGATCATCGTCACGCTGGGCAATTCCATAACAATGCGCAGGTCGGCAAAGAAAGGGCGGAAAACTTTGTCGAGCACCTGGCGAGTAAAGCCGGTCTTGGGAAAGATCAGCGGCTGGCCGGCGATATCCTTGGCCGTGACTTCTTTTTGCTTCGAGAGCGGATTTTTTGTGCTCACCATCAGCATCACGCGATCGCGATAGATCGAATGCACCTTGAGGCTGGGGGATTTCACCGGCAGTGTCACAATGCCGAGATCGATGGTCCCGTCTTCCACTCGCTGCAGAATCTTATGACTGAAATTCCGGTAGATGCTGATTTGCACGTCGGGGTAGGTGCGATGGAACTTGGAGAAGACCTCCGGCAAGACGTAAAGACAAGTGGCCTCATTCGCTCCGATAGCCAGAACGCCGCGAGGCATCTCGGATTGATCGGCCACCGCGCGAAGCGATTCCTGACGCAGGGACAGGAAGCGCTCCGCATACTCGAAGAGCACTTCTCCCGCCGGCGTCAGCCGGACGGTCTTGCCCATGCGCCCGAAAAGCTTTTCGCCATATTCCTGTTCCAGCTGGCGGATTTGAGCGCTAACGGCCGATTGCGAACGAAATACCTTGCGGCCCGCCAGAGAAAAACTGCCGTGCTTGGCGACTTCAACAAACGTGTTGAGCTGATCAAAATCCATTTTGCGTGGATTGCATTCTAGCGGAAACGACAGGCAAATTCATCCATCGTAAACTGTGTGCGAAATCGCACCAAGCAGGGCGATCCGAGCAGGAGTGACTTCCGTAAGGCAGGGTTCGTTTGCCGTTGCACTACGCGATCGTCCCGTCCGCCACGCCACGGACGGGACTGCTCTTCGCGGTTCTATGTCCCTTCGACCAATATCCTGGCTTTGCTACCTTCTGTCGTGATCATCTGAATGGTCGTGGCGCCAGTTCCAGTATTCCGCCTGCTCCGACTTTTTTGCGCGCTTGTATTCATGGGGCCTCCGGTTGTTTTGCGTAAGGTACAGCCCCCACTGGCGGTTTTCGTTGTCATCCCAGTTGTGATAGTCCTTGTGTCTTGAATCGTAAACTCTGACCTGAACGCCCGCGCCTTGAGGCGGAGCTGCCATCATCGCCACTGGCATCATCAGGGCAGCGGTCAGGAGTAGCAAAAAGATATAACGATATGCACCGTTCATGTTGTCTCCTCTAAATTCGACATTTGTGCTCGTGGAACTTGCCGCAGTTATCACCATGCTTGAATCGCCAGTTTATTTCTGACTCATACAGTACACAGAGGCTATCCGATAGGGCACCGAAGCCGGGCCCCGGGCGCCCGGAAAAACTGTTCGCAATTGGCACATTTGGCGCGAATGTCCTAAATCGAACAGCATTGCTTTGGGTTTCATGACAGCATGCGAGTATGTCCACGGACAATAAAGAATCCAGCGAGCCCCCTTCCTCTGCGGCGGAGCCTGAAAAGCAAGGCTGCGCCACTTCGTTTTTGACCGGCGAGAGAAATGAGATGGACAAAGCCTGCGGCGGAGTCCAAGCGACGCACCCGGAAGAGTACGTGCAGCCTGATGAAGAGAAGGAAACGGGCGGCGAGTCCTAACAGCAGTTGAGTTGATGTTTGTGCGCGGGATTGATTGTGGAAATATTTCAGAAGCCAAAAGGAGATTCCCCATGTTGCTGCTGATTATTGTTCTCGTGCTGTTGCTGGGCGGTGGTGGCGGCTATTACGGGCATAGAAGGTGGGGAACGGGCGGAGGCCTGGGAATCGGCGGGACCGTGCTGCTCATCGTGCTGGTCTTGTACTTGATGGGCGCGCTTCGATTGTAAAGCTCTTGCGCGAGTGCTGGTGGGGCTGGGGAGATTCGAACTCCCGACCTACGGTTTAGGAAACCGCCGCTCTATCCATCTGAGCTACAGCCCCATTTATCAGCAAACATTCTTAGTCTACACCAGTTCCGTTAATGGCCGTTCCTTGGCTGTGGTCGCCTTACCGCACTCGCGCCGCGCACAAAGGCTTGAGCGACGCGATTTCAGGCAAGGTTGATTTCCTCGAGGTAACAAACATGCGTCAGAAGGCTTGAAGCGCGGACTTACTCCGAGGCTTGCCTGCACGCGGTCAAAATTCGCTATCCCCATGCGTCAGAATGTTTGCGAGGCCGGGAACAGAGATGAGCACATCCTGGTTTTCGCCGAGGAAAACTTCCCGAAAGGCCTGGAATCTTTCCTGCTTTCCTTCTTCTCCAAAATTGATGGTTATGAGTGAGCACTCAGAGACCGAAAGGTTGCTGTTTTCAATATTCTGCACTTCCTGCAAGATGGCTTCCGCAAAGCCCACGGCCTCTCTCTTGTCCTTAAAACAAACGCATAAGGCTCCATCACCCCGATGGGGTTCATAACCGAGACGCGCATTGGAAATATTCATGGTTTGAGCTCCCGACAAATTATCGGGCCGCTCCCACCTTCAGCATATATTAAACAAGTGGTAATCGTGCTCAGAAGGTAACACCATTCCTCCGACGCGCAGGAGTGATGGGTTTCACCGCGGGGGCCGTGCAGCCAGTACGATGGCTTTTCCGATTCCGACCGAGCAGCCTACTTAACTCGACAAGAGAGGACAGATCTACGCGGTGCGGTTCTCGCCAGAGGGGAAAAATGTTCCTCCCCGAAGAACATGCTCGAGCGCGAAGATTAAATCCCGGGTAGCTTCGGATTTCGTAACCATGCCCCGGGCGCCGGCTTTGCGCGCCGATTCCGCGACGTTGGCTGATTCATGCATGGTGAACACCAACACGGGGATATTCGAATCGAGGTTCGAAATCTCCCGCGTGGCCTCCAGACCGCTCATGACGGGCATCGAGACGTCCATAATGATGGCGTCCGGCTTCAGTTCGCGTGCCAGATGAACAGCTTTCTGGCCGTTTTCAGCCTCGGCACAGATCTCCCATTCCGGATGGGTCTCCAAGATTCGCCGTACACCTTGCCGCACGATCTCGTGATCGTCGGCAATTACGATCCTCACCGACATGCATCCTCCACAATTTTTGCGAGGGGGAAGCTCGCGTTGCAAGACAGCTGGCGCGCTGCGGGTTGACCTGACTTCAGATTCCGGCTTCCGTACAGCTCTATTTAGATCTCTTCGGCGGCAGAGTTCAAGTGGTTTTCTGACTGAGGCCGGCTATCTACTAATACGGTGGCGAGGAAACGCTTAGGATCCGGGTGGGTCGCGCTGCGCTTTATTTTTTATCAAATGCTCCTTAAGGCGCCGGGCCAGGTCCTGTTCTTTTCCTTCGGCGATCTCCTGTTTCACTTCGTCCAGGGCGAAGTGGACGACATCGTGGTGATGGAGCTCCTCCGGGGTGACCATGTCGCTGAACCGCAACCAGAGCTGATGCACGAGGTTTACTTCGTTGCGGGTAAGGTTAGGCGCATGGGGCCCGAGGAGGAAGAATTCGTGTTCGCCGACAGGCGTGAAGATTTCCAGATTGAAGGGCGGGCGCGGGTCGGGCAGGGCTTCCCATGCAAGGCCGAACTGGCGAGCCTGCTCGGCTACGCCCATCTTGGCCGATCGTCCCAGCACGATGGTTGACGACTGCAGGTTGACGGCAGCTCTCAGGATGCCGTCCCACAAATCATTTGCGGCGACCACGGCGAGCCGAATCGGTTTGCCGCGCTGCTCGGCCATGGAAAGCGCTTTGGTAAAAAGAAACTGCTCGATACTGCCAAACAACTGGTCCGCGTCGAATTCGACCTCACCGGAGCCGGTGCGCCTGAGGACCTGCACATGAAGCACGGCAATATCCCTGCGCTCGGTCTTCACACGGTCGAGTACCGAGCCCAGGTGGTACAGCGCATGATAGTTGCTGATCGGAACCAAGACGTTGCCCGGCCGAACCCCGACCGTCGCGGTGCTCAATTCGGTGCGCGAAGCGACGTTGAATTGGTCAAGCCCGGCACTCTCCGAGCCGCGCTTTTTTGTGATCTTTTCAGCGATGGTGAAGGTGGCGAAGAAGGCGGCGGTGAAGATGATTCCGGAGATGGTGGCGATCTGCTTGGTGAGGAGATTAATCAGGCATAACCCGAGCAGCGTGACGGTGACAAGCACCAAGCCCAGCGGAATTTCCACATCGCCGAATTTCAGGTTCAAAGGAACGCGGAATTCCCGCCTTCCAGGCTGCTTGTAGCGCAACGCCAGCACGGCGGCGCTGTTCATGAAAAAGCTCCACATCACCCCGAAAGCGTAAGCCTCGCCGAGCAGGAAGATATTGCCGCGGCTGAGAATAATGGTGGCGATCTGCAAAACTACAACGAGGTTGATAATGCGGTACGAGGTCCCGAAGCGGCGATGGGGCTGCCGAAACCATTCCGGAAGGATGCCGTCCTCAGCGACGCGGTTGAGCACGCCATTGGATCCGACGATGGCGGTGTTCACGGCCCCGGAAAGCATCAGGGCGCCCACGAGTACGACGAAGCCCTGAAATACGAGCCGCAGAGTGTAAGGCCCCGCGAAGTTCATGGCCAGCCCGCTGATCAGATTTCCGAAGTATTGATGCCGGGTCGCATCAGGAATAATCATCACGGCGAAGAAGGAGACTCCGGCGGTGAAGACCAGGCTGTAGGCGAAGATGATGAATCCGACCTTCTTCAGATTCGGAATCTTGGGATGTTCCAGCTCGCGATAGACCTGGGCCAGAGTCTCTTCGCCGCTCATGGCCAATACCGAATGCCCCAGCGCAATGAAAATGCCCACCAGTCCAATGGTGTAAGGCCAGTTGGTACCCCGCAGCCAACCGAGGGCCTGAGGGGAGAAGTGAAGGTTGGAGGGCTCCGGCCACGGCGGAAGGTGCGCGCCACGCGCCCAGAGTGTGTAGCCGCACCAGGCGAGCATGAGGACGACCATCGTGGTGGTCACATACATGATTCGAAGGGCCTTCCCGCTCGATTCGGGAATGCCTTTGATGTTCTCCCACCAGAAATAGAGAGTGACCACGATGGCGAATGAGGCCGCGGTAATATTTTCCGGCAGCGTTACCTGAACGTGGGCATAGCGGAACAGGTCATTCAGAAAGCCTGTAAGGTATTGGCCCGCGGAGACTCCGCTGATCGGTCCGGTGAGGATAAAATCGAACATCAGGGCGGAGACAGAGATCTTGGCAAGCCTGCCGCCCATCGCTTCTTTAACAACGCGGTAGACGCCGCCGCGCACGAACATGCTGCAGCTTTCCATGTACAAGGCGCGCACGGCATAGGCAAACAGCATGATCGCCAGGATGAACCACGGCGCTGTCTTACCGAACGCCTCCTCAGCGATAGCCCCGGCATAAAACGCCGAGGAGCCCATATCGTTAAGAACCACGGCGGCCGCACGCCAGAAGGAGATAAAGCTCAGCATGGCGGTGGTGGCCACTAGAACCTTGGCCACCGGCCGAACCGCAGTTGTTTGCGCTACAGTGGGGTCGGTGGCCATGG
>Ga0206991_10271_pt2 | contig 14865 bp, 9 predicted proteins | sample Alteio_BWMinCont_9_FD_153286 | JGI IMG/M metagenome (GOLD analysis project Ga0206991, IMG submission 153286) | Enriched cells from forest soil in Barre Woods Harvard Forest LTER site, Petersham, Massachusetts, United States -... | ecosystem: Environmental > Terrestrial > Soil > Temperate forest >...
ATTCCACATCCAGGTGCAGCAAGGAGAGCCGCAGCAACTGGAGCAGCGTCCCGAACCGCCGCGGCCCCCGAGGCCAGATGCGCGGAACGCCATGGCCAGCGCCGCAGCGCGAGCCTCTTTGGGAGACTCGGACTCCCAAAATTCAACGCCGCAGCATTTGCCCTCTGTAGCGCGCGAAATAATCAAGGGCGTACGCGCTTCGTCGATAAGGATGGAGTCCACTTCATCGACGATGGCGAAGTGATGACCGCGCTGGACGCAGTTGGCGAGGTCATATTTCATGTTGTCGCGGAGATAGTCGAAGCCAAATTCGTTATTCGTACCGTAGGTAATGTCCGCGTGGTAGGCGGCGCGGCGCTGCTGGTCGTCAAGGTCGTGCACGATGACGCCAACGCTCAGACCCAACGCGCGATACAGGGGGCTCATCCACTCGGCGTCGCGGCGCGCCAAATAATCGTTGACGGTAACAATGTGTACGCCCCGCCCGGCCAGCGCGTTCAAACATGCCGGCAGCGTGGCCACCAGCGTTTTTCCTTCGCCGGTTTTCATTTCCGCGATTTTTCCTTCGTGCAGAACCATGCCGCCGATCAATTGCACGTCGAAATGGCGCATGTTCAGAAATCGCCAACCAGCCTCGCGCACCAGCGCAAATGCGGGCACGATCGCTGGCTCCAGCGCCTGCTGCATCAATTCGCGAAAAGGCGGTTCCGCGGGATCAGCGTCCTTGAGGCGCTCCTGTACCTGGGCTTTGAGTTCCGCAAAGCGCAGCTTCAAATCTTCGTCGGACAGCGCCTTCATCTCAGCTTCGCGCGCGTTGATCGAAGCTATGAGAGGCTGCAGCTTCTTTACGTCGCGCTCGTGCTTGGTGCCGATAAATCGCGCGACAACTCTATCCAGTATTTGTGCTGCTTCCATGGAATGGTTCGCCGTTTCCTGACGGTTTTCAGCGTGTAGGGTCGAACAGAGCGCTACAGCAAACTGTGTACAATCATCCTATTCTAACTGGTTGGATGCATTCACGCCAAGAATCGCAACATTCAGCTTCCAAACGCGAAGCTGGTTAGGCCATTGGTCTGGCCGGCTTAATCGGTTCGATCTAGAGACGGCCAAATCCCAATACCAACCAAGCCGGCGCGTTCAAGCGCACCCCAACGTAGAGAAGTACTTTCAATTCAGGCGCGCTTCTGTGCGGTATCTTGGCCTCGGGTTTGCATAAAAACCCATCGGATGGTGTGCGCGGAGGCATAAGCTATGGATAACCTTTGGCAGGATCTGCGGTACGGAATGCGTACGCAGGCGAAGACCCCCGGCTTCACGGTGATCGCGGTGCTTACGGTGGCACTGGGCATTGGGGCGAACACCGCAATTTTCAGCGTGCTCGATTCGGTTTTGTTACGTTCGTTACCTGTTACGCATCCCGAGCAACTTGCCGTTTTAAGCAATCCGGATGACATGGCTCCCACTTTGGAAGCCAGACCGGCGACCGTTCGCGGCTCGCTTATTCGGAATTCGAATACCTGCGAGATCACAATCAGGTCTTCTCGCAAATGTTCGCGGCGGATAGCAATTTACCGGAACTGGACGTGACCATCGGGGGTTCCTCACATTACGGACTAAAAAGAAACTGTTAGAATTCGTCTCGTCAGCGGACATTAAGTCTTAGCCGCAAAAGATATTATGAATAATTTGAAGGCCATTGGACGGGTCTTTTTTGCGATTCCCATCGTAGTATTTGGCGTTCAATACCTTACTTATGGACGATTCGCTCGGGGGTTGCCGCCGGTGCCGCCATGGGCCCCGGGCGGAGCAGCGGCGGCTTATTTAACGGGAGCATTGCTTGTCGCGACCGGCGTTTGTATCTTGGCGAATGTTCAGGTTCGATTGTCTGCCGCGGTATTAGGTACGTTCTTCTTCGTGTGCGCGGTAGCTTTGCATACGATGAGATTAACCAGGGTCATACATCAGGGCGACGAACGCACCGGTGCGTTCGAAGCTTTGGCGTTAGCCGCCTCGGCTTGGGTGCTGGCCGGTAGCTCACCTGCTGGCTTGCCTGTTTTTCAAGGATGGCACCCGTTTGCTGAGATACTCGGCAAGGTTGGGATTTATCTGTTCGCGTTTTCCATGGTGATTTTTGGCGTGCAACACTTCATGTATGCGCCTTATATCGCCACACTAATCCCGGCTTGGATGCCGGCGCACCTGTTTTTAGCATATTTTACTGGAACTGCATTTATCGCGGCCGCAATAGCTATCGCGACCAGGATACCAGCGTGTCTGGCAGCCGCGTTGTTAGGACTCATGTTTCTTTTGTGGACCATTCTGCTGCATGCTCCACGGGTTTTTGCTCATATACACAACAAAGACGAATTAACCAGCCTGTTTGTCGCGTTGGCGATGAGCGGCGGTTCCTTCATCATGGCGGGAGCGGTATCAAAATCAAGGAATGTACGAGACGAACGCGTTAAGAGAGATGATTTTCGGTGCTAGCCCCAGTCCACGGGTGGGGTCGCCAAAGACCAGAAATCCGGAGTAGCGTGCTCAAATTCAATACCCACCCTGGTTAATCCCGCGTTAGGGAGTCCGACGTAGACTACCTTGCCTTCGAGTTCGTCCCAATTTCTTCGATTCAATAACCGCACTTTTTGGCCGACGGAAACGCTGGCCTTCAGCGCCAGCAACACACCATGAGCGCTAGCGGTCAGGGTGAATGTTTCTTCGCGAAAATCCTGCCCGCTTTCGGCGCGTCCTTTTATAACCAGCGGTACATCCAGCGGAATACGTTGGCTACGTCTCTCTGCAATGGCGGTTGGCATATATTCACCTGTGCAGCACGGTCGGATGCTAGACGAGAATCGTAAGAAGCAGTTTCAGACTACCGAATTTAGCAGCAGAAAAATACTGTCCTTTGGTACCTAATTTAGCTGGTCATACGACTAGGAAATCATCCTAAGGGTCTTCTTAAATACTGCGGCACCTGCGTCGATTGCAATTCCCGAATGTCATGACATCCTCGCGGGCTGTAAGGCCGTCACGCGACGTTCGGGCTCTACCAGAAATCTAGCGGGCGATTGCAGTATCAACTGGCGGTGCCGTGGTGACCGCGCTTTCTTCGATGGCGGGCACGAGGCGAGTGAGTTTTCCGGCGAGCAGGCGGCGGTACTTGGTGCGCTCGTCAAGATTCATGTCCACGATTTCAAAAGCCATGTCTTGCGCGCGGTAATCGCGCATTAACGCGGTGGCTTGCAAGCTGCGCAAACCCAGCTGCAACTTGAGCTGGACCTGTGTGCCAGGCGCGAGATGGCGGCTGATAGTAGCCACACCGCCGGCCAGACTAGCGGTTTTTATTTCCAGGCGGCAATTCTCTTTCAAGTTCGTGCTGACAGCGGTGAGCGGCTTTCTGAGACGCACGCGAGTGTGCCGGCGTTGCCGAACAAATTTGGAGTTAGCCAAGATCGTTAGTGGTGCAAGGGTTAGATCTTCATTTTCGATCCCGCTCTTGGGCAGAAATTCCTGCGCCCATGCGAGGTCCAGTTTTTCGAGGGCTTGCAGAGCAGCTATGCGCAGCTCCTGCGAATGCGTCCAGCCAAACACTTTTTTCCCGCTGGCAATACGCTTCAGTGCAGCAACGGACTCCGTTGCGGGAATGCGGCCCAGCGCTTCCACCGCTTTTACGCGTAGATATTGACCGGAGCCGATGGGCAGATCGCCGTCGACAATAGTCAACAAACGGCCGAGAGCGTCGCGATCGGCGGACACTCCAATTTCATCGATGACCAGTGGCATGATCAAAGGATCGACATAGTCCAGGATATCCAGCAGAATGCGGCAGCGCCCCGTTGCACCGCTGCCGGAAATCTGGCGCACGATGCGATCCTGGGCACTACGCGCAAAGTCCTTGATGCGCCCCGGTAGAAACACTTCTACGGCATGTGGATCCAACTTGCTGAGCAAGCCCACCATTTCAACGGCTTCAGCACCCGGTCCACCCCGTAGCGTGCTGCGCAGGTATTGCAGACCTTCCTCACCCAGATCTCCGGCGAGATTGGCTATGTTCTCTGCATCCTGACGCTGACTGCAGCGATTAAAACGCGCCGAAAGCTGTTCCATGGCTGCTTGGGGCAAAAGTTTCAAGACTCCGGTGAGGCCGGCAGCAACTTGCCGGGCACGCAGCGCTTCATCGACAAAATCGGGCACGCGTTCTTCGATGCCCATTTTGCCGCGCAAACTGCGTGCGATTCCCGGACGCTGCGTTTCAACGCCATCCAATAATTCGAGGGCCTGCTCCATGGCGGAAAACGAGCGACTGGATGCGGCTTCCTGGCTGAGCCGCACGAAGGCGGCGCTCACCATGCCTTGCACTCCCGCATCCTGCTCGACACTTAGGCGAAGGCCGACGTGGCGCAGCGCTTCCCCAAGAAGTTTGGGATCGGCTTTGGAATAAAGTTCCGCCATCTCGGATAAACCGACAGCGGCTTTTTTGCGCGCATCGGCTTCTTCGCTGTCGGCACAGGAAGCATAGTTCTGCAAAATCTCGATGGCTTCCGCGACGTTTCCTTTTTCCATCAGGCCCGCGACGTAGGACTGCACGTTACGCGGCGGAATGCACCACGCCTCTTCCGAAAGCAAAACACTTTGCTTGCCGGATTCCGGCACGGCGGCCCAGAATTGGCGGTCGAGGATTTCGCGGTGAGATTCTACGAGAATTCCCGCGTCAGTCATTTTATTTTCGTGCGCGCCCAGAATGTTGCGGAGGCTTTCAATCTCCTGATTCATGCGATCAAGCATCTGGCGAACGGCGCTGACTTTTACATCGCCGTGCTCGAATTGCTCCAGGGCGAAGCGGATGGCGAGGTGTTCGGCCAACTGCACAAGCATGGTTTCGTCGGGTTTGGCTTGCGTGGTTTGGGCCGCTAAACCTGCAAGGGCCTGACGCAGCGTGGACTGCGCGGTGCCCGGCAACTGCGCAATCTGCTGTTGAAATGTACCGGCACCGGCAATTCCACCTTGAGCCGAAGCGATCTGACCAAAAGTTGTGAGCGCGCCGAGAATTTTAAACATCTCAGCTTCACTGGGCGCGACAGTTTTTCCAACCGAATAACTTGGGACCAGGCCTTCTGGCACGGCTGCGCCAGCGGGGATCCAGTAACCGCCCGCGTCGCCACCCGGGGATAAAGAGGAAAGTTCGTTGTCCGGGCCGGTTGCAAATGCGATCTCCGGATTTCCTGTGCCCGGAACTCCCGGGCCACTTGCCGTGGTGCCGCGTGTACCTAAGCCAGTGCCCGGGCCGGCCGCTCCAGCAGTTCCTGAACCGCTGCCACCCTCGACGTGCGAACCTTGCGCTGCCGCAATCAACTCCAATAATTTTTGGGGATCGTTAAGCCACCGCTTGAATTGATCCTGACTGGCATCGCCGAGCGAGGCCACCGCAAGCTGCGCGGCAACGCTTGCGTCTTTCAAGCGCGCGTCGGTGGCAATGAAGCAGATTTCGTTGATGCGCAAGCCGCGCGCTCCCACGAGAGCGGATTTAAGTTGCAATGCCAGTTCGGCAGGCTTGGCTTTGCTGGTGGGAAAAGCGCGCGCGAAGCGCCGCAATTCCTCATAGGTCACGGTCGGAAAAAATTGAACGCTGGCAATCCCCGCGGTAGAAAGTAACAGTGCGAACTGCCTTTCTGCGGGGGCGCCTTCGAGCGGAACACCATCAAGCAATAATTGCGAGCCCGTCGCACCCAGCAGCAGCCCAGATTGCGAGGCGGGAGGGATGGCGCCTTGCAGCTCACGCCAAGCGATATCCAAATGCTCGATAGTGCGGACATGGTCGTAACCGTAGAGGCGCGCGAACTTCAATAGAATGTTCAGGCTGCGAACGAAAGCGCGTGCCGAAGCTGAGTGTGGATCGATTTTCATGACGCTCCGGAGAGCCCTGCAATAGGACTTCCTCTCTAGTACCTTAAGTTCCAGAACGGCCCCGTGCAATGGTACATAGGTCCTATGTGCCCAGCGGGTCAAGTAACGGGCAGGTGGCAAATTGATCCGAACACCAGCTCCGTTTGTCGGGAAAAGACGGTGATTACGATTTAATTTTTGGAGAGTGCTATGCGACCGCGGCGCCGGCTGCGATTGATGGCAGCAGCGGATGGAGGTAGTGAGCCGAGTTCAAGCAACAATTTTCTGAGCCGGGAGCGCTCTTCCAAGTCCATTTCCACGAACTCAAAAGCCATAGCCTGGGGACGGGCGCCGCGAACAATCGCTTGAGCTTTAATATTTCGTACACCTGAAGCTATCTTCAAATTGATGATCGAACCGGGGGCCAGATTGCGCTGTCCGGAACCGATGCCGCCGCCAAGATTTAACTCAGGGATGGACAACCTGAAATTCTCTCTGAGGTTCGTGGTGGTAATAATCACATTGCGAGAAAGTTTTAGGCGCGCGTAACGACGCTGGCGGATGACGGAAGCATTGGGCTCGGGGTCCGTGGGTCCGAGTGCCAAGTCCTTGTGATCGATTCCGCAACTAGTCATCTTTTCAGTTCCGAGGGGCGGGTTAATCAGGAGTAGCGCCTGCGCAGCTGCGATGCGCAACTCACTAGGATAAGTCCAACGCCATAACTGTTTGGCGTCAAGAATGCGCTCGAGGGAATGGCCGGCGCGCGTCGCACGCAATCGTCCCAGGGCCTCAGTGGCTTTGACGCGCGCAAAGCCTGGGGTGTGGTCGTCGTCGACAAGATGGATGAGTTTGGCGATGCATTCAGGACGCCCGGACATGCCCATCTCGTCGATAGCTAGCGGGCGAATGATGAGGTCGAGAAAATCGTAAAGGGCCACAAGCAAGCGGGCGCGCTGCTCAGCGGGAACGGAAGAAAGTTGACGGACGGTGCGGTCATGCGCCGCGCGTGGCCATTGTTCAAGACGGGCGGGGAGCAATTGCTCGACGGAGTCCGGATCGAGTTGACTAAGAAGGCCGATAACTTCGGCGGCTTCCGTGGCGGGCGCAGTCTGCAAGGTTTCAATCAAGCGATGAGTGGCGTCATCGCCGAGGCCGCGAGCCATGGTACCCAACAGCTCGCAATCCTCACGGAATCCGCAATGTCCAAATCTGCCGGTGAGATACTGCAAGGTGGCCTGCGGCATTAAAGCCAAGATTTCGTGTAAGCCGTCGGGGAGCTGCCCGTTGCGCAGAGCCTCCTCGACGAATTCAGGAAGACGTTCCTCGGCACCGATGCGGGGACGTAAGCTCTGCGTAGCACCAGGGCGTTGTATCTCGATGCTTTCAAGCGAGGCCAGCGCCTGATGAATTGCTGCGTAGCAACGCTTGGCTGCGGCCTCCTGACTGAGCCGAACGAAGGTTGCGCCAACGAGCATTTGCAGTTCCGGCTCGCGTTCCGCGGCTAGCTGATTTCCGGTGCGGCGAATGGCGTCCATCAGCGGACTGCCGTCTCCACTGCCATACAGCTCGGCGAGATCCGAGATCCCAATTGCGATAGTCCTTCGGGCTTCGGGCGCTTCCATGGCGATACAGGTAGCGTAATTCAGAAGAACTTCGTTGACGGTCTTTAGTTCGCCGCGACGGAGCATATCCTCGAGATAGAGACGAATATTGCGCGGGGGAACGCACCAAGCCTCTTCGGAGGTCAAAACCTCTTTTTTGTTTTCTTCCGGCACTTGCTCCCAAAATTCCTGATCCAGGAGCTCGGTGTGGGATTGAACGGAAAGGCCAGCGCTGGCCATCATCTCTTCCTGGGCGCCGAGTATCTTGCGCAAGGCTTCAATCTCCGTATTCATGCGGTCGAGAAGCTGCTTGACGGCGTTCACGCGCAATTCCCCGCGCTCATAGCTGTCGAGGGCGAAGCGGATGGCTACGTGCTCAGCAAGCTTGAGTAGCATGGGCTTGTCTGGCGCTTCAGTGGGCGCCTGGGCGGCCAAACCAGCCAAGGCCTGCTGCAACGTATACTGTGCGCGAACGGGCATGGCGCTGAGCCTGGATTGAAACGTGGGCATATCCATGCGAGCATCCGGGTTCTTGCGCGACTTGCCAAGCTGCGAGAACAAACTCAAAACAGAACGTATTTCTTCCTCCGCCACGGCGTAAGTAGCGCCAAGGGTCACAGTGGTCGCGGGCAACATTTCAGGGGACCCGGACACCTCGGTTCTCAATAATGCCGAGGCGGATCGCCACCGGCCCAATGGAGGCTCGACTCCGGAACTTTGAGTTCCGGGACCTGTCCCGCTCCCTGAACCCAGACCAGAACCGATTACACCAGCCGTTCCGAATCCTGAACCTGTTCCACTACCTGAGCCGGTCCCCGATCCGGCACCACTGCCAGAACCAAATCCTGAGCCCCTTCCATTGCCAGTTCCAGCTCCAGAGCCAGAGCCGGTTCCGCCGCCAGAACCGCTACCGCGAGACTCCCAAAGATCGGTCCCGCCTGAGCCTCGGGACGGCCCTTCCCCTCCGCTACCTGTCGAACCGGGAGGTCCCGGACCGCCCCCGGCTCCGCCGCGGGAGCTTTCCGCAGCCAGAATCATTTGCAACAAGCGGTTGGGATCATTGAACAAGTCCTGGAATTTGTCGCCGGTGGCACCAAGAACTTTTGCGGCTAGGTTTGCGGCGGTTTTTATTCCGGCGACCGAGGAATCTTCGGCGACGTAACGAATCTCATTCACCTTGATGCCGGTTTCACCTGCAAGAGCGGACTTAAGTTGTTCTGCAAGGGAAGATGGTTTTGCGTTGCCACTGGGAAATGCGCGAACGAAACGGGCGAACTGTGATTGCGTAAGCGCTGGAGAAAAGTGAATGCTGGCGATACCAGAAGTGATTAGCAGTTGCGCGAAATTTTTTTCGCCGGCAGAGGTACCGAGTGGCACACCATCTAGAAGAATTTGATTACCAGAAGCGCCGAGTAAGAGACCCGTTCCGCCGCTTTCATCCAGGGCGCCACGCAATTCCTTCCAGGTAGTTTCAAATTGAGCAGCGGTCCGCACATGCCCGAACTCATACAGTCGAGCGAGTTTCAACAGAATGTTGAGACTGCGAACGAAGCCGCGCGAGCCACCACGCGTGTCGACGCTCATGTGCTTTGGCGAGGCACGGCCCCTCCAGAGTTCTACAGTAAAGTTTACTGACACACTAAAACAAGCATTGCGGCTGGCCCTGTGGCTATCTAACTAACCCCAGGCATGAAACATGCCGGAGTCTTTGGCCGGTATAGATGGGGACCTGGACTGGAAATCATCACTGTTCGCTTTCCTTTTGAGCATCGCTGGAAAAGCAAAAGGCGTCCCCAACATCGGGACGCCTTTTGCGAAACCTTTCGCTCGCTCGAGAAGCGAACGGGCTGAGTCTAGAAGAAAATCTTCAAGGATAGTTGCAGCGCTCGAGCTTCGCTCGGGAACACCGCACTAAAGTTGTTGAAGATGCCGCGTTGCGGTTCAAGGGCGTTACGCGCTGAACCGGTGATGCCTTGAGAAGTCACTTGGTTGGTCGCTCCACCGAGCGCGCCCGGACCAGCTCCTGCGGCGCAGCATGGAATAAATTGTGGATGATTCAACAAGTTGAAGGCCTGCACCGCGAATTCAACCTTGTACCGCTCGGTGATCGCGAAGCGCTTGATCGCCGTGGCGTCGAAGTTGTTCGTGGGTGGGGTGAGAACGGTGTTGCGACCAGTATTGGCTAAAGCTCCGTAGTAGGCTTGGATATATTTGGCCTTGGGATTGAGGGCGGAGTAGCCGACAACGTTATCCGCAACGTCGTACGTCACGCCAGTGTTGGGATCAATAGCAGCAAAGTTGGTTGTGTTATCCAAAGTACAATCTGCCGCTGGGATGTTGCTCCTGCACAAGGGCGAAACTCCACTGCCGGTGACCCCAACTCCCGCGGGATTCGTGATGGTGCGATCACCAGCTGAGTCGCCGTTCAAGTTAGCGTCGACTCCGCTTTGCGCGGTTGCCCACTCTCCGGTCTGATAGGTGTAGATGGGCGCGATCTCCCAATTGCCGAAAACGTTCCTGCTAAACGCGTTTCCATTTTTGAAGAATGGTTCGTCGTATACCAGCGCCAAAGTAAAGCGATGACGATGATCCAGAGCTGAGTTTGACCGGTCAGCAGCCAGGTTTGTAAAGTCTTGCTGTCGGCGCGGTGTCAGGTCTGTGGTATGGAAGTCTGCAGTGCTGTTGTCAATCAAGTGGCTGTAGGTATACGCACCCACGAACTGCAGTCCGTGGCTCATTCGACGCGTAACCTGCAGGGCCAGGCCGTGATACGTCGAGGAGCCGGCTGGAATGAACGCCGTAAGCGCTCTTTGATTAAAACCAGCGGCGTCATAAATTGGCACAATGCCGTCACTGCTGTTTAGGATTGTGCCCACACTTACGGTCGAGGCGTCCAGCGCAGTCTGCGATGGCACATTTCCGATGTACGTGGGCACGTTCAAAGCAGGCGTAGTCTGAGCCGCAAGGTTGACAATGGACTGCACGTTGAGATGAATCCCTCGAGTGCCTATGTAGCGCACCTCTACGGTGTAATCATTCCAGAAGCTGCGTTGGACACCCAGAGTCCAGTCCATGGACTTCGGATCTTTCACGTCTGGAGGATAATACGTTGTGGTATGTGCTCGTGCGGAGGCGGGACTCGGATAAGTTTTAGTTCCTCCCGTCCCCGGTGGCAAGCCGCCATTGGCGAGAAAATTCGGGGTAGTCTTTGTAAGCGACGGCGTGTTCTCCGTAACGCTCAACTCCGGCGGCAAAGACAAAATGCCGATGTTGTCGTAGTGGACGTCATACGCGATCCCGAAACCGCCGCGGATTGAGGTCTTGCCGTTGGTGCCCGGTGAATAGGCGAATCCCACACGCGGTCCCCAGTCGTTCTTGGGAGCGCGGGGCTCATCAAATACCGCGACACCAGGCACGGAGGCGAGGCTGTTCAGGGTCTGCGACCGAATGCCGAACGGTGTCGTAGTGTATTCCCAACGCACGCCGAAGTTCAAAGTAAGGTTTTGCCTAATTCTCCAATTGTCGTTTGCGAACCAATAAAGGGCGGACTGGTCTCCGTAATAGGTGGACTGGCCCACGCTTCTTTGCGCCAGAAAATCAGGGCTTTGGTCTTGCAGATATTGTTGCAGCGAATTGTATTCGTAGTCGCCGCGCGCTCGTTGGGTAAATGACTGGGGAGAGATGTACTTGCGACCCTCAATACCTACCTTCACGGTGTGTTTGTTGTGCGTCCAGCTGATATTGTCGGACATCTGATAGGTGTTAATGATCGTGAACTGTGGCGCGTTGCCATCAGGACCAATATTCAGGCCGTTGAGGCTAAAGAGCACAATGTTGGGGAAGCTATCCAAACCCGGGAACGAAAAATTCCCAGCTGGCGTAGTATTCGCGTAGCGGTTGTAGCCCAGCCGGAACTCGTTCTGTGTGTTGGGGTTAAATGTATGGTATTCATTGACAGTCAAAAGATGAAATTTCGTAGGGGAATTTAAATAGAACGCGGGCAAAGTTGCAGCGGTGTCAATTCCAACGGAGCGGTTATACACATAGCGCCCGCGCAGTTGGTCTTTTTGAGATATGTCGTAATCAATGCTGCCCAAGGCCGCCCAGTTATTCGTGTAGTTGGGACCGGCGAAGCTGAGAATTCCTTCTGGCACTGCCGCAGTGGCGCCGGTGTTGCTGGTCACTGTTTCTACGCCTTTGCTGGCAGCAGAAGGACCGCACGTCCCTGTCGTGTCTACGGAGCTAGCCGGTGCCGCGTACTTCTGCAAAATGGCCAAGTTGGTCGCTGAAATCCCCGGCAGGGCCGCCAAGGCACTGTACCCAGCGGCCGTCGGCGAGCAGACCGGCGACCCTAGAACCGATGCGGCTCCGATGGGGTTATATTCCAAAGCGCCAAAGAAGAAGAGCTTGTTCTTGATGATCGGTCCGCCAAACACGCCGCCCATGCGGTTGTTGTCATAGCGCGGATTTGACTTGAGACCGCTGTTGATAGTGGATTGGTCGATGGCGTCAAAATTTCTGTTCTCGGAATAGATGTAGGCATCGCCATGAAACGAATTCGTGCCGCTCTTGATGATGGTGTTGAATTGACCGCCGGAAGAATGACCGAAGTCAGGGGTGAACTGATTTTGCAGAACTGAGAATTCCGCGACGGCGTCGTTCGGAATAGTAACCAACGGACCGGTGACCGACTTATTGTTATTGTCGACGCCTTCGATAGAGAAGTTGTTGTTGCGTGGACGTTGGCCGCCGATGGACGGACCGGTGCCTGCGCCGACTCCGCCGCCTGTCGCGACGCCAGCGCTCAAGAGGGAAAGATTCAGAACGCCGCCGGTAACCGACGAAACGGGCAGGTCCGCCGCGAGCTTCTGGTCAAAAGTGGTGTTAATTTGCGCCGTCGTGGTATCCAAGGCTGGTGCCGCGCCCGAAACCTCGATGGAGGTAGCAGCGCCCTTAATTTCCAGGGTGATTTGCAACGTACTGGTCTTATTCAACTCAAGCTGGAAATTGTTGATCGTTGTAGTGGCGAAGTTGGAGGAGGAAGCGGACACACTGTAGGTTCCGACCGGTAAATTGTTAAAGCGATATTCACCGTTTTCATTTGCCACAGTGTCGTATTTGACTCCGGTTTCGGAGTTAACTGCTTCGACGGCCGCGCCCGGTACCGCCGCACCTGTCTTATCTAGGACGGTTCCGACGAGGTCGGCACTGATTACTTGAGCGCTCACGGCCACCACGATTGTCAGACTGAGGGCCAAGATGGCCATACACGAGAACACAAAAAATCTGCGAAAATCTTGATTCACTGAAGCCTCCATTAATTTATGTACTAATGATCCGCGCAGGAACTAAATACACGCCCCGGGTGATACTCAGAGCGGATACTGGAGCAAGTCGAGTTCCCAACATGAGAAGCTATTGGGAAGCTTCCTTTTCAATGATTTACGTGAGCTGTTTTCGAGGTTTTATGAGTTTGTGGAGGTGAGCTAGTCAGCCTCCAACCCCGTATCTTGGAGGCTTGCATCATATTCTCGGAAATCCGTCACGCTAGTTTGTGAAGACACACCAAAAAACAGCCGCATGTCCACGAATTCCAGATTCTGTAGACCCTTGCGATGCACAAACTCGGTCTCGCGGAAATTAAGAATCACTCTCATTGGAGGGCACGCTCAGCGTCAAATTCAGGTCGAACTCGACGCGGAACGATCTAACCTTGGTGGTTTTTGTGTAAAGAGAAAAGAGCCGGCGAGTCCTGGACGCTGCGTCCACGACGATCGGGAGCCAGTGGCCCTCTTTGTGTCTGGTTCTCTCGCTGTGAAATTGGCGCGGCGCTAGTGCGCGACGAAAGTATCAGCGCCAATCCAGAACTTTGCCAGGGATTTCAGATTGCTCTTGTAAGTGCGTGAGACTGTGTATTCTCTGCCCCCTTTGATGCGAAGCACGTACTCTCCCGTGGTCCAAGGCTGAATTTCCTCAACGAAGGAACTGTTCACCAGCACGGAGCGGTGTATTCTTATAAATCCGTACGGTTTTAGCTTTTCTGCCATCGTGGAAATCGATTCTCGGAGTAGGTACGATCCTGAAGCCCGCTGTAACAATACGTAATTGCCTTGAGCTTCGATAATCACCACGTCTGCCGGATCGACAAAAAGGATCCTTCCTTTCGTCTTGATGGCGATTTTCGCTGACTTCGACAACAGTTCTTCCAGTTGAGGCAGTATCTTCACAAACTGTGCGGCCCGCTCGCTTTCCGTTCTGCGGATCGCCATATCTAGCGCTTCGTGAATACGATTGTTTGAAAAGGGCTTCAGGACATAATCAACGGCATGCTTCTCAAATGCAGCAACCGCGTGCTGATGGTGCGCAGTGACAAACACAATCGATGGTATCGGTTGCCGCCGCTTGTTTAAGCGGTCGGCCAGCTCGATTCCCGATAATTCCGGCATGTGAATGTCGAGTAAAAGGACATCATAGGACCTGTTTTGTAGCAATTCCAGGGCTTCAACAGCGTCGTTCGCGCAATCGAGGGCCTGAACGTCGTTTCTCGCTCTCAAGGCATTCTCGAGGGAGCTTCTGGAAAGTGGTTCGTCGTCGACAATCAATACCCGCACAATTTTTCCCTCCACTACGCGTGTAAATTCGAGGACATTTCTTTCATCGCCTCCTTCTGTTGACCGATGGCCGGCAACACAAGAGTCGCGATCGCAACGCCATCGCTGCCTCGGTCGAAGTAGAGAGTCGCCTCGTCCTCGTAAAGGTGCTTCAATCGTGCTCTCACATTCTGGAGACCTAACCCCATCCCTGCTTGCCGCTTTCCTCCACCGCTATTGCGAATTGCTATCTCCAGCATGCCTCCCGCCCGCCGAGACGAAATTTCGATCCATCCTCCTCCGCGGCAGCGAGCCACGCCGTGGAAAATCGCATTTTCCACGAGAGGTTGCATGATCAGTTGTGGCACGAGCAATTGCCGCGCGGCGGGGTCAATTTGCCAACGCACTTCAAGTCGGTCTTCCAAACGCATTTTCTCCACGCCGAGGTAATCGTCGACAAACTTCAATTCTTCATCGAGGCTAATGACATCGGAGCTCGCACACTGCAAAGCAGTCCGAAGCAAGTTAGAGACCTTGAGAACCATCGTTTTGGCGCGCTCTTTCTCTGTGTCAATCAGGGCTGAGATTCCCTGGAGCGTATTGAATAAGAAATGCGGATGAAGCTGACTCTTCAGGGCTTGGAGCTCGCTGGTGGCAAGCGCCTGCTGCAATTCAAGTTCCTGGTCCCTCGCCCGCTTAAAGTACTCGTATGCATGCGCGGCCGCCAGAACAATGATGAAGTTCCAGATTATCTCGGCAAAAACGTAAAAACCCGTAACCCATGCGTGCAA
>Ga0206991_10290_pt1 | contig 14861 bp, 14 predicted proteins | sample Alteio_BWMinCont_9_FD_153286 | JGI IMG/M metagenome (GOLD analysis project Ga0206991, IMG submission 153286) | Enriched cells from forest soil in Barre Woods Harvard Forest LTER site, Petersham, Massachusetts, United States -... | ecosystem: Environmental > Terrestrial > Soil > Temperate forest >...
AAGGCTGGATCAAAATCCCGAAAATGCCGCTGCCGAGTTTCAAAATGTTACGGGATGAGAGGAGTGATACCCGCCGAGGGCCCATAAAGGGCTGAAATGGCACCGAAACGGAACAATAAGGGATTCAGGGCTTTGGCTTCTGCAGGTCGTTCTGCTGGCCTTCAGCGCGGACAGCAGCTTCCGCAGCCTGAAAGCCGATGCGACTATGCGTGCCATCGCAGAAAGGCTTAGAGACCGAGCCTCCGCAACGGCAGAGAGAGAAGGCGGGCTTCCCGGTCAAGTCATACTTCTGACCATCCGCGTCGACGAGCTCGATGGAGCCCTCGGGCGCTTCCACGCGAAAGGGCCCGTTCTTTCTTACGGTAATCTTGACTTGTGCCATAGATGAAGCCTCCCATGGAGTTCGTTATCTGTACCGTACCGCGCTCCGCGGCGCTCGCTCTGATTCCCGCGGAGGGTTACGTGGAGCCTTTTCGCGCTTCCTGCTTCATTTAATATTTTGGCACAGAAGGATCGACCTCATCCGACCAGGCCAGGATGCCGCCTTTGAGGTTCCAGATCTTACGGAAGCCGGCCTGACGCAGAAACTCCACGGCATCGGCGGAACGCTTTCCGCTGCGGCAATGGGCCACGATTTCGCGGGAGCTATCGAGTTCGCCCGCGCGCCTGGGCAGATCGCCGAGGGGAATGAGGTGGCCATTTAGATTGCAGATCTGGTATTCGTGCGGCTCGCGCACATCCAGGATGAAGATATCGTCGCCGCGATCGAGCCTGGTCTTGAGCTCGCGGGGCGTAATTTCGGGAACGCCTGTGTTCACGGGAATAACCTCCTCGCCGCGGATTCCGCAAAACTCCTCATAATCGATGAGCTCTCGGATTGTAGGGTGATCGCCGCAAACCGGGCAAGACGGATTCTTGCGCAATCGCAGTTCGCGGAAGCGCATGCCTAAAGCATCAAAGAGCAAGAGGCGGCCGGCAAGGGGCTCGCCGATCCCCAGGATCAGCTTGATGGTTTCCATCGCCTGGAGCGAACCTACAATGCCGGGAAGAACACCCAGCACGCCCCCTTCGGCGCAGGACGGCACCAGTCCGGGGGGCGGCGGTTCCGGATAGAGGCAGCGATAGCACGGTCCGGCGGGATAGTTGAAGACGGTCGTCTGCCCCTCGAAACGGAAGATGGAGCCGTAGACATTGGGCTTGCCCAGCAACACGCACGCGTCATTGACGAGATAACGCGTGGGGAAATTATCGGTACCGTCGACGACGATGTCGTAGTCGCGGAAAAGATCGAGCGCATTGGAACTGGTAAGGCGCGTTTCGTAGGTATCGATGCGAATCTCCGGATTCATCGCCGCCAGGCGCTCCTTGGCGGCTTGAATCTTAGGACGCCCTACATCGCCGGTGGAAAACGTAATCTGTCGCTGCAGATTGGTGTAATCGACGACGTCAAAATCGACGATGCCCAGCCGCCCCACGCCTGCCGCGGCCAGATAAAGGCCCAGCGGCGCGCCGAGTCCGCCGGCGCCAATCATGAGCACCTTGGCCTTGGCGAGCTTGAGCTGCCCCTCCATACCCACTTCGGGCATGATCAAGTGCCGGCTGTAACGCTGGATCTCCTGCTTGGAAAGTGTGCGCCCCGTTTCGGGAACAGCGGGCGTGCCGGTAACGATCGGCATAATATTCTCCTTCGACCCTGGTTATAAGTTCGCGCCACCGGCGATCGAGGGCACGATGCTGATCGTATCGCCGTCTTTAATGGGGGTATTTTCCTTCTGCAGATAGCGAATATCTTCGTCGTTGACGTAGATATTCACAAAGCTACGGATACGGCCGTCGTCGGTGTAAAGATGCTTGCGCAAATCCGCGTAGATTCCCGTCAATTGCTTGAGGGCGTCGCCGACGGTTGCGGCATTGAACTCCACGCTTGCCTGCTTGCCTGCAAAAGGTCGCAGGGCAGTCGGAATTTCAAGCTTTACTGCCATAGTTGCCTCACCTCCAGTGTAACTCGCCAAATTCTAGTTGAGTACGAGCAGCGCAATGGTCAACGCCGAACTCGTGGCTAACACCTCTGCGCCCGTCATCGGTGTGCCGTGCCCGGAGGGGCACTCATAAGCGACGCTATCTCCTCAGGCTCAAAATGCGAGCGGTCGTCGGAGAGAAGCCAGGAAGTCATATCGCGGGGCTCGCCGCCGGCCACGCTCACGATTACATAGCTGTACCAGGGCCAGGCATGCTCGCGATCGTATTCGCTGGGCTTGGCCGGATGATCGGGATGGGAATGATACCAGCCGACAAGCTCCAGTCCCTGATCTTTGGCAGCGCGTTCGGCGGCACGAAAATCCTCAGCCGTAATGGAAAAACGATTGCGCGGAGAGTCGTCGCGTCGATTGGTGAGCGGGAAAAGCATGCGCACCTCGCGTCCTTCGGCTCGATCAAGGCCGAGCATGGCTCCGCAAGTCTCGTTGGGATAATCCCGGGCGCCGTGGCCGCGGATCACTCGAGCGATCTCTTTGTTAACGATGAGCATGAGATTGGCCGCTGGGAGCGAAGCGGGTCAGGAGCCCTCGCTTTCGTCCCAGAAACGTTCGTTTAGATACTTCTCGGCTGCGTCTGCGAAGATGGTCACGATCACCGCTCGCTCGTGCTTATTTTGATCAAGAGAGGCCGCTACTTGCAGGCAGCCGACCAGAGCCGCGGCGGCGCTGGGGCTGACCAACATGGCCTCCTCGCGGGCCAACCGCTTGGCCATACGGTAGGCGTCCTCGGTTTGAATGACGAGATCGCGGTCCGCAACGCGCGCGTCGTAGATCACTGGAACCAGTGCCGATGCCATGTGCTTCCAGCCTTCGAGCCCGTGAAAAGCCTCATCCGGCTGCAAGCTGATGCACTGAATCTCGGGATTCAGCTCCTTCAGCCGCCGCGCGGTGCCCACGAAGGTGCCGCTCGTACCGAGGCCGGCCACGAAATGGGTGACGCTGTGTTCGGTCTGCTCCCAAATCTCGAGCGCGGTCGTGTGGTAGTGCGCCTGCCAGTTTGCGGGATTACTGTACTGGTCAGGATAAAAATACCTCTGCGGGGAGCTGGCGTGGATGCGGCGCGCCCGGCGAATCGCCCCGTCCGAGCCTTCGTCGGCAGCCGTCAAAATGATATCCGCTCCGTAGGCCGATAGAATCCTTTTCCTTTCGGCACTGGCATTCGACGGAAGGCAGAGCATCACGGGATACCCAAGGGCGGCGCCGATCATGGCGTAGGCAATCCCCGTGTTACCGCTGGTAGCATCGAGGATGGTCTTGCCGGGGCGCAGGGCGCCGGTGCGCTCCCCTTCGCGGATCATGCTCAGCGCGGCTCTATCCTTCACGGAGCCGCCGGGATTAAACCATTCGGCCTTGGCGTAAAACTCCGCCGTGGGATACTCGCGGCCTACCCTCTCCATGCGGAGCAAGGGCGTATGGCCGACGCGCTCCAGCACGCCGACACCTATCTTCCTAACGTTTTTGAGGCGTCGTAGTCAAAACCGGGCTCTTCGCGAAAACCATGAGTTTACAATAGTTTTCCTAAATTTAAACCGCCGCTACAGAGACCAGGCCCGGCGCAGCCGAACCAATCCTGCGTAGCGCCTAGACCGAATAGATGCTCGGCGACCCCTAATGTATTCAAACGGGAGGCAAGGCGCCACCCCAACACAGGTTCGGGGCCCCACATCGCAGGCCGGCTGCAGGACGACCGGCCTCGCCGCCGCTGAGAACGTTTGACAATCGGGGCGCAACTGTGAATCCTTGGATTCATGTGGAATGTTACCGAACGATTCGACGCCGCCGTGCTGGAAACTTTACCGCCGAAAGGCTTTCAGGTGAGCAGCACCAGGGGCGTGGTGCGCGTGGAAAAATACGATTGCGGAGCGGAATTTCGGCGCGTGCCGGATGGGCGCTTTCAAATGACCATTCTGCCGGCGCTTTTGATAGACGGCCAGTTCACTCGGCTCTGGGACGCGGGCTATCAGAAATTCTTCATTACGGATGACGAACGGAAGGTTCCCGCACTAGCGCGAGCGCTCCAGCAAATGCGCAAATTCAACGAGGAGTTGCGATCGGCCCTGGGCGTCTCCACCTACTACAACGATGCGCTGGGCTCAACGTGCCAGGTGACCACTTACGACCGCGTTCAGGGTGAGCCAGGAGACGTTCCCGACAGCACGGTGGGCATCAAGTCCGGCAACAAGAACCATTAGGCCGAATCAGTCCCGGCTGTCAGAACGCCGGCGAGCCTCCAGAATCTGCCGCCTGAATTGGCGGAGATCGACGCGATGCTTGGCTATCTTGCGATCTCCCAGAAAGATCACCGGCACGTCCACGTTATAACGCTCGCGCAGCACGGGATCGGCATCGATATTAACCTCGCGCAGCAGAGCTCCAAATTCCATCAGCACCGGCGCGATTTGTGATTTGGCCTCATCGCACAAGTGGCAGCCGGTCCGCGTGTAGAGCGTGACCTCCAGGGGTTCCGCGTGCGGGTTGTCGTCTTTGGAATCCAAGCGGCCTCCTTCACGCCAGCCGGGCGCCTTGTTACGATGATGACCTATGGTAAACCCAAACGAAAAGGTTAATGGCGGTGCCGAGGTGCTGGCGCTGGTCGACGATCTATTCTTCCAGGCGAAGCTGGCGGAAACGGCGCGCAAACTTGGCGTAGCGCTGAAGACAGTTTCGACGGGCGACGCGCTGGTCGAGATTCTGGAACGGGCAGAGCTTGGCGATCGGCCCCGGCTCGTAGTGGTGGACCTGAACGCCCGGCAAGGGGCTGTGGAAGCGGTGGAGCGCCTGCACAGTTCAGGCAACCCCGTGCCCGTTATCGGCTTTCTCTCTCATGTACAGACGGACCTGGCCGAGAGGGCGCGGGCGGCGGGTTGCAGCCAGGTTCTGCCGAGGTCCAGTTTCACAGCGAACCTGTCTGAGATTCTTCGCCAAGTCAAACTGTGATATCTGACGTATTTCATCTCCGAGGCCGCATCGGCGTGACGGGCGCCTTGCTGGCAGTAATGAGCGTGCTGAGTCTCACGGCGCCGGGCTTCGTGGCCCACAGCTGCGCAGCACAGCGCGGCGCGGCAGCACAACGAGGCGCGCCGGCCGCCCCTGATCCCTCGCAGGCGCTTGGGGATGCCTTGACGGCGGCTTGCCGGCAAGACCAAACCGCTTTCGCTAGCCACCTTACGAGCGATAACGCGCAGGCTTATCGTGCCCTGCCGGAGGAACAGCGCCTGGCTATGTTGAGGCGCTTCGCGCTCCTGGAAGATACGGGCAAACCTCTGCTTTCGGCTCTGGACGGACATACGGTGGTTCGATGTGAGGCGAGTGGCATGACCTCAGAGATGCACTTTGGCCCGACCGAGGTCCACGAGAATCTTGCCTTTATTGCCGTCACAGTGCCGCAGGGCGGCCCGAATCAAGTCGAGGGCCAATCGGTGCGCTTTGGGCTCATCCGGGAATCCGGCGAGTGGAAAGTGTTGTCGGTGGGGCTGCTACTGCTGGATCTTCCGGCACTAGCGCGTCAGTGGGAGGCGGGTGACATACAATCGAGAGAGAGAAACATAGTCAATGCGCTGCGCACCATCGCCAAGGCGTTGAAGTCCTACCAAACTGCCTACGGGAAGCTGCCAGAAGGTCTCGACGAACTGGGGCCCCCGGAGCAGGGCGGCATCTCGCCAGAAAGCGCGGGACTACTCGATCCCGATTTGGCGACAGGTGCGGGAGGAGGCTATGAGTTCCGCTATTCAATCGTTCCGGCCGGCGGAGAAGACGAATCAGAACGAGATAAGGCGGCGGGATTTACGCTCGCGGCGACACCTATCAAATATGGAAAAGACGGGCGCCTTTCGTTTTTTCTCGATGCCAGCGGTACGCTTCGAAGTGCGGACAAAAACGGAGCGGTAGCCACAGTCGATGATCCGCGTGACGCAAGAGAGGGGCTGCAACCCTAGTGTTTTGTCCACGGCACACTGACGAACTCCGAGCTTGATTCGCGGTTTGAAAATCGAGAAAATAAAACTCCCTTCCTGATCCGCGCTGGTGTGTTTATTCGGCGTGGAGATACCTTTCCCAATCATCCGCGGGAGCTTGCTTTGAAACAGCAAGAGCTCATCGCTGGTTCATCGGCGGAACCGGCGCCGAGCGCAAACACTTCGGCCAAGCCTGACGAGCGGCGAAAAAGCGCGCGCTTTCCCATCTCCGCGACGGCGGAGATGCAGGAATTGCGCACCCGAACACGCCTCACTGGCCGCGCCTCCGATCTCGGAGTGGGCGGCTGTTATATCGACACGATGAGTCCGTTTCCGGTAAGCGCGCCCCTCCTGATTAGTCTGAAGAGCGAAGGACATAGTTTTCTTGCCAAAGCGAAGGTTACTTACGCCGTTTCGGGCATGGGTATGGGTTTGGCGTTCACAGAAATGGCCGCGGATCAAAAGGGAAAACTTTCCGCGTGGCTGCGCGAATTAAGTGGCGAAGTGCTCGAACCGCCAACGGAGCGGGAGTTTGTGGAAGCTATTGGTTCTCCCGCTGCTGAGCCGAATGCCTCGGCCAAACCTGGAGGGATGCTCGAGGCACTGTACGAACTTGTGGCATTGCTCGCCAGCAAGCAGGTGCTCACCGAGTACGAGGTCAAACTTCTGCGCCAGAAACTGGGGGAAGAATAGTCACCAAGAGCTTCGCTGGAGCTACGCGTTGGGTGTTGCGTTGCTCCAGTTGGATCGGCAGCCCAAGTATGCTAGTCTTCTGCCGGCTCAGCTACGATCTTCCGAAGGTCCAAGACTGGATTCCCTTCCTCGGCCACGAGAGCCTATTGAGAATCGACGCCCTTTTTTGGCGGAGGCATATTCAGGCGTTTATCGGAAGGCCATCGTCGGCCAGGGCGGAACAGACGTTCGAAGACAGAATCGAGGGGCGCATGCCAGCCCGGCAAGCCACGACGAAAATGCAAGAGATCAAGCTGGCGCATTCTCCGGATTCCGATGACGCGTTCATGTTTTATGCTTTAGCGACAAACCGCGTCAAAGTTCCGGGGCTGCGATTCACTCACGTTCTTTCCGACATTGAGACGCTCAATCAAGCGGCCGACCGCGAAACTTATGATGTGACGGCGATCAGCTTCTCGGCTTACGCCTACCTGCGGGAAAAATATGTGCTGCTGGATTGCGGCGCAAGTTTCGGCGAAGGCTACGGTCCGATCGTGGTTGCCAATCACCCGATGACGCGCAAGCAACTTACGGGCAGCCGGATCGGCATTCCGGGGCTGCGCACCTCGGCTTACCTTACACTTCGGCTTTATGAGCCCACTTTCGAACCTGTCCCGATAGCGTTCGACCAGATCATCGACGCCGTTCGCGCGGGAACCGTGGACGCCGGCCTGCTCATTCATGAGGGGCAGCTGCAATTTCCGGAGATGGGTCTTCATCGCGTGGTGGATCTGGGCCAATGGTGGCTGGAAACAACGAAGCTGCCGCTCCCGCTCGGCGGCAATGCGGTGCGGCGGGCCCTGGGGCAGGAGACGGGAGAGCTGATTTCAAGGGCGATTCGGGAAAGCGTGGCCTATGCGCTGGAGCACCGGGAAGAGGCGCTAAACTACGCCATGCAATTTGCCCGGGATATGGATACGGATCTGGCCGATAAATTCGTCGGTATGTACGTAAATAGCTTGACCCTGAGCTATGGCGAACGCGGGCGCCTGGCGGTGCAGGAGTTGCTCAATCGCGGCTTTGACGCCGGCCTGCTTCCTGGACCTGCTCAAGCGGAATTCCTGAGCGAGGCTGCGCAATAGCGAGGCGGGCTTCACGTCGGGGGGCTTCTGCTCTATAATTGGAGTTATCATTAGATCTAGTTGGTAAGAACAAAAAAGGCTGACCTTCACTTTCACTCTAAACAGGCTTTCGACATCCAACCAACGTAAGACCTCAGGATTGATTCCGCGCGAGAAGTGTCTGGAAAGCGCGGCACACCAGATGGGATTAAGGTGTCTCGATCGATGAGCCAGGGCGAGCAGATTCGTGACGAACTCAATGCGCTGATGCGCGAGCGCATTTTGCTGCTCGATGGCGCCATGGGGACGATGATCCAGGCTTACAAACTGGATGAGGCGGATTACCGGGGTAAGGAGTTTGCCCGGCACGGCAAGGATTTGCGCCAAAATAACGATGCGCTGAACCTCTCCCAACCTCAGATTATCGAGGAGATTCACGGGCAATATCTCGAAGCCGGCGCCGACATTGTAGAGACGAATACCTTCAATTCCAATTCCGTCTCCATGGCCGAATATGCCCTGGACAGCAGAGTGGCCGACATGAACCTCGCCGGGGCTCAGATCGCTCGAAGAGCGGTGGAGCGCCACATGGCCTCGCATCCGCAACGCAGGCGCTTTGTAGCCGGCTCCATGGGTCCGACGTCGAAAGCGGCCTCGGTTTCAAACGACATGTCCAACCCGGCGTCGCGGCCGGTGACTTTTGACCAACTGCGGGAGGCTTACGGAACTCAGGCCAAGGCGCTCGTGGAGGGTGGCGTCGATCTCCTGCTGCTGGAGACGGTGTTTGACACACTGAACGCCAAAGCGGCACTTTTTGGCATCGAGGAGTACTTCGAAGCTTCGGGACGGCGCGTGCCGGTGATCGTCTCGGTAACCATTGTGGATCGCAGCGGGCGCACCCTTTCAGGGCAAACCGTGGAGGCCTTTTGGACCTCGGTCTCGCATATGCCCCTGTTCAGCGTGGGGATGAACTGCGCGCTCGGCGCCAAAGAGATGCGCCCGTTTCTCGAAGAGTTGTCGCGGCTGGCGCCCATTCCCATCACTTGCTATCCGAACGCGGGTTTGCCGAATACCTTCGGCGGTTTCGATGAAACTCCCGAACGCATGGCCGCTGATCTTGGCGAATTCGCGCGCAACGGCTGGCTGAATATCGCCGGCGGTTGCTGCGGTTCGACGCCGGATCATATCCGCGCGATCGGCGCGGCCATTCAGGGCGTGACGCCCCGTGTACCACCAAAGGTCGAGGCTTATTCGCGGTTCAGCGGCCTCGAAGCGCTGGTGATTCGTCCGGACACGAATTTCGTCAATATCGGGGAGCGAACCAACGTGACCGGTTCGCCGCGATTCGCGGAGTTGATCCGCAAGGGTGATTTCGAGAAAGCGCTGGCCATTGCGCGCCAACAGGTAGAGGGCGGCGCGCAAATGATTGACGTGAATATGGACGAAGCCATGCTGGATTCGGAGAAGTGCATGACGGTTTTCCTAAATGCGCTGGCTTCCGAACCCGATATCGCTCGCGTGCCGATTCTGGTGGATAGCTCCAGATGGAGCGTGATCGAAGCCGGATTGAAGTGCCTGCAGGGCAAGGGAATCGTCAACTCCATCAGCCTGAAGGAGGGCGAAGAGGCCTTTCGCCAGCAGGCGCGCAAAATCCGGCGTTATGGAGCCGGCGTGGTGGTCATGGCCTTCGATGAAAAAGGGCAGGCGGATTCTGCCGAACGCAAAGTGGCCATTGCCGCTCGCGCTTACCGCATTCTCACCGAGCAGGTGGGAATGCCCGCCACCGACATCATCATGGATCCGGCCATTCTCACCGTGGGCACGGGCATCGAAGAGCACAATCAATACGCGCTCGCGTTCATCGAGGGGACGCGGCAGATCAAGGCTTTGCTGCCGGGAGTGAAGATCAGCGGCGGCGTCAGCAATATTTCGTTTTCGTTCCGCGGCAACAACGTCGTCCGCGAGGCCATGCACTCGGCATTTCTCTATCACGCTATTCGAGCCGGCCTGGATATGGGCATCGTCAATGCCGGGCAACTGGCGATTTACGAAGAGATCGCCCCCGACCTGAAGGAGCACGTGGAAGACGTGCTCTTGAATCGGCGGCCCGACAGCACCGAGCGACTGCTCGAATTCGCGCAGAAGGTGGAAAAGCGCGGCCCCACAGCTGCGCGGGAAGACGCCTGGCGCCAGGGCAGCGTAGAGGAGCGCCTGTCGCACGCACTGGTCCACGGGATAACGGAGTTCCTGCCGGTGGATGTCGAAGAGGCCCGCGAGAAATACAAGATACCGCTGACGATCATCGAGGGTCCGCTGATGGCCGGGATGAATATCGTGGGCGACCTGTTTGGCTCTGGAAAGATGTTTCTGCCGCAGGTGGTCAAGAGCGCGCGAGTGATGAAGCAGGCGGTGGCGATCCTGCTGCCTTATCTCGAAGCGGAAAAACTGGCCAGCGGCGGGCGCGAGACGCAAGCGCGCGTTTTGATGGCTACGGTCAAGGGCGACGTTCACGACATCGGCAAGAATATTGTGGGCGTAGTGCTGGGCTGCAACAACTACGAGGTCATCGACCTTGGCGTCATGGTTTCGGCGGACCGGATTCTGCAGACGGCGCGTGAAAAGAATGTCGATCTGATCGGGCTGAGCGGGCTGATTACGCCTTCGCTCGACGAAATGGTGCACGTGGCGCGCGAGATGGAAAGACAGGGGTTTTCCGTTCCGCTGCTCATCGGAGGCGCAACCACGAGCCGTGCACATACGGCGGTGAAGATCGCGCCCGGGTATCGCCAGCCGGTGGTTCATGTGCTGGACGCCTCACGCGCGGTCGGCGTGGTCTCCAGTCTGAGCAGCGCGGCGCAACGCCCGGAGTTCGCCCGTAAAAATTGCGAAGAGCAGGAAAAGCTCCGGCAACAATACAGCGGCCCGCGAATTGCTCCCCTCGTTTCCTTTCAGGAAGCCCGCGCCAGAAAAGCGCCGATTGATTGGGCGCGCTATCGGCCTCCGGTACCATCGTTCACCGGCAACCGCACCTGGGATCATGTGCCGCTGAAAAATCTCGTGCCGCTGATCGACTGGACGCCCTTCTTCCATGCCTGGGAGCTGAAAGGGGTATACCCGCGAATTTTGCAAGATCCCGTCGTCGGACCGCGGGCCCAGGAGTTGTTCGATGATGCAAGGAAGCTCCTAGAGGAAATTGTCGACGGAAACCTGCTCACGGCACGCGCCGTTGCCGGTTTTTTTCCAGCCAATAGTGTGGGCGACGATATCGAGCTTTACACCGACGAGGCGCGCACGCGGCCTCTAGCCACTTTCTTCACTCTGCGGCAGCAGATGCAAAAGCCCGATGGGGAGCCCGAGTACGCACTCGCGGATTTCATCGCTCCAAAGGAGACCGGGCTTCCCGACTATCTGGGAGCCTTCGCTGTCACCGCGGGCGTAGGCGCTGCTGAGCAAGCGGCGCGCTTTGAAAAAGCGCACGACGATTACAACGCGATTATGGTGAAAGCTCTGGCGGACCGGCTGGCGGAAGCGCTCGCCGAATGGATGCACAAACAGGCGCGCGATGCATGGGGTTACGGGCGCGAGGAAAAGCTGAGCCTCGAGGAGGTGCTGAAGGAGCGCTATCGGGGCATTCGGCCGGCCCCTGGCTATCCAGCTTCGCCCGACCATACCGAGAAAGCCACTCTATTCACCCTGCTCGACGCGCAGCGTGCGACGAGCATCGAGCTCACGGAGAATTTCGCCATGCTGCCGGCCGCCTCGGTCTGCGGCCTGTACTTCTCGCATCCTCAGGCACGCTATTTTGCCGTAGGCAAAATCAGCCGCGATCAGGTGCTCGATTATCAGCGCCGCAAGGGGCTGGAATTGCGCGCCATCGAACGCTGGCTTGGCCCGCACCTCAATTACGAGCGCGCTGACTAGCCATTCCGTCACAACGATTCCCGAGGGATTATTCGCCGCTATTGGGTCTCGATGTTCACCGCGTAGTAGGCGACCGTCTTCGTCGGAATCTCTTTCCACCAATGGGGCGTCTTGGCCGGAATCGTGATGACGTCGCCTTTGCTGAGGTGGTGGGTCTCACCGCCTTCAATCGATGTTGCCACCATCTGCTCGGCGTTGGTTCGCTTGGCGCCAACCATCGTCCCTCCGGTAATGAAGGTGGCCTCTCCCTCGACCATGATAAGGATGTGGTTGGTATGTTCGTGGTATTCCACCTGGCCAGCCTCCCGGCGATTGGCGAGCACGATCAGACCCGGGTCATTCACGATCTCTCCGCCTTTGGCCATCACGGCGGAGACTTTTTCGTGGCCGATGTAGTGGACGGCCGCCGGGACGCCGCCGCCGATCGGTGCCGCAGCGGCGGTCAGAAAAACAGCCATCGTCAACAACGTAGCCAGTGTCAGCAAAAGCTTCATTCGAGTTGTCCCCTTTCAGACGGACTTTCATTTCAGGTTCGAGAGTTCCGCCGTTATACACTGAATTTTCGCTTTGAGCCGTACCCCCGGCAACATGCTACACCCGTGAAAACCTGACGGTGGCAAGATTCTCGTGGCTACTTCCAATCTTCTAGGACAAAACCCTGGCGGATTGGACCGGCAGATTTGCGGCTTCCCATCCGACGATTCCGCCGGCAATCTCGCTGACGCGGCGAAATCCTCGGCTTTGCAACAAGCTCGCGGCGATGGACGACCGGTAACCCCCGGCACAATAGACGAGCAGCGGACGGTCCTTGGGCAACTTTTCCAGATTTTCCGTCAGATGATTCAGCGGGATGCCCAAGCTTCTAGCGATGTGCTTCCGATCGCGTTCGCGCGGAGTGCGAACGTCAATCGCCAGCGGCGGCTGAGGTCCTGACAACAGATCGGCGGCGAACGGCGCGCTGAGGCGGTCCGTGGTGACCGTCAAATCCGGACGCGATTCCAGGCTACGCAATCCATCCTTCAGATAGCCGGCTACGTGATCGAACCCGATGCGCCCAAGCCGGATTGCCGATTCATTCTCGCTGCCCTGGTCCGCGATGATGACGATCGGGTGCTTCCGATTCAGGACGGTTCCGGCCCACGTGGCGTACTGGCCAATGAGACCGATGTTGATGCTGCCTGCGAGATGCGCCGAAGCAAATTCCGTGGGATCGCGCGTATCGAGGATTTGCGCGCCTTGCTTTTGCAACTCAAGCACGCCATCGAGCGCCAGCGGGTTCATCTCGCGAGCCAGAGCCTGGTCCAGGGTCGGCCGTTCTTCGCTATTCAGCACGGCGTCATAAGTGAAGTAAGCCGGAGCGTCGGGTTGATCGGCCGTCACCACCCGAATGAATGCTTCCTTGCTCATGGGCTGCAGCGCATAGTTCGAGCGGCGCTGCTCTCCCAGAGTTGATACGGTCTCCTTGCTGATGGCCTTCCCGCAGAGCGAGCCCGCGCCGTGAGACGGATAGACCAGGCATGGATCCGGCAGCGCCAGCAGCTTGTTGTGCAGCGAATCGAACAGCAGGCCGCCAAGTTCGGTGGCCGACCAGCCCAGTGCCGCGCGGAGATCGGGCCGCCCTACGTCGCCGATAAACAGAGTATCTCCGGTGAGTACGGCATACGGTTGTATGTCGCTTACCTTGAGGTCGTAGACGATGACGGAGATCGATTCCGGAGTGTGCCCCGGCGTTTCCAGCACCTTCAGGCGTACGCGTCCGAATTCGAGAACGTCGCCTTCGCGGAGAGGGGTAAACGGATACGACGCTTTCGCCGCGGCGCCGAGATATATGGTGGCGCCGACACGATCGCGCAACTCCAAATGACCGGCAACAAAATCGGCGTGGAGGTGAGATAGAAACACATGCTTGATGTGTAACCGGTGTTCGGCGGCAAACGCCAGGTATTGGTCGGTGTCGCGCTGTGGGTCGACGACAGCCGCCTTGCCTGTCTCCTCGTCACCAATCATGTACGAAGCGTTCGCCAGGCAGGGCAGATAGAATTGCTTAAAAATCACGCTATACCATGCACCTTTGCGGACCGCCACCTAAAGAGAGGAAAGACGCGGCCTGCGATTCCAGAAATTGTGGTGATTATATAACACGGACCGAGGTCACCCGGCGGAATCGGAAACCGGCGAGTATCCCAGGGAGATTCATTGACCCCGTACGGGAGCAACTCAACTCCCGATAGAGACATTGCCGGTACCCTGGGTTGGTACTCTGGCCCACAACCACATTTTGGCGCGCCTTGACGCCTCATGGGCTTTCGCTTAGAGTCGCTGATTCCATGCGGAGGCCATCTTCAATCGTCTCGACGTTGGATAGACTGCACGCATCCAGCACGGATCCGCGGAGCAGTGCCCCAGGAAACTGAGAATCGGCTATGGTGCGGACCCTATCCACCTATGTGTTCGTGAGGCGCAAGCTCACCCCCGCCTTGCTCACCGATATCGCGCGGTACAGCGTCACCGCGGTGGAAATATTCTGCGCCCGGGCTCACTTTAACTATCAATCCGCCGATGTGGTGCGCGAAATTGCAGGCGCTTTGCGTGACCACAACCTCACGCTGCACGCGCTTCACGCTCCTTCAGAGCGGGACTTCAATCTCACGCACGAGAGTAGCACCCCGCTTTCGATCAGCGATCCCGAGCGCGTGCGCCGCCTGGAGGCGGTGGACGAAATCAAGCGCGCGCTGGATGTGGCCGAATATATCCCCTATCGCTATCTGGTGCAGCACATGGGTTCATCACGAGACGTAGCGGATCAGCGGCACTTTGACGCCGCCTTCAGCTCGCTCGAGCACCTCCGCATCTTTGCCAAAGAGCGCGGCGTCACGGTGGCGCTCGAAAACACACCCGGGGAGGTGGCCACGCCTGCGCGGCTGCGCCAATTCATCACCGATACGCGGCTGACCGACCTGCGATTTTGCTTCGATTTCGGGCACGCGCATATCGGCGACGGCGTACTGGCCAGCCTCGAACCGCTGCGCGAATTCATGGCGACTTCGCACATTCATGATAATCACGGCACCAAGGACGAGCACTTGCTTCCCTACGACGGAACCATCGAATGGAAGTCGGTTTTGCCTGCTTTGCCTCCAAAGCTCCCGCTGGTTTTT
>Ga0206991_10291_pt1 | contig 14791 bp, 11 predicted proteins | sample Alteio_BWMinCont_9_FD_153286 | JGI IMG/M metagenome (GOLD analysis project Ga0206991, IMG submission 153286) | Enriched cells from forest soil in Barre Woods Harvard Forest LTER site, Petersham, Massachusetts, United States -... | ecosystem: Environmental > Terrestrial > Soil > Temperate forest >...
GTCAGATTGGCTGGACTAAGCAAATTCGCGTTCGAGCTGATTGCGAATGTGTATGGCGGAATTCCACCAATTACACTGACGGTGCGGGTAAAGATCGCGCTACCAATTACCGCATCGCCCAAGTCGTAATTGCCACCCGAAAGTTTCGCGTTGGCAAAGTTTAAATTCGATGAAATCGTGCGGGCCGCCGCAATGGGTTCTGAGCCTTGGATCATTCGGTCACCCATTGTCGCAATCGCAATCGAAAAACCCACGAAGGCAAAAAACAGACCAAGTAACGCTGCAGGGGCATAACCTCTTCGCATAAACATTCTTCTTGCTCCCTAATTTTCTAGTTAAGGTTCTTGGGCTTCCGGCTTTCTCACGCTCTTCGTAAATCGATGCCTTTTTTTGAAAAATCAATTCGTATTTAAAAACCGCCTTCATTTATCTGATAGCGAAGTTCCCGATAGTCGTCCGCCTGATCTTTTCCCGCTTCGCGGACCTCCGCCCTTAACATATATAAACCCGGCTCCGACGGTTGCCATTCGCGGCTGTCAGCACCCCATATGGAGCCGTCTTCCTCATTCAACCACTGAAAGTCCGCTGCAGCGTCAATCTTACGCACGCCAAAGCGGCATTCGGATTTCGCCAGCAAACTTTCCGGCCATACGGAAAGATCGACTTTCGACCCCGGCGCCGCCGATTTCTCCGGCGACGCCTCGAACGACGTCAGAACCGCGTCGGCCACTTCGATCGTCTGTGCCATGACAGCGCTCGCTTCAGGTTCCTTTTCAGTCGAACGCCGCACTTCCACTTTGAACGCGTATTTCCCAGGCGCCGGAAAACTATAGGTAAAACTGTCATCGTCCCTCCATTCATCCCCGTCTTCCGTCTTGACGACTTCATCGTTAACGGAGTACCGATATCGATATTCAATATCGGTGCTCAGTGGTATTACCATAGTGCATTCAACGGTGAATTCGGATTTGGTCAATTCTCGATCCGTATCCTGTTGTGTAATATTCGGTTCGAAGCTAACGATATGCATCTTCTCCATCGACAGCGTCTTTTCGCGCGCCTGCGAAACGATATGCGGGTCCGTTCCACGGACTTGAACGCCGAACGTATGCTCTCCCGCCACCGTCACGTCCCATTCGCGGTCTTTTTTGACAGTCCATTCCAGGCCGCTGTCCTTAAGCACCTTTCCATCGACGGTCCAGCGGTACTCGGTGGCGTTCAGTGCGGTGGCTTCGAGTTTAACCGTGTCGCCAATCACAAACGGAACCGTGTCGTCGTTCTCTTTTGTTCCGCCGGTTTCAAGATCGCCGACAAAGCCCTCCACCACTGGCGCATTTTTTTCGACGATGTCGGCAACATTCGGCTTTTTCGAAGAATCCTCGAAATTCGTGCCTTGCACGCCACGATGCGGAAGTTGTTTTAGCGCGGCCGCTAACACCGCTGTCACGATTAGAACACCGCCCAACCACCAGGCCCACCTATTCTTGTTGAACATACGTCAATCCCTACCGTTAGAGGTTTGCAAGGGTCACGCCACTGGATTACGTGCCGATTCGAAACCGATTGGTTTACTCATTGTATAAATGAATGAACGCCTCCGCCAGTTCTTCCATACCAGCGATGTGCTCGGCCCGAGCGGCGCGCAGACACGCGGAAGCCTCGGTGCGCCGCGCGGGTTGCTCCAGCGTTTGTGGCTCGCGTAACGGAAAAAGCTCCGCCAGCTTGCCGAAACTCTCGACTTCGTGTTCCAGATGCAAGGCTGTGCGGTTCAGCCACGGCCGTTGCGCGGCAAAAATATCACGCCCCGCCAGTCTTCTCAACCACGTGGCGGCGGCGGAACGTGCTTCGGCGTAGTAACCGGCATAGTATCCGATCGCCCAATACGGATGGACCTGACCGGTTTCCAGAGCCGCCGACCAGGCGTTATAGGCGGCTATTCCTTCGGCCAGATCGGCCGGCACAGCCCGCGCTTTTCCCTCAGCGTCGCGTTCCCGTCCAAGATGGTGATCAAGCGCATCCTTTAATGCCTCGCGCGCAGCGTGGTCCTGATCGTAGCCTGCCAATGGACCCGTAGGGATCAGAAAAAAAATGAGCGGCGGGGATTGCGAGCCGACATCTTGAACGTTGATCGGTCCATCTTTGCGCCCATCCAAAAACGTACTGACGCGGTACTCTTCCAAATCGGTGTCCAATCCATTGATAATTCCAAAGGCCGGACCGTGCAGCCCAAAACAGATCGCCGGACGACCGTCTCCCAAAGCGCGTTCGACATTGGCCATCCACACGAACTGCAGCTCGCGCAGATCCTTTCCCGAATAGAAATGGTTGCGCAGGCCGGCGACGCAATCGTAGCCCACACGCCGGACGACCGTCGCGCAAGTCCGATCCCACTCGCCACCTAAAAGGCCCACAGGTTCCAGAGTACGATGAATATGGGTACGCAAGCCCCAGGCCGATAATCCCCATAGTTCGTCCATGTCAAATTCGTCGTCGAGCGCGATCAATACTCCGGCCAACGCGCCGAGAAAGCTGTTCATGCACGGCTTAAATCGAGCTTTCGGAAGTTCAAGTAGCGGCTGTGTCATTCGGCGCCACGCAGAATCACGGTGCCGATCGTACACGCTGTTTCGCGCGCTCGAAACGTGATTGTTCCCTGAAGATCCGAGAGACCTTTGACCTGCAGCGACTGCGGCGAATTGCCACCGGCGTTGACACTGAAAATATCGCCCTGAATCGAGATGTCCACATGGGTAACCGTGCCCGGTTTCCACGAGGGATCTGGCGCGGAAGCAACGGTTCCTATGGTGCTGTTGAGCGTCAGACCCGCCGCGGTGAAGACGGCGCTGACCGTGTGCTGCTCGTCCGATCCGAATTCAAAGATAAATGCGTAACCGGGTTTGCCATCCTTTAAGTCCAAATCGAAGTCGAAACTGATCCGCGCGTTCTTCGCCGGAAACGGACCACCGATCGCAGCGGTGCGCAGCGACGTGTCGCCGCCATCGCTGCTTTCCAATACATAGCGACCTTTCTGCGTCGACCAGCTTCCCGACGTAACATCCCAATCGCTCTGATGCTGCCATTTGCTGAAATCCCACACATACAAATTCTTAAGTTCAAATGCGGCGACGGCTAGAGCGGCTGCGGCCGGAGCCTGGGCCGGATCCTGCAATGCGCGCTCCATTTCCGCTTTGGCTGCGTCTTTACGATCGAGAGCAAGCCAAAGGTACGATTGCTCCAAATGCCGATTGGGAAGCTCAAGAAAGTCGAGCAGCTTATTCATTTCGGCCGGATCAAGAGCTTTAATCGGGACCAGGATAGGACCATTCGCAGTTCGAACCTCAATGTTGACGCCAGAGACTTTGGTCAAAACGCCGTCGATCTTTTTGGCAGGAATCTTAAGCGGAGCTTCCTTTCCGCTGAGGGCTTTTTTCATCCGCACAAGTTCGATCTGCTGTAAAAGACTCTCCGCCATCACGGTCTCGATCTGGTCGGCCGACAAAACGGCGGCCCATTTGGTGCCGCTGAGTTCGTCGAGCGCATTACCGAAGGACTCGGCCGCTTGCGGAAGGTGCGCGGCACGCAGTTCCGCCATTCCCTGATCTTGCAGTTCGGTGAAGCGCGGCTCGCTCTGATCATCGAGTTGCTGCAACAAGTCGCGAGCCTGCGATCCGAACTTTCCAGAGGGATCGGACGACATGATGCGCGTGCAGTAGCGAGTGGCCGTGCTGTACTTTTTCGTGTTCGCCGCCGTCTTCGCCTCATTCAACTCCGACTCGAGCGCTGACGCGATCACTTGGTCGGTGTCTTTCCATTCTTGCTTGGCACGAGCGCCGATCGGTCCGTCGGAATGTTTGGAAGCAAACGACAGTATGACGGCATGAGCTCCCTGGTAATTAAGGGAATTTAGAGCTCGGTCCCGTTCGGCCAGAGCTGCCGTGAATAGTTCCTGAAGTCCGGCATCGGATTGGCCGGCGGCGGGATCGGTGACTGGCGTTTTGTCAGCGGCAACCACGGGCGGAGCAATCGGCGTTGGCAACGGTATAACCGGCACGACCGGAAGCGGCGGGGTCGTGGGACTGACGCCGACAAGTTTTGTCGTCACTCCAATCGGATCCAGACGCCCGTTGGAAACCACTATCACTGGTGTTTTACCCAGCAGATGCCATTCATTCTCTTTGATCGCGACAACCGCCACCGTAGTGGCAAAGATAATAACCGCGGCAACCTTCACCAGCACTGTGCTGCCGTCGTCGCCAACATTGTTTCGTTTTGCGGTGCGTTTGAGCCGCACCGCTTCCAGCTTTTCTGGAGATCGCATTTCTCGCTTTTTTTCCTTCGGCTCCAGTACCGTTTTTTGCTCAAACTCAGCGTCTTCTTCGGATCCATCTTCTTCCAGTTCGTTCTCTGGCACTCGCTCTTCCACCGCCGCACTGACGACTTCGATCTTCTTCTTGGCTCGCGTAACTTCGGCCGTTACGGGAACATCGGAGTGGTGCGAAAATATGTCGCTCTGGCTCGCGTGCTTTTTGCCGATTTGTGCGCTATTAGGAAGTGTGGCGGTGCGGTCAACCTTCTGCGATTCGTCCTGAAAAACAATTTTTGTTCCGCCGATAGTGATGGTGTCGCCGTGTTTGAGAAGATACTCGGCTTTGATTTTGTGATCGTTAACGCGGGTGCCATTGGAACTATTGAGATCTTCAAGAAGAACGCGGTCGGCTTTGGGACTCACGCGGCAATGACGCCGCGACGCCTTTTCCTCGCGCACCACGATGTCATTCTCATCGTGCCGTCCGAGCGTCATTTCGCGATCAACGTCAAACTCACGGACCTGACCGTCCGATCCAGTAACAACAATTTTGGCCATGCTGTCCCCATCTGGCACAAGGTAAAAATAGAGCCTATGACGAATGTTACGTTTTTCAATTTTGATTTATGAATTGCATGTAATGAGAGCTGTCTGTACATTTGGACAAGTAAGCTGACAAAGGGTCCCCATCGTCTAGCCCGGCCCAGGACGTCAGGTTCTCAGCCTGAAGACCGGGGTTCAAATCCCCGTGGGGATATTAACTCGCTCCATGCAAAGCCACAAAAATAAAGCCCGCGTATAGAGGCGGGCTTCCTTAGTCGGTGATATTTCGATTTTCTCGACGAACTGGCTCAACAGTTCACGTGCTCTAAGAACATCAGTGCTTGCCAGCGTCGCTGGCAAATCGCTGATCTGCTCAAGGACGTGCTGCTCAAGCTTATCCAGATCGAACACTTGTGTCCCTGTGTCCTGCGCTACTCTGATCTTTATTTTGATATCGTCTCGTTCTGCTTTCAGTTTCTTCAGTTCTTCGAGACATATCGGCAATGAATCCTCCGGCAGATGGACTAACCGCCGTTCAGCGGACTCAATTTGCTTATCCAGGCGACTTGCTGCCTGCTTAAGCGGGCCAAGCACATCTTCAACACTAGAGCGAAGGCGTTCGATTTCAGCGCGCAATTTTCCGACAGAGTGCTTGACCCACTGTTCCGAATACAATTCCTTCATAAGAGCGTGCAGAACCTTTGTCATAATCTCGTCTACGTTCAGCAAATATCGGCGTTGGCAAGCAAGCGGCTGTCCTCGATCACGTCCCGACTGGCAACCGTAGTAAACCTTCCCGCTCGAACGATTGACTACAAGATTCGCTCCGCACATGCTGCACTTCAGGAAACCAGTCCAAAGATGCTTTGACCGTGATTTGGTGGATTTCACATGTCCATTCGACTTGTTCGAATCGAGTGCGCGTACGGCGTTCCAAGTTGTTTCATCGACAAGCGGTTCGTGAGCACCTTCGCAAATGATCCAATCGGAACGCGGTCGGCGACCGACTAGGCCCTGGCCTTTCTTGAACTTTCTGATGCCAGAAATAATCGTTCCCCGATACGCTGGATTCTTCAGCATATTATGAACGCACGACGCCGCCCACGCCGTATCTCGCGGTGAAACGACATGCTCACTATTAAGAATCGCCACAATCTCTCTGTGAGAAAGCCCCGAAGCTCTCATCTTAAAGATTCGTTGAATTATGGCTGCATTTTCCGAATGTGGCACCAATTTGGCTCGACTACCCACGCGTTCAATCCTGTAGCCGAATGGTGCGTGATTTGTCACGTGGCCGCTGCGTGCGATGCCATCCAGTGCGCGCTTGCACCGATCCGAAAGTTGCCGACTAAACTCCTCTGCCATTGCCAACATAACGTGCCGGATTAGCGGCATATCCGGCTCAGCGGTGCTCATGACGCGAACGCCCTTTTCCTCCAAGTCCTTCAAGACCTGTAGCGCCTGATATAGATTTCTGGCAAGCCGGTCGAGTTTAAAGACCACAACAAAGTCTCCGCGTTTAGCCTCTGACCGAATCGCAGCTAACGCTGTTCGACCCTCAAGTGTTGTTGCGGATTTGGCCTCGTCGATACGCTCGACGAGGCTCAAACCGCGTAATTCCGGAGTGATTTCAATATATCGCTTTATTGCATCGCGCTGCATCTCTATTGAGACGCCTCCCGTCTGATTTTCTGACGAATACCGCATGTAAGCGTAAATCATGGATTGATCTCCCACACAGCCGCTGCGGTGTTCGGCTCACCAATTTCGATTAGCGCTTGAGTGACCAACAGTTTCACGATGAACTCTGTGAAGCGCTTCTTCGTGATTTCTTGCTCAAAAGCTTTCTTTTCGTCAACCACAATCACCGTCAACGTCCTTTCCGAGATGCGCATGTAAATGACCTCCATTCTAACATGGGTGGTTAGTGCCTTGGAATTTCGCAGCTTCACTAGTGCATGCGCGGATTCATAGACGCTGGAGGAATTCGCATAAACACTCGGCCTGGTACAAAGATCGTTCGACAAGATTCAATCGCAAAGCGGTTGAGACCGAGGTTGCAAAAGTCGCGCATATCTCGAAAATTGTCAGATAGTTCGAACGGTGCATGGACATATGCCATTTCACAAGCGTGCTTGAGTCTTCGAATTTCCTCCATCTGTAGCTGAATGTTATTGACCGGACGGTCTCCAACAATGACGCGCCAACCACCTGCGCGAAGGTGTTCATGAAGTTGTTCGAATCGTTCTTCCTCAATCGCCATTTTTGAGATGTGTTTGAAAATGACCATTTTGAATCTCCTTTTCGTAGATGCAAAAAATCCACCAATAGCTAGGGGCTACAACAGTGCAGCCCCTAACCATTGGTTTGCTGTTGGCGAGTTCTGCTTCTCTACCGTCGGCTGGCTTACTACTCTTTTGGTTCCGGCAGGTCCTGCTGCTCAGACGCGAACGTCTGGTTATCTTCCGCAATTCCGAGGTTCTTCCCTTTGCGCTTCTGCCGCTGCTGCTCGTCCATTTCCTGACGCTTCTGGAACAGCTTCCGCGACTCGATCTCGATCTTTATTCGTTCCAAGACATCCAATGCGTTACCGAACTGGTCAGCGCCGAAGTCCGTCCACTTCCGGCCTTCGATACCGAAGCGCGGTACACCACGATTCCAGTCATCCCGCGACGGCTCCTTGAATGGGTTCACAAGGTCTTCGGTTATTCCGATTGGAAGCGGAATGCCATCAATGAGGGCGTCTTCCCATCGGGCTAGGATTTTCGGGTTGAAGTAGTATAGGTACTCCAGTTTTTTCTTGTTCTTCTTCTCGGCTTTCTCACTAGCCGTCAGTTTCTCAGTCGCGATCTGAGCCTCCGCATACTGCTTCTGCTTGTTAATCGCTGTCTTCAGCAGGTTGAGCTTCGCATCGTTTTTGCACTCTGTCAGTAGGCGAAGCGCGAAGGTCGCTTGGAACAACTTTGTCTCGCGGTCCTTCTCTTTATCCATAATGACGAACTGGTCCAGGTCCGCGTCGATCAGTTTGCGATAGCGACCGACCGTCTTGTCTGAGACACGAGCCACGGACGCGACGACCTTATCGTCCTTGATTACTTTCATGATGCGCAGGAGATCCGTGTCTTCCTGCGCGAATCGAACACCGTTGGCGCTTGCGGCAAGCTGATAGGCATGATCTTGCTCGATGCCTGTCAGAATCGTGACTTCGATGCTCTTGACGCCGCGATACTTGGCGACCTTGTATCGCTGGATGCCATCGAGGATCACCAGTTTGCGGTTCTGGACGATGCAGATAGGCGAGTACAACATTTCGTACTTGGTGATGTTGTCCACCATCGCCTTCAGTTCGTCTTGGGTCGGCGCTTTCCAGCGTACGGCCAATTCGGGCTTGATCTCCAGCAGATCAATACTGGCCCGCGCCACGAACCGATTCTCACTCACTTCACATAGAAGCTGAAGCCCGTCGATCTTGCTCGCTTCTTTGCGGAACTCTTCCGCTGACATGCAGAACTGCATTTTTCTCTCCTTGGCGCTCTGCGCCTGTTAACGCTGGGAATCTTCAGACTCCCCTCGTTGAGGGAAAAATAGTCTGACCTTAATAGAACCCGAAATAGGACTGTGTTGATTGCCTATGTTGGCGAAACCGAATAATGTAAGCGGCATGCCTCAGACAAATGTCCGAGCCTTCAGATGCGATCTATCAAGCCTCGTATCCGCTCTTGAGACGGTCGATGTTATAACTTGGGATTGGGAAACAGTCGGCAATATGGCCACTAATGCCATTCCAGTTGGCCTGGGTGTGTACTTGCCGACGCGCAATGAAGCTTGGTACATCAATGTAGGACACCTCGTCTCGCATTCGAAAATTCCACGTCAAACCACTGCGTCTGTGTGCGCAGCCATTCAACCTTACTTCGGCAATTCCAAAAAACTTGCCATCGGCCACAACGCACAGTTCGATATGATCGTGAATGAACGCATTGGTGTAGACCAACGATGCCAATTCTCAGATTCAATGATTACGGTCCATAGGACTAATGAGAACATGGCGCGGCTAGGTGAGTTGATCGAACGCGCACAGTTTCGTGGCGACACCGAGGACGGAATCGGCTACGGGCTAAAGGCTCAAGTCCTAGTTCACTTCAATGAAAAGGCCGTAACATATGAGGAAGCAACTGATGGAGACGCGTCTACAGCCGATCCCGCTCAGGTCGCTGGATACTGCGTTAATGATTGTGTGAACACGTGGCGTCTCCAAACACTCGCACGCAAGTCCATTGATAACGACCCTATAATGGAGGGTCTTCTCAAGATGGATGACGAGAATGTCTATATCATCTTTAAAATGATGTCTAAGGGCATCCCAGTCAGCATTGCTGAAGCTGAAAGGCAGGCAGTAATTTTGGGAGACCTATATAACAAAACGAACGAGGAAATCTGGAAACGCTTCGGGCGACCTCGCGACATCAGTACGAGATCGCGTGTACTTGAAATCCTGAAGGAATTGAAGTGTGAGCCATATCGAAACTCACTAAAGCGAGAAGTGCTAATTGAAGAGATAGAAAAGTCGTCGGACAAATGTCTGTGCGAAATTCTAGCGTTGTTGATCGTTAGGGACATCATCAATCAACGCCTAACGCGCTTCGTCCGTCCATCACTTGATCGCCACATTAACAAAGATAAAGAGCGAATATTTCTCTCTGCATTCAGACCTCTAACTGCAACAACACGATTTACATGCACGCCAAACTTCCAAGCCTTGCCTAAGAAAGCCGACAAGATTTCTGGACGAGACGTGATTTGGCGGGACCAGTTGCCAGACAAGCTGTTCGACATGATTCCTAGAGCGCGACGAATCATTACCGCTCCTGCTGGGCGAGTAATTATAGCCGCTGATCTCAGCTCCGCAGAACCACGATACGCGGCGCAAAAAATGCAAAACTCTCTGGTTGATCGTGGGAAGCGAATTGAGGCGCTGAGAAAGGAGGCGCGTCTTCGGCTACAGCTTCGATACGATGACCTCCTAAAGTGGCGAGAAGCATCTAAGATCCGAATCCCCAAAATTCCTGACCCCATTGTATATCCATCGCTCGTACAGGACCCGCTGTTTAGCGATTTCATCAAAGGCGTCGATCCGTATGCGCCAATGGGAATTACGCTTGGGATTTCCAGAGACACAGCAAAGACAGTTTGGCTCGCGACAAGTTACATGACATCAGCCGAGAGTCTGGCGAAGCGACTCTCGATAACTGAAACTGAAGCAGCAGGAATTATCACGCGGCTAGAGCAATCGTACCCAATGCTACCAGTTATCCGAGAAGAAGTAAGGGCTGAGATTTTTTCAGCCGGTATGGTGCGCACACTCTTCAATCGTCCGCGAAGAATTGCTGGTCTTTATCACATAATCCAAGAGCCTGAGTGTTGCATAACCATGCTTCGGGGTGGCATCTGGTATAAAGCCGATGTCATTTTTCTTGGATTCTTGAAGTGGGGCCTTAGCTGCTTCATCAAGAAGTGCTGGCGTATGGACGACAGGGAGATCGTTTTGCAGGCGGATCGCGCTAGCCGGAAATACGATGCGAATTGGCGGGACCCTCTAGTCCGCGCCGACCATTATGTATCGCCGCCCTTTCGGAACCTCAGTTACAAGAACATCCGATCAGTTACGATGCCGAACGGCATCATTTATCCTCTTCCCGAAATTGAACGAGCGATTCGCCAGGGGTTTAATGCTCAGTTCCAAGGAACAGGTGCCGACCATCTGCGATGGATTATGAACAGGCTTGATCGAGAGGTGCTTACTCAGCCGCAGTACAAGGACTTCAGCCTCATCCTCAATGTTCACGACGAATTGGTTTTCGATGGACCGCGAAACAAAGAAGTCGTAACGTCATTCCGCGCTGATCTGTTACGAGTCATGGAATCTAAGCCGGAATGGGCTGCACTACCAATCAAAGCCGAGATGAGCGTTGGAGCCAACTACGGTGAGATGACAAAACTCGAAGAATTCTTTTTATAATTGTTATATGGTAATGCGCGCGCATACGAGAAAGGTGTGAAAATGCCAAAGAAATTGACTCCAGAAGAAAGAGACGCTCGGAATCAGCGCGACAAAGATCGACGAGCGGCACGGGCACGTGAAAAATATAAGCAAATCGTACAATCTGAGCGTGAGCGCCTACTTTCTCTATCAGAAAATGAACGCGTTGAAGAGGAGAATAGGTGGCTGCTTGATCTCGCCCGCTCCGGCATCAAGAGTACACGGCTTCGTAAACGCTACGATCTCGACTCCCTGATTTATTATCCCGAAGACAATGTGTACTCCATAGAACTTAAATGCAAATGCGGCGGTCGCCGAAAGGTCTTCTTTCTTTCTCCAATTGCCGGTGCCGGGAGTATGGAGCCAGAATCTGAGCATTTTGGCCCCGGCCCAGAGATTGAGAGCGATGGCCCCATTCGATCCAGTGATTCTGAAAACGATAGTTCATGGGACGAGAAGGTATATGACGGCCTTCGTAGTTTGCACAAAGGGAAAGGTCGTAGACCGAAAACTGGAAATCCTGTCATTGAGGAACGACGAGGGGTAGAAGCGTGGCTGCAAGCAGAGTGGCATCGCAGGACGTCCGGATTAGGAAGTCCTCCTGTGTCCATTCCGCGTTTCCCTAGATGGAGTGACCCACTCCGAGAGATCGATTCGTGTGAAGAATGTTTCATGAAGGTCCATCCGCAGATAGTACCAAGATCTGTGCGTTGGGAGTTTTCCTTAGATGGTGCAAACTTTGATACCTGTGAATATCGATGCCCGAAATGCTCGTTCTCTGGCTACACAATCCCAATCGAATGGATTCATGAATTTGAGGATGACGGTTTATTGCCTCCTGCCACCTGTCCTGCATGTATTTACAACGATTACTATGAAATGAGTGTTCTTGAAATGATTCATGGTGAAGGTTGGCGGCGTGAACTTGTACTTTTAGCAGATTGTAAGAAATGCGGACAGACAACAGCTTTCCGCTCAATCGAAGAGATCGTCTTATGTCCGGAATGTACGAAGGTATCTAAAACAATTACAAAAACTGAACCGCCAAAGCCACTGAAGCAAAAATCGAATCCTTACTGGTGGGTTCCACTTGAAGGGACAAAGATGCTCCTGCATCGAAAGCACACCTCTGTTCCAGTCTTCGTCATGCCCATTGATAATAGCGGACATCGAATAGCCTACAGGATTGATGGTTTTGACCCCAAATCCGTCTACATTCACCAAGCAGTAATGCACTTTGACAAAGACAATGATAGCGTGAGTGATTCATTAAATTTTCCGACAGTTTTGAAAAAGAAGAAGAGAAAACGCATATAGACAAAAAACCACATTTTGCCAAGATATAGGATGTTAATCGGTACTCATCCTTGGCGCATTACCGAGGGTTTTTCATTAGAAATTCGCACTTGATCTCAATAAGGACGCCATTTCGCTTGAATCACAATTCGCCAAATCCATGGCGCTGCTTCTTCGGGTGAGCATCGAGCCACTTATTGAATGCAGCAGACGCCTTTCCTTGCATCGCGACATCAGGAACAAACTTTCTTTCTGGAATACAAGACTCACTCCGTTCATTCTCATCGAACGTCAATAGTGGATGCGCACGATTAATAAATCTGATCGTACCCACATTCTTTACACCAACTGACATCGGTTGTTGGTGAATCAATTTAATCTCTTCGAAATGTTTTAGCATCTTGATAATTGTCTTGTTGCACAAACCAGTGTCACCGACTAAAGATGCTATTGATGCGAACATGAAATCATCCTGGCGTGCCTTTCGAAGAATACAAATTAGCAGAAACTTTTCGGCAGAAGTCATGTATGTTGCTTTTATGAGGTCCTCGCTAAACATTACAAATCGCTTTTTCTTTCCTTGTTCGCTTTCCATGAGAGTAACCCAAGCCCGTCCCAGGTGGCACACTCAACAACCAATCGGAGAAGTTGGAGAGCTTTTCCCAGGACGGGCTAGAGTTGGGATTCATCATGCGACTCCGATTTTGCAATCACCATGGTGTTGCCTCACCGAGGTGCCAATTTATATTTGAGTCCGAGACACCTTTTATACCGCCGTTCTACCGAGTGAATTTGACCAAATGAATTATCCGAATGAATCGACCGGATGAATTATACCGGGTGAATCTCACCGAATGAATTCACCGAGTGAATCAGCCGCATATTTTCGATTCATAGAACGTAAAATACCGTTCCACAGGATGCAATTACGCAGGATGCTTTCTACGCAAGATGCTTTTTGACTTGTGATACAATCACCAAAACACCGTCACCAATATGCCGTTTACGGCATATCGGCGCACAGTATGGCTTCGCCATTCAAAGTGCAGTATTTAAAATAGAATGGGCTATGAAATGCAGCGGAGCTGCCACCAGTCTTGAATATTATTTGATAGCAGCAAACAGCCGCTGCTATCCCATAACCTCAATACGGGATGTTATGGGGGCTTTCGCCCAATTGTGATGGGAACCTCACAGATCAAATTATCTTTCGGTTCAATTACAGAGTATCAAATGGCTACTAGGAGGCCACCATGACTCACAGAAACAAAGGAGTAAAATAAGGGACGCAAGCGGAACTATATCGGCCGGATATGCGGGATATGCAAATTGGCTGGTTATGCGGGGTTGACAAATTGGTTTGTTCCGCGATAAAGAGAGATGGTCACTCTATCGATAAGGATAAAACAATTGTTTCATTTGTCATTTAAATAAATATACAGTCTTTCCCATTAGATAACAATTAATCTGTCGCAATTCAAAAACGGAAATCAGTTTTCGATATACTGTGATATTAATAGGGTACTAATAAACCGACCGGATGATTCTTGCGCGCGTGTTGAACTATGGCGCGGTCTGTTTCCTTGATGTCATGCCTTCCTGGGACAATTGCCCCCGGGCGAAAACGTCGCGTGCATGATGCGGACTCAATATCGAAGATCGTCTGACAGCACCAGAAATGAATGTGCTTTGCGAAGATTTGAACATTATTTGCCTTCCTTGCCGATTGAATCACTTGCGAGTTTCGCGTGCGCGAGCGCGAGACTTGGAAACTTAAGGGGTATTAATGAACAGCGTCAACGGTTACATCGGAATATGCCGACCGCTACTCACATAGCCCGCAGCCCTTCCGAGCCTCACGGTGGCGCACGGAATGCTGTTCGTGAGGGCGTCCTTATGCAGGCTCGAACCCATTCTACCCGGCTGACGCCATTGCCCAGGTGCTCATACCGAATCCGAAACTTATGAACCGTCAATAAATTACAACGAATTAGAATGACACAGAATTTTAGCATAATTTCGAGACTACAAGGAAACTTATTTGACCTCCTTATTTCCCAATCAAGCCTATCACCAGTTCCAGTGCCAGATCGCGCTATGCACAGTCTGTGTGTACGAAAGAAAATATCTTAATTTCTGCTAAAGTCCGCCGATGGCTGCGTAGTCGGTGGCACGATTTGCAACGACAACCCCGCCGCGCTGATGCGCCTCAGGCTTTCAAGCAATTCGGCATAGTTGTCGCCGAGAGTTTCCGGAGTCGGAACGACGATGGATTCAGCTTTGTCTTTACGGGCCTGCTTTATGGCATCCAAAAGACCCCTAAACTTGTCGTCATAAGCCATGCAAATCGCTCTCCGATCATTTGTTCGGTCTATTATACCATATCAGTTCGATCTCTGCGAAATACAGTTTTGGTTTGGGCCAACAGACTGCCCATTGCAGCCACTCGCCGTCGAAACGCAAACATAACCGTTGACTTCGTCGCCGTGCCGGGTCATGCTAACGCGTGGCTTGATTTCGGGGTGCCTATGCGCTGCCTACTTGCCCTTGCCTGTGTGCTTTGTCTGCCGATCATGGCCGAAGACGCACAACCGAAAAAGTCCACG
>Ga0206991_10292_pt1 | contig 14778 bp, 18 predicted proteins | sample Alteio_BWMinCont_9_FD_153286 | JGI IMG/M metagenome (GOLD analysis project Ga0206991, IMG submission 153286) | Enriched cells from forest soil in Barre Woods Harvard Forest LTER site, Petersham, Massachusetts, United States -... | ecosystem: Environmental > Terrestrial > Soil > Temperate forest >...
GTGAATTGTCAGGCCGATGCCAGCGCACATCCGAGCATAGCCGACTTCTCGCTCGTGTGGATTGCTTCCTGATGGTGTGTGATCCGCTAAGAATTGGTACCCGGTCTCTAGGTTACTTCTACCGGGCAAAGTAACTGAGCGGCAACAGCTTCCAAGTGTTACGGCAACACGTTCCGTGCCGAATCAGTCTACCAAGTTGGGAGCTGAGAAAATTATGTCGCGAACTATTGAAATATTAGTGCTCGTCGTAGCGTTGCTGGTAGTTCCCGCCGCATCCTTTGGAGGGGTCGCGGTTTCGATCACCGTCGCACCGCCGTTGTTGCCCGTTTACTCGCAACCGCTTTGTCCCGGCGCGGGATATATCTGGACTCCCGGCTATTGGGCCTACGGACCCTACGGCTATTATTGGGTACCCGGCACCTGGGTGCTTTCGCCTTTCATCGGAGCGCTTTGGACCCCAGGATATTGGGGTTGGGGCGACGGTCTCTATATCTGGCATGGAGGCTACTGGGGCCCGCAGGTCGGATTTTATGGTGGCATCAACTATGGTTTCGGCTATATCGGGGTCGGCTACGCCGGAGGATATTGGACCCACGGTTCGTTCTATTACAACAGTGCCGTGAATAATGTGAATCAATCGGTGGCTCGAAACGTATACAGCAAAAGTGTAATCAATAACGCTTCTGGCAATCGCGTAAGCTATAACGGCGGAACAGGTGGAACAACGGCACGGCCAACCGCTGCGGAAGCCGCGGCAGTTCGCGAACGGCGCTCCGGCCCCACGGCCGCACAGGCACAGCTGGAGCGCACCGCCAGTACCAACCGCGCCCAATTGGCGTCGGTGAATCATGGCCGGCCTGCTACCGTGGCAGCCACCCGGCCAGAAGCGTTCTCTTCGCGTCAGACGGCGGCACAAGCAACGGCTAACCGCGCGACAACTCGAAACAATGTCGCGGCTGGTAGCCAGGCTCGCCGGACCACCAACTCCGCGGCCGAAGCTCGCCGAACAACCACCACCGTACACGCCGCGCCGCAATCCACCTTCAGTCGGCGGACCGTAGCCGGCACAACGCAGGCAACGCGGTCACCCACCAGTCATCGGACGCACGCCAATACAGCGCACGCGACGCGGCCATCCACCAGTCATCGCACCGCCGCCAATACAGCGCACGCAACGCGGCCATCCACCAGTCATCGGACGCAAGCCAATACAGCGCACGTTTCCAGGCCAGTGGGGCACACCGCATCCAGGGCTTCGTCGGCGCGGCCGGCTGCAGCCACTCACAATCGGACGGTAGCCGCACATTCAGCACCACACAGAGCTCCGTCGCAAAGCACAGCGCGCATCGCTGAAGCGCCAACCCAGCGTGACGCTGCAGCCCAGCCTCATGCGAGCGCTCCTGCACAACTTAGCAGCGCACCCGCTCATACCGCCGCTCCTCGCAAGGAGGGCGGCCGCGACTGAGCAGGCGGCGTAGTGCGTCTTGGGTAGCTTTTGGAAGGCGCTTCAGGGTCGTCGGCCGACGGCAATCTGGGCGCGTTGGCGCTCAGATAACGCCGCCATTATATGAGCCGTCCATATTATGAAAATTCTGCAGGACAGTGGGAGTCTGTCCCGGTACCTCGTCGATAAAGCATGCAAAAGACTTTAGGTCATTGATTTCGTGTACATTATCCGACATGTTAGGAACTGTGCGCCTAGAAACGGAACGCTATGAATGGAGTCCAAGTTCGTAGGAGGATGTGCTATGAATCGATCTCTCACAACGGCCACAATCTTGGGAGCGTTAGCATTGAGCGCCGCGGCGCAGGATTGGTACAGCGAGCGTGACGAACGTTACCGGGGGGACCAATGGCGACCCCACATTTTCATGCAGGTAAGGGCCGATCTGGAGCACGTTTGGAGCGTCCGGGCGCACGACAGAGAACAGGAGCGTTTGGCCAAGACCGAAGGCGAGTTAACGACGATGCAGGCGGATCTAGATCAAGGCCGCTGGGACAATGGCATCTTGAACGATGTCATCGATTCAATTCGGAAGTCGGCTAATGACGATCGTCTTCCTCCCCGCGATCGCGACGTGTTAGCGGATGACGTGGCGCGGCTCAAGGAGTTCCAGGACGCTCACAATCACGGTCGTTGAGCGCGCGACGGCAGCAGCCCGAAGTGTCGAGTCGGAAACCAGATCGCTCGGGCTTCTTCCTCTTCGACCTTATTCTACGGATTCCCAAGAGTGGCCCACTTTTTGGAGGCGCGACGACCACCACTTATCAGGAGCATCTCGGCCCAGTGATTAACGAACGGAGGTCCCGAGAGGAGATAGTCGACGACTTGCAGCGACTGCGTATCGATGACGGCCACGACCTGCGACCATAGCGATTTGATCTGGGCCAGGCCTCCCGGTCTCAGGACGCGGTGCTTCGCTTTCGAACAGCAGGAAAGCCTGGGCGGTGGCACACGGGGCAATGGTGGCAAGACGGAGGTGCAGTCGAGGAGGGAGCAGATCGAACAGGAGATCGATCCACAGCCGTAGAGCGGACTCGTAACGCGCGGTCGCCGTGCCGCAAGTGTCTCGATTAACCTTGCGCGGGAAGTCAAGTGCATCAGAGCAGCAGCCAGCACGAATAAGCAGAAGGTTTCGGAATGGATACGGAGCACACTAAATGCCGCTACCGCATGAAGGGAAAATCAAATTTGACACTACCCGGAGCTTTCGAGCATTGCTACCAAAGCGTTGACTTCCGTATGAAGCGCTGATTGCCGACCTGCGCCCGAGGCCAACGAATGGAGCTCTAGCCAACCAAATGGCGGGATCGCAGCGGGACGCGGAGCCGCAGAATAGGCGCCGATAATGATGCCAGATAACGGGCACGGAAGCAAGGCTGCGGACAAACTTCCCACAATGAGACTTGTGGCCCGCCAGTTTCCGAGCCAGGAAGAAGAACTATCGTCGGCCACTTGGAAGTCAGCGGGCCACGGGTGGAAGAACCGTGCCGCCTTCAGCGAGCGTCTTCATGTTGTTCAGCGCCCGCGTAAACTGCGCAGTCCTTGCCTGAATGTCCTTCTCCCGGGCGGCGTCGTCGGCCAGCATGGAGTTGTCGAAGACCAATGTGTAAACCAGCTTTGACGTGGTCGCAGTCACCGGTACTGCTTCCACTGTGCCGTGGTACAGGTTATACTGTACGCCTTCCCGCACCGGCTGGGTGTAGCTGTATGACAGGGCCGTTTTCGAAACGAGAATCTCGATGACAGCGCCGTTGCGAAGTGACCGGACCGCGCCGAATTCGCCATCCTTACCTGAAGTGATGACGCAGTCGACCTGCAGCCATTCTTTGATATCGCAATATTTTCCGACACGCTTCCAGACCTCAGCCGCCGGACGGTTAACAGTGATTTCCAGCGGGATGGAAGTGTAGTGCGGATTCGGAGTCTGAAGCGGCGGCGGAGCTGGCGCCTGGGCGAAAGCGGTGCTGAAGGTGGCAACCAGCAGTCCGACGATAGCCGCCAAATACCCCAACTGTGTGCGCAAGAAGAAAGTGTGCATGGCCTATATCGTACATCGTGCAGCCGGGAGAATCGCGTTGTTCCTCCATAGCGACCGACGACACTCCTTCGCATGTATACTTCCCACAACCAGACCTCTGGGGCAGTGAGTATTTTCAAGCTTACCCGTCAACCGACCGGGATCTTGGTAGCATAGCGATGGATCATCGAGCGTTGCTTCACCACTCGTTCACTAGCAGCCCTGGAAAGGAACAATCTGCCATTCAACAATGAAGAGATTTCAACCCAGGGGCGATCGCCGTTTAGGAAAGCAGGATCGGCGGCAGCTTCATGTGCTTTACGAAGACGATGCCGTTGTAGTCCTCAATAAGCGGGCCAAACTGCTCGCGGTGCCGGCGGATGACTCCGATACCCCATCTGCGCTTTCTATTCTTTCGGCAGAACTGAAATCAAAGAGGCAACGGGCCTTTGTCGTACATCGCATCGATCGTCACACGTCTGGGATTCTGCTCTTCGCAAAAACCTGGCCAGATCGAGAAGCACTTGTGCAACAGTTTATCCGACACACCCCGGTGCGGGAATATCTCGCGGCAGTTCGTGGTCATCTCCGCTTTAAAGAAGGGACTCTTGTTCACTACTTTCGGCAAGAAGGAATGTTTCAAAAGGTGACCACAGAATGCGATCCAAAATCGGCTCGCGCTGAACTTCGCTATTCCGTGGAACATCGCCTTAGGGGCGCATCGCTCGTCCGAGTGTCGCTGGTGACCGGATTACAAAATCAAATCCGTGTTCAGCTTTCAGCGATCGGCCACCCGGTCATCGGCGACAGAAAGTACAATCCATCAGAAAAGCCGGAACGGCGAATTACTCGCGTCGCTCTCCACGCGGCGCGTCTTCAGTTCATTCATCCACGTTCGGGAGAGAGCGTCTGCGTTGACTGCGAACCTCCTCCGGACTTTCAGTCTCTTCTTCAGGCATTAGGGTTCCCAATCCGGAGGGGTCGATGAAGGTCCCGCCATGCAGTTCGCAGCAGCGTAGCCATTCCCGAACAGGACACGACTCCGCCTCCGGTTCCGGCGTCATAGGCGTCAAGGAATTGATCCGAACGTGCGACATAAAGTAAACACAAATGACCGCTCAAGAAGTTCGCACATACATTGGATATTCAGGCTGGGCCTCGCGCAAGGTGCTAGAGGCCGCGCTCGCCCTGCCGCCCGAGGACCGAGCCAAGCCGATGAGCGTCTCCCACGAAAGCATCGCGAACACGCTCGCTCACATCTATTTCGGAGACGCAATCTGGTTTTCGCGGATTGCCGACCCCGGCTATCCGGTGCCGCCCCATGATGCGCTCCCGTCGCTCGATTTCGTTATCGAAGAATGGCCTCGACTGCAGGCCAAGTGGGAAGCCTGGGCAAATGCGGTCACCGACTCAGACCTCGCCCGTCAGGTTCCCTTCAAATCACGCTTTGTCGGCTACGCCGGCCTTCCTGCGTGGCAGATCGTGGTGCACGTTGTGAACCACGCCACGCTACACCGCGGCCAAATTGTCGGCATGCTGCGTCAGCTTGGCATGAAGCCGCCCGCGACGGACATCTTGTTTTACTACTACGAACAAGCCGCGCCTGTCGCCAGCTAGCGAGATTCGGCGCACCCCTCAGATACCGCGTTCCGGGAACATGCCGTTAATGAAGAGCATTCTATCGGGAGTGCGAGCGAGCCGCAGTTACATTTGTGCAGATCGGCCGGCGCGAGCACTTTCGATAGAATTCATTGAACTGAGCCGGATCCGCTATGGGGTCTGAATGGCGTTTTCGGGCCGAGCACGTGTCCAGGGTTGGGGCGAGTAGTGGTTCGGCGACGGGTCGGGGATCAGCTTTTGTGGTGAAAAATTGCTGCGAAGGGCTGCTGAAGCGTGCATGGGGAGTTGGCAAGACAGACCTCGGCGCAGCCCCGGATTCGGGGCAGAAGATTCGATGTTGCGAAGGACGAGAGAAGGGATCATGAGGTGTCGAGCAAGGCGAGCGGCGCGGCGCCGAGCAGTTCGATAACGGTCAGGCGGCCGAGTTGGCAGCTCGGACAGACGGGCGGATCGGCGGCGACCGATGTGGTCGGAGGATCGCAGGGCATCGGGAACCGTGTGGCCAGCAGAGCGCGGCAGAGTTGGAGCTTGCGTCTGCGGTGCCGATGAGCGAGGAAGCCGAATTGGCGAATGCGCACCAGGCCGGTGGGCAGCACGTGCAAAAGGAAGCGGCGGAGGAACTCGACGGCGTCGAGCGTCATGAGTTTGGTGCGGGAGCGGTGCGCGTAATCTTTCCATTCGAAGCTGACATGGCCGTTTTCGAGTGAGCGCAGTCGGTGGTTGGAGATAGCGACGCGATGCGTGTAGCGGGCTAGGTATTTGAGGACACGACGCGGGCCGCCGAAGGGAGGTTTCACATGCACCACCCAATCGATATCGGCGGCCTGATCGCACAGAGCCTGGAAGTTTGCGGGTTCCGCGAGTGGTTTCAGCTCGCCGTGAAACTGAAGAGCGCCATTGCGAAAGGCGCGGCGCAGCGCCCGGAGAAAGGATTTTCGGAAGCGATGACTGAGCAGTCGCACGGGCAGGAAGAAGGAAGATTTCCTGCATCCGATCCAGCGCGAGCCGTCGAGCGAGATTCCGCCACCAGGGACCACGCAGTGCAGGTGCGGATGCAGATGCAAGTTCTGTCCCCAGGTGTGAAGCACGGCGAGAAAGCCGATGGAGGCGCCCAGCAGTCGCGGATCGGCCGCGGTTTCGAGCAGCGTTTGTGCGGCAGTGCGGAACAGGATCGCGTAGATCTGTCGCGGGTTCTGAAGTGCCAGGCGTCCGATCTGAGAAGGCAGCGTGAACACGACGTGGAAATAGGACACGGGCAGAAGCTCGGATTCGCGCTGCGCAAGCCAGCGCGCGCGAGCCTGGGCCTGGCACTTGGGGCAGTGCCGGTTTCGACAGGAGTTATATAAGATGACGCGATGTCCGCAGCGATCACACTGCTCGACGCGCCCGCCGAGAGCGGCGGAGCGGCAGTCGCGAATGTCGCACAGAGCTTTGCGCTGCTGGCGCGAGAGCACCTGACTCCAGCGCGATAGCAGATCGCGGTGATGGGTGCGGACAATGTCGGCCATCTCGGGCCGACGCGGGTTCACGGCTCAATCGATGGAAACGTGAGATCGAGCGAATCGAGCGGACTGGCGGTGGAGTGCACGGCCACGTCGGCGACGTGCAGATAGCGCGCCGTGGTTTCGAGGTTTGCGTGGCCGAGCAGGATCTGAATCGTGCGTAGGTTAGTGCCGGATTCGAGCAGGTGTGTGGCGAAGGCGTGCCGCAGCGAGTGGGGATGAACAGGCTTTTTGATCCCGGCTGCCTGCGCTGCATGACGACAGGCCAGGTAGACGGTCTTGGGTGGGATAGCCCGGTTGCGGTCTGTCGCCGGAAACAGCCACTCACCGGGACGTTCGGAGTGCCAATACTGACGCAGCAACGCCAGGAGTTTTTCTGGAAGCAAAGTTTGTCGGTCGCGGTGACCTTTTCCTTGGCGCACCCACAGCACATGGCGGCGAGCATCGATGTCACGGGGTTTGAGTTGGGTCGCCTCAGCCACGCGAACTCCGCTCCCATAGAGCACGGCCAAAACCGAGCGGTCCCGAAGTTTCGAGGGAGCTTCGAGTATCGCCTTGACTTCCTCCCGGCTGAGAATCAGCGGAAGCTTTCGCTGGCGCCGAGGGAATGGAATGCGCTCGATCTCGATTTTGCGGTGCAAGGTGTGGGTATAAAGGAACCGCAACGCGCTGACCAACTGGATGCAGGTGGACTGGCAGGCGTGTTTTTCCTTAATCAAGAACAACTGGTACTGACGAATGTGTTCGGGCCCGAGCTGGTCCGGCGATGTGTGGAAGTGCTTGGCAAACTCGGCGACCGAGGACAGATACAGCCGAATGGTGGTGGGCGAATACTGCCGGATCTGGAGATCCTCCAGCATCCGTTGACGAAGTGGGGTCACAAGCGAAGTCTCCTTTCGCTTGTGACCACATCACAAATCGCCCTCCACCGAAACCACACCGGCTGCGCTACGAATCGGGCCGCCGGAGGCTTAGTTCAATGTTGCATAACGGGCAACATTCCAGGCTGAACGAAGGGGCCGATATTGGCCTCCGCGCAATCTATTTCTGGCCACGGCGCCGGGTGCCGGCGGTTTCCATATGGTCAGTACAGTCGCCTATCACCAGCAGTTTCTTTGAACGAACAATGCCGAAGTAAATTCTGAAGTGCTCATTACCTGACCGCAGTTTGATGTGCGGCGTAATGTCCACTTTCTCGCCCTGATAGGTATCTTCGCGTTTCTTCATCAGCCGTTTATCAGCCTTGGTTTGTGAGCCCTCCGTCATGGACATCTCGATCCCAGTTAATTCCCGGAACTTCCTTTCGACGTCCCCCACCTCGTCATTTTCAAAGAACAGCCGATAAAGATCAGACGACATCGCCCACATCGCTTCCCAACACCCTCCAATATCCGAATAATCTGCTTTTCGGACAGACTCCAACCCTCGTTCGCTGAACACGAGCTTACCGGGAAATGCCCTGCCGAAAAAATCTCCGCAATCGCCGATGCTCTGGGAAAGACGCTTGAGCGTTTTGTAAGCGGCAAGCTCGGTTTGCGACTGCTGGGACGCCTTACTTGCAGCGGCGCTCTGTTTGCGGGCCGCTTCAGTCTGGTATTCCGATGCCGCCAACTTCGCCTGTGTTTCTTGCTGAAGCGATTCCAGCACATCGATTCTGTCCTCGGCGCCTCCGTGGCGTCCAATTGGAGTCCAAATCGGATCTTTGCAAGTTACGGAAAACACGAGAGCGCCGCCTGCAACCGATTGATCTTCGTACCTTGACACGGTAGAGGTCACAGATTCGAGTTCTGTCGGGCCCATCACTCAAAAACGGGCATCCTCATTCGCGATCAGCGCGGCCCGCGATTGTCGTTCGAAACGATGCAATTGTTTCTCTTGCCCCAATGCAAAAGCTCCAACGCCAAAGCTGTTTTTGGCCGACGCGAGAGCGTCACCTGAGTTCATTGGGATGATCGAATCCTCAGGCAAATGGGTGCCTCCCCGGTTACACAGACTTGTATAATCGGTAACACCGTGCGATCCCATCCGATTTCGCGGCGGGCAGTGCTGGGTGCCTTGGCGCTTCCGCTTGCGCCGCAAGTATTTGGGCAGAAAAGCGCCCCGCAACCGTTCCGAGTCGCCATACCGCAGCCAACCATCGACCGGATTCTTAGCCGCGTGCGCGATGCGCGCTGGCCGGACCGGCTCGACGGCGCCTGGCAATACGGCGCGAGCTGGGACTACATGAAGGGACTTGCCGGCTACTGGGCCACTCGTTACGATTGGCGGAAACAGGAAGCGCGGCTGAACGCTTATCCACAGTTTCTCGCTCGGGTGGAGGACTACGAAATTCACTTTTACCACGTGCGCGGCCGCGGCCCGCGCCCGGTGCCGGTGATCTTCACGCACGGCTGGCCGGGATCGGTAGTCGAGTATCTCGACGCCATCGGGCCCTTGAGCGATCCCGCGCGATTTGGCGGGCAGGCGGAAGATGCATTCGATGTAATCGTGCCCTCGCTGCCGGGATTCGGATTTTCCTCAAAACCGAAGGGCAAGCCCGTGGGACCCGCGACCGTCGCGCGCTTGTGGCGCAAGCTCATGACGGAGGTGCTGGGCTATGCGCGTTTTGGGGCCCAGGGCGGCGACTGGGGACAAGCGGTCACCATTCAACTGGCAGCCCAGTTTCCCACTTCGATGATGGCCATCCATCTCAGCAACGTGGCGGCGCGCCCGATCCCGGACAGCGAGCAGAACGACGAGGAGCGCGCCTGGGTACGTGCGTCGGCGGCCTTTCGCGCGGCCGAGATGGATTATTTCAACGAGCAGCAGCACAAGCCGCAGACCGTCGCGTTCGCGCTCACCGACAATCCGCTGGGCGCCGCCGCGTGGATCATCGAAAAACTTAAAGGTTGGAGCGACTCGGGCGATGATCTCGATCAGACCTTGACGAAGGATCAGGTGCTCAACAACGTGATGCTCTATTTGGTGAGTAACACTGTCGGCTCGGCTGTGTGGATTTACCGCGGTAACGCCGATGACCCGGCAGCGCCGCGCGCCAGGATCGAGGTCCCCACAGGTGTCGCGGCGTTCCCCAGGGAGATGACCGCTCTTGCACCGCCGCGGAGCTTGATCGAGCGGGATTTCAACCTGATTCAGTACACAAAAATGCCGCGAGGGGGACACTTCGGATGCTTCGAGCAGCCCCAACTGTTCGTCGAAGACGTGCGCAACTTCTTCCGCAAAGTGCGGGGCTGAACTCGCGCTACTTCGTCCGATTCCGCGTAAGATAAGCCACCACGTCTTCCAGTTCCGCGTCGCTGACTTCGGTCTTGCGCGTAATGGGCATGCCGTACAAACCGTGCCGCACCACGTTTTTGATGAGGGCGGGCGTAAGATCCGTGCGTTGTTCGAGTACTGCCGGCAGCTTCCCTTTGTATTTCACAGCCAGGGCGGAGGTGCCGGCTAAAGCGCCAGTGCCAAACATGACGTTCTTCGGCGCCACAGCTCCGTGGCAAGGCGTACACCACTTATCGAAGACGGCTTTCCCGTTTGTCTGGGAAGGCGTCTGCGCCAGCACCGCATTGCCAAGTCCAACCACCAGGAGTAGAAAGAGCGTTTGTCTCATGCGCGGTTCTTCCTCATTTTTGCCGGCCAGATTCCGTAACGCCCCGGCGCCATGATGCCATTGGGGTCGATGCCGTCTTTCAGTTTTTCCTGGAAGCGAAGCAGGGAGTTGTTATTGAGCGAATACTTGCTGATCAAAAGGTCCTGAAACGTGGGGTTGGTGCGATAGCCCACCCAGCCATGCTCCGCGCAGCGGACTATCACTTTCTCAAACAATTCCCGGCTGCGTGCGTTCTTGGCCGCGTCCCGCCAGGTGGGTACGGTGGTGCCCGTCCAAAAACAGCGCGAATAATAAGTAAAGGGCGTGGAAAAAGGATTTTGCCGGGCTGGAAAGCCCACCTCCCGGTGGACTTCAAATAGGACGCGTGACGATTCCCAAAGGGCCGAGGCCTTGCGCGGGATGGTAATAAACAGGTCGGCGTGTCCGTCCGCGGGATCATTTGCTGTCAGCGCATTTCGCGCCACCATATTGAACACTTCGAGCGCGGGAATCCCCAGGCGGGGCTTGTCGGATTGGGTCGGTTCTTTCTCTTTGGGGATGGGCAGAGTCAGGAATTCCCCGTCCTGGAAGGACGCGCCCGCGATCGCCTTGCTGAAGCGGCGCTTGGCGGCCAGCCAGGTGGCCCGAACGGTTTATTCCGGACCATAAAAATAAAGCTGGACGGACCAGGCCGGAAGCTTCTGCGCCGTGACGAAGTTCTCCACCGCCTCGGCCGAGGGCCAGCCATTTTGCATCAAACTCGCCATGGCGCCTGCGCCCGGACCAAATGCTGCTTGGGCAATGGGGCTGCCGTACTGAGGCATCCCCGTCAGGCCCAAATCTTCCAGGTAGCTGACCTCTTCGACCAGTGCCTCCAGATCCCGGTGGCGCGGCGCAGTTATGGTGCCGGATAAGAAAGCTTCTGGCATGGGCATCAGCCAGAAGCCCATTTTTGTGACGATTCCGAAATTCGATTGCGCAAACAAGCCGTCCACGGTAGGGCCTGCGCCGTAGCGAAAGTCCTGCCAGGTATCCGAGTTGGGCACAGCTCCCATGCCTGTGCGGATCACCTCGCCATCCGGCGTCACCACTTCCATGCCGCAGTGCGAGCCAAAGTGATCGCGAAACGCGGCCATCGTGTAGCCCGCGCCATGATCCAGGCTGTTGCCCATGGGACTGCCCCATCCTGGGTCCGGCACATCCAGCATCAGCTTGAGGTTGCGCTCCTGGATGTGGTGGTAAAGATCGAAATACGAAACGCCCGGTTCCACCAAAGCGAAGGCCCGCTTTTCGTCGACTTCCAGAATGCGATTCATGCGCTTCAAATCGACCACCACGCTGCCGCGCATGGTAGGCGCCGATCCGCCGTAGGTGAGGTTGCGTCCCGTCGAGATCGGATACAAGGGGATGCGATAGCGATTCGCGGTGCGAACAATCTGCTGGACTTCCTCGACCTTGGCGGGAGCCACGGCCGCGGAAGCCACCCGCTCTTCCGGCTCGCCCCACTGGATGGAGTAAGAATCGCGATAGAGCGCGACGTCTTCGTCCGAGCTGAACACCCAGCTCTCGCCCACGGCAGTCCGGAACTCACCCAGGGCCGCATTGAAGTCCGCTGCGCTTACATTGGGAGGTAAAACCATTTGAATATCCCTTCCGCCTTCAGGCAATCAACCACGAAACCAGCGCCGTTTTGTTTTCCGGAGAAAATGGTCCGGTGCGTTTTTGCGCGGCCATATCGCCTGGTCTACTGGCATTGAGCGCATTGATATCGAACTGGCTGAAGAGCACAGCTAAGGCACGCCCGAATCCAGTTTCCTTCGGCAAGTTGCGGGCAACGGCGGCCAGCGATGCCGGACCAACGGCAGTGTGCTGTGTATGCCCGTTTTGATCAATCATGTGATCCGCTCGAAAGATCACCCGCATCCCCACGTCGCGCGCCAATTCTTCGAGACAAAACAACGCGGCGCGATCCGTCAACCCGGCAAAGGGCAAACGGTTTTCTCTCAGATGCACTCGCAGATCGTCATACCACAGCTTCGCAACATCGCCGCGAATCGCGGAAGTGAAGACGCCCGCGCTGTCGAGTTCGGCCGCGAAGCCCCGGCACTCCGCGAAACGTTCGTCAAAAACCGCTCTGTGAAACGCGATCTGCGCCCGTGTTTGCGACAGGTTTTGGTCAGAAACAGGCACTTTAACGAGCACTCCGGCAACCGTTGCCGCACCGATTTTCAGGACACTTCTGCGGTTGACCATTTCTCCTCCTGCGACAATCTGCGACAATCTTTGCCGCCAAGTGTAGCATTGGCACCGTTTGGATGCCCACCCCCGGCCCGACCGCCGAAGTGCAGGCCGGCCCGCCCGATTTTGCGGACAAAACACGATCAACGCCGTAGTGTAGACGGAACTATCTCAGGTCCTCGATAATCCCCGATACAGAATGTGAGAATCTCGTTCAGGACCGGATTCTCAATGGAACCGTCGCGCGTGATTCAGGATCAGAGCCTTCGCTTGGAGTAAAATTGTGCAAACTGCAGAGGCCTTATGATCAAGCTAGTTATCATCAACCATGTGGTCAACCAGACGGTCTTAGTGAAGATCAAAGCACGGAAGGCAGTTGATATAAGCTCGTTTAGACCAATGCGGCTGCTGCTCCTGCTACTATTATTGGGCTTTCCCGTCCTCGCGCAGGTCGATTTTGTAGGCGAATGGGCGCCGCGATTTCATGAGGATCAGGCCGAACGCATTCCTGGACCAGAGATCGGCGATTATCTCGGGATACCCCTAAACGATGCTTTGCGCCTCAGAGCAGACAGTTGGGACGCGGATCTGCAAACCTTGCCTGAGCGCCAGTGCATTCCTCACCCCGCTACCTATTCCTTTCGCGGTCCAGCCACTCTCCGCATCTCGAAGGAAGTCGATCCGGTCACACAGGACGTCGTCTCCTATACTATTTATGGGACTTTCGGCCGCGCGACCCGAGTAATTTGGATGGATGGACGCCCGCGTCCTTCCGAGCACGTGGCTCACACATGGGCCGGATTCTCAACAGGTAAATGGGAGGGAGGTGTGTTGACGGTTGAAACAACCCACCTCAAGGCTGGATATATCCGTCGCAACGGCGTGATTCACAGCGATTTGGCGACGATGACAGAGCATTTCATCAGGCACGATGATTATCTGAACATTGTGACCTTGGTTCAAGATCCTGTGTACCTTACTGAGCCATTCATTCGAACTACCGATTTTGTCTCGGACTTAAACCAGCACCAGGGCGCAACACCGTGTGACGTTACGATCGAAGCCGTTCGACCTCAAGGTGCTGTGCCTCACCATCTTCCCGGCACAAATCCATTTTTGAATGAGTTCGCGACTCGCCACGGACTCCCTCCGGAAGCCGCCAGAGGTGGTGCGGAGACCATGTACCCGGAGTATAAATCGAAGTTGAAAAACCCGCCTGCGGGTGCGGCGACAAGTAATCCTTCTTATGCCTGGAACAGTGGTTCCGCTGTCCATGACGGTCGAGACCGGGAGAATTCGGAGATCGAAGTGCTGCCCGTGAGAGGCAACGTCTACATGATCGTCGCAGGGCCACGCAACATCACTGTTTCGGTTGGTCCCGAAGGCGTGCTTTTGGTGGACACGTCTTTGGCGTCTTGGACTGACAAGGTTATCGCGGCTATCCAGAAGCTTTCGAGCAGGCCGATTCGGTACATCATCAGCACGAGTGCCGACGGGGATCATATTGGTGGCAACGCAACCCTGGCAAAACTGGGTAAGCCGATCGGTGCGGGAGGAGCGGGGTCGCAATTATTTGCGGAAATCGCTGATGCCGACCCACGTGCAGAGGTTTTCGCGCACGTCAACGTTCTGAGTCGAATGACGAAACCCGGCGCCGGCCAAGCTCCAGCGGCTGCGTGGCCCACGACGACCTACTTCAGTGACACTAAGAATCTCTTCTTCAACGACGAGGCGGTTCAACTTATTCATCAACCCGCCGCACACACCGACGGAGACAGTATGGTCTTTTTTCGCAGGTCCGATGTTCTGAGCACAGGCGATGTCTTCGACACCACTGGTTATCCAGTGATTAACTTAGCGCAGGGTGGAGGCATCCAAGGGATCATTGACGGCCTAAATCGCATCATCGAGATCACGATTCCTGCGGCGCAGCAGGAAGGAGGCACCATGGTAATCCCCGGCCACGGAAGGCTCTGCGACCAAGCTGATGTCGTGGAATACCGAGACATGGTTACGATCATCCGGGATCGCGTACAGGACATGATCAATAATGGGCGTACGCCGGAGGAAGTGAAGATGTCGCGTCCGACTCGGGATTATGATGGCCGGTATGGTTCGACCGACGGACCCTGGACCACAGATATGTTTGTTGAGGCAGTGTACAAAAGCCTTTTATCAACTCGTCAGCACACATCGTCACCATGAGCAAATCTCCGTCCTGGGAATTAAAGTAGGGGCTATCGGAAGGTGGTGACCACGAGCCCCATCGGAGTCTCTTGTGGAAAAACCAGTGATATCCTGCACGCGAAGTCGT
>Ga0206991_10293_pt1 | contig 14679 bp, 7 predicted proteins | sample Alteio_BWMinCont_9_FD_153286 | JGI IMG/M metagenome (GOLD analysis project Ga0206991, IMG submission 153286) | Enriched cells from forest soil in Barre Woods Harvard Forest LTER site, Petersham, Massachusetts, United States -... | ecosystem: Environmental > Terrestrial > Soil > Temperate forest >...
GTCGATCCAGTTTTCGAGCAGTAGGTTGTAGTTCATCTGGTTTAATTCGAGAAGCGGATAGTCATCGAGCGACCAACTGACGGGTGCTTCAATGAGTTTGGTATGTTTGCCGAACACCATCGGTTTCTCAAGTTCGATCGTATCGCCCTGGCGCACGCGATACGGCATATAGTCGCCGGCCATCATGCTGCTGTCATAGACGAAACCGTGTTTGAGAAGCAGCTTGATTGAATGCGGGCTCAAATCCCATGCAGGTGAGCGGTAGCCGCGCGCGTAGCAGTCGGTGAGTTTCCGAATCTGTTCGTTTCCGCGTACAAGCTCCGCTTCTTCTTTCTCACGTGAAAGCGATGCAGGAGCCACATGGGTCCATCCATGGTGGCCGATTTCGTGACCCGCATCGAACACCCGCTTGCAGGAGTCGGGATAGGTTTCGAGCGTGTACCCAGGGATGTACCACGAAGTCGGAATGCGGTATTTTTTGAGCAGTGCGAGAATGCGCGGCGCACCGACGTTTGGGCCGAACTCACCGCGCGAGATCGGCGTCGGCGACGTCTTGCCATTCGGAATAAAGTGAGACATTGCGTCGAAGTCGAATGTCAAACAAGCAAGATGCCTCGCCATAAAAGGTCCTATCCAGAATGCTGTTTCGCCGGATAAGACCTGATATGAGCGATACAGGTATCGTGGTCAAGCAAATCTTCCGCGTGTCTATTCGAACGACGTGCCGTTTCCCTTTGTGGTGAACGTTACCGTCTTTTGATACTCCACGCCGTTGACAGTGATATTCACGACCTGGCTTCCGGTCGTTGGAGCTGGCGAGCCGAACAACGCAGTTGCGGCGGCCTTGATGGAGAAGGTCAGTTTCGATCCGTCGATCTTGACCATTCCACTCGGTCCCTTCGCCATTTTTCCGTCCGAGTCGACCTTGAAAGTGTCCGAGTAAGTTTTGATGCTTACGGCAATAGACGACCCGGCCGTGGTTCCAACCGGTAGTGTTACTTCCATTTTTAACGCGGTATGACCCTGCTTGCTAAACTTTCCGGCAAATACATCGGCAGTCAACGGTGGTGGAGTCGCGGCCGCAATGACGATCGTCGTTGTCGACGGCGCGCTGGCAACCCCGGCGTCATTGATAACAATCAACGTGACGGTGAACGCTCCCGAAGCGGTGTACTTGTGAATTGGTTTAGGGTCGAATCCTTGAGTTCCGTCGCCGAAATCCCATTCGTAGGCCACAATGTTGGTGCTCGAACCGGAGCCATCGAAGGCGATCGAGGCTGGCGCCGTAAACGGACCGGTCGAAACCGAAATGACCGCGATTGGCGCCGGGTTTTGCTGCAGGATCGTGACCGTCACGGTCGCAACGTTCGAAGTGCCATTCACATCGGAGACTTTGAAGGTGAAGGCATCCGTCGCGTTCACGTTGGCGCCAGCCGTATAGGTGAATGCTCCAGTTGCTACATTGATGATCGTGGCAATCCCCTTTGTGCCATTGGCGACGATCGCATAAGTAAGCGATGGGCTATTAGAATCGGTGGCCAATAGCGTTCCAGCAATTGGCGTCGTTCCATTGGCAACCACTTCTCCATTGAAAGCGACCGGCGGAGCAAATGGCGTAATCGTTACAGTCACCGTTGCCGTGTTGGAATTGAGAACTCCATCGCTGGCGTTGAACGTGAACGTGTCCGTGCCGCTGGCACCGGCGTTTGCTTTGTAGGTATAGATTCCATCGGCCGCGTTTACGATCGTGGCCGTGCCTTTTCCGGCGGCAGATACGATGCCGAAGGTCAACGGATCGGAATCGGCGTCGGTTGCGTTGAGGGTTCCCGTAGTGAGTGCTGTTCCGGTCACTGCCAATGTTCCATTCGAGGCCACTGGCGCGGGATGCGGATTGACCGTCAAATTTATCGTTGCCGTAGCGGTGCCGATGGGATTACTGCTCGCGTCGAGATCCGTGGCTGTTACCAAAAGCGCGGCGTTGCACGCTACGGTCGGCGTGATCGTCAGTCCCGTCAACTGAGCAGATGTCAGATTCCAGACTCCGCTTCCGGCATTAGTTCCCGCCGATAGTGTCGCAGTCAGTGGCACATTCGAGATCTGAATTGCAATCGTTTGAGGAAACGCTGGATTCTTCACGACCGCATTGACACTGAGCGGAATGGCCTTGTTCACCTCGCCAGTGGCGGGATTGGCTGAAACGGTCAGGGGACTGGGCACCAACGCCACACCGCGCAAAACTTCGCCATCGACCGCGGTTTTCAGTTGTGCGAATTGCTCGCTGGCGGCTTGTGAGGCACTCGTAAACGATGGATTATCTGTGATCGAGACAAGCAAGTTCGGGTCACCACCCTGATCGGTTGCGCCGCTGACGGTCGAGGTGACCGCAAAAATAGTTACGGTACCGTCGGAATTGGTCTGACCGATGATGTTTCGCAATCCGTCCGTGGCTGGGGTCCAACTAACGCCGGTGGCGGGATTGATTCCCGTTGGATATACCGCTCCATTTGGCCCATCGGGCACGCTATACGGAACGCCGAGGTTCAAACCGTTCGTAAGATTATAAGCGAGCGTCCAAGTGCCGTTGCTGAAAATCCACTTCTGCAATCCACCGTTCGACATGGCCGGATTGGTCACATCGGCGAGTACTCCGTCTCCTTCGTCGGAAACATACAATGTTGTTGCGTTGGCGAACCAAAGGCCGAAGGGATAATAAAGGATCGGTCCAGTCTTGGCAGGGACCGTTGGAAATCCCGGCAAGACATTGATGGCCACATTCGTATTGATACCGATATCCGGTGTTAACTCTGGGCCCGCGGTGGAAATCGCGGCCGCGGTGGCAAGGGTCGGCAAGGATCCCGAATTGCCAACCTGGTAAACTGTATTGATGCCATTGCCGCCGCTGCCCTTGGTGACATATAGCGTATTGTTAAAAATCGTCTCGCCTCGGAAGTTATTATCCTTGGGCGGCTTGTCCGCTTTTTGACCGGTCTGCACAATGTCGAAGAATCCATCCTGGATAGTCCCTGGCAATATCGTGGATGCCTGCTGGCCAGGAATGACAATCTGTGCTCCAGCGGCATTTGTAACTTGCGGAGAGCCATTGGCATTGCCGGCGTTACCCACCACGTAGTACAGACCATTCGCCTTGATCGCGGCACGTCCGTTGTTGCCGCTGTAAGCATTCGATGTCGTGCGTGTAAAGCTGCCTTGCGTATCCATTTCCACAACGGCTCGGAAGGTCGGCGGGGTCGTTTCGGTGTTACCCGGTTCAAGGACAGCGGGCGTATTTGAGTTCGAAACGTCGAGGGCATTGGGTGGCGAAACATAGTCCACAAACGTAAACACCGTTCCATCCGTCGACAGATTTATCCGGACAGTAGTGAAGAGCACATAGAAAAATTAAATAAGTCTTTGTGTCTTTGTGTCTTTGTGGTTAAAGATTTCCGTCTCTATGGATGATACCGAATTTCACGGTCCGCAGCTCAAACGCGCACTGCTCGAACGGCTCCGCTTTGAGCAGGCAATGGGCATTGAGGTTGTGCGTCCCGTGGAGTTCGAACTCCCAACTCCGCAGATGACGGAGCCGGTTGCGGTTATTGCGACAATAAATTCGGCGACGATTTCCCAACCAGCGCTCAGCGAGCCTGACCCAGTGACTCCTGGGCGAGACGCCCATGCTACGACGTCCGCCGATAAAGAAGCCCGCTGGAAGGACCTCGAAGCACGGGCAATGAGTTGCACGCAATGCGTCCTGCACAAAAGCCGAACCCATGTTGTCTTTGGAACCGGCAACCGTTCGGCACAACTCGTCTTTGTTGGCGAGGGCCCAGGTGAGGACGAGGATCGCCAAGGCGAGCCGTTCGTCGGACGGTCCGGGCAGTTGCTCAATCGAATCATGGTGGCCATGAAGTGGAAACGCGAAGAGATTTACATTTGCAATGTGGTCAAATGCCGCCCGCCGGACAATCGTACGCCTCTACCCGATGAGGTCGCGGCCTGCAATCCGTTCCTGACCGAACAGCTCGAATTGATCGCACCGAAAGTCATCGTTACGCTAGGCGGTCCAGCGGCAAAGACGCTGCTGAAAACGACTCAAGGCATCATGAGCCTGCGCGGGAAGTGGTACAGCTATCGCGGCATTCCAGTCATGCCCACGTACCATCCAGCATTTCTGCTTCGATCGTATACTGAGGAAAACCGACGCGCCGTGTGGGAAGATATGAAACAGGTGGCGGATCGGTTGAAAACGTGATACGTGATACGTGATACGTGAATTTAAATTGGACGTCCCACCTGAATTCACGAATCACGCTCTCACATCTTCCGGATCCGTGCCAGCTCAGTCTTGCAGTATTCATAAAGTGAGCGTTCGAGGTCGTTTGAAGGAGTGTAATCGGCAAGGAACTTGTTCAGGACTGTCTGGGCGTTAAGGCGGAAGTTGATATCGCCGTGAACGCTCAGGCATAAACCGATATGCCCTGCAGCATCGAAGTCCTTTTTGTCCGGCGCCAGGCGCAGAACGGCTTTGAACTCGCTTTCCGCTTTATCGAAATAATCGAGTGCCTTATAGGACTGTTTGGCAAGGTCGTCACATTTGGCTTCGGCTGCGACGAAAGCCGGGTTGGTTGGATCGAAAAATTTGTGCCCGTGCCGGACGACGAAGGCTATCTTCCTGGTGTCCCAGTATTCTTTGTCGGCCTTTTCCTTTTTTGAGTTAAAATCGTCTTTCATTTGCATGCCACGGTCGTAATAGGCAAGGCCAAGCCTTGAATGAACAATCAGCGTTTCTTTCTTTGCCAGTGAAACCTTAAAGACTTCAATTGCTTCGTCAAACTTATGGGCATGTGCCAGCGTCTCGCCATCAGCCACTAACTTCATCTCAGGTGTGTCGGCGACAGCCTCCTTGGGCAAAGCCACTCGAGCACTCATGGCCGCAAAGCGGGTCTGCGCTTCACGTGCCAGGCCCAGTGCCTTCAGTGCAAAGTCCGTTCCGGAGTAATCGTTGGCCATCTTGAACCAGCTTAACGCAACCGCGTAATCGTCTCTGGTGTGCGAACGGGCGAAGTTATCAGCGGTGTCGAACGCTTTTTTGGCCTCCGCCATCGCCGATGGCGGCTCCGTTGGAAAATCTTTATCGACGGGTGGCGCTGGCGGCTCGGGCTTATTCATGGGAGGCGGAGGCTCTTGTGTGCCGCCCCTGAGTTTCGCCAGTTCGTTGACGATCTGAACGTTTGAGAATTTGCGCGCCCAGAATAGCGACGTGTTCACCTCTTGGGCTAGGTTGCTATCGTTGTCACCCGCTTTGGCCAAAATGAGCTGTGCTTTTTCCAACTTGTAAATGCACGATGCGTACTGCTCAGGAGTGGCATGTCCGTTGGCATTAGCCTTTAGGATTTCCAATGCATCGTCTTTTAATTTCTGCGCATTCTCCGGACCGTCAGCATAAGCTGTGGCTCCAATAATCGTGATGCAAACAACGGCAAGTGAAATTGAGTTTCGAATCATAATTAATCCGTGGCTCCAACGACATGTCACATTTGACGGCGCAATATAATATAGACGCTCTAACTGGACCTTTTCTCACAATTTGGTCACAAACAAATGACTATCAGCCAGCCGCGCAATCCACAAATCGTTTCAATGATTGTCGGGCGACGGATCGAGCAAGTCAACGGCTTTCAATTCTTGCCTGGCCCTATTTTCAATGTCGCTACGCGGGCTCTTGATCAGGCCATCCAACAACTTGCGAGCGTCGTCCCACTTCTTCAGCGCTTTACAACACACAACCAGTTTCAGAGCCCATTCTTCCTTGTTCGAAGCCTCGGCGGTGCCTTCGGTCGAAGCGCGGTAGTGTGGCTCGGCTTGATCCGGGCGTTCCTCAAGCATCAGCACATTACCCAAATTGAAATTGAGAAGAGCCGTCTGTTCTGGGTTCTTCGATTTCTGCGCAGCGGTTAAACCTTTGAGCAGAAGTTTTTCAGCCATGATCAGCAATTCAAGCCGATCGTGTCCGCCGAAGTGGGTTTCGGCAGGATAGATGGCGCACGCGGCCTGACGCATGAGACTGGGATTATCGTCATACTTCGCGTCGATTGCTTCGTACGATTCGCGAATGGACTTTATCGTCTTCAGCCTCAGCCGCACCGCCAGCAGCGCCATATACGCCTGGTCGAGGTTCGGACCCACTTTGAGGGTATCGATATGTTTGACTAGAAGCGTTTGCGCATCCAGATAGCGCCCGTCTTGCACATAACTATCAACCTGCGCTTGCACCCATTTCCAGTCAATGTAGTTGGTGTGTGTGAGCAACTCGCGCTGGTCATTGATTACGTTTCTGAATGCAATCATTGCGGCCGGATCCTTGCCTGGATAGTGTTCTTTGTGGCGCAATTCTTCATTGAGCCGGTTGACGTCCTCCGCGCGCAGGCGGATTTCGAGGCTGCGGTCCTGCTGGCTGAATTCAGCCGGGAATTCGATCTCCGTACCAGCCACGGCAAGCGACTGCGCATACGTTTCGGCGGCATCGGCGATACGATTGTTGACGAACTGGTAGTGCGCCAGATCGATGTAATGTGCCACGCGCCATCGCTCTTTGGCGATGCTGGTCTTGAGCATGGCCATAATCTTGTTGCCCAGTTCAAATCCCTTATACACAAGCGGCTGCCCCGCATTGACATCGATGCGCTGGGTATAGGAATCGTAATTGGGCTTGCTGACTGTAAGCTCATGCGAACCTGCTGGCACTCGCTCGAGATGCAGCGGCGTATGGCCCTGAAAATCGCCGTCGAGGAGCACTTCCGCGCCATCCGGTTTGACCTCCACCGTGACTTCAGCGGTTGCGACGGGAGACAACGTTTCGTGCAGAGCCACATGCAGCCGGGCTACGGTAAACATGTGGGTTTCTGTCATATAACCGCTTTTTTCCAAGCGAAGGGAATAAGCGCCTGGCCGCAGCTCTTGGAGCAATAACGGCGTGGCGCCGGCCAGCGATCCATTGAGAAACGCACTGGCGCCGGTGGGATCGGATGACAGCGCGACGACGACGCTCGCGGAGCGCAAGGGGGCAAGTATGATCGTACTGCCCACCACAATCGAGACAGTGCATAGCAGGATGAGAGGCACCAGGGTGGGGCGCACCTCTGTGCTTGTCCCGTCCCGCCATCGGTCGTTTGGATCGTTGAGTGTTCTCATTACATCTTCTCGCGGCATTTTATTTATCCGGCGATGGCTCCAGCAGTTTGATGGTTTTCAAATCCTGTTTCGCTTTAGTGGCGACGTCCACGCGGGTACTCTTGGTCAAATCGTAAAGAGCCTTGCGAGCTTCGGAAAATTTCTTCATTTTTATGAGACATTCGACCAGGCGTTGGGCACGGTCTTCCCTGGCCGTTTGCGATTTGGTGCCAACGATCGAGTCGTGGTACGCGGCGCAGGCAAGCTCCAGCCGATCTTGCAGAACCAGCACATTGCCGAGCTCGAAGTTGCATTGCCCACCGCCTTCAGGGTCGTTGATTTGACCGGCAACGTCGATGGCCATTCGAAAAAGCGTTTCAGCCATGGATAACACGTCGGAGCGATCGAGGCCTTCGAAGATGCCTTGCTTTGAATAGAGCGCGTGCGCCGTCTGCCGCATCAGCATAGGTTGCCGCGAATATGCTTTGCAAAACGTCGTATAGGTCTCGTGCGCCAGATCGAGCCGCTTCATTTGAAGCTGGATATCGAGAAGAAAAATATACGCCTGCTCCAGTTTGGTCTTATCCTGTTTGAGGTATTCGATGTGTTTAAGTAGAAGTTGCTGCGCCTGATCGAGTTTGCCTTGATTTGCGTAATGAAGAGCCTGGCCCTGGATCCAGCCCCAGTCTTCGAAGTTGGCGCTGGTTAGAAGGTCGCGCGCGGTTTCGACGATGCGTGCAAATTCGGCGTGGTCCTTTGCCGGGGTCGTCTCCTTATCGGTGATGACGAAATTCAGCTTGTCGCGTTCCTGCACGCGCAGACTGGTCTCGATGGCCCGATCCGCCGGCGAATCATCGGGGCCGAACACCAGCGGCGCAGCAGCGACTTCCAGTGCCTTCGAAAAAAACTGCGCAGACTCGATTACGCGCCGGTTCTTGAACAAATATTGCCCCATATCCATGTAATGGCTGATACGCTGTGGCTCTTTGGCGATATTGCTTTTGAGCATGGCCATGATTTTGTCGTCGAGCGCAAGAGTGAAAACCAACGGATTGACGCGTTCCATTTCGATGCGCCTGGTATAGCTGTCATAGTTGGGCTTGCGCACATCCAATTCGTGCCATCCGATCGAAACACGCGGCAATACCAACGGAGTATGCCCCTGAAATTCACCATCGAGCGTTACCTCGGACCCCTCCGGCGCAATGTTGACGGTAAGGCTCTCGGTTTGAACCGGGTCAAGCGTCTCGACTATTCTAAGGCTGGCGGGCCCAAGCACAAAATTGCGCGGGACAGACGCATATCCTGCCTTCTCGAAACGCAAGCTGTACGATCCGGGGGTAAGTCCAGCGATCCGTAGCGGTGTGCAGCCGGCCAGGCAACCGCTGACAAACGCGCTGGCGCCACGCGGCGAACTATCAAGTGATACAGTCGCTTGCGGCTTTATTGCGCCGTCCGACCAGATAATGGCAATGGCGACCACCAGCGCGACGGCGATAAGCGTTCCGCGCACGGCAGTCGCAGAGAGTTGGCAGCAATCGTTGTTTCCAATCATTTGAAATTGAATGTATCCTTTCCATCGGCAGCACGGGCAGAACGACATTGCTCGTGCCTCACAATCAGGACCTATTATTTCTTCTCCACCAAAGACGCAATCTCGCTTAATTCCTGCTTGGCTTTACTGGCGATTGATTTGCGCGGGCTCTTGGCTAGCTCGATGAGCAATTTGCGTGCCTCGTCGAAGTTCTTCATGATCTTATAACACTCAGATAGGCGTTGGGCGTATTCCTCCTTTGCCGTATCGTCAGTGGTGCCAGCGATTGATTCCTTGTAAAGCGGTATCGACTGATCGGGACGTCCATTCTCTTCAACGGTGATGGCCAACTGAAAACTGCATTGAGCCTGCAGCTCGGGATTCTTGAGAACTTGTGCGCTCTTGATCCCGGTGTGAAAAAGTTTCTCCGTCATCGACAGTACCTCGGGGCGTTCCTCGGTCGAAAATGTGGCGCGGGCGATGTAGAGCGCGTCGCCGGCTTTACGCAGCAGATCTGGCCGGTCTGCGTAATTTGAAAGTATCGACGTTACGGTCTCCTGTACTAAACCCAGTTTATTCTTCTTAATTCGAACCTTGAGCAACGACAAAAACGGCTGCTCCAGCAGTTTGGGGTTCTTGGTGACATCAATATATTTTAGCAATATACGCTCAGACTCGTCGAGTTGCCCATTATTGTAATAATTATCAGACTCTTCGAGAATCCAGCCAATCTCTTTGATATGCAGATCGTTGATTATATTGCGCTGGAGTTCGACTGACTCGGTAAACGCTTTGACGTCCTTCCCCGGCCATTGTTCCTTGTAGACAATCTGTTTATTGAGCCTGGAGCGGTCTTCGCTGCGCAGTCGTTCTTGGAGATGGCGTTCCTCGGCGGACGTTTCTTTTGACAAGTCCAGCGACTCGGCCGAAACGCGAATCGCTTTTTTATACAAGTCTGCGGCTTCATTCAGGCGGTCGTTGACGAAGTAATAATGCCCCAAATCCATGTAATGCATCACACGCCAGGATTCCCTGGCAATGTTGCCGTTCAGCATGGCGAGAATCTTATCGTTCAAGCTAAAATTATTGAACACCAACGGCTCGCCGGCAATAACTTCGACATGCGTGGCGTAGTTGTCATAGTTCGTTTTTCGTACAAGCAGATCGTGTGGGCCCAGCGGAAGGCCGAACACATGAAGCGGTGTGTGGCCCTTGACTTCACCATCCAACAGTACTTCGGCCCCATCGGGTTTGATTTCGACGGTCAGCTCCGCAGTGGCCAACGGCTGCAGCGTTTCTCGCAGCGATAAGCCGTTTCGATCGAGGCCCACATTGCGTTGAAGCGGCACGAACCCCTCCTTTTCAAACCGAATACTGTAATGGCCGATCTTAAGGCGATTGATCTCCAGCGGCGTAGCACCGACGAGGCGCCCGTTCAAAAACGCTGACGCACCTGGTGGGTCGCTATTTACGGCCAAGCCGACGGCCGGCATTGCCAAGTCTGGAATTGTAACGCATGCGGCTACGGTGCCTGCAACGCTCAACAGCAGCAACGACCGCAGCGTGACTGCATCGATTCCACACCACCACCATCCCGTCACATTCGTATGGGCCATATCATTAAGATGTAGAAAATTCCAACGAAGGGTAAAGAATTATCTTCAATTCCCTTCGTTATCTTGCCCTATTCGTCGTTCACGATGGCAACCAATGCCAACTTTGCGGCATCGCGCGTGGGCGCGTGCACGCTGGTTGTAAGCTTTTCGTACAGTGCTCGTGCCTCAATTCGTCGCCCCACTTTTCGTAGTGCGTCGGCCAAACGAAGCGAGCGGTCCTCCTGAGCCGGGACGTCGGCGTTCTCTGTCGCTGTGGCAATGGCTTTTTCATAAAGCGGAACCGCATCGGCGAAGCGCCCGGTATCGGCCAGCAGTCCGGCCAGATCGGCCTGGCATTGGGCCATGGCGTTCCCAGTATCGGTAATCTCGATGGTCCGGCGCAACGATTTCTCCGCCATCTCACGGATGGCGTTGCGTTCATTTTGATTTGTAGTGCGATCGGGATTGGTGGATTTCAACAAGGTCTCGCTATACAGGCGCATGGCGCCGGAGTCTTTGTCGTAGAGATCGTAATACGCATCGAACGCTGCGCGCGCCTTATTCAAGTCATGTTGTTTGAGATAAACTCGCATTAAGGCCGCATACGCTCTCGGCAGATCGGGCGATTTGGGCGCCAGTGCGGCGATGTGTTTATTGTAAATCTGTGCGGCGTTTGCAAAATCCTTATTCGCGATGTAGATGCGCGCCCTGTGTTCGGTCCAGTCCCAGGATGTGCTGCTAATGTTCGTCAGTTCCTGTGCCTGATCGAGTTTTTGGCGGAATTCGCGGCAATCCTTCCCCGGCCAGTTCTCGTGTTTTTCAATTTCCTTCAGCAGCCGCTGTTCGTCGGATTTGCGCAGCCGTTCGTCTTGTGCGATCTGCGTATCCGAAACCTGGGTCTTGCCCGGATAGCCAGGTCCGTCGAAATTTAACGGAATGGCATCGATCTCCAAGGCTCGTGAGAAGAGTTCAATTGCCTTGTCCTGGCGTTCGTTAACGAAATAATAGTGCGCCAGATCGATGTAATGCGAGACACGTTGCGGTTCGCGTTTCAGGTAGCCTTCCAACATTTCCAGGATTCGATCGTGAAGTCCGAAACCAGAAAATATGCCGCACTGGCCGGCCGCGATAGTTATCGGAGATGCGTATGAGTCAAAATTCGTCTTCCGCACCAAAAGTTGATGCGGTCCGGCGGCGACGTGCGCCAGATTCAGCGGTGTGTAACCAGCGACATCGTCATCGAGTACGACTTCGGAGCCTTCCGGCGCAATCGTAACGCTCAGGCTGCCGGACGGCAACGGATCCATCTTGCGCGTCAACATCGTGTCGATGCGGCCGAGATCGACCCGCAGAGCCACTGGCTGACATCCCTCCTTTTCCAACCGCACACTGTACACGCCTGGCTGCAGGCCATCGACACGGATGGGCGTCGCGCCGGCCAATAATCCATCGACCAGCAGGCTTGCTCCGGGCGGTTCGGTATCAACGCACAGTCGCGTTATTTTGCTGTTGCTTGAATCTTCGACAATCGTTGAGGCTGGTTTGGTTTTTATGTTGAAAAGAACGACGCAAAGTGCGGAAGTCGCTACAACGAGCGCTAACGCCCGATAGCTTCCGTGGGGTTGGGAAGCAGGTGTTTGGGGCGAGTCGGTATGAGTCAAATTCACTTTCTGCGGCTCTAAACCTGTGACACTAGCTGTCAGTTTGTGCAAAAAATGCGCACGCTAACAGCTTGCGCCACGATTCACTTCCCGTCGTACTGCGTCTTCAACGGCGGGATCTCGATCCCGGGTTGTTCGGTTTCGTTTCCGCCGTTACCGGAAATTCGAATACGGCTAATCATGATAGCGTTGTTGTACGTCCACAGCGCGATGCGGTTGCCGGCAACCGGCTCGGGATCTTCGTAGACTAACTCGCCCTCTTTTTCGTCTTGAAAATACTTGTCGACTTGGAACGAGAGTTTCTGACCATGCTTTTCAACTTTAATCTTAAACCACCACCGGTGCTGATTCATGGTTGTGTCGATCGTGACCGGCCTGATAGTCCGCACGACTTCCTTGCCGTTGCGTTTGATCATCGATCCCGTGTTGTTGTTGCCTCCAAACATAAACGTGTAGCCTCGAGTCAAGTCTGAACCGTCCGAGCAAATGGTGATATTAATGTCGCGCGCGTAAGTATAAGGAGGGCCGCGTTCACCCTCCATTTTGTTTGAAACGAAGCATTCGACGGTAACGTCGCCAGGATACAGATTCTTGCTCCACAGGACGGCCGGCGAGGGATGTTTGTTTTCGCTTTTTAGGGAGAAGAACGACCAGCGCGGATCGCACTGCCAGCGGTTGGTGACTTCGGCGATGGTGTACGGACCGGCTGTGCGCCACGCCACGGGCGCTCGTGAGAAGGACTCGTCACGGAAGCTTTCGCTACTGATCTTCGTGGCCTCCGTGCGCAGCGAAATGCCCTTGGTGTAGTAGGCGACTTTGCTGCCCTCCAAGGGACTCTCATCGCGGTACGACAGCACCGGCTGTCCATTAACCAGGCCGACAATGTATTTTCCACAGCGGCGCACCGCCAGGCTGGACAGTGCGCGCGAATCGTCAGGCAGCACGCTTTCCTTGACCGTTTCGCCCTGTCGAATAATCTGCGCCACAAACGTACGGCTGGCGCCTTCATTGGAGTCCCCCGCGCGATAATGGAAAATGTAACCATTGTTCTTGCCATGGCCATCCTTCCCGATGGAGAGCGCGATCTCGTACTTCGGCTCGGGAAAATCGCGCGGTTCGACCATTAGTTCCACATCGCCCGGGAACTGGCTTTTGTGCCATAGCAGATTGACCGGCTTGCCGTCAACGAGGTAAGGGTCTCCAGGATGCCATTCGGTGCTAGGATTAGTCCAGTCGTTCATCGACATCTCATCTTCAAAGACCGCATTGGTCGTAATGAGTGGCTCTGCTTCCTGCAGGAACGAGACGCGGAAGCGGCTGAAACGCGCACCTCGTCTATCACCGGGTCCGCTGACGTTGGCGATCAGTCCGGCACGACCTTTGAGAAGCTGCGAGGTATCGAATGTCTCGACGCTCGCCGAATCGCTCGACGACGGATAATTGGCTGTAACTTTGATATGTCCGTGTTTGATTGTGGCTTTGAGATGAACCGGACCGTCGGCTAGTTTGAGACGCGCGCTATCGACAGCGGCCTCCCTCAGGACGCCTTGCCCGGGATTATTTCCCATGCGACTCAAGGTCAGGTCTTCGCCGTTGATCGTGGCTGTGTAATAACTGCTCTCGTCGCGATGAAGAAAGATCAGCCCCACAGGGCCGTTGCCGGGACATACGTCTGCTTCGACTTCGTATTGAGCCCAGCGGCGCTCTCCGATCAATGCTTTGGCCGGTCCTGCCGACGGGACGACCGACAGCTCGCCCGGCTCGCCGGTTTTCACGACAGAAACCTGCCAATCGCCCGTGCCTTTCAGCCAGCCGCCGGAAAAGGGGCCAGGATTACGGAAGTCATCCTGAAAACCTTCCAGTGTTCGAATGACAACGTCGTCGAAGACGGCGTGTTGCTTCATCAAATCGTTGAGCGAGTTAAGCTGATACGTTTGCCCTTTGGGGTCGAGTGCCGGTGCCGTCGGTAGAGGAACGTCGCACCAAACGCCGGCCGCGCCCGCCGTCAGGTACGGGTCGGAGGCTTCCAACAGCAGGTGGCCATCAACCGAAACGGTGACGTGTGAATAGGTGACGTCGATCGATCCTGAATACCACTGGTCGGCTTCGTAGCCGCCTTCGGAGTGCGCGAGCACCTCTTCCTGACCGTCGTGCACGCGCACAAGCTCGCGTACGCCCGTATTTTTCTCCCCTCCCTCTAGGGGGGTGGTAGGAGGGGGACTATCGCTCCGCGCGGTCCAGCGGAACAGCCCGTAATTGCGTTCGTCCTGGAAGGCAAAGACCATGCCGATCTTTGCTCCAGATGGCCCGCGCAACGCGGCATCGAAGCGGTAGTTATCCCACCAAGGCTGTCCGACGACCGAATAAATGCCGTGTCCGGCACCCATGTAGCAGAAAGCATTGGCGCTGAGAAGGGCATTCTTGAGCGATTTCACCGAGAAGTCGCCGCACTGGGCGTTGCCATTTCCACTCCATAGCCCCGAACGGGCTTCTGTGATCATAAAATCGTCGGAAAAGTGGATGTCGTCGCGCGACTCAACTTTGAGCTTGAGTGGTGCGTCGTTACTTAACATGCGCATGCCGGCTTTTCCTCCGGCTAGACGGTCGTCAAAGGCCGAGACAATTAATTTTCCATTTTCAAAGAGGGCCATGTGCGAGCCGTGGCGCGCAACCCGCAATGCTCCGATTCCAATCAGCGGCCCCGAGGCAAGCACCTGTT
>Ga0206991_10106_pt1 | contig 14617 bp, 11 predicted proteins | sample Alteio_BWMinCont_9_FD_153286 | JGI IMG/M metagenome (GOLD analysis project Ga0206991, IMG submission 153286) | Enriched cells from forest soil in Barre Woods Harvard Forest LTER site, Petersham, Massachusetts, United States -... | ecosystem: Environmental > Terrestrial > Soil > Temperate forest >...
GTTTGGACACCGAAAAGTCAATAGGATTGTCGAAGGAATTTCATCAACTTTGAAAAATATTTTCGATCTGGAAAAAATTGCCGTCCGATCATCCTTTAATCAAACATTGTGCGCGAAAAATTATTACAAAAATGGCTGCACTTTGTAAGCTTCGGTGAATTCAAGCTGGGTTTATGATGGAGTATGCGATTTTTACGCCACGTTTATACGAATCACAAAAAACAACAATTTGTCCAAGCGGATCCAAATTTTTCCAAGAATTTCTGGGCGCCACGCTTACGGCTCGATAAAACTCGTCCCCGCCGTCAACATTTCCCGTAGCGTGTGGACGGGATCGTTCGATTTGATTTGAAATTCAAACGCATCGGCTGGAAGCGCCTTGTTAACCGAGATGCTTTTGACTTCAATTTCCAGCGTCATGCCTCCCTCCTGGACCAACCGTACGGCGGAAGCGACCGGCAAATCGCGGAGGTCACCAGTGGATTCGCCTGGCGCCGTCAAATCTCGAATCGGACAGAAATGCAGGTATTCCAAACGGCCGATGGCAAAGCCGGCCGTTGTGAAAACCTCTTGAGAAGCCACCGATTGGCCCGCCGTGTCGATGACGAAACGCCGCGCGCATTCGAGACTCCGGCCGCTTTTCTCATAAACACGGACAGCCAATTTGCCGCCTTCGTCCGCCGCGCGGCGTTCGGCCGCATTGTCGGTCCATGCTCGTGGAAAGAAAAGATTGTGCGAAAGTCCAAGCGTTGCCAGCAGCAGTAGTTCGGTGCTTTCGCCGTTGAGCGCCTCCCGCCGCGTTCCAATGACGCCCAGTTTTCGGAGCGGCATCCAAATTTTGAAATCGTCGTCGCGAAGCGCCAGATCCAAGCCCAGTATACCGAACATGCCGGTCAGTTTCAGACGCATATTGCCATGCGCATCGCCCATATAGACTCCATCTGCGCTCTGTGTCTTACCGTTCCTTCCGGTTATCTTGGCACTCAAACGCGCGACAACCGATTGTACCAGAAGCGGCCGGTGGTCGATCAGGGCGATCAGATCGGCCAACGCGTCACCGGGTGCTACGGCTGTCTCGACTGGCGGTTGCTGAATTTCGTCAAGCTGCTTGACCCACGAGACGGTGGGACGAGACTGCGTGCCTGCCAGCACCGGGGTGCCTTGGAGTCCACTTAATCCTCGAGAATCGATGGCCGTATCGATAGCACAACCCGATAAGAAAAGCACACCGAGAAGCAACAGGGGTGGGCAGGACCAATGCGTCCGCCAATACCGATGGGAATGGGTGCCTGTTCGGCCGTTCAATAATCGGAAAATGATGCCGGTTTCCATGTCAGAACCCTCGCCGAGTTCTATAAGGGCAAATCCACGGCCAATTCGATACGTTAGGGGACAGGGGTCAGGAACGAAATATTATTGAAAATTGTAAGCTTTTCGGATCGCCGCTATTTGCCGAACCTGCTGCCATTTTTCGAACAACTCATTATATCGAGCGCGCGCGGCAGCAGCCACTTCCATTTCCGCATCGGCCGCGGAAATCATTTCCGGGCAATGGGCAACCAGTTCCGGAACAACTAGCGCAAGCTCTTTGACCCGCTCCAGAAGCGGCGCGCGGACGAGGAGGACATGCTGCAACAATACCTCATCGCGCTCTCGAATTGCTCCAAGAGCTTGGATGGCCAGAGCCTTAAGCTGAGCGGCAAGGGTCTGGACTTCGTTAAGGGCTACGGATTTGGAGTTTTGATTCGTCATGCCACCAGAAACTTTCCATCTGCCTGCGCGCCCACCAACGTCAGGTCGGCTTGCCTGCGGGACAATTCACACCAGGCGTCGCTGAGCGACGACAACAAATTCAGGACTTCACTGAGAGCTTGCAGGCCTTCTTCGGACACCGACGTGACCGACTCCATTAATCTATATTGCATGTACTCGTAAAGCCGGCCGAGATCGCGTGCCAGTCTTCCCCCTTCCTCATAGTTCAAACAGTGGTGCAACTCAGTTATAATGGATTGAGCGTGGACAACCAGACGAATGGTTTCCGGCGATTGCGGCGGAGATCCCCACGCTTCCTTGGCTGTCTCCAGATCGCGCACCGCGCGCTGAAATAATAGCTCAACGAGGTGCACTGGGTCGACGCCTTCAACGGCCTGGATTACGTAATCGCTGGTGTTTGCGTTCATGATGTCCTCTTCCTCGTGGTTTGAGTCGTCCCAAGCTCCTGGAGACCATCAACGGTCCATGTTCAGATTGTTGTCGTCGCCGACGACGTCGTCGGCGCGGCTGGTGTTGTTTGTCCGCCTAATGCCGACAATAAATCGGTCAGCCCGCCCTGATAACTGCTAACGGCTGTTTCCATGTTGGCAAACTCGGTTTGCAAATTTGCCTGGTAGTTGTTTACGTCTAGTTGCTGCTGGGCGATTTCATTCGTCAAATCAGAGGCTTCCGAACTGAGTGTAGCGTTGGTACTCTGAATAAGACCATTCGATCCCGCAATCTGAGTCCCGAGGTACGTGTTGAGTTGCGTCATGATTCCATTGGTTGGGTCGGTCAGAAGCGTCTTGACAGCGCTAAAATTATTAGCCAAGGCTGACGATAACGCTGACGAATTGGTCACACTGAGATCGGGGCTTGTTCCTGTTGTCCCAATACCAAGTCCAGCAAGGTAATTCAGTCCGGAGGGCAAACCGTTCACTTGCGTGTCGACCATTGCACGCAACTGCGTAGCTAAATCTTTCACTTCATAGTTACCGGCCAATGGCCCGGCCGGTGTACTCGCGCCCCCGGTCGTGTTGGTGCTTGCAGGTACCGTTGCCGTGTTAATAAAGTCTTGAACCGCGTTGTATGCAGTCACAAAGGAAGTGAGGTTACTGCTAATTCCAGATGTATCGTTGCCGACGGTTACTTGTGCATTGCCGGTGGCCTGGTTGAGTGTCAGCGTTAACCCGGTAATGCCAGTCTCGGCTTCGGTAAAAATATCGTCCTTGCTCGAAATAGGATTGCCGTTGTTCAAGCCATCTATGGTAATTTGCGCTTCCTTACCCAAAGTTGTAGCGCCGTCATGGCCAGATCCTGTTACCGTCAAATTTAAGGCCGCCGCCAGATTCCCGCTGACGTCTGCAACACTGATTGCAGACGCTCCGTTGGTTTGGTTTGTCAAAATAATTTTATCGCCATTCGGGTCGTACATGGCGTTGACACCGGCAGCGGAGTTGTTGATGTTGGCCAGGACTGTCGACAGGCTATCTGTTGCCGTGTTGTAGTTGATCGCAGTTCCGTTGATGGTAAAGCTGCCCGTAGTGCTGGTCAGTCCCGCCGCCAATCCAGTCGCGCCATTAAGCGCAACGGTTGTATTAACGCCGCTTCCCGAACTAATTACCGCTCCAGATGTCAATTGCGAAGCACTGCTTTGGTTGAGAATGGTGACGTTATAAGTCTGTTTAACTGCACCGGTGACGGCGGTGGCTCCAAGAGCAGTCGTGTTTGACGAGGTCGCCGAAACGGCTTCGAACGCGGTCGGATCTGCCAACGCGCCAGCTGCATTTTGAAGCGCTAGGAGATCCTGTTGTAACGTCGTCATCGCGGTCTGCTGAGCCCCAACTTGAGTTTGCGCAGTCGTGTCCTGATTAAGTTGGGTGGACTCTATTGCAACAAGCTGACTGACTATGGAAGAAGTATCAAGGCCGGTAGCCAGGCCAGAAAATGAAAGGGGACTGGTACTCGTGGCTGCAGCAACGGTCGCCATGATGGGTATTGCTCCTTAAGCGATAACGATTCAAGTCGTTACCATGCTTCTAACTTCACCATCGGAACCCCACACGAGAAATTAAGCGTTAAAATGCGTTTATGAATTTGCCACCTTGAGCCGGTGGCCCACGCTTTCCATTTTTCGCTTCTACACCTCTGTGTCTATGCGGGAACTCCGTTCGGCAATCTTTTCCGGAACACTCGTCCGAAAAGCTCGCCGTTTGTTTCGTAACTGGCAAACGCCTTGCCTGTACGACTCGTTAATTTGAGGAATTCGATATGGCTGTCGGTTGGCGGTTTAAGACGAAGGGTTTCGACCGGGTTGTAACGTTCGTTAAGAATAGATTCGCTACCAAAAAGTCACATGTGCTCCCTGACAATACAGCCGAACACACAAATGTTGCGTCCTCGTTCGCACCTCCTCCACTACCAGCGACTTCCCAGAATCTCGAAAATAACTTTCTTCCGTGCTTGCTGCGCAATATGAATCGTGAGGCGATCAAGTTGGTCTTTGACGCTACCCATGATATCCCCGCGTTTCCTGCAATTGTTAGCGAACTCGTGCACGAGCTGAATTCTCATGACGTTTCCGGTGCACGCATTGGCCAGTTGATCAACCTCGACCCCTCCATCAGTGCTAACGTATTGCGTGTGGCCAATTCGGCCGCGTTCGCCACCGACCGTACAATCAGCAGCGTGGATGCGGCGATCATGATTCTAGGCTTTGACACGATTCAATCGATCGCCTTAAAGAGCACCGTCTCCGGCTTGATTCAGCTCCAGCGGAAGAAATATGGCGCATTTGATGCCAATGCGTTATGGGCACACTCCGTTGCGACCAGCATGTACGCTGGCTACCTCTCGAGCCGCGTAAAGCGCCTGGAGTCATCCGAAGCCGTTACATGCGGTCTGCTACACGATATCGGCAAGGTGCTGCTCAATGCCTGCTATCCCGATAGAGTCGCGGACGTCCTCAATCCAGGCTCGACGCTCTTGGGCGAATCCTTACTGGGCAAGGAAGAGCGCATCCTCGGCGCATGTCACACGGCCTACGGGGCGATGCTGGCGCGGCACTGGAAGCTCTCTGAGCCGACGGTATTCGCGATTGAGCTGCACCATCATGGAAACTCGCCCGATGTTTTGAAGGATCAGACCATGCACGAGCGCGACCTCGTCGCAACTATCTTTGTCGCCAATCAGATGGCCAAGACCACGGGATTTGCCGCCAACGACAACGAGATCGATCTGCCTTCTCCACAATTGATGACCCGGTTGGGTCTTCCGTTGGATTTATTGGAGGCAATCGCTCTGATACCACCCGAAATTCCAAGAAAGATTAATGCCGTCATCGGATCTTAACTATCTCTTAAAGTTTGCGGTTACCGGTGTCGATACTTTCGTCGGATATCGGAGGTAAAGTTATAGATACTGAAAACTTAAAAGGACATTAGCATGGAGAAACTCGTTGTTGTCGAGGGTTGGCGTAACACGCCACATTCACATGCCATTGTCAGCCAATTTCAATGTCTCGAATTCCTAAATCGGCCGGACTTAAAGTTATTCCACCGAGAACTGCCATTGCTCTTTCCCGATAGTTGGAAACACATGGCAGGACTCTTCGATCCTTCTTCCGAACAATTGCTGGCAGCTATTCCCCCACCTCCGCACGGAATGAAATCCGATATAACCATTCGAATGAACGGAGCATTCGAGCCACGTGTGGAAGGTAAACTATTCGCATTTCATGTAACAGAGTTTGGGTTCGGTCCATCTTTGGTATCGCATGAGAAATCCGCCGCAACGATAGTAACGCCTTCGGAGTGGTCTCGTCAGGGACTTGTTCGAAGAGGCGCCTGCCCGGATCGAGTATGCGTCATTCCTCATGGCGTGGATCCACAAATTTTCAAGCCGCTTCCGCCATCCGAACGCGCTGAACTGCGCCGACAGCTTGGCTGGACTGGATTTGTATTCCTTAATATTGGTGCAATTACGCCGAACAAAGGTATCGGACTGCTTGTAAAAGCGTTTGCTGCGATTTGCGAACGATTCCCGGAAGCCAGGCTGTTTTTAAAAGGTCTGGACTCCCTCTACGCATCAACCAAGAATCTTACCATAGCCGTCGAACGAGAGCTCTCGCCACGACAGATCGATCAGGTGAAACCTCATATTGGCTTCACGTCTACCACTCTGAACTTTCTCGATGTTGCCAAATTGTATCAGGCAGCGGATGCCTATGTTTCTCCGTATTTTGGCGAAGGATTCAACCTGCCTGTTCTGGAGGCGCTTGCTTGTGGAACTCCGGTGATATGCACCGATGGCGGACCCACAGATGAATTTACTATTCCCGATATTTCCTTGAAAATCGAAAGTCAGAAAGCAGATACCAAAAACGACAGGGGGGAGCCTGGTATCATAATTAATCCCAACCTGAACAGCCTGGTTGCGCAAATGCTACGGGTGCTTCAGGACAACGACTTTATTTCAAAGGCTCGGCGCCTGGCTCCAGAATTCGTAAGGTCACGGTATACATGGAAGCACGTTGTCGATCGCTGGCTCGACTTATTTTAAGAGTTTTTTGTGCCTGGGCGTTGAAACTCAACTGATGAATCTCCGATAATTGCCGTCGCTTGCTTGTCTGTCACGGGTGCACATTCCTCGCCGGGCGGGACGAGAGAAATGTGAGGCGGAAGAACAAGAGGTACTGCCAGCGGTCTCGACCAGAGGCTGGAACTGTCCTGCGCCTGAATGAACCCATTCCGACTGTAAAGCTGGCGGCAAGCGATGTTGGCCTCTGTCGGCTGCAAATGACCGAGCATCGTCGTGGCATTTTCCCGGACCAACCGGCTCGCGATGTAGGCCAGAAAGGCGTCTTCGATGCCCAGTCCAAGTGCGCGACAACTCATCACCAAGTGATGGATGCAGTTTCGGTGCACCCATGCTGAGCCAATGATGCCGTATTTTGTGAATCGGTCCTGGGCCTGGAGAACATAGAGTCGTCGACCTGCGACGAAATGCCGATGGCATTGCTCCAACGTATAGCGCTCGCCCGTGGTGTTGAATTGGTTGGTTTTGTTGAAAAGCTCGAGCGCGCGGCTCATATTCAAATCCGTTGTATCCTGGAGAACCGAGAGCGACACACAAAGGCCGAGCGTCTGGAGGAATTCCTCGTGTGAAAGCGTCTTGCGGACCGATTCACGCTTCAACTGCGCATGAACCATCTCGGTTTTGCGGGCCGATTCCCGCGTGATCTCGCGCTGCTGGGTTTCCGACGACCAAAGCAAAATGCGTTTCAAATAGTAGAGATGGCTGCCCAACACCCGCACGCCTGGCAGTCCTGCCTGGATCGCCGCGCGTTCCACCGGATTGTCATCGATCATGACGGCGTTCTGGGGCCGCAGATTCACTTCTCGGAGGATTTCCGCCAGGTTTTCGGCTTTGCCGCGGAAATTGATCTTATGGACGGCGAAATCCGACAGGGCAATCTGACCCTGAACGATCTTATTCCAATTGGAGAGTATGAACTTTTCGTCGTTCTTGCTGATAATAGCCAGCAGTATGCCGCGCTTTTTCAAAAAGAGGAGCGTTTCCATCAAACCCATCGGCCAGCCCTCGAGAATTCCCAAGGTTCCTTCCGCCGCCACGCCACGCCAAAGGGTGTCATCGAGGTCCACCACCACCAGCTTGACGCTGTCTTGTTGCTTGAGCGTGCGATACATGGCAAAGATTTCATGGAGGAGCGCTTCGAAGAACTCCATCCAGCGCGCGGAATAATGATGTTGCATCGACTCCGGCGGCTGAATCCGGTTCAGGTCATGGTCATGGTCGCCATCGCTCAGGGTGGTTCCGTGTGTAAACGACCACACCATGTCGTCCTGGCAAGCCTTCTTGCCGATACTGCTGGAGACCTGATCCACGTCCAAGAAGTAGGCGTTTTCGCGCGTGGCGACTTCCGCGGCCAGGAACATGTTGAGCCGCTCGATAAAGTGCATGATGTTTCGAAGATCGTAACGCGGCTGAAACCGCCCGAGCGGGTTTTGTTGCGGCACCATGAATCCCAGAACAAATGTCAACAGTTTGCGTTCGGTATTCAACTTGAGGACGTTGGATAGATAGCGCGCAAGGTAATCTTGCGTCTGCTGCAAAAATTCCTCGTGTTGCGCCACATCGTCCGGCAGGTGGAAATATGCGTTACCCAGGATGGTTCTGAGAGGAAGGTGAGCGATCTGAAAATCGTATTGCGCCGCCTGTTCCGGTGGAATTGCCACAAAAGGATCGAAATTGTTCACCAGGATGAAGTCGCCCTTGAAAGTCTTGTTCATCATCTCGGCAATCTGAGGGAAAGGTTCAGCCAGGCAGCCTCCGACGACCAAAAAGCGCAGTCCCGAATCGGGGGTTACTTGCAGATCGATAGGTGTCCGGTAACAAGACCCATTGTGCCGGGCGAAAAGAGCCTGGTCGACTCCTAACATCCGAGGGACGTTGGCGGATCCCGCGTTAGGGATGGCTTGCATGGGCTTCTCAAACTCATCAATTAAAAATGTTCCTGGTTAAGATTTACCATTATGGCGTGAATCCGCAAATTTATAAACGCTATCTGAGGACACAGTATAAGTGGAAACGCGTAGTCGATCGATGGCATGACTTATTTTACGAGCTCTTATGCTTGGACGTTGATACTCAACTGATGAATCCCTGATAATTGCTTGCTGTCCAGACCCTTGAGGCCGTTCAATACGTTTCCAAGCAATTCGCTTCCAGTTGCCGCGGATGTGCCGCCTGTTCCCATTATCGGGGCAGGAGGAGGAGCCTTCACTGGCGCCGTACCGTCCCCGGCGGCTTTGCCGGGCAGTTCTTCTGTTTGCTTCGGGCTTGACGGAACGCCGTCGGGTGTTGGCGGCTGAACGCCAATGGGCCGAAGGGTACTCGGCGATTTTTGAGTCGTAGCTTTGTCCTGGATGGACTTATCAATTGCGGCCCGATCGGCCGCTTGCTGCTCGGCTTCTTGTTCCAACTGGGCATTTTCCGCGGCGCGCTGCTCTGCCTGACGCTCTTCGTTCTCCATTTCCTGCTGAATGTACTTGGTTACAACGGCTAAGGACGGAAGCATGCCGGTGCCCAGCGTAATAGAATCAGCCGCAACGGTACCGTCCAAAGAGCCCTCTGTGATTGCGTTCGGGTCACCAGTACCGATGGGAACAGCGGACCGAATAACGATCTTCTGAAGATCGGGAGTCGATGCTTGCGCAACGCTAGGGGTTCTATAGGCAATTGGTTCCACGGCGATTATCCTGCTTTCAATGCGTCTTTTCCCTCTTAATTAAAGTTTTTTCATTTGCTCGCATCTCTAATGGTAAAAGCCTGGGCTTGCACGAAGCGCAAGCCCAGGCGCTTTTATGCTGTTATTAACTGAGCAGCTTCAGCACGCTTTGCGGAAGCGAATTGGCTTGCGCCAACATGGCGGTGCTGGACTGAACAAGGATCTGGGCACGCGAGAAATTTGTCGTTTCTTGTGCCACGTCGACATCTCTGATGCGGCTTTCAGCGGCCGTTACGTTTGTCGCATAGCTTTCTTGCCCGGATTGGATGAAATTCAGTTGGCTCTGACTGGCGCCCAGTTGTGCGCGCGCGGACGTGATGACTGCAATTTGAGTTTGAATATCCGAAAGTTCCTGTGTGCCGTTCTCTGAACCGGCCGTAACTTGCATATCGGCAGGCTGCGTGATCGTCGGAGGAGTAATGACGAATTGGGTGCCGGCGTCGTCGATTGTAAAGTTTTGGGCATTGCCTGAGAAAATCGGCGATCCGTTGAACGCCGAATTCGTGCCGATATTTCCAATTTCAGTCGCCAACTGATTGTATTCCGTCTGAACATTTTGCAAATCGCCGGAAGCCAGCGTGGCGTCACCAGCTTTCACTGCCAGTTCTTGCATGCGGCTTAGAATATCGTTGGCCTCCTGCAAGAAACCGTCCGCGGTGTTAATGTAGTTGTTGGCATTGGCAATCACGTCCAGCGCCGCGTTAGTGCCCGCGATGTTGGCTCGAAGCGATTCGCTGATCGCCAATCCGGATGCGTCGTCGGACGCGCGGTTGATCGACAAGCCGGTCGAGAGCTTTTCCAGCGAACTGGAAAGAGCCATCTGATTGTTATTGTAACTCTGATAGACCGTGGCTGCATTGACGTTGGTGTAAATGGCTGACATGTTCTTGCCCTCCTTGGGCTGTGTGTCCAGCGGCATCCTTGCCGCTCTGCATTCGGTGCCGCCAGCCCTAGGCCAGTCAACCTTCACCGTCTGCTACAGCCGTCTCATCGGTTTGCTCACGGAAAGGTTTAGTCGTATTCTTTAACTTTTGGAACACGTGTGAACGCGGCTAAGAATACGAGCTACTTTTTATGCTCGATGCATTATTTCAAGTCTTTTTAATACAGTAGTTTGCATGAAAAACGAAGGCGCGAGCGCGGGGTCTGAACACGAATCCATTCTGACCCCTGACCCCTCGCCCCTGACCCCTTTTTTCATGTAATTTGTACGATTCCGGAAAATCTTTCCTGAGTGTCCGGCTTAAATGCAACCAGATGCTCGGTAAAGGAATCCACCTCGGACTGTTCTGTGTATCGTTCCAGAACTCGGCGCATGGGTGAATACACATAAGAATCGAATCCAGCTTCCTTGAGCGCTCCGATTGCGTTCTGACGCAACTTGCCTCTTCTTTGCGCATTGAAAAAGATAATCGGCGAACTCTTCTCTAGAAATTTAGAAGCGCCGGCTATTGCCGGAACTTCATGGCCTTCGATATCGAGCTTGATAATGTCGAATCCTGCAATTTTCTGTTCCGACGCAAGCTGATCCATGCTTACGAGTTGCACCGGCTCGCCTTCCTTTGCATCGTCCGCCAGCGACGTCAACTCAGGAGCCTCGGCAATATGCAATCGACCTTCACCATCTTTATTACTAACAGCGCGTTGCAAGACGACAACGTTTTGATAAGCGTGTGCCGTCTTGTGCAGCAAAGCGATATTTCTGTCATCGGGGTCGACGGCGATGACGCGGCCATTGCTCCCAACACGAGCGGCCGCGCTGAATGCGTAGACACCGGCAGCAGCTCCAACATCGAGTACCTTGTCGCCCGGACGCAAAATGGCGCGGAAGAGATTCAATTCCTGTTCGTACCAATCGCCTTGCTCGAGTAAGACGTAGGTGCTTAAATTTCGAATGTCGGGGGCCAGGTAAAGCATGCCGCCGTCATAGGGGAGTGACAATTCGCTCGTTTCGCCTTTCGCCAAACCAAGAGCGATTGTGGGCCGCGTATCACGTTGAATGCGTTGTGCGTGCCGCAGTGCGTCAATAACAGTCGTGGACAGTGCCGATCCGTTCGTGGCATCGATGAGAGCGAAGAGAAGACCGAAGCGCAGGAACGGCTCCGGATTATTTGGTTCGAGCTTGGCCCAGGAGAGCAGCCACTCCTTGCATTGTTCCCTCAAGAAATAACTGCTGTGGCAACTGAATTCCAGACACTGCCTTAAAAAGATGCCTTCTAGAGTCGGCGCCCGCCAGGTATTCAGGAATGTATGTGGAATGCCTCCGGCGTATTGATTGCGCCGAATGGTTGCAAGTCCCAACGCCGCGTATTGGGCCGCAGGTGAATATTGGCCAAGTCTTGCCATCGCATCGGCGAGCAGAGCCACCTCGGCAACACGACCAATTACCAGTGAACGCCCGATCACTGCGGGAATGGTAGAAATCTCGCTCGATTTTTCAATGGCCGCGTTTGGAGCGGACGCTTGTAGTCCGGGCGTCTCGCCCGGTCTGGCAATGGAGTGCGGTTCCGAATCGGGCGAAACGTCCAAATTGCGAACGACCAGCGGCGACCCTGAGACCTCTGGCTCCAAGCCTGCGCACCAACGTTGCCACATCCACCGGTACTTTTCCTCGATCGCGCGAGCAAACAGTTTTGCGTTACACAGCGGACCATCGGTCATGCGTTTGCGTAGCGCGTTACGAATACGAGCCAGCCGCTCAAGATCGCCGGCGGCTCCAACTGCCTTTGTCACATATTCCTCCTTGGATTTTGCGATAAATTCACTCAGCCCAACGCGTGAGAGCAGGCTGGCTCCCACTCTCGAAGAATGGATACTTCCACAAAGCGTGATGGGCGGCACGCCCATCCACATGCCTTCACATGTTGTCGTCGTGCCGTTGTAAGGAAACGTGTCGAGTACAAGATCGATGTCGCCATAGAGACTCAGGTGATTAAAACGCGCCTGCTCCCAGCTCATGATGTGAATACGCTCTTGACCCATTCCGTGTTCCGCAAATTGGCCGAGATAATATTCGCGAACGCTGGAGTGGACAAACTCGCTTGCCTTGAGTGAAAGCTTCGAATTGGGAACAGCCTTCAATATGCGCGACCAAAGTTCTATTACTTCGGAATTGATCTTATGAGCGGCATTGAATGAGCCGAAATTCACATGTCCCTTGGCCAATGCCGGAAGCGGTACGACAGGCGGAGCATCGTCGTGCGCGTTAAAACAGAGAAACCCATCCGGCAAGTAGACGATTTCTTCAGTGTGATACTTTTCCGAGCCTGGCGGATCGGCGATCTCGTCGGTAAGGCGGTAATCGATCTGCTCCATGCCGGTCGTATCCGGGTAGCCGAGCCAGGTGACTTGAATGGGCGCCGGTTTCAGCGCCAGCGCGAGCAGGCGGTTGTTCTTGGTGTGCCCGGAAAGATCGACGAGAATGTCGATTCGATCGTTTTTTATCATCGCGGCGACCTTTGCATCGCCCAAGCCAACGGTGCTTCGCCATTGATGGAAAAGCGGTTTCATGTGTTCGGTTTTCGCGTCGGGTTTGGACACTTCCGCGTAAGCGAACGTTTCAACTTCCCGGGGATCGTGCGCGGCAATCAGCGGTTCAAGAAAAAAGGAAACGGAATGATCGCGAATGTCCGGCGATATATATCCAACGCGCATGCGCCGTGCCGGATCTCGCGTGTTGGCGTGCGATTTCGCCGCGGCGCTCATGGGAGCGTGCCGGTTTCCCCAAATCTTGTGTTCGTCGAAAATCTGTTCGGGGCTCATCACTGGAATACTGTGGACGTTAAACAGCAAGTTTGAATGAATATCGGCCGCGCCTGGCTTGCACTCTACCGCCTTGCGCACCAGGGCAATGCATTCGGAAAGCTTGCCCTGCACCTTACAAATCGAACTCAAGTTACTATAGGCGTCGGCGTAGTCCGGGCGCAATTCTATCGCATTCCTGCACGCCTTTTCTGCCTCGGCCAGCTTGGCCACCTTCTTCAGCGATACTCCCAGATTATTGTAACATTCCGGAAGAGACGGATCGATTGAGATTGCCTGATGGTAGCAAATAATTGCTTCTTTATTCCTTTCAATCTGGTCGAGGGACGCACCCAGGTTTATGTATACTCCGATGAACTTCGGATTGACTTCCAAGGCCCTCTGGTAGCACTTGATTGCTTCCGGGATCCGTTGTAACCTCTGATACGCAAGCCCCAGACTGTTTTGAAAATTCGCGTCGTCCGGGTTGGATACGATTGCCTTCTCAAACAGTTCAAGCGCGTCGTGAATGTTGCGTTGATCCGCCAGTATCTGTCCAAGATTGTGCAATGCCGGCGCACAATCCGGCTTTAGTTTGATCACTTTGCGATATCCAGCGGCTGCCTCTTCAAACCTTCCCGCATCGTGAGCGCTGAGCGCAATATCAAAGATCTGTATCACATCTTCACGCCGATCGATACTTTGCCGGAATGATTTCGTGTAACCACGATTCATCGTCATGTTCTTAAACCCTAACATTGTTAGACGATCTGAACGATTCCGGCAAATCTTTCCTGCGTGCCAGACCTGAAGGCGACCAGATTCTCCATAAAGGAATCCACCTCTGACTGTGCTGTATACCGTTCCAGAACTCGGCGCATGGGTGAAAACACATAAGAATCGAATCCAAATTCTTTGAGCGCTCCAATTGCGTTTTGCCGCAACGGACCTCTGTTTCGCGCATCGAAAAAGACAATGGGAGAACTCTTCTCCAGTACTTTCGAAGCACCGGCTATTGCCGGAACTTCTTGGCCTTCGATATCGAGCTTGATGACGTCGAATCCCGCAATTCCTTGTTCCGATGCAAGCCGATCGATGCTTATGACTTGCACCGGCTCACCTTCTTTTGCATCGTCCGCCAGAGACGTCAGCTCGGGTGTTTCAACGGCACGTAAATGGCCCATACAATCTCCATTACTAATGGCGCGTTGCAAGACGACGACGTTTTGATGAGCGTGTGCCGTCTTGCGCAGCAAAGCCGAATTTCTGCCATCGGGATCGACGGCGATAACACGGCCATTGCTCCCAACACGGGCGGCCGCACTGAATGCGTAGACACCGGCGGCCGCGCCGGCGTCGAGTACCCTGTCGCCCGGACGCAAAATGGCACGGAAGAGATCCAATTCCCTCTCGTACCAATCGCCCTGTTCGAGCAGGACGTATGTGCTGATACTTCGAATGTCGGGCGCCAGGTAAAGCGTGCCACCGTCATAGGGAAACGGCAATTCGTTTGTTCCACCCTTCGCCAAGCCAAGTGCGATTGTGGGCCGCGTATCGCATTGAAGGCGCTGTGCGTGCCGCAGTGCATCGATAACAGTCATGGACAATGCCGATCCATTCGTGGCATCGATGAGAGCGAAGAGAAGACCAAAGCGAAGGAACGGCTCCGGATTATTCGGTTCGAGCTTGGCCCAGGAGAGCAGCCACTCCTTGCATTGTTCCCTCAAGAAATAACTGCTGTGGCAACTGAATTCCAGACACTGCCTTAAAAAGATGCCTTCTAGAGTCGGCGCCCGCCAGGTATTCAGGAATGTA
>Ga0206991_10294_pt1 | contig 14571 bp, 13 predicted proteins | sample Alteio_BWMinCont_9_FD_153286 | JGI IMG/M metagenome (GOLD analysis project Ga0206991, IMG submission 153286) | Enriched cells from forest soil in Barre Woods Harvard Forest LTER site, Petersham, Massachusetts, United States -... | ecosystem: Environmental > Terrestrial > Soil > Temperate forest >...
CGCCAGGCGATGCCGCTAAATCCAATACGGCGGCGGGCGTGCACCGCAACAATGCTAGCGGAGGCGCGTGCCACGGTCTCCGCCAATTCATTCGAGAGATTTTGAGGTTCGGTTGCCATGATGATTCCAGCATGCTCCCTGCTGGGGCTGGCGGCATCGGAAGAAAGAGTGATTTTGGCCGGCGCCGGATTTAGCGTCCGGCAACGAAGCGACCAAGGCCGGCGGCGTCATCGGGAAGTCCAAAGAGTTCCCAAAGGTTGGTGCGGAATTGCCACAGTTCAGCCTTAGCGACGAACGCGGTAAGAACAATTCGCTGAGCTTCGTTCAGCTTCTGGGGAATCTCGGGAGCGGGGCTCTGCAGTCCCCAATAGTCGATTTTCCGTATGCCTTTTGGTTTGCGTCGCATGCTTCTACGCATTCGCCAGCGCATCACGAAGGGGAACAGTTTGAACAAGATCAGGGTGCCGACCGTCCGTAAAGCCATGCTGGAGATGCTCGCCTGCGGAGGCCGGCTGCCATCTTCGTTCATGCGGGAACGGCTGGTGTTGCCCCATCCCGTTCGCTGGTCGTCAAATACCAGGCGCAGGATGCGCGTCGCGAGCACTCGAAGCGCGTCGTGATTCTTAGCTTGATCGAACGCCTTCAGAAGGGCTGCCAATTCGCGGTCTCGGCCCAAAAGGTGGAGCGCTTCAAAGAATGGTTCTTCGTCGCCCAGCTGATACTCCAGAGGTTCATGGGCTTCGACGAAGCTCGAAACCATATCGTCGACACAGGCGGAGTCCGTGGCGGACGGAAGCTCGTGGATTTGCGCACAGCGCAGCAGGACGCGATTGGATGCCTCCCTTTCGCGTTCCAGGGCGGCGATCAGGAAAACGGGCCAATCGTCAAACGAATTGCGAGCCCTTGTAAGTCCAGTGAGCAGGGTATGACGAACAAGGGACTCGTCTTCGACGAGATAGCGATCGCGGAGCAGCTTGGCTGTCGCGGCGTCCTGGTCTGCTACAAACGACAGAATGGCCGCGGCATCCGTGCGGATCTGATCGTTCGAGCCGACCAGGACCGAGGCGAATAGCGAGCGGGCGGCCAGAAGGTGCTGGCGAATGGCGACGCCGTCCTCAGGTGTTCCTCCGGCACAACTGGGAGGAGCCGGCCCGTCGTCGATTGCCATACGCGCCGATGCGGCGAACCCGGACAGGAGGCCGTAAAACATCACCTGTTCCTTTGGGGCGGCATCCGGCAGCATTTCGATCACGACGCGCACCACTGGCGGGGAGGCGCTGTAGATGGTTCCCTGATGGAGAACGCGCGAGCAAAGCTCATCCAGCGCCTGGTACAACTTTTGGCCTCTGGAGGCAGTGACCTTTTCAAGCAGTTGCGGAACGTCGGAAGCGGATCCGTAGGCGTGCTGGAGATCTTCCCACCGAACAGTGTCGACGAATCTGGTTTCCGTTGTGCTCATCCGTTCACAGCGGCCGTCATGGCGCGCGCGGACCGGCCCCGGAACCCGTTTGGATCAATTCGAGCGGCTTCGGCGAAATGACGATCGCTCTGGGCGGAGTCCCCTAGCGATAGATAAGCTTGTCCGGAATGGCAGTGTACGAGGGCGGCGGGGGAGCTTGCACTACCTACCAAGTTCACTGCTTCATTCACCAGGCGATCGACCTCCGCCCGATCCCGCGAGCCGGCTGCGACAGCCCATGCGAGCGTGGCCAAGTCTTCGGCGAGATTAATATTGCAAACTTCCCGAATCTCCGGCGGGCCATTCTGGCTTTCTCGGGAACAGTCGCGGTCCTCCTGAACTGCGAGTTGCGCCCACTGCAGCGAGTCGGAGGCAAGGCTGCCACGCCGCAAACTGGCTTCGGCGATATCCCGATGCGAAGAACCGCGATCCGGCCAGTAACGCAGGCTGGTGTGGAAACACTCTACGGCCTCATCATAGCGTTGCATTTCGATAAGCAATTGACCGAGGCTAGAGTAACCGAGAGCCTTCGGCTTGTCATCGCTCGTGGCGGTAAGGTTCAGGCGGAGACGCTGCTCGGCTTCTTCGAGACGGCCGAGGTTCATCAACATGGTTCCGCTGAAGAATAAATAGGGAGCGAGGAGGTTTCTATTGCCTTGTAGAGTCTCCGCGGCCTGGAGCGCTGCCGCATAATCACCCTTGCGGTATGCCTCCAGCACCGCTTGGACTGCATTCCGGCGGAGGCTGGAGGTCCGAAGTTGGTCCATCCCTTTCTTGTGACGGCGATGGACAATCAGGATACGGCCCAGCATTCTGATGAGCTGCCAAAGAGACATAAGTTACCCGTTGTACGAAAAAGCGGACGTTTACACGAATTCGAGGATACTGTGGAACACTTAGCCCGCTTCTCGTTTCGTTCCTAGAACTATGTTATTAGTGGCACAGGGTAAGTTAATCTCGCATTCTCAGGAGGCTCGCGAAATGGCCGGCGAACTCAAGATTAAAGTGAATGAGCGGACCTGGACCGTTTCGGCCGCTCCCGACACGCCGCTTTTGTATGTCCTGTCCAACGAGTTGCTGCTGCAAGGCCCGCGCTTCGGCTGTGGGCTCGCGCAGTGCGGCTCCTGCTCGGTGCTGGTGAACGGCGTCGAAACTCGTTCGTGTGTGACGCCGGTGTCCGCGGTCCAGGGGAAATCGGTGACCACTCTCGAGGGACTGCCTGCGTGGTACGCGACCCAAAAGAAGCTGGCACAAGTTCCCGAGTTGCATCCCGTGCAACAAGCCATGCTCGACGAACAGGCCGTGCAATGCGGATACTGCTACAACGGAATGATTGTGAAGGCGTCCGAGCTGCTGGCGAAGACTCCCCGCCCCACTGAAGCACAAATCCGCACCGCGATGAATGGACATTTGTGCCGCTGCGGAACCTATCCGCGGATCATTCTGGCGGTGCAACGGGCGTCGCGTGCGATGGCGGAGGCGAAGGCATGAGACACGATGTGACGCTGCGTCGCGATTTTCTCAAAGCGGGCGGAGCGCTGGTGGTAGGCTTTCCTCTGCGAAGCGCATTGTTCGCTCAGGAGGGTCCAGCGGCGCGGGGTACAGTGGCTGGCCCGCCCGATCCGAAGCAAGTGGATACGTGGCTTGCGATCCATGCCGACAACACCGCGACGGTTTACATTGGCTTCGCCGAGCTGGGACAAGGCAATTCCACCGCGCTGCTTCAGGTGGCGGCCGAAGAGCTCGACATGGACATGAGCCAGCTCAAGACGGTGCGCCTGGACACCAACGTCACGCCCAATCAAGGAGGAACGTATTCGAGCGCGTCCATTCAAAGAGGCGGACCACAGGTTCGCACGGCCGCGGCCGAGGCTCGGCAAGCGTTGCTGCAGATGGCATCGAAGAAGCTGGGCGCGCCGGTGGATGGTCTCACGGTATCGAAGGGAATTGTTTCTCTCACGGGCACGAGCGGCTCCGTCAGTTACGGCGAACTGGTGGGCGACAAACCGTTCCACCTGGCGTTCACCGGCTCAGCTCCGATTAAGCCGCCCTCCCAGTACAAGGTTGTGGCGACGGCGGTTCCTCGCAACGATCTGCCCGACAAGGTAAGCGGGAAATACGTCTACATGCAGCACGTGCGGGTGGCCGGCATGTTGCATGGACGCGTGGTTCGTCCGCGCGGGCAGGGCGCTTATGGATCGGGCGCCAAGGTGATAGCGCTGGACGCAACTTCGATCGGAAATATTCCCGGTGCGCGGGTCTTGCGCAAGGGCGATTTTGTCGGCGTGGTGGCTGAGAATGAGTGGGATGCGGTGCGCGCGGCGCGGCAATTGAAAGTGACGTGGGACTCGACGCCGTCACTCACGGGCAGCGACCGGATGTATGAAGCGATGCGCGACGCCAAGACCGATGACCGCACGGTGGTGGAGCGCGGCAACGCGGCGGATGCCATTGGAGCGGCTCCGCACAAGGTGGCCTACAACTGCCGCGCCCCCTACCAGGCGCACGCTCCTTTCGGACCCAACTGCGCCATCGCCGACGTGAAGCCGGATTCCGCGCTGGTGATGTGCTCCACCCAAGATGTCTATGGGACGCGCGGCACGCTGGCGCGCATCATCGGATTGCCGGTGGACAAAGTTCGCGTGCAATATTACGAAGGATCGGGAACCTACGGACACAGTTGTTACGACGATGCGGCGCAGGCCGCTACGCTGCTCTCGCAATTGGCGGGCAAGCCAGTACGTCTTCAATTCATGCGCTGGGATGAGCATGGCTGGGACAATTACGGGCCTTCGCACGTGGGCGAAGTTCGGGCCGCCGCCAACGCGGATGGAAAGATCGTCGGATACGAGTATCACGGCTGGCAGCACCATTGGAGCAACGTGGAAACGTCGGAACAGCTGGCACTCGGAAAGACCGCTGAAGAATGGCGGCCCAACCCCGCAATGCAGGTGAATCCGCTGTGTTGCGGTGGAATGTACGATATCCCCAACGTGCGGCTGGTGAACCATCACGTGCCGGGGCTGGGCTATTTGAAAGGCGGCTGGCTTCGTTCGCCACTGGATCTATCGTTTTCGTTTACGTCGGAACAGGCCATCGATCAATTGGCATTCCTGTTGAAGATCGACCCGTATGAGTTTCGACGGCGCAACATAAAAGACGACCGCTGGCTAGGAGTGTTGGACGCAGCAGCGAAAGCGGCGAAATGGACAGCGCATCCAGCGAGTTCAAATTTGTCGCAAGCCAAAATCGTAACCGGCCGGGGCATTGGAATGGGTACCCATTTGGCATCCTACGGCGCGGCCGTCGCCGAGATCGAGGTCGACAAAGAGTCCGGTAAAGTGGTCGCCACGCGCATGTATGGCGCGGTGGACGCCGGTCTGGTGGTGAATCCCGGAAACGTCGAAAGCCAGATCAGCGGGCAGTTGGTGCAGACCGCGAGCCGCATGTTCCACGAGGAAGTGACCTTCACAAGAACCAACGTAACGAGTCTTGACTGGGCCAGCTATCCGATCCTGCGCTTCGAAGGATGTCCGCAGGTGACTCCGGTTGTCGTGCAGCGATTGAATGAGCGATCGACCGGCGCAGGCGAGGAAGTGATGGCGGCGGCGGCCGGTGCGATTGCAAATGCGTTCTTCGACGCGACTGGTGTGCGAATGACGGAGTTTCCCATGACGCCGAAGCGGGTGTTGGCGGCGCTGAAGCGCGGTTGACGCGCCCGACACACGGCCGAATTCAGCGGCCAGTGCCTTGCTGCCCGACCGCGAAATACTTGATCAATGGCATAGGACCCTGAATATCCGCGTCGTCCGGGGCGAGTTGTCTGGCTCGCGCGGATAGTTCCCTCGCAAAATCGAAAATTTTCTGGTCGGCGACGCCCGCTCCGCCCTTTCTCACCGCGAGATTCGGGAGAGCAGTCCCGGCCGCGGCCAGCACAATCGCGTTGGAGCTTTGTTCCAGCTCCTCGGTGGCATGCGCTACGAGATCAGACCCCAGAATTTCCTTCGCATACAGAAATCCCAGATTCGCGGCCAGCTCCCGGTTGCCGGGATCGGCATTCAGCGCTCGCTTGAGTACCTGCTCGGCGTCATCCTGGTCTTCCCGTTCCAGGAATTTCACCGCGTTCCTGGTCACCGCATCGTTTTTCGGATGATTCTCGACCGCGGCGAGCCACTGATCGCGCACCGCCTCATGATCCGCCGAATTGGCATAAGGGCCGGCCGCCCGATACACATACGCCGCCTTGGATGCGCTCCTCGCGGCTTCCGGATGATGCTCTACCACATAAAGGATGTGTTGCAGCCGGACAAATCGGCGGCTGGAATCCACCCCGGGTGAAGCGGGCGCGGCGTCAAGATAAAGCTGCAACAACTCCATGCGGGCGTCCAGGTCCTCCGGATTTTCGAAGACGTGCGATTCAAGATTCGCGATCTCCTGCGGCGACGGAAAAGGCCGTGAGCGAAGCACGGCAGTAGTCGGCTGCGCAGCCAACGGTATTACGCTCAAAAACCCCACTAAAGTGACAATTTGTCGTTGTGGCATTGTCATCGTACCTAACCCTTGCAAATGCCGTGCCAACGCCTTGCGCTGACCCGAAAGGGCTACTCGCGCCAAGGTGTGTCTATTCGACAATACGCGTGTTCACAGTGACACGAATCTGTTCATGACGATATAGATCCAGCAGACAAATTGTCCCAGTAGCTCGTACACTGGAAACAATGGCGAACTTAGGATTCGTGGGTTTAGGCGTGATGGGCAGCCGCATGGTGAACCGTTTGCTCGACAAAGGGCACACGGTGACCGGCTACAACCGCACTCGCGCCAAAGCCCAGTGGCTCATCGATCGCGGTATGAAATGGGCCGATTCGCCCCACGCCGTCGCCGCCACCGCCGATGTCACGCTCTCGATGGTGACCAATTCCGCCGCGCTGCAAGAAATCGCCGACGGCCCGAAAGGGATCGTCGCCGGTCTAGGCAGCGGCAAAATCTGGATCGAAATGAGCACCGTGAGTCCGGAAATCAGCAAGGCGCTGGCCAGTCGCGTACGAGAAAAAGGCGCCGACATGCTGGATGCGCCCGTCTCAGGCAGCGTGATTACGCTCGAACAGGGAAAGCTTTCGGTGATGGTGGGTGGACATGCGGGGACTTTCGAGCGCGCCAAGGTAATCCTGCTCGACTTAGGACCCAAGGTCACGCACGTCGGCGAAAATGGCTTGGCGCTCGTGATGAAAATCGCCACCAATCTCAATCTTGCCGTTCAGATGCTGGCATTCTCAGAAGGTGTCCTGCTCGCGGAGAAGAACGGGATCCAGCGCGACACCGCCGTGGACGTTCTGACGCACAGCGCCATCGCATCGCCCATGGTGCAGTATCGCGGCCCGTTTGTGCTTAAAATGCCTGAGGAGGCTTGGTTCAACGTAAACATGATGCAGAAGGATATGCTGCTGGCGTTGGAACTGGGCCGCGAAGCCGATGTCCCTTTGCCCACTACATCGGTGGCCAACGAGTTCCTCACCGCCGCGCGCGCCATGGGCTACGTAGAGCAAGATTTCGCAGTAGTATTTGAGGTACTGGCAAGAATGTCTGGAGTTCCGAAATGACCACCGCCGTCAATCCATCCAAACCTAATGTGAGGCCCGATTCGCGCACCGGCGCAGAGTTGCATCTGCACATGTACCGGCGCATGATGATGATCCGCTTGTTTGAAGAGCAAGTCAACGATCTGTACACGCGTGCGCTGATGCCCGGCCTGGCGCATCTTTACATTGGTGAGGAAGCCGTAGCCGTGGGTGTGTGCGAAGCTCTGCACCCGGACGATTACATCACCAGCACGCACCGCGGACACGGCCATTGTCTGGCGAAGGGAGCCGCGGTGGACCTGATGTTCGCCGAGTTGCTCGGAAAAGAAGTGGGCTATTGCAAAGGCAAGGGCGGCTCCATGCACATCGCCGATCCCGCCACCGGCAACCTGGGAGCAAATGCCATCGTGGGTGGAAGCACGGGCATCGCCACGGGCGCGGCGTTTTCGGCGCAGCGCATGGGGACGGGACAAGTAGCGGTGTGCTTTTTCGGTGAGGGCGCGCTCGGCCAGGGCGTGCTTTATGAAGTGATGAACATGGCGGCGCTCTGGAAGCTGCCGGTGATCTACGTTTGCGAAAACAACATGTACAACGAGTACACGCATTATTCGGAGACCACGGCCGGCGATATTCTCGCGCGTGGGCCGGCGTTCGGAGTGCATTCCGAACAAGTGGACGGCCAGGAGGTACGCGCGGTCTACGCCGTGGCGAGGAAGCTGGTGGATCGCGCCCGAGCGGGCGAAGGCCCGTCGCTGCTGCTGGTGAACACGTACCGTTACCATGGGCACCATGTCGGCGATGTGAGCCGCGAGTATTACCGGTCGAAGCAAGAAGAGCAGCAATGGAAGACCGATCGCGATCCTATCCGGATCATGGGCGATTGGCTAATCTCGGAGAGGCAAGCCGATCGTGCGACGCTCGACAAAATACATGCTGAAGTGAAGATTGAAATCGATAGCGCCGTGAAATTCGCTCTCGACGCCCCTTATCCCAATGTCGACAAGGTGGATCAAGATGTCTACGCTTGACACGGCAACGGGTGTTCGTGAATTAACGCTGGGGCAAGCCATCCGCGAGGCGCTGGCCGAAGAAATGCGGCGCGATCCGAGCGTCTTTATCCTCGGTGAGGACATCGCGGAAGCCGGTCACCCGTTCAAAGTACTCACCGGCCTGGTGGATGAGTTCGGATCGAAGCGCGTACTCGACACGCCAATTTCGGAAGCGGGCTTCACCGGCATCGCCGTGGGCGCCGCGATGACCGGCATGCGCCCGGTGATCGACATCATGTTCGGCGATTTCATCGGGCTGACCATGGACCAGATGGTGAATCAAGCCGCCAAGATTCATTACATGTCGGGGGGGAAGTGGAAGGCTCCGCTGGTGATGCGAACTACGCTGGGTGCCACGCGACGTTCGGCCGCGCAGCATTCGCAATCGCTGCACGCCTGGTTCTGCCACATTCCCGGACTGAAGGTGGTGATGCCTTCCACCCCCTACGATGCGAAGGGCCTGTTGAAATCGGCCATCCGCGACGACAACCCGGTGGTGTTTTTCGAAGACAAGATGATGTACCGGCTGAAGGGCCCGGTGCCGGAAGAAGATTACACTGTTCCGCTGGGCGTCGCCGATATCAAGCGCGCAGGCAGCGACATTACCATCATCGCCACCAGCAGCATGGTGCAAGTGGCTCTGGGCGCGGCGAGCCTGCTGGAAGAAAGCGGCATCAGCGCGGAGGTTGTCGATCCGCGAACGCTGTGGCCGTTGGATGAGAAGACGCTGGTGGAGTCCGCGAAAAAGACCTCTCGCGTGATCGTGGTCGACGAAGGCTACGGACGCTATGGCGTTACGGCCGAGCTGGCGTCGGTGATCCAAGAGAACGCCTTCTTCGATCTGGAGATGCCGGTGAAGCGCATGGGCGCGATGCACGTTCCCATTCCTTTCTCGCCGCCGCTCGAAGACGTCACCGTTCCCACCGAGAAGACGGTGGCGGACGCCGCGCGCCTGATGTGCGGACAAACTTAAACCTCGACAAAATCGAACACAACTGGAGAATCCTGTGGCATTGAAAACTCACGGCACGATGGCAGTCGACTGGGAGCAGCGCATCGACATGGATCGCTTGCGCCGGGAGCGCCTGGCGCGCATAAAAGGTCTGCTGGCGAAATCCGAAATCGGCGCATTGCTGTGCTTCGACATGAACAACGTGCGCTATATCACGGCCACGCACATCGGCACCTGGGCGCAAGACAAAATCAGCCGCTTCACTTTGTTGCCCCAGAATGACGAGCCGATTCTATGGGACTTCGGCTCGGCCGCCAGGCATCATCAGCTCAATTGTCCCTGGCTGGGCGAGCGATCGCGTCCCGGTATCTCTCTATTGCGAGGCGCTATGTCGCCCGAGATGGGACGCGCCGAAGACGTGGCCAAGAAGATCAAGATCGAGCTCGAGATGCGCGGCCTGCATAAAGAGCCGGTGGGCATCGACGTAGTGGAACCGCCCATTTTATTTGCCTTGCAGCGCGAAGGCATCAACGTGGTAGACGGCCAGCAGCTCATGTCGGACGCGCGCATCATCAAAACGCAGGACGAGATCTCGCTGCTCAACACGTCCGCCATGATGGTGGACGCCGCCTATCACGATCTATATTGCGCGATGAAGCCGGGGATGAGCGAGAACCAGGCCGTGGGATTGGTGAACAAGATCCTGTACGACTTGGGTTCGGAATACGTGGAAGGCGTGAACGCCATCTCCGGCGAGCGCTGCAATCCGCACCCGCACGTTTTTTCCGATCGCGTGCTGCGGCCCGGCGATCCGGTGTACTACGACATTCTGCATTCGTTCATGGGCTACCGCACCTGCTACTATCGCTGCTTCTCCATCGGCTACGCTCCGCACACTTTGATCGACGCTTATTCGCGCTGCCGCGATTATTTGGATGCCGCCATTTCGCTGATCCGCCCTGGGCGGACCACGGGCGAGATTGCCTCCGTGTGGCCGAAGGCACAGGAGTTTGGCTTCCCCAATGAGGAAGCGGCCTTCGCGCTGCAGTTCGGCCACGGAATTGGCCTGGCGATCTGGGAGAAGCCGGTGATCAGCCGCCTGGTGTCGCTGGAACATTCTTACGAGCTGAAGCCTGGGATGGTGTTCGCTCTCGAGACCTTCTGGCCGTCAAAAGATGGCTGGAGCGCCGCGCGCATCGAAGAAGAGATCGTCGTCACCGAGACGGGCCACGAAGTGATTACGCGATTCCCGGCCGAAAAGCTGTTGGTGGCGGGCGCGCATTACTTCACTGTGGATGGCCCGCTACCGACCACGCGCGAGCACGATCCGGCGCCCAGCCAGCGCATCGTCGAGATGGTGGAAGCCAGCGCGCGAGTGGAACAGGTGGTTTCCCGCTAGATGGCCGTCAGCATCGTCATGCCCGCGCTCGAGATGGCGCAGGAAACCGGCAAAATCATCTCCTGGCTCAAGAAAGAAGGCGACACTATCGCTAAAGGTGAGCCACTCGCGGAAATCGAGACGGATAAAGTTGTCCTGGAACTCGAAGCGACGGCGGATGGTGTACTCGCGGGGGTGAAGGCAGCGCCCGGCGACGTGGTGCAAGTGGGCAAGATCATCGCGTGGATCGTCGCGCCTGGAGAGAAGCCGCCGGTGGAAGCGGAATCCGCGACTCCCGCCGCGCGAACCATGACGGACCAGACGCGGGCCGCGTCAACCGTCGCCAGCACGGCCGCGGTCAGCCGCCAGGAGGTTCCGGAAGCGAAGGCATCGCCGAAAGCGCGCCGAATGGCCAAGGAACTGGGCGTGGACTTGAGCAACGTTCGCGGCACCGGCCCTGGTGGAACCATCAGTGGTGAGGACGTCGAGGCAGCGGCGAAGGCGCGTCCTGCTCCGGTCGCGGCGGAACCAGCCGTCCTGAGTTCCATCGCGCGTTTGATGGCGGAGCGCACAACTCAAAGCTGGACTACGGCCCCGCATTTCTTCCTGGTTCGCGAGATCGACGCCAGCGGTTTGATCGCAGCGCGAGAAAAACATGGTAAAGCGATCACTCATACCGACCTTCTGGTCGCACTGGTGGCACGCACGCTGGTGAAACATCCCAAGATGAACGCGAGTTGGACCGGCAGCGCCATCCAGCTGAATCCCAATGTGAACATCAGCATCGCGATCGCCGTAAAGGATGGGGTGGTGGGCGCCGTGATTCCACACGCCGATACCGCGAAGCTCGCCGACATCAGCACAAAGCGGCAGGATTTGGCTGAGCGTGCTCGCGCAGGACGCCTGCATCCGCCCGACGTAACCGGCGGCACATTTACTATCAGCAATCTGGGAATGTTCGGCGTGGACGCATTCAGCGCAATCATCACGCCGCCGCAAGCCGCCGTGCTCGCGGTAGGCCGCATCGTCGACCGTGTAGTGCCGGTGAACGGATTGATCGGCATCCGTCCCATCTTGACGATGACGCTTTCAAGCGATCATCGCGTCGTTGACGGCGCGCAGGCCGCGGCGTTTCTCAAGGACGTCGCCGAAGCGCTCACCAGCGCGCAGCTATAACAAGCGAAAGTTCACTTCCACGTGGGCGAAAACCGGTACGGGTTTACCGTTCTTGGTGCCGGGCTGGAAACGCCAAGCCTTGATGCTCGCAATTGCGTTGGCATCCAGGCCGGGATCGAGCGATTTGGTGACTTTGATGTCATGCGCGCGCTGATCGGTACCCACTACCATCGTTAGCGCGACCTTGCCTTCGAGCTTGGCGCTTCTCGCCTGGTCTGTGTACTTCGGCTCCGTTTTCTCAAGAACCTTGGGCGGAACTATGCCTGGTCCAATTTTGTAAATCTTCTCGGCGAAAGAGACGGCGGTCATCAACACCAGCAGCAGGGGAATCGCGATCGCGGTCCGTCGCGTCGAGTGAGCGGCGTCCCTCCGCCATTCGAATAGCCGCGTGAGCCGCTCCCGCAGCGCGGCAGCGCCGTCCACACCCATCGCGCAGCCGAGAACCAGCGAACTGGAACACTCGCGCGCCAGATCCAACAGAACGTTCGCGTAGGTATCCGCCGGAATGCCGGCCGACAATACGGCGTCGTCGCAGGCCAATTCTTGTTCGCGATTCAGGCGCGCCGCGAGCACCCAAGCCAGCGGATTCCACCACAACAAAGCCCGCGAGGCTTGTGCCAAATATCTACACGCGCAATCGCGCCGGCGCACGTGCGCCGATTCGTGTAACAGCACTGCACGCAACCGTGGCTCATCCCAACCGCAGGCAGCGGCCGGAAGAAGGATGAGAGGGCGGAGCACGCCACAGGTAAGCGGCGTGGTCACGTCTCCGATCCGAACTTCAACGCCGTCCCCATCCCGAAAATACACCGACCGGCGGCGGCCGCGCAACAGTACAACCCATCCGCCGGCGGCGCGGAACGCCATCGCCAAAGTGCCGAGAACCCAGATCACCGCGATCGCCATCGGCCAGTTCCACAACGCCGTTCCCATCTTGTCGCTGCCCGATACCGCGCCATTCCCAGCCGGGACAGAGATGAGGAAACTCCATTGCGGAGACCAGAGCGCCAGCAACGGCACAGCAGCCGCGCTGGCGAGCGCCGCCAGACATACCAGATGCCGCACTGCCGCGTCGCTCTCGCGCAGCAATCGCCGGCAGATCATCCCCGCCGCCAGCAGGACGGTGGACTTGATCGCAACAGAAAGCAGATAGGATTCCAACATGTTTATTTCCTCTTTGCTCTTTCAATGATTCGCGCCAGTTCGCCCAGTTCCTTTTCGCTGAGCGGGAAGGCCGCCGGATCCAGCAAGGCCGCGACCGCCTCCTTCGCCGAACCATCGAAAAACGTTTTGATGATGCGCTGCAATGCCGACCGGCTGGCGGCTTCCCGCGGCACCGTCGGCTCGTACACGTATCGAAGCCCTTCCTCGACGTGGCGGACGTAGCCCTTGCGCTCCAGCACCCGCAAAATAGTGCGCACTGATGAATAGTGCGGCTTGTCCGGCAAACCTTCCTGGATTTCCTGCCCCGTGGCGCGGCCGCGCCCGAACAGAACGTCCATGATTTGGCGTTCGCGCCGGCTCAGTTCGGAATCAGCGTTCTGCTTCGATGTGCGCATTCCTTAGCAGCCTGCGTAAAAATTAACATAGGCAGCCGCGCCTGTCAAGCGGAATATCATGATGAGAACACCACATGATCCTCAGTCGCGACCGTATTCTTGCTACACACGTCGGAAGCCTTCCACGCAACGAAGGGCTCTCAGAAATGCTGATTGACCGTGAAGAGGGGAAGCCTCTGAGCGAGCGGCAGCTAGCCGATGAGATGGACCGCGCTGTGCGTTACGTAATCGCCAAGCAAGCCGATGCCGGCATCGATATCGGTAACGATGGCGAGCAGCAGCGCGTCGGCTTCCAAACCTACGTGCCGCGCCGCATGTCCGGTTTCGCGGGCGAATCAAAACGCCGGCGTGGGCGCGATTTTGAGGAGTTCCCTGCCTTGGTTGACGATCTGACGCGCCGTTTTCCCAAGCGCAGCCGCATGCAGAATGCACCGGAAGCGCAGGCCGAGCTGTATTACCTCGACCCGTCGGCTATCGTGCAGGAGATCAAACGCTTCCAGAGCGCCTGCAATGCGGCGGGAGCTTTCGCCGAGAGCTTTATGACCGCGCCCTCGCCAGGCATCATCTCCACCACGATGCTGAATGCGTACTACGATTCGCAGCAATCTTACTTAGCGGCGCTGGCGCGAGAGATGCGCCACGAGTATCTTGCCATCCACCGCGCGGGCTTGCTGCTGCAGATTGATGCTCCGGACCTTGCTATGGACCGGTCCATGTTCTACCGGGATCTCTCCGACCGCGCATTTGTCGAAGCTGCCGAGATGCATGTAGCGGCGCTCAATGAAGCCATCGACGGCATTCCGCGAGATCGCGTGCGCCTGCACTGCTGCTGGGGCAATTGGAACGGTCCGCATCTGTACGATGTCGCGCTCGATCTTATTTTGCCGGTGCTCTATCAAGCCAACGCCGGCGCCCTCAGCATCGAGTTCGGCAATCCGCGGCACCAGCACGAATTCGAAGCCTTGCGCCGCCACAAACTGCCCGATCACATGCTGCTGCTTCCCGGCGTCGTCGAGAGTAACAGCAATATCGTGGAGCATCCGGAAGCGGTCGCGCGGCGGTTAGAAGAGGCAGTGGCCGTGGTGGGCGACCGCGAGCGAGTCATCGCCAGCGCCGACTGTGGCTTCGGAACATTCACCAATCGCGAGTACGTGATTGAACCTGTCGTCTGGTTGAAGCTCAAAGCGCTCCGCCAGGGCGCCGATATCGCGTCGGCTCATCTATGGGGGCGCAGCGCGGCGCGTTGAGCAAGTTTATTTAGTGATTAGGTGGGGGATGTCCCGGTTATTTTCGTTGCAGACAAACTCGAGTAAGTCGGTGTCCGCCAGTAAGTGCATGCCTTCGGTGATGGTCCAGGGCCTGGTGTAGGCCTTCGGATCGTTGATCGTTACCTCAATATTCAAGTGCCCGAAATCCGGC
>Ga0206991_10295_pt1 | contig 14525 bp, 8 predicted proteins | sample Alteio_BWMinCont_9_FD_153286 | JGI IMG/M metagenome (GOLD analysis project Ga0206991, IMG submission 153286) | Enriched cells from forest soil in Barre Woods Harvard Forest LTER site, Petersham, Massachusetts, United States -... | ecosystem: Environmental > Terrestrial > Soil > Temperate forest >...
CTCTGCTCCTGCGGCAGGGCAACCGCCGCAACGGTGACGCCAGTAGCAGAAACAACTACGGACTCGGTACCCGGCGGGGCTTCCAGTTTCAACTCCGCCGGGGGGATCGGCTGCCTTACCCTGAGGGGGCACGAGTACCAGAAAATGCAGCCCTGTTCCATGGCACACTTATTGCCAGCCTGGAAATTTTAGTTTAAGACCACTGGAGTGCTGGGCCGGATTTTGACATCCTAATTAGGAACTCAAAACCATTTGGACAAAACTAATTGAAGAAATCACAGATTTCATGCATTTGGAAAGAGCCTGATGTTGCCGCCAAGTACCGGACGGCAGTTTCCCTTCATAGCCATACCAATCAGTCAAAAGAAAGCCTTCTCTTTATCCCGGAATTCGCCGAAAAGTGGCCCCTCCTGCGGTGGGCTCTCAAAGAGCAGTGCAAGAAATCGGTCCGGCCAGTAGATTTTTCTCAAGCCTACTGGACGCCGCCCTTGCCGCCCAAGCTGGCGTTCGAACTGGAGAGTAATCAGATTGAAATCGACCTTGAATTGCTGAGCCTCGTCTCGCTAACCGATCATGACAGCATCGGAGCGCCCACCTCATTGCGGCAGCTGCCTGACCCTGTTCGGATTCCGTTTGCGGTGGAGTGGAGCGTCCCGTTCGAAGGAGCTGTGTTTCATCTGGGTGTTCACAACCTGCCGGAGAGCCAGGCTCACCTGATAATGGACGACCTGGCCGCCTACACCCGCAATCCCTCGGCACCGCGCCTGACCGAGCTATTGGCGGGTCTTAACGAATTTCCGGAAGCCTTGATCGTCTTCAATCATCCCCTTTGGGACCAGCATTGCCTGGGGCAATCGACTTTCCGGAGCATTCTTGACCGGTTTTTGCAGTGCCACGCCGAATCCCTGCATGCCTTCGAACTCAACGCCATGCGTTCCTGGGCGGAAAATAAGGGGGTTGCACAACTAGCCGCCGTCTGGGAGCGCCCGCTGATTTCAGGTGGAGACCGCCACGGGTGCGAGCCGAGTGGCGCCCTGAACCTGACTTGCGCCACAAGTTTTTCAGACTTCGTCAACGAAATCAGGAACGAGCAGCTCAGTCATATTGTCTTCATGCCGCAGTATGCGGAGGTCCTCGGGATTCGCTTCATGCAGACCGTAATCGATACCATCCGCGACTATCCGGAGCATCCCGTGGGGTCCCGCCGCTGGGATGAACGCGTGTTCCACATGGATTTTCAGACCGGGTACCACCGTCCTTTATCCGCCCTGTGGAAAGCTCCGCCACCCTATCTAGGGCGAATTTTTTCCGTATTTCGCATGGTGGAAAATGCCTCGGTGAGAAACGCATTGAATTTTACTTTTAGAGGAAAGTCGGAGTCTCAACGAACTTTGGACGTTCGGCATGAGGTGGGTGCGTGAAGGTCGGCAACATGAGGGTGGCCCTGTTTCCATGCACCTATCGCGAAATTGACGGGGTCGCGAATACCAGTAGACAGTTCGCCGAATATGCAAAGGAACATGGATTCCCGTTCCTCCTGGTTCACGCAGGCCCGCGCGACGAGGTCGTAACGGATGGATCAATTACCAGAATTCAACTCCGCCGCGGCCGCCTCAAGTTCCCTCTCGATGGCCACCACGAGTTCGATCTTCTGTTCTTGAGGCACTATCCGAAGCTTCTGCGGCTCATGCGTGAATTCAGCCCCAATGTCATTCACATTACGGGGCCGAGCGACGTGGGAATATTGGGAGCGCTGCTTGCTCACAATTTGGGCGTCACACTGGCAGCCTCCTGGCAAACTAATCTTCATCAGTTTGCCCGCTGCCGCGTCTCCACTTTGCTATCGTCCTGGCCCAGGAATCTGTCCGCCAAATTGTCTACGGCGGTGGAATTTGCCAGTTTCCACGCGGCAGCTCGCTTTTACAAAATTCCGCGGCTGCTATTCAGCCCGAATTGCGAACTCGTCGAGTTGCTCGAAAGGACCACCGACAAACCCTGCTTCCTGATGTCCCATAGCGTGAATACCGAAACTTTTAGCCCGGCGTTTCGGGAACGTCCCGCCGGCCCCTTCCGAATCGGCTACGTGGGGCGGCTTACGCCGGAAAAAAATGTACGCTTTCTCGCGCAGCTCGAACGAGACCTGCGGGCTAAAGGCCACCCGGACTTTCGCATTGTCCTGATTGGCCAGGGCGCCGAGGAAAAATGGATGCGCGAAAACATGCAGCATGCGGAATTCATTGGCTGGCTTACCGGGAGGGACCTCTCCCGCGCATTTGCAAACATGGATGCGTTCGTTTTCCCGTCGGAAACGGATACGTTTGGCCTCGCGGTTCTCGAGGCTCTGGCCTCCGGCGTTCCCGCCGTGGTGTCACCCAGCGGCGGACCAAAATACACGGTCGAGCACGGCAAGTCGGGTTACGTCGCAAGTCATTTCGATGAATTCGCGACCTTGCTGGGAAATTTGATGACTCAGCCTGAGTTGCACAATTCGATGCGGTTGGCGGCTCGCCAGCGCGCCCTCTCCATTGGTTCCTGGAATCAAATTTTTGCGGGAATGTACAAGGCCTACGAACGCTACGGACAAGCCGCACCTCAGCTCGAAAGCATCCTGCTGGACGATGCCAGAAAGATCGTGAACACCTGAGTTAGAATTTAATTTCCGGCTTAGCCACTCCGCCGGAGAAACCAGTGATTTTTATGACCATTGGCAAGCCCGATTCCCGATTAATGATCGTATCCTTACTTTTATTGTTTCTCGTGTGCCCCGCAAAAGGACACGCGCAATCTTCCATTTCTCAGGCAATTATCGAATCAAGGCTGAATCTTTCGCAGGTTTTGGACAACCTGGTGGAGAAAAACGCCGAACGCGCCGAGGCGCTGCAAAAATATCAAGGCAGGCGCTTCTATAGCCTGGATTACACGGGCTTTCCGACTTCGTTGCATGCTGAGATGGTCGTCGACATGATTTACGACGCGCCCGCGACGAAACAATTCAAGATTGTTTCCCAGAGCGGCCCGCAATGGATCATCGACAAAATTCTGAAACGCCTTTTGGAAGCGGAATTGGAATCCATGAGCGAGGAGAATCGCGCGCGCGTGGCACTCAATCCCAGCAATTACGATTTCAGCGGTCTCGAGCAACAAGAGTCCGCGGATCATTGTTCTTACGTTGTCGCGGTTGAGCCAAAAATTCCCAGCAAGCTTCTCTATCGCGGGCGAATCTGGGTGGACAGCAAGGATTTTGCCGTGTGCCGAATCGAAGCGGAGCCCTCCAAGAATCCATCCTTCTGGATTAAGAAGACCGACATTCAACATACCTACCTGAAGATTGGCGATTTTTGGTTGCCTTCGGAAAATAAATCGGTATCGGTCATACGCGGTGGCGGGCACGCCGTCCTGACCATCAAATATCAAAATTATGAAATTCTGTCGGCGCGCGGCCTTAAGGCAAACGAGACTGGTTCATCCTCAATCACGCTGGCTCTGCCCAGCCACTCGAATTAAAAAATAAAGCCGATCCTTCTTTGCCGGTCTATCGATTAGAGGCAGCAGCTTGAATTGTTGTCTGATAACTGTACGCTTCGAGCCAGGCGCCATTGCGCTTGAACCACACCCGCGTGACGTGCAGCGGCAAGCCGCGCTCGGGTTGCTGAAGCGAAGTCATCACCATCGCGTCCCCGAACTCACTCATGCGCGCCGATACCAGGGGAAACGGCGCGATTCCCGCGACTTTCTGATTATCCAAGCCTGCCATACGCGCCGCTTTATCGAGCGGGCGATCGCTGTTTGAGGTAACAGCAAAAAATTCATCGGCAATGTGAGAACCCCAAGCCGCGGAATCATGTCCCGTGACCGCGCCCTCCACGGCCTGGTAGGCGTGGATCACATCGCGTTCGTCCTCATTTTGGGGCTGGAAGGGCACCGCGTTGCACGGATTCTCGCATTGCCCGGTTCCAGAATCTGCGGGAGGGGGCGCGCCGATCGTGACAGACTGGTAGACCAGCAATTGCCACCGCGCGTGCCGTTTTACCCAAATACGCAGCACATATAGCTTTCGACTGTTCGTCTGGACTACTCCGAGTTGGCCATAGGCGTGTGCGGCGATTGAACCAATAATAATCTTGCCGTCGCCGTTTCCGCTGGCGGCCTCCGTTGGCAACCCTTTCCCGGATTTGAAGTTCTGCAGAAGTTCTGACTTGTTCCGGGTGTCCCCAGAGGAATCCGTCCAGGTGAAATTCGGTTCAAAAAGTTCGCCATCCAGGAATTCAACAGTAGTTCCGGATTTGAATGCGGCGCGATCTGCTTGAAGAAGCGTTTCCTCATCATCCGGCGCAATAGCCGTCCTGATCGCAACTGCAGCCAATGCGCCGGCGCAAAGTACGCCAATTGCAATCGCAAGAGGGAGTTTCAAAGCGAAATCCTATGGTGTGTTTGCACTGCGGGCAATTCTAGCGCGATACGTACGTCACTCGCTTAAGTTAATGTCGAGCCCGGTCAATCGCCTCTGAAATCCAGCAAACTGACCCCAGAAAAATGGCGCGGGCGTTGCGGAATTATTGTAAACATCGTGGGGGTTAAGACGATTCGTCACGTCCTGCGAAAAGACTCCAATGCTGATTTTCCTTCGTTTGGCGTTTTCCTTGAATGGCATGTGCACCATAAATTCGCGGGAAAGTTTTACGTCCAGCGAAAAGTAAACAGGGAACCGCAAGCTATCCGGCACGCCCACATAGTTCTGCATGACGTCCACATTGGAATACGGGAAACCCGTATGGATATCCGCCACCGGGCTGAAAACAAACTTCTTTGGGAGCGTGATGTAACCCCAGGCGAGCACCCGGTTGGGAATATCGGAAGGCTGAACTCCATAGGCGTTGGGCCTGATTATCGGTGCCTGGAGAGGCACGAATGTGTCTGAAAGCGTATTCAAGTCCCCACGCGCGCGGCTCCACGCGTAGGAAATATTCAGCTCGTTCCGTTCGCTGGGCCGGTAACGAGCGGTGATCTGAGCCTGCCGGTAATTCGCGGAGCCCGTGTTTTCAAGGACCATGTAACCAGTTGTCCCCGTCACGGGAATAATGGGATTCAGAACAAAAAGATTGTTCGAATGAGTTTCATAATATCCCACGCGAATACTTACGTTCCTGCGCAAGGGAGCCTCAGCCTCCACATTCCAGGAAAAAGTGCGGGCGCTGCTGTCATGGCCGTTCAGAGTTGTGGAATATCCGGCAATCCCAGAGGACTGGTAGACATTTTGTAACATGTAGGTCTGTGGATTCGATGATCCGGGGAAGAGAGTGATCATTCGTTCCTGGTATCCGGCAAAATCCGTCGCAAGCAGCGGGACGTGTCCGTAAATCAAGCCGGCGCCGGCACGAACTACCAACTTGTTGCCAGCCGGGGAGTATGCCAGCCCCACTCGCGGCGCGAAGGCCGCATCCCGCCCCAGCGTCTGGTGTGTGATGCGGCCGCCGATATTCAGAGCCAGGCCCTTCGTCAGCGTCCAGCGATCCTCCGCATATGCCGAAACCTCCGTATCGCCTCCTTGTAGCTTTGCTGCGGGCGAAAAATTGATGGTCTCATCGACCGTCTGCCCATCCTGCTCCAGCAGATTGATAGGCCTTGAATCGCTGTTCTCCGTATACGATCGGTAGAGAATATCCGTGCCAAACTGTAATTGATGGCTGCCAAGCCACGACTTCGCAGGCAACTGGAGAGTTGGGAGAGCCTCCACCTGATTTGCATTTCGCGAAAACGTATTGAAATAATTGCCGCCCCAGCCCTCAGGGCTGATGGTCATGTCAAGCGACCCCTGGCCGTGCTCACTAGTATAGAAATTTGTGTAGCGAACGAGCGTGGTAAGAACTACGCCCGAATCGAACTGGTAGGCGTCGGAAATTCCGAGAGACGCTCCCCGGCGCCGAAAATTTGCGGAGGCAGTTTGCGGGATGAGCGTATTAATATTTGAATACAAAATAGTCGCCGGGAAAACATTCACGTTCACGTTCACCATATGCTTCGGTGAAAAAGTCCACTGAAAATTCGTGAAGGATACCAGGCTATAGGTAACCGTCTCGTTCACCGGCCAGGAAAGGCCGTGCACCGGGTCCTTGCGAAATTCGTACGTCATGTTCTCGGAAAAGTTGAGCTTGTCTTTGATGAGGGGGCCGCCGAACTCCAGCCCCGGCGTCATATTCAAGAGCCCGATCAGATGGTCATTCTTGCCCCGGAAAGATGGGACAAGATCCAGAAGTTTGTAGTTCCACGCGGGGCCGGGCGGCTTGATGTCGATCCTGGTCAATCCCCCGGAAAATCCACCGTAAGCGGAGCTGTCCGGTGTGTTAAAAACCTGGAGGTTCTGAATCGCATTGACAGGGACAGGAATCGCGAAACTTCCCGATACGGGATCCACGTTTTCTGCCGAGTCCACCAATAGCATTCCCTGGCTCTCTGCCTGGCCATTGAAATTCAGTTTCCCTTCCTGCGTTCGAATGACGCTCGGAGACATGGCCAGCGCCTCGGTAAACTTTTGTGTGCGTAGGGGTAATTCCTCAAGTTGCTGCTCGTTGACCGTAGCCGTCGCGCTCACGCTCTGCGTCGCGATTTCCGTGACTTCCCCCTGCACCTCAATCCGCTCCTCCACGGAGCTGATTTGCAAGGGCACGTCCTCGGTGACAGATTGCCCTGCTTCGAGCATTACCTCGGCAGTCCAGGGTTGAAAACCTTCAACATTGGCTTCCAGCGTATAAATCCCAGAACCCAGACGCCTGAATTCGTAACGGCCCTCGAAATCGGTGATTGTCGTTTGGGGTTTCGATCCAGGAGCTTTTGCCGTCAATTTGACGGTGATTCCAGCAAGATTGTTGGTTGTTTTCTGTCCCGTGGCGGCTGTGACCTTGCCGCTCAGGGAAGCGGACGCTACCTGTGAGGAATTCTCCAGCTGTTGCCCGAATGCCTGAGTCGCGCAAATCATAAATGCAAGAAGCAACGCTCCGCAAAGCGGATACCAAACGTTATCGCTTCCGTTGCGGCGAAATTTCAACTTTACACTCCACCTTCCGATAGAAGCTTCGAGACGTTTGTAACCTGGGACTATTTACCCGAAGTGCGGGCAGCGCAATGCTGTGGCATGCCTACCAACATGTCTTGTTGCCGTCGTTCATTCCGTTTGGCCGCGAGGATCAGGAGTCAAGAGAATGATCTGAATTGAATGGCGGACAAACACAATCCCAGAAGGGTCTATGCTGTGCAATTACCTGGAACGTCTTACTTTCACCCCTAGGGGGTGACAGCTCTCCGTAAAATTGAAGTTCGTACGCGTAATAGTCACTCGTTTTGGCCCCCGCTCCAAGTATCAGGTTGTATACGCTTTCGCAAAGGGTTACTGAGGCATATCGGCCTCGTGGGGTTGACCGCGACTGGTTCGAGGATGAGGAATCGCCGATATCTTGCTCCTGCTCTCTGATGGAATCGATTCCCACGATACGCTCCAGCAAGCTGTGAGGACCCCTTTCATGGCACGCAGAACCCTCCCATGCATACGCGCGTGCGCCAAAGGAGCCTGTGCAAAATTGGACAGAAAATGCCGGCAGAATGTTGTCTCCTACAAACCATGTCTGAAATTTCATCTTCGCGCTTCTTGGACCCTGGGGTAGAATCAACTCCCGCTTGAGGCACTGGCCCGTCATCCCCGGATGTCCGCGGCTGCGACTATGATCCAGCTGACCAATGTCTCCAAGACCTACGGAGACAGCGGGGCCGTACAGGCTCTGCACAATTTGAGTTTGTCTGTCGAACAGGGCGAGCGGGTCGCGGTGATGGGACCCTCCGGTTCGGGAAAGTCGACGCTCCTCAACCTGATTTGCGGTCTCGACGAGCCCACCTCCGGTTCGATCAAGCTGGAGGGCATTGAACTTGCCGCGTTGGACGACGACCGGCGCACCCGCCTTCGGCGGGAAAAAATTGGAATGATCTTCCAAACTTTCAACCTTCTCCCCACGCTCACCGCGCTCGAAAATGCCGCCCTGCCGTTGCGTTTGCAGGGCTTGTGCAGGCGTGAAACAGAGGAGCGTGCCACGGCAATGCTGGAGCGTGTGGGCCTCAAAGTCCGCGCGCACCACCGGCCCGACCAGCTTTCGGGAGGCGAGCGCCAGCGTGTGGCCATCGCCCGCGCGCTCGTGTTTCGCCCTCCAATTTTGCTGGGCGATGAACCCACCGGCAATCTCGATTCGGCCACCGGAGAGGAAATTCTTCGACTTCTCGATGATCTCCATCGGGAATATAACACTACCGTCCTGCTTGTCACGCACAATGACCTGGCCGCTGCCTTCTGCGATAGAGTTTTGACGCTCCGTGACGGACAATTCGTTAAGGAATTGCGCACCGGTCGAACCGGAACCGCATGCGCGGGAGAACAGTAATGTTTGGGGCGCTGTGGCTAATCACGTTCAAGCAATGGCGCGCGCACCGGCTCCGCGTGGCATTAACAACGCTTGGCATCGCTCTCGGCGTAGCCGTTTTTTTCGCCATTCGCACAGGCAACGCCACTCTGCTTGACTCGCTCCGCGGGACCGTGGAAAAACTGGCGGGCAAAGCGACTCTTCAGATTGCCGCCGGCGAATCCGGATTTTCCGAAAAGGTCCTGGACACCGTCCGCGCCACTCCCGGCGTGCAAGTCGCGGAACCGGTAATTGAAACCATTGTGCAAACTTCCTTTCCGGATGAAGGCACATTGTTGGTTCTTGGAGTGGACACGACCGGAGATCACGAACTCAGGGACTACCAGTTTGACCGGTCGCAAACTCAAATTGCCGATCCGCTCGTGTTTCTCGCGCAGCCGAATTCCATTTTGCTTTCGCGCGCCTTTGCTGACCGCCACGGCTTGAAGGTGGGAGACAAGTTTTCGCTTTTCGCGTCCGACGGAAAGAAAGAATTCACGGTGCAGGGAACCTTCAAACCGGTCGGCGTTGGAGAAGTATTTGGCGGCAACGTTGCGGTGATGGATGTCTACTCGGCGCAAGTAGTTTTTCATCGCGGCCGAAAATTTGACCGCATCGACTTGATGAACTCTTCAAATGTTCCCGTCGAAGTTGTGCAGCAGCGATTGCGCGCGCAACTCCCGACCGGTGTCGAAGTGGATCGTCCGGAAGTACGCAGCCAGGCTCTCGAAAACGCCGTCACCGCCATGCGCGTGGGGATCCTGATCACGAGTTTCGTCGCGTTGCTGGTAGGCGTGTACATCATCTTCAATTCCTTCACCATCGCGGTCAACCAGCGCTGGAAAGAAATCGGCATTCTGCGCGCCGTGGGAGTGGAGCAGGGAAACGTCAGCCGGATGTTTTTGTGCGAAGCGCTGCTGATGGGAGTGATCGGTTCGCTTGTGGGCATCGCCGGGGGATTTCTTCTGGCTTCGGCGGCCAACCGAGTCATGAGAGGCATGGTCGCGGCAGTATACGGAGTCGTGGCCACTGCTTCGCCCGCGAGGCTGCATCTCGATCAGTGCGCGATTGCTTTTGTGCTGGGAGTCGCCGCTTCCATGATTGGCGCGTGGTTTCCTGCGCGAGGCGCTGCATGTCTGGACCCCGCGCTGGCGCTGCACAACATCGAGGCGCGCCACCATGAATCCGTCCTGGGCTGGAAGCGGACGGGTGGAGGTGTTTTACTAATTGCCGCCGGCTCCGCTCTCGTGCTCTGGACACCATCGCGCCTTGGTTTGCCGATTCAATTTGCTTTCGCCGCGATCGTTCTGCTGGGCCTGACGATAGTTCTGCCAAAGCTGGTGCTATGGTCGGCCCGTGTCTTGCGGCCAATCATGAATTGTGTGGGAGGGTCGGAGGGGGCGTTGGCGGTTGACGCCATGATTCAGACCCCGCGCCGATCATCCGCGACTGTTGGCGCGCTGATGGTGGGCCTGATGTTCGTTTTCTCCACGGCGTCTTACATTCAGAGCTACAGGCAAATGATTGACCGCTGGATGAATCAGGTGCTCAACGCCGACATTTTCGTGGCCACGTCAGCAATGCTGCGGTCCACCAGTTACCACTTTACCGAAGATTTGGGTCGCCAGATCGCCGCGCTCCCCGGAGTGAACCGCGTCGAAAACGTGCGCTTCACCGCTATTCCATATCGAGGCGACACCGCGGCTGTGAACGCCATCGAAATGGACGGCTTCCTGGTCCGTTCGCAAAAGGCCATCGAGGGCGCGGATTTTCGGACCTTGCACGACCAGTTGACACGAGGCGACGGCGTGCTGGTGTCCAGAAATTTTGCCTTGCGCTGGGGAGTGCGCGTCGGAAACCGGCTGACCCTGGAATCGCCCACAGGGACGCTGGAGCGGCCGATCCTCGGATTTCTCGACGACTACCGTTCGGAAAAAGGCACTATTTTCATGGACCGCGCTCTCTACAAGAAGTATTGGGCAGACGATGCAGTGGACTTCATTGATGTGGATTTGAATCCGGGCGTCGACCAGTTGGTGATGAAACAAGAAGTCGAACATCTGACAGCCGGGTCCTTCCACGCGTTTGTTTACACCAATGCGGAATTCAAGCGTTGGATCTCCAGCCTGGTGGACCAATTTTTTACTCTCAATTACATGCAATTGGTCGTGGCCGTAATGATCGCCATTCTGGGAATCGTCAACACCCTGCTGATCTCCGTATCGGAAAGGCGGCGCGAGATCGGCATCGTCCGCGCGATAGGCGGGCTTCGTTCGCAAATTCGGAAACTGGTCTTGCTTGAGGCCGTAGCTGTGGCCATCGTCGGAGTGATCGTAGGCTCGATAGCCGGCATGCTGAATACTGTTTTCATGTCACACACCGTGTCGGTGGTATTGGCCGGCTATTCGGTGCCGTTTTATTTTCCGTGGGAATTTGTCCTGTTCTCCGTGCCTATTGTTACGGCCGTGTCGCTCGCCGCTGGAATGTGGCCGGCACGGCACGCCGCGTGCATGCAGGTAATCGAGGCCATCGGCTATGAGTAGTACCGTCAAATCCAGGATACCCTCACGGGGAAGCCGCCTGCACTTGGCGCTGTTCTTCCTGGCGTTTTGCGTGTCGGGCGCTCTTTCCGTTTCTGCCGGAACCGACGCCAAAGCTATTATGGCCGGTGTCTATCAGCAGGATACCAGCCATGACGCGAAATTACGGGCCACGCTCGAAGTCGCGGACAAGGACGGACATTCGGTGCGTAAGCGGTTTATCCTTACCAGGTTGGGGTCATTCGGCAACGGCAGGACGCTGGTGCGTTTCACCGATCCGCCTGAGCTTCGCGGCGTAACACTGCTTTCGATCAATCAGCCGGGAGTAACTGACCGCCAGTGGATTTACACGCCGGCTACCGAACGCGTGCGCAGCGTCGCGCCGAGGGAACGGTCCGAGCGCTTCGCTGGAAGCGACTTCACCTACGAAGATATCGCCGAGCGCTCTCTCGACGATTTTACGTACCAGGCACTACCCGCTGAAGATAATATTGAAAATCATGCCACCTTCAAGATTTTGGCCACTCCCGTTGCGCCCGAACGTTCACAATACAAATTTATTTATTACTGGGTGGCGCAGGATGTACCCTGCATCTTGCATGCGGAGATGTACGATCAGGATGGACGCAAGGTTCGCGAGATGCATTCCAGCGGACTGCGCAAAGAGTCCGGGATCTGGGGCGCGCGAAAGACGGAAATGCGTTCGGTGCTCGAAGGCACGAAATCGGTCTTGACCATCGACGAGGTTCATCTGAATGCCGGGCTGGACGCTGCGCTGTTCACCCCGGATACGCTCGAAAAGAAACAGTAGCAGGGGCAGGGGGGCGGCGGAAATTTGTGCGAATCCGCCTTGTGTTCATAAAGCGTCCGGGGCCTTGGGGACAGTTTGGGGGATTTGGATTTTGTCCATATTTTCATCTGATCGTGACGCGAGCTTTCCTAATTTGATTGAGCTGCTCCGCGCAAGAGCTTTGGAGCACGGCCCGCGCGTCGCTTTCCGCTCGCTTTCCGACGGCGAGACCGAGGATTCTCGGATCACTTACCAAGAGTTGGAATTGCGCGCCCGCGTCATTGCGGCATCGCTCGCGTCGCAAGCCTCTGCGGGCGATCGCGCGCTGCTTTTTTACACGGGCGGCCTCGAATTCATCGCTGCATTCTGGGGCTGCCTTTATGCCGGTGTCGTGGCGGTCCCGGTTTTTCCCGCACGCCTTCACCGTCAGATTCCGCGGCTGCTCGCCATTGCGGCGGATTCCGAAGCAAAGTTTGTGCTCACCACAGCGAAAATCCGCCGCCAGGCGGAAGATTTGTTCAAGCGCGCCCCGGATCTTAAGAAATTGCAGTGGCAGGCTACGGACGATTTGCCTGCGGCGCAGTCGGAGGAATGGCGCGATCCCGGCGCAACTCGCGAAACGCTGGCGTTCCTGCAATATACTTCGGGTTCTACGGCCACGCCGCGCGGTGTCATGGTGACGCACGGAAACTTGCTGCACAACCTGGCATGCCTGCGCGATGTTTTTCAATTTTCCGCGGAAAGTATCGGGGTCACCTGGCTGCCGCATTACCATGACATGGGCCTGATCGGCGGCTTACTGCAGCCCGTTTACGCCGGTGGCGAGATGATCGTTATGCCGCCGTCGTCGTTTCTGACGCGTCCCATCCGCTGGCTCTCAGCGGTGACTCGCTATAGAGCGACCACCATGGTCGCGCCAAATTTCGCTTACGAACTTTGCGTGGACAAAATTTCCTCCGAGCAGCGCGCTCCTCTCGACCTCTCGAGCATTAAAGTGGCGTTGTGCGGCGCCGAGCCGGTCCGCCAGAATACACTCTTGCAGTTCGCTGAAGCGTTCGGACCGTGCGGCTTTCGACAGGAAGTTTTCCGCCCTGCTTACGGTCTGGCGGAAACGACACTGATCGTTTCAGGTCATTCCCAGGGCGGCGCTCCCTTTGCGCCCGCCGTGGTGGCGGAGGAGTTACAGCGAAATCGAATCAAGCAGGCAGAAGACGGCGCTGCGGGCAGCCGCGTCTTGGTGGGCTGCGGCGGAATCGCGCCGGACCTCAAAGTTCTGATCGTTGATCCTGAAACTCTCGCGCCATGCCCTGCAGACCGCGTGGGCGAGATTTGGGTCACGGGTCCGAGCGTGGCGAGTGGCTACTGGCGCAAGCCAGCGGAAACAACAGAGACATTCGGCGCGCATCTGGCAAACGGCGAAGGGCCTTTCCTTCGGACGGGCGACCTCGGGTTTCTTGAGCGGGGGCAGATCTTCGTCACGGGGCGCCGGAAAGACTTGATCATCATTCGCGGCTCAAATCATTATCCCCAGGATCTCGAACATACTGTGGAGCGCAGCCACCGCGCGCTGCGCCCCGCATGTGGCGCCGCATTTTCCGTTGACGTGGATGGCGCGGAGCGACTGGTCATTGTTCAGGAAGTGAACGACCGCGCATCCGTCCCAAACGAAGATGTGGTCGCCGCGATTCGCCGCGCGCTTGCGGAATCGCACGAAGTGCATCCTGACGCCATCGTGCTCATCGAGCCGCGAAGCATTTCTCGAACCTCCAGCGGAAAAATTCAGCGCTATGCCTGCCGCGAAGCGTTTCTCGCAGGCACGCTCGATGTGGTGCACGAATGGCGGGATCGTGAAGGCCGCGCCGACCGCAAGCAGAACGGCGCGAGCCAGCAACGTAGCGGGCTCGTTTGGGACTACTTGAGCACGCAATCCTTTTCACATCGCCTGGCCGGAAACGCCAATGGAAACGGGAACGCGCACGGGAATGGCAATCACGAACATCGTCCCAGTGCAGTGGCCATTTCGGAAATCAGCGGCGCTGATCCAATTGCCATCGTTGGCATCGGTTGCAGATTCCCGGGAGCGGCGAGCCCCGAGGAGTTTTGGACTTTATTGCGAAACGGCGTGGATGCCATCACGGAAATTCCAAGGGATCGATGGGATATTGACGCGCTTTACGATCCACTTCCCGGAACCACGGCAAAAATGAGCACGCGCTGGGGCGGATTCCTTCCGGGCATCGACCGATTCGATCCACATTTTTTCGGCATCTCGCCGCGTGAAGCTTCGGCCATGGATCCGCAGCAGCGCTTGCTGCTGGAAGTAACCTGGGAAGCTCTCGAGAATGCGGGGCAGCCTCCGGACAAGCTGGCGGGAAGCCGAACTGGAGTCTTTGTCGGAATCGGCGGATTCGACTACTCCAATGTGCTCCTCAACTACAAAGATCACCTCAAAACAATCAACGCTTATCTGGGAACCGGCAACGCCCATAGCATCGCGGCCAATCGCATCTCCTACCTGCTGGACCTGCGCGGCCCAAGCGTTGCAATCGACACCGCCTGTTCGTCTTCTCTTGTCGCCATTCATATGGCCTGTGAAAGTTTGCGCAGCTCCGAAACCAATTTGGCAATCGCTGGAGCCGTGAACCTCATTCTCTCTCCCGAAGTCACCATCGCTTTTTCACATGCGCGCATGATGGCCGCGGACGGCCGCTGCAAAACATTCGACGCCAAAGCCGATGGCTACGTTCGCGCCGAAGG
>Ga0206991_10296_pt1 | contig 14483 bp, 11 predicted proteins | sample Alteio_BWMinCont_9_FD_153286 | JGI IMG/M metagenome (GOLD analysis project Ga0206991, IMG submission 153286) | Enriched cells from forest soil in Barre Woods Harvard Forest LTER site, Petersham, Massachusetts, United States -... | ecosystem: Environmental > Terrestrial > Soil > Temperate forest >...
GCTCAAGGTCACAACACTCAAGGCCATCGAAGATGCTAACTTTGATGTTTTGCCGGGCGGTATTTACAACATCAGCTACATCCGGCAATATGCTCGGGCGATCGGCGTGGACGAAGGCGCACTGGTGAAAATGTACCAGGCCCTGCGCCCGGACGATAATCAGAGTCAGGCAGACGGGCGTTAGCAGGGTCGAAAATACCCAAGCCCAGAAAGCAGGAGCACAATGGCGGCTGTCGCTGCATTCCCAACCGAAACATCAACGTCCCCGGCCGTTCTTGGCAAGGACGTCACAGTTACTGGCGAAATCCGCAGTAACGAACCTCTCATCATCGAAGGTGAGGTAGAGGGAACCATCGACGTGGCCGGCCACCTTCTCACCATCGCGCCCAACGGAAAAGTACGAGCCAGCGTTAAGGCCAAGGAGATTGATGTACTGGGTTCACTACAAGGCAACGTCGAGGGCGCCGACAAGGTCTCGATCCGCAATGGGGCGCGATTTGTGGGCGATATTCACGCGCGCGGCATCGTGATCGAAGACGGCGGATTCATTCGAGGGAAAGTAGACCTGTCGCGCAAGCCTGGCGCGGCCTAATGAAACGCCTGATCCACCGCGTGAAACGTAGTAACGAATTGTACTCCCAGAACATTGTTCGCCGCGCCCGGCACATGTTCCATTCTTAACCACTCATAGCTCGCCTTCAGCAATTGATGCCGATTGAGCCACCAGCCGCCGCCTAGCTCATAGGACCCAATCCAAGGTGCGAAGTGATTGGTGGAAACCCCGGTTGCATCCGCTGCCCCGCCCGCATCCAGGTAGCCCGCGCGGCCCGCCACATAGAGCCGTGGCGTCAGAGTCCGCTTCGCTTCGGCGTAAGTGGAGACTATCGACGGCGCCTGGGTGAAGCCTGGTAAATCGTACTGGAAGCGCTGCCATTCGCCGCTCGCGCTCCAATGCCCACGCGCCCACTGGACCTCCAGACCCAGCCCACTGGCCGGGAAGCTGCGCACCGAAGATCCGGCCGGTAGAAACGCCGCAGCATCGGGAGCCAGATATGGTCCGCGGAATCCCGAAACACCCACGCGGAATCCCTGCCGTATGGTGTAGCCGCCGCCCAGCACCCACTGCGCGTATTGCGGAGCGTGGCTCAGGCTCAACGGATTCGATGGCGAGCCGCTGGTCACCTGAATACGACCATCCACCCGATGGCTGGAAACTTCGGCTTGAATGCCCGGCAATCCGTACAGGCTCACCGGCGTCAAGCCATCGCCCCAGCCCGGCGCTCCGCCGCAACCGTTCCAAACCCAGCCGTAGGTTTGCCAGAGCAGATCCGCTACTCCGCAAGCCAGCTGGTCGTTTCGCAAGGTCATAGTCTGGACATAGCTGAGAGGCTGATCGAGCAGCGGGTTGTCGGCGTCGTCATAATGCAGCGGAAACGCGCCGAATGCGGACGACAGCCGGCCCACCTTGATCACCACAGTGGTCTTCTCCCCGCGAATCTGGTAGCCCATGAAAGCTTGGATCGTTTGGACATACCATTCATGCTCGGGATAGTACGCGTCGTAGTAATAGTAGGGAGCTAAGCGAATCTGCTGAGCAGCATAGGCGAACCAGTGCGGCCCGAGCGTAAGCGTCGGGTATAGCATGACCTGCATCCCACCCGTCACTCGAGAATTGCCCGGGTCGTCGGATTGCAACCGTTCGGAGTACATCGCGCCGCCGCTCAGGGTTACCGGAAGGCTGAAGCCATAGTTGGAATAAGAGGTGCCGGAATTAGAGGGGCTGGAATCCTGGGGCTGTGCAGGCATCGCCAGGGCTCCCCAGAGAACCACCCACAAGGCCCGTTTGAACGCACCTTTCCGCATTACTCCGCCTCCTTCCCAACTAACTGTCTATCGGCGAATTGGTCCAATTCCGCCAGTGGGAGATGAAGCGTGACGGTGAACGTGGTTCCGGCGCCCACCCGGCTCTCTACGCCAACCGAGCCGCCCATCAACTCGACCAGTTGCTTGACGATGGTGAGCCCCAGCCCGGTACCCCCGTAGCGCCGCGTCATCGAACCATCGGCTTGAGTGAACTTCTCGAAGACCAGTTCCAGCTTGTCGGCCGGGATGCCGATGCCCGTATCCCGTACCGCCAGCGCCAGCGTCGCGCCTTCTTCCAGCTTCTGCATGCACTCAGCAGATACGGTGATTCCCCCGCGCTCGGTGAATTTGATCGCGTTTCCGACCAGGTTGATCAGCACCTGGCGAATCCGTGTGGCATCGCCCAGCAACCTTCCTGGCGTGCCGTCCGCCCACTGCAGGGCGATTTCCAGGCCCTTGGCGGAGGCCTGTGGCTCCAACAGCCGAATCACTTCCAGAATCGTCTCGCGCAGATCGAACGCCCGAACATCCAGCGTCAATTTGCCCGCGTCCAGCCGAGAAAAATCGAGGATGTCGTCGATGATCGCGAGCAGCGAATTAGCCGAGTCGCGCACGGTGGAGGCGAAATCCTTCTGTTCTTCATCGAGCGGCGTATCCAGCAACATTTCGGTCAGGCCGATGACGCCGTTCATCGGCGTCCGCAGCTCGTGGCTCATATTGGCGAGAAACTCGCTCTTAGCGCGGTTGGCGGATTCCGCCGCCACTTTGGCTTTCTCCAATTCGGAGCGCGTCTGGCGCTCGGCCGAGGCCACGCGATTGAACGAGTCCGCGAGCACATGCAGCTCTCCGGCCCCGCGCCCCGCGCTGATATGATCCGGAAATTGCCGGTCGCGCTCGCCGCGCTGCAACTGCGCCGCCAGTTCACGCAATGGCCTGCTCACCGACCTGGACGTCGCCAGCGTAAACAGAAGCGCCAGCACCACTCCGCAGGCGCCCACCTTCAGCAGGATGCTCACCCAACCGGCTGTGAATTCGCGCACCGCGCCATCCAGCGACCGCAAAACAACCAACTGGAACCCAGGTCCCAGACGCGCGTCTTGAACCGGCAGCACCAGAACAGTCTCACCCTGCCGGCGGATCTCACATTCGGCCAGAGGCTCGCGGCATCCGGAATGAAGCTCGTTTTCAAGCGCTGCCCACGTGGCGCGCGGCACGCTGGCTTCGAGAATCTTCCCATTCCGCAGCAGGACCGTCTCACCACCCAGATGATAGAGGCTCAAATCGAACTTGGCTCCCAGTTTCAGCTCGCCGATCTGCTCGCCATCGATGATGATGGGCGTCGATGTCAATTCATAGAGCACGCCGGCGCTTTCCATGACGGCAGTTTGCGAAGGAATGTCGGGAAGAGGCGTGTGAGCGCCCGATTGCCCACCGCCGAACTCCACCGCGGCCAGCGTTCGTCCCTTCCAGTCCGTCACCGCCAAGAATTCATAGCCCACCACGCCGTGCATCTCGCGAAGTTGCGCCTCAATGGTGCGCCGGATCTCGGCCGCCGTCTCGGGCGTCGAAGGCGCCTCATGCGTAAGACCGATGGCGGCTTTCAACCCGGCGCTGTCGGCCAGAACCGCAACGAATTGACCGATCCGCCGCGAATAGTCCGCATTGGCGCGATCCAGCAATTCCTCCGATTTCTGCAAAGAATCGCGCAGGCCATCCTTCACGTGCTGTTGCACCAGGGTATTCAACGCCCAGAAGCTCGCAGCCAGCACCACACAAACAGGCAGGAACGAAAACAAGAACGCCCGCGTGGTCAGGGAGGTCCGCTCCAGCAAGGTTACTGCTCCGTATCTACCGGAACGCGGATGGTGACATCGGCGCTGCCGGTTTCGGGTACCTGGAGATCTACCTTGTGAAGACCTGCGATCTTATGCCAAGCCGTTAGCCGGTAGCGCCCGGCCGGCACGTTGGAAAACGAGAAGCTGCCATCCGATGAGGGCTTTTGAAACCAGGGGCTGGCAGTGACCACGATGGCGGCATACATGTTCGCGTGGATATGGCAGTAGACTTGAACCACACCCGGATTGTTGAACTTCACGGTGCGGCTTTGTCCTTGTGGATAGTAGCCCAGATCAAAAGGCTGTGCCTTGGAAAGCGAGAAGACGTTGTGGAAGATCGGGTCGGAATTCGGAAACTGGACCGTGGAGCCCACTGGTACTACAATCAGGTCCGGTTCAAACCGTGCTCCCTGCTGATTTAGCTCCTCGGTAACCGGGGCTTTGGGCGGAAGATCGCTGCCGCCTTTCTCCGGTTCCAGGATCACCACCATACGATCAAATTCGTTCACCGGCTCCGCATCGCGCGAGCCAACGGGCGCCGCAGTGCCCCGTAAGTTATAGACAATCGGGGATAAAGCCTTCTTGCTCAGCCGTTTGGTGATGAGCGCGTGTCCATGGACATCGCCCGCCAGGGCGTGAACCGCCAGCAAGAGCAGACCTGAAACGGGGCGTACAAGTTTCATCCCACTTCCTCTGCTCTTAAAATCGGTTGGCGGAAGTGCGGGCTGTAGGGGGCAAATTATTAATTGAACCTGGGACCTGTATGGCGGGGCGTCTGTGCAACCGCCAAAGCGCTGACGGCTGCGATGACGGCTGCGATAAAGCCAGGAAACCGGAGCGGGGTATAATTCAGGCGAACGCGGTTCCACCTCAAGCTGATGCCCTTCCAACCACGCAAGCAGGCGGACAACGTAATGCAGCCGGATCTAGCCCACGCGCCGGAAGACTCGCAAAAAAGCGGCCATCCGCTCACTCCCGGAACCACGCTGGGGCCGTACGAGATCATCGCCGCGCTGGGCGCCGGCGGAATGGGCGAAGTGTTTAGCGCTCGCGACACACGGCTGGATCGCAGCGTTGCGATCAAGATTCTACCCGCTGCGGTGGCCGCGGACCGTGACCGGCTGCGCCGTTTTGAGCAGGAAGCGCGCCTGGCATCCGCGCTGAATCACCCCAACATCGTTACCATCCACGAACTGGGTCGGGACGGTTCCACGCACTACATCGTAATGGAGCTGATCGAGGGACAGACGCTGGGGGAGCTGCTAGCCGCCGGCGTGCCGCCCATAAGAACGATCCTCGAAATCGCGGCGCAGATTTCTGAGGGTCTCGCCAAGGCACATGAAGCCGGCATCGCGCACCGCGACTTAAAGCCCGGCAACGTCATGGTCTCCCACGATGGGTTCGTCAAAATCCTCGACTTCGGTCTGGCGAAGCTCGCCCCTCTCGGCAGCGAGCTTTCGGAGACGCGCAACAATTCCGCGTGGCACACGCAACCGGGTCAGATGGTGGGAACGCTGCAATACATGTCGCCCGAGCAGGCTGGCACAGGCCTCGCGGATTTCCGTTCAGACCAATTCTCGTTTGGCTTGGTGCTGTACGAAATGGTGGCCGGCAAACACCCTTTCAAGAGAGGCACGGCAGCCGAGACACTGGTGGCCATTCTGCGGGAACAGGCTGAACCGGTCGGAGTCCGGAACCTCGATGCCCCCGCTCCATTGTGCTGGGCGATCGAGCGTTGTCTGGCGAAAGAGCCCGATAAGCGCTACGTCTCCACCCGGGATCTGGCGCGCGAGCTGGCAGCCATACGCGACCACTTCGCGGAAAAGCAGGTTCAGGGGGTAGAAACCCGCCCGCCGAATATTCCTGTGCAACGGACCCCGTTTGTGGGGCGCGAGAAGGAAGTGGCTGCCGCCAAAGAACTCTTGTTACGTCAAGATGTGCGGCTCCTCACCATCACCGGCCCGGGAGGGATCGGCAAAACGCGGCTTGCGGTGGAGGTGGCCGGCGGTCTGGTCGAACACTTTCCCGGCGGTACAAATTTTGTGCCGCTCTCTACGCTCAGCGATCCGGCCTTGATCGCTTCCGCGATCGTTCAGGCGTTGGGGATCCGGGAGGCGGGAAGTCAGTCGCCGCTCGACATACTCAAAAAGAACTTACAGGATGCAGGGCGGGCACCCATGCTGCTCCTGCTGGATAATTTTGAACATTTGATTCAGGCTGCGCCAACGGTGTCGGAACTCCTGGCCATGGCTCCCCATCTGAAAATCCTGGTAACCAGTCGCGCCGCGCTGCATGTCTACGGAGAACGCGAATTTCCAGCGCCGCCCCTGGCGCTGCCGGACTCACGGTCCCTGCCGCCTCCCCTGGAGATCCTCTCAAAATACTCCGCTGTCGCGTTGTTCGTGCAGCGCGCCACCGCCGCCCGGCCGGATTTTGAACTAGATCGCGAAAACGCCAGCGCGGTCACCGCGATTTGCGCCCGGTTGGACGGCCTGCCTCTTGCCATCGAGCTCGCGGCCGCGCGTGTCAAAGTTCTTTCGCTCTCTTCGATTCTGACGCGCCTGGCAAGCCGTCTGCAGTTATTGACGGGCGGCGCGCGCGACTTGCCGGAGCGCCAGCAGACGCTTCGCGGCGCCATCGATTGGAGCTACGATCTGTTGAGCCCCGCTGAGCAAAGGCTTTTCCGAAGACTATCGGTCTTCGTAAACGGCTGCAATCTGGAGGGCGTGGAGGCGGTCTGCGACACCAAAGGCGATCTCGATTTGGATCTGCTGGACGGTATGGCGTCCATGGTGGACAAAAGTCTGCTCCAGCAGCTGGCTGAAGCCGACGGCGAAGTGCGCTTCATCATGCTGGAAACGATTCGCGAGTACGCTCTCGAAAAACTGGAGGCCGCCGGCGAGCAGGCCTCCACCAAGCGCGCCCACGCCGCCTACTGCCTGGTGCTGGCCGAAGAAGACGCGGCCGAGCAAAGCGGCGTCGAGGAAATGGAATTGCTGGAACGCTTCGCCTTGGAACATGACAATTTTCGCGCGGCCCTGGAGTGGCTGACGGAAACGGGAGACGCGGAATGGGGCCTGCGTCTGGGCACCGCACTGTTCCGGTTCTGGGAAACGCGCGAATACTTCGCCGAAGGCCGGGACCGGCTGGACAAGCTGCTGAAGCTCCCGGGGGCCGCTGCTCCCACCAAGGCTCGCGCCCGCGTCCTATTTGCCGCGGGTGTGTTTGCCAGCGAGCAGGTGGATTACGTACCGTCCGATGCGCTGCTCGGTGAAAGTCTGGAGATCGCGCGCCAGTTGGGGGACAAGCGGGGCGCCGCCGTTTCTCTGAACGCGCTGGGCGTCAATGCCCGGAACCGGAGCGATCTCGCGATCGCGCACGCTCTGTTCGAAGAAAGCCTGGCACTGTGGAGAGAATGGGGCGGCGATCAGAAGGCTGTTGCCCGTTCCCTTAGTAACCTGGCCAGCGTCGCTAAGTCGCAGGGTGATTATGCCCGCGCTCGCTCCCTCTATGCGGAATGCCTCTCCATCTTCCAAGGATTGGGAGACCGGACCGGTGTAGCCTGGTCGTTGAACTCGCAGGGGGACGTCGCCCGCGATCAGGGTGACTCCCTAGCTGCGCAGGCGTTGTACGAGCAATCCCTCGCGATTTTTCGGGAGACCGGCGACCGCTGGGGCATTGCCGGCACCCTCGCCGACTTGGGAAACCTGGCGAGGGAACAGCGCAACTATCCGGTCGCGCAGTCCCTGTACCGCGAAAGCATACGACTTTTCTTGACCCTGGAACATAAACGGGGAATTGCCCGCCTGCTGGAATGCTTCGCGTGCTCGGCGGCGGTTCAACTCGAAGCCGAGAGCGCGCTGCGGCTGGCCGGCGCCGCGGCTGCCCTGCGTCGAAGCATCGGCACGCCGCTCACGCCCGCTGAACAGAGCAAATTGGAAGCAATTCTGGACCTCGCCAGGCAAGTAATGAACAACATGGCCAGCGCGACAGCCTGGTGGGAGGGTTGGGCTGGGCCGGTGGACAAAGCGATTCAGGACGTGCTGACCAACCCGCCATCCAGCTTGCCGTAACGCTAGCGCCTGGCAGGGCTGGGTAGCCGCCTACGACAGGTTTACCGGGTCCAGGAGCCGGCGCACCGCGGAGATCCGGCTGGCTGGAATGCCCACACGCTTGGCGTGTTCCTGGATCGTCGTTTCGTCCGGCGCCAGGTACACGCAGTATATTTTGTCGCCGGTGACGTAGCTATGCAGCCACTGGATCTCGGGACCCATCGCCTTCAAAACGCTGGCCGATTTTAGCGAAACCTCCCGCAATTGGGCGTCGGAGAGATTCCCGGCACCTGGGATTTCGCGTTCGATGACGAATTGGGGCATGGGGTTCTCTGATGATGCTAGCATGTCTCAGAACAAAAGAATGAGGTTGCTATGGATCTCCGATCGCTTCAGAAACCGCTGAAAGAACAGTACCGCAATGACCCCAACGCCTCGCGAATCACCATCCGCGCCAAAGGCGGGCAGACCGGTGTTCCCATCGCCTGCTCGGTCGACATTGGGCGAGCCGTGTATCAGGCCGAAGCCCACCAGGGAGTCGGCGGGGCTGGCGGCGGGGCCTGCTCCGGTGATCTTTTGCTCGGAGCGCTGGCTGCTTGCGCGCAAATCACCTGTCAAATGGTGGCTGCGGCCATGGGCATACCAACCGAACGTATTGAGGTGGCGGTGGAAGGCGAGCTGGATCTTCGCGGCACTCTTGGCATATCAAAGGATGTGCCCGTGGGCTTCGAGAACATTCGTCTCCATTTTGATGTTGCCGCGCCTGAAGCATCGCCGGAACAACTGCGTGGATTGCGAGAAAAAACCGAACAGTATTGCGTGGTAATGCAGACCCTGTTGCGGCCGCCGGGACTCCAAACCGAATGGGCTGATCACGATTGACAAGCCTCCAGCCGAGACCTTACGCGCGCCGCTCAGAGCCGAGATGCCTGTTTTGCAGGTGCTTACAGAACCGTGAGGCAACTGTGCGCGCCCGCGAAAAAATAAATTAAGACGATCAAACAAACTTTTACATCCCTCCACAAGTCCTTTCCTATGGTTTCGTGTTGTAATCGAGAGGTGAGCCTGTTGCTGATTTTAAGCGGACGGGCACGTAAACCAGGTTGCCGTCTCGCGCGTCAACCTTTCAAGAGGCGCCAAACGCCATCTCGTGTGCGATTCAATGAAAACAAAAACCATCCTGCTTGTTTTGCTTCTTCTCGGCGCATGCGCCTGGCGATCTTCCGCTCAGTCTTTTGACTCGAGCGGCGACGGGCTATTGAACGGCGCCTACTATTGCCGCCAGGTCCTCTATTTCGTGACCGACCAGGCAGGCGACATAGGCGAATACATGAACGTTCAAGGAACCATCACCTTCAACGGTGCCGGATCCTATACTTTTAGCGGATCAATCCTGGACACTGCCGCGTCCACTTACCCCACGCCGCAAACCTTCACCGGAAGCGGTAGCTATGTCATCTCCGCCAGCGGCGAGGGGTACATGACCGCTGTCAATCCTGATTTTCCCAACGACCAGATTGTCGGGCTGGTGTCCCAGGGTGGAGTTTTTATCGGCAGCAGCACCGAGAACGTCAACGGCTACAGCGATATGTTCATCGCCGCGCCGGTCGGTTCTACCGTTGCCACCAACGCGACGCTGAACGGCTCTTACTCCGTCGCTTACTTCGACCCCGGGTTCCCAGGGGATGCGCTATTCACCATGAACCCCAATGGGCAGGGTAACATCGGAAGCGTCAACGCAACCGAGTATCTCGGCGACTCCAGCTCGCCGAGTACCCAGAGCCTTTCGGGGGTGACTTACTCTTTCAGCAACGGTGCAGCGCAACTCAACTTCGGCGGCACGGCCAGCACTAGCGTTTTACTCGGCGGAACGGACTTGCTGTACATCTCTCCGGACGGCAATTTCATTTTCGGCGGAAGTTACAACGGCTTCGACATGTTCGTCGGCGTGCGCGCTGCAACCAGCAATCCGTCCAACTACGATGGCTTGTATTACCAGGCGGGCCTGGACCTCAATTTAGGCTCCAGTAGCGCGGCCATATTAGATAGTTACTACGGATCGCTTCAAGCGTTTACGCAAGAGATTATCGGCCACCAGCGGGCCAACACGGTGCTCTATGGCGGCTCCGAGGATTTCACGTATTTCGACAACTACATGCTCAACGGAGACGGCAGTTCCGACGACTCTATCTTCGGTCAGCATTATGTGAGCAGCACCGACGGAACCATCCGCATTGGTTACGGCATTGGTCCCTATCTTTCGCTCAACGTGGCGTTTCAGGCGCCCGCGTTCAATGGCTCGGGCGTATATCTAAGTCCCGTGGGCGTGGTCAACGCAGCGAGCTCGGCGCCTTTTACGGCGTTCGTGTCGCCTGGCGAATTTCTGACGCTTTACGGCTCCGGTCTCGCCAACTCCACCACCAGTGCCAGCGTGCCCTTCCCCAACAACCTCGGTGGAGTGCAGGTCTTGATTAATCAGGTTCAGGCGCCCATCTACTATGTCAGCCCGACCCAAATCTCGGTGATCGTCCCCTACATCACCAGTCAGGCAGTGGCGCAGATTCAGGTGATCAATAACGGGTCCAATTCAAACGTCGTCACAATGTTTACGGGAGCCACTTCGGTAGGAGCGTTTACCAACACCCCCGTGGGCGGCACCGGAATCGCGGCTGCGGAGCGTCCCGACTTTTCGGTAATTTCCGCATCGAACCCGGCGCAGGTGGGCGAGACGGAGGCCTTATATTTGGCGGGGATGGGTGGGGTGACCAATACGCCCACCGATGGCGCCGCGCCCAACGGCCTGAGTTATACTAACGCAACGCCCCAAGTTTACCTGACGGATGCCGACGGCAATAACGCCCAGGCTACCGTCACATTCTCCGGTCTGGCTCCGGGATTTGCCGGCTTGTATCAGATCAACTTCACCATCCCCACGGGCCTGGTCACCAGCCCCGCCGCTGAGCTGGATATTTACAGTGGCGCGGACTCTGAATCGTTTGAGGCGATACTTCCCATAACCAGCACTACCAGCGCAGCCCGTCCGAAAGCCGCCATGGAGCGGCCTCATGTGCGCCGCCATCAGCGTCGTCCGGCCGGCTCGTCTAACTAACTAGTCCGTGCCTCAGGCTTTCTCTTGATGCCCAGGGCGCTCAGCATCACCTTGCCGAAAAATCCGCGCCTGCGCGGGTCGAGAAACATCCAGGACAGCGCCCTTACGACCATGGGAGGCCGGAAACCCGGGTCGGCTTCGCGGCGTCGCTCCAGAATTCCGGCCAGCGTCTCGCGCGGCTTTTCGCGGAAATCGTCCAACATGGCCGTTTGATGGACGCAGGATATGGTGCAAAATGGCGCGCAGCCCTTGGGACGCGCGGCCTCCCGGCGCAGGTCTTCCACGCTGTAATCCTGGAGCGGAATTCCCGGCTTACCCCGCTGCTGCGAGCAATAATGCACCAGCCCGTCTTCACAGATATAAAGGAATCGTCCGCCGGCGCGACAGTGCCAGGCATTGGGAAGCCCGCGGCCGATGTTCTGCTGAAAGCTGTCGAAATGCGCGAACGAAAACAGTGAGCCTTTGTTCTCGAGGACTCGCTCGTATACCTCTTGATGGCCCACGCTCAGCGGCTTCAACTGCCCGGAATGATCGTGCAGAATGCCGACCGTACTGGTGAATCCGAGCGATCGCGCCCGCCCCGATACGGCCAACGCATCCTGGGGATTCCGGACGCCCGCGCCTAGCACCGAATTGATCGTCACGCCGAACTCGGCGTGCTCGGCCAGCCATTCCAGTTTGCGGTCTAACACCTGCAGGCTCTTCTTTGAAATCTCGTCTGGCCGCGCGTTGTCGATGCTGATCTGCAGGTAATCCAGGCCTGCGCGATTGAGCTTTTGGATCCGCTCCGGCGTCAGAAGCAGCCCATTGGTAATCAGCGTGGCGATGGCTCCGCGCTCGCGAATCCGCGCGATGATCGCATCCAGATCGGGGTGCAACGTAGGCTCGCCGCCGCTCAGAGTGATGATGGTGGTCCCGAGATCGGCCAGCCGGTCGATCCGTCCGAGCATGGTCTGAAGGGGTACCGGATCGGATGTCTTGTCGTATTCGTTGCAGTATCCACAATCCAGGTTGCACCGCCGGATCGGCACAATCTGGGCCAGGATGGGATGCCCGTCCGACTGCATGGCCCGGGCGAACATCCGCGACTCCCGGATCTTGCGCCCCGCCTGCCTGCTGATCTTCCGGTATTGCATCGGCTAGTACGTTCTTGTGATGTCAGCCACCCAACTCCGGTAACACGATTTTCGAGCGCTTCGTCTAATGCTACAGCAATCCTGAGTCGATCTCAGTGCAGGGGTGACGGATATGATGTTTCAAGGCCGGTCTGTGATTTCCGCGGTGTGGGGGGTTGTTCCAGGCGCCCGCCCCGCACCCGCTTCTCCCCAAGTGGCAAGCCCACCCGTTTGGTCTGTGCTCCGCCTCTTCCGCCGCCAAACGGCACGCCCGCCCCGGTTACCGGTTGCCAACCCGCCTAAAGAACCGCGCCCTTAAGCCCGCGGCGGCCAGCGCAGAAACAACCATCAGCAGAAGCTCACTTGGCTCCGGAACAGCTGCTATATCTACGGGACCGGCCGGCGGATCCGTCAGCAGGAACGCACTGAGCTGCCCGTCATAAAGACCTTCTCCGGTAATCTGTCCTGCATCGTTGATTCCGTACGCCTCGAGCAACTCCCAACCCGAATTGCTGGGGATCAGCGAATTCAAATCGAGCATAGCGCCGTCATCGTAGAGAAACGCGTGCTGGTCGCCATTGGCGAGCCAGCTATATCCTACAACCTCGCCGCTAGCGTTGACGCCATAAGCGTAGCTGCTCCCGCCGCCCAGCGTCCCCAGGTCGATCATCATCGCATCCAGCATCGTAAATGCATGCTGGTAGCCATCCGCGACGCTTGCGAACCCCACCACTTCGCCGCTGTTGTTGACATCGGTGGCCTGGCTGCTGCTTCCTCCCAAAGTACCCAGCAAAATCATGCTGCCGTTCGGGCTCCAGATGATTCCGCGAAATGCACCGCTGGCTAATTGGCCGTCGCCCACTACGGTGCCGGAGTCGTTCACCCCGTAGGCCGCGCTCCAATTGATGCCTTGCGGCGCGCCCAGGCTTTGAACCTGGCCGTCGACCGCACTGAAGGCTTCGCCGTTCCCGCCTACCACTTCGCCCGAGCTATTGATTGCCATGGCATACGAGTTCGCCCCCAAGTCGGTAGCGCCCGATCCGCTCCAAACGGTTCCGTGCGCCGTCCCGTTGACGTACGTCGTCCCCACCACTGTCCCTGAGTTATTGATCCCGTACGCGTAGGAATCGGTACTCGCGGGAGCCAAAGCCTGTGGACCGTTCGGCGTGGAAACGAATGCTTGCTGGTTGCCGGAAGCATTCTGGGCCCAGCCCGCCACTGTGCCGGAGCTATTGACGGCGTAGCCCGCGGCCGGGCTACCCAGTCCACCCAGACCGGCCACAGTATAAATTGGATTGGCCGCCGCGACCGCTGCAAAAATCAACAGAAAAGCTATCGTTTTCACAAAAAATACCCCACGACAAGTATCCGGCGCGCAAACGGATCCTGTTATCCCCAAAATGTCTCGATTTTGAAGCATACTCGCTCCGGTACAAATACGCTATACCCCAGGTTGTAGTTGGGGGAGTATTACGCAGTGATAGCCTGAAACCACTATGCCCATCGGAGATAACTATGGCGATTGATGCATCGATCCTGAACGAAGTCGAACACTTGCGCGAGCTCAACCCCGAGGAGAAAGCGGTGTTGGCCGAAAAGATTGAGCTGCTCCGTTACTCAACCGGCCAGGCCGTTTTCAATTACGGCGACCCGGGGCACGCGATGTATATTGTCCGCTCGGGCGAGGTAGAGATCTTCGTCAAGAACGACCAGGGCGAGAAGATCGTGCTCGAAACTTCGCAGCCCGGCGACATCTTCGGCGAGGTGGCGTTGCTGGACGGCGGTCCGCGCACGGCCTGGGTGGCGGCCTTGGGCGATGTCGAGCTGCTGCGTCTCGATCGGGAACATTTCGAGGATTACGTGCGCCAGTGTACGCCCGCAGCTCTGAACCTGTTAAGCGTCGCTGCCCGAAGGTTGCGGAGAAGCGACGAAGTGATCCGCCGCACCGTCACCCGCAACGTTAACGACGTGGCGGCCGAGCAAGGGACCGTTCTTACTCGTTTGGCCGACGCCGTTCCTGCATTCACCGGGAGCATCACGTCGCTCGCCTTCCACGCCGTGTTTCTCGGGGGCTGGATCGCGATCAATCTCAGCGTGATCCGAAGCATGAAGGCCTTCGACCCCTACCCGTTCGAATTCCTGTCGGTGATCGTATCGCTCGAAGCCATTTTCCTGACTTTGTTCGTGCTCACCAGCCAGAACCGGCAACGCGCCCGCGACCAGATCCGCTCTGACATTGAATTTGAATCCAGCATCAACACCGAAACCAAAATCGCCTACCTGCACGAAAAAATCGACAAGCTCACCGAGGGCCACTACGCGTTGCTGGTGAACACCCAAAAACTCCTGGAAAGGCCGCGCTGACTACGTTGCTGGAATCGAGGATTCAACGATCGGCCTTTGACTTCTCCTAAGTGCCAGGGCCCCAATCCCCAATCCCGTGCGGGCGAAGGCGAGCGTCACAGCCCCAGCCGCGAGCGAACGCGAGCGCCCAAGCTATCATCACAAT
>Ga0206991_10278_pt1 | contig 14477 bp, 13 predicted proteins | sample Alteio_BWMinCont_9_FD_153286 | JGI IMG/M metagenome (GOLD analysis project Ga0206991, IMG submission 153286) | Enriched cells from forest soil in Barre Woods Harvard Forest LTER site, Petersham, Massachusetts, United States -... | ecosystem: Environmental > Terrestrial > Soil > Temperate forest >...
ACTCATCAGTAGCGGCGGCAGACTGGAACTCATTTGGACAGAGCATCGGGCCTCCAGGAGCCGCGCTCGGCGCAAAAGCCACACCTGTGGCGGAGATCGAAACTCGAGCAACCGAGAGCTTTGGAAGGGACCAATGGTTATCTCAGCCAACTTAGAGCAACATCGCCTGCGACGAGCGCAATATTTTACACACCACTATAACGGGAAGAGATTGGCCGCTTATTGCGATTTGGCACCCAATCGAGGCGAAGACTGCCAAACTTCCGGTTTGTCGACAGCTCGGGAATTGATCCCTGAAGGCATAGGCACGAGCGCCGTACCATTCTGGTGAGCCGCTTGGGCAGAAAACTCCGGTCACTTCTGGCGGTCATATTCTACGGCCGGCGGTCCCGCTGGGCCGGTGTCCGGGTGACGGTGATCAGGCCGCAGCGGGGTGCTGCCGTGATGCTCTTTCTCGCCACTGCCGATCAGGCGGGGCTAGGTAAGCATCTGCGGCCCACGGAATCAAAATTCAGAACCGCGTCAGCTGCGAAGTGCTGAAGTACGGTCGGGTGCTGAGGAGAGGCGTGAATGTCGCAGTTGCATACTAAGTGGAAAGGCCGGTATCGCCTTCGAGCACTTGCTGGACGAGCTTCGGCTTCTCGCCGGCTCGCCAAAGCGGCGCGCTATGCACGACCCGATAGCGAAGTGGTCCGCCGTCAGTGCGTTCACTGCGCGTGATCGGCCGCGGAATGCAGACGAACTCGGTGCGCATTTCATCCGCGCTGAGCCGAACCGTCGCATAGCCGTGGCCGCCAAGGTCAACGAACTCAAGGTGTGGGGCAAGCTCCGCGTTCGAAACGGCATGGGCGCGCTTCAGGTCAAAGCTCTTCGCATACTCAAGGCACGACCGAACGCCGTGCTTCAGCAACATGTTGTAGGTCCAATCGGGTTTGCCTCCGCCGGGGCGATCGGCAAGGAATAGAGGACGAAGCGGATCGGCTTTCGGAAAACTATGCTCGTACGCTTCCATGGTGCCGGCGCTCGAAAGCGACGCGCCGACGAAACTCAGGCCTACGGGATCGAACTTGCCCGGCGGCAACTCCGACGTCGCGTAGCCCGCCCAGAAGCTGTGCCGGTCGCCGGAGACAATCGCGAAGCCCGTAATTTTCTCGTCGCGCACCAGGTCGTATATCTCGGCGCGCTCCCCATAAGCCGATCCATAGTCGCCGCTACTCATCAAGGCATAGGTCGTCTTCGGCCATGTCTCCTTTGTCAGTCCAGGCGGAAGGTTCTGCGGGTCGCTGCGCCAATCCGGCGCTCCTTCGGAATTGCCCCAAATCTTCCAGGTTGCAGTCGATCTGCGCAGCTGGTCCTTGAACCAGGCCTTCTGGGTGGAGCCGAGGATCGTTTGCGGCGGCGCGTTCTTTCGCGGGTTCGGAACGTGCGCGCCGTTGAATGAGATTTCGTTCGGCGGGCTGCCGCCATTGAAGGCACGGCCCCCATCAAGAATCTGGGCCGCATCCTCCGGGAACATGCTGTTGAATTCTGGACCAAAGCTGGCGACAGATTTGTCGCTGAAGGGATCGGCACTGCGGTAACTATGCTGGTCGGTGATGATGAGATCGAGATGCCGACCGTAGCGGTAGGAGCGATAGCCGATCAGGCTGTTGATCGCCGCGAGATTGTTGGGCTCGAGGCCGAGGCCGTTCTCATCCCATTGCTCGATCGGCACATCCTTGACCGTTGGCGGTCCGAACGTCTCGAGCGATCCGCTCGGCGGAGCGACGCGCGCCGGCAGATACTCGAACCATGCCTGGTTGGCGGCGACCTTGACGCTCTGCCCCGGGCGTTCGGGTCCTCCTGCCTGCTGGATGCTTTGCCACCCCTGCCAGGAGAACTCGTGATTGTCCCACATCGCCACGAACGGCCAGCGAGCCCTCGCATCCTGCAAGTCTGGATCGGCAAGATAGCCGCGATAGATGGCGCGGTAGCCGTCGACCGTCAGCGGATAGTGGAACTTGCCGACCTTGCCGCCATCGGGGATCCGCGCGACCTCGTAAATCGTACGGTCGTACCGTGTCTTCACTTCTTCGGGGTATTCGACGACCTCGTAGATGAAATCGCCGAGGTGCAAAACAAAACCGAGCTGGTCCGCCGGCGCCGCCCGCTCGTCCTCGAAGATCATCCGGCGGTAGGCGTTGAGCTTGCCTTCGTTGACGTCCTGGCAGCTAACGAAAGCGAAGCGCACCGCTCGGTCATCTCCCTCCGCAGGAGCGGTCCGTGTCCGACCCACGCGACTTCCATTCCCCTCGCTGTCGGTAAACCGATACCAGTACACCCGCGCCGGCTTCAGTCCACCCGCCAACACGCGGCACGTCCAGTCCGACTCCGCCGAAACTCGAGCCGTCGCGCTCACCACGACCCGCCCGAACGCACGGTCTTCGGCCACTTCAACAGCCAGCGTCCGCGTCGCAACACCCGCAGCGTAAGGCCGTCGAGTCCACAACAGAACGCTGCTATGGGCCGGATCGCCCGAAGCGACGCCCTCTGGAAACATCGTCCGTTGCTCACGCCACGCAACCCGCGATGCATGCGCGACGTCATTGCCCCACGCCGCCGTAGCGCCGACGCTCAGGGCTGCCCGGAGAAACGTGCGGCGATCGATGCGCGACATGGATATCCTCCGTTGAGCTTCTGATTATCGTTTGTCCGCGCAGCAGTTGGCTAAAATTGTGACGACTGGTTTGTCCGCAAAGCTCCTCCCGCCTTTACCGCCGCCGCAGCCCAGCAAACTCAAAAAGAAGCTCCAGAGGCAGACCTCAGTCCCCAACATCAGGCACATCATCGCAGGCAGCGTACGCCGCATCCTCGCCACCGGTGGCAGCGGCCCATACCCGGTGATGCGCGCACGACACTACCGACGACGCAGCCACGCCCAGCCCAACGAGCACCAGCAACACGCCAACAATCAACCCTGTTTCCCGCGGAACAAACTTGAACCAGCGGTCGAAGCTCTCATCCTCCGGCAGCAGCCCTTCCGTAATCGCAAATGCCTTCGCGGCCACGCCGAAGAACAGCAACTGAAATCCCAGCAGCACCGCAGCAGCCGCGTACGCCAGCGAATCGACGAGATGCTCATCAGTACCCATCGTCTGTCAGTGAGTGCATAATGAGCCAAGGAGAGTTGCTACTGAGCACCTCTAGTGTTAGCGCGGTCAGGGAAGAAGCAGTAAGGAAGAGGCAGTTAGCGAGCGGCTGGAGGAATCTCCGGGACGTTTGTGCCTTTGGTCTGGCCACCCCTGGTTCCCTGGTGGCCGTCCGGCGAGTAATGGGGACTGATCGGGTAGCTCTCATGGTAAGTTGGTGTTCGGTAGTGTCATAATTTGAAAGTTCTCCACAAAGTTTTCCACTACTACTTTGGTCCCTTTAAGCCGCCGAACCATCCGAGTTTGCGGAGCCTTCTTCGGATTGTGCGGCTCTCTTTGCATCGGGAGCCATGTTGATGGTTTGAGTTTGCGAGTTCTGACTTTAACCGTTCGATCTCATCTTTCATTTCATCCCCCCATAGCGGCAAACAACGTGCCGCGCATCCACTCTGACCGGCTCTTCTTCACGGCCTTTGCTGCTGCGTCGATCCGCTTCAAATCTTCGGCATCGAAGCGCATGGCGACGATCTTCCCCTTTGCTTCACCCTTGGGCAGTTTCGGGCGTCCGACTTTCTTAGGCTTCGGCGTTGGCATTTCTGAACTCCTGAACGATAAAGGCTCTTACTGCCGCAACAGGCGATAGAGCCGGGTGAATGTGAAGGACCGTAACGGGCCGGAAAGGCTTCTCAGGGTCTTCGGTATCGTGTAGCCAGGCATAGACTCTATCGGTCTTTGGGTGGCCTTCCAGATGGAAGACTTCGACGATTCCATCCCAAACAGTCTTCCCTTGAAAGACTTCTTTCACTGGTACGCTCTCGACATGCGTAGACGTCCCGCCATGCAGTCTATGAATCACGCCCCGCAGCTCCGCAATCGGTGTCATGCCAGTGGCTCCTTAGCGATGTTCTGCCTGCGCGTCTCGGCTGCTTTCTGTCCGGCAGCTTGCCGCTTCATTTTCTCGACAGTCTTTCGCCGCGATTCTGCTGCCTTCTTTCCCGCGTCTTTCATGCGCTTCGCCCACACTACAATTTTTGGACGGTCGCGCATGAGATTGATTGTCTCAGTCGAGATTAGGTCCAGGTCGTGCATCTTGTGGCAGTTCGGGCAAAGAATCGCAAGATTGGAAACGTCATTGTTGGAGCGGTCACCGTCCAAGTGCGCCACTTCCAACACATCGCGGATACCAAAGCCACAATGGGCGCATACGATCTGCCCGCGCTGCTCATAGTGGGCAAATGCCAGTTTGCGGTAATCGACGCGCTTGGCGGTCATGCCGTCGCCTCAACCAAATCCCCAACGCTCCAAAACGTCTTTGCCACGCCAGCGGCCATTGCCGGGGTGCAACGCAGCGTGTTGTGCCGCTTCACAAAGTTGTAATACGCAAAGTGCAATCCAACCGCTGCCGTGAAGTTCTCCCGCTTCTTGCTGAAAGCCAGTGTGAGCCGGGTTAGACGGCGCATGTGAAGGCGGGTCGTGGCATTCAGCCGCTCAACATAGCTCGTGGAGATTAGATCGAAATTGGGACGGCCTGCAATGACTTTCTTTTCGCAAGAAACGAATTCGGGCTGGCTGTACCGGCGCTGGCCCTCGACAGAATCATTGCCATACATCTTGATGATCTGCGCGTAATCGGCATTGCCGCCAAAGGCGTTCTCTACGGCCTCCACATAGGCCTTGAGGCCGTCCGTGGAGATTTGGACCGATAGGCCATCCGGCCCGCCACATCGTCAAGAAAGGCGTTTGCCGTGGCCGCGTCACGCTCCCCAACGCGAAAGGCGGGAACGAGCTTGGTTTCGGCGTCGATGGCGCAGAACGTCCAAACGCTGCCCACATCCGGGCCGTCTTCCGGCTTCACGTTCCGCTCTTTCTTGCCCACGAAACCCCAAATCTCATCCATCTCAAGGCGCTTGCACGGCAGATTGACCATCTTCTCATCCATGAGGGCCGTGCATCCCTGCCCGATCTTCACGCCTAGCCGCATGATCGTATCCCGATGGACGCCGGTAATCCGTTCGATGGAGCGGATGCTGGAACCCTCTGCCAATGCGCCGACGATTGCGATTTGCTTGTCCATGTTGAGCACGTTCGCCATGACTGACCCTCTAGTAATTACTGTAAAACCAAAACTATATCCTGTCAAGAGTTTTTGTTGTACAATTTCTTGCATGATGCGGAAAAGACTGACGTTGGCCGTATTCGTCGTAGTCGTGGCCGTCTCGGCAGTGGAATTGATGGCCGCTCAAAAGAAGACAGCCCCCAAGGAGAATGCAAGGGAAAGCAGCCAACTTCCTACGACCATTAACCAGACCAACAATTGCATATCCACTCAGCAAAAAGAACCCAGCGCCGATAGCGTGGAAGGGTGGCACAAACTCATAACATGGCCCGAAGGCATCACGGCATGGGCGCTGATTCTTACCCTTGGTGCTATCACTTGGCAGGCTTGCCTTATGCGGATACATGCAAGCCACCTCGATAAACTCGCCAGTGCCGTTGACTACAGTTCCAAGGTTATGGATCGACAAGCTGGCGACGCGAGAGATTTCGCAACGCAAACCTTCGCGATCCTTAAAGAGCAAGCGGACACGGCATTGATTTCGGCAAAGGCTGCGACTGAAAGTGCAAAGGCTGCCCTCCAGCAGATTCAACTGATGAAGGACAAGGAACGGGCTCGGCTGATCGTTCACATCTCGGATGGCCCGGAGATCGGTCCTCCAGAAGCTATTCTCCAGAGTTCGCATCGCATGGTTTCCGCTCATATTTTCATCACGAATGAGGGGCCGACGAAGGCTGTGAATGTTGAGGCATCTGGGGCCTTGATACTTGTCAGGGATTTGGAGGGAGGGCCGCAGGAAGTCGGATTTAGACAGGAGATTCCCCGCATAATCGGGAATACGGACGCGGGACCGATCCTTCTTGAAGTTGCCAGTTTCGGTCTGGATGCCAAAGAAATGGGGACCACGACTTCTAGAGGGACCGCCTTCAGCCGCGAAGCCATTCAGAACGTCCATGAAAGAACATGGCATTTCCAAGCTAGCGGCTCGATTGTTTATCAAGATGTGTTCGGGGACGACCACGAAACGCCGTTCCGATTCGTCTGGAATCCGACAGGATACTCGGGGATCGGAAATTGGATGGAGAGTTCCTTCTGGATAGATCGCAGCCCCTCTAGCACTTAATGCCCCGGTCCAAAGCAGCATCCCAAGGGCCAAAACCAGCCCCAAAGCAAAATAGGACACTACCTGGTGTTCTAATCACTGGCAAATAGCAGAAGCATCAGTTATCGTGCGAGGAGTAGCTCATGTACCTGCCTATGAATCTCCGGCGAAGCGGACGAATGTTGGGTTTGCTTGCCACCACTACTGTTTGCTGCATCTCCGAGCTGTCGGCTCTGTCCCCGTCTTCCACTCCCGCTTTCCACGAGCAAGTCATAGGCGAAATTCCCGCAGGCACAGCTTTCAAGGGCTGGATCGCCGCTGGCGAACATGTCGCATGGGCGGGGGCACAGGACGGTACGTGGACCGTAATGCTGGACGGCAAACAGCAGGGTGGCACGTATAGGGACGTCGAGTACTTGACGCTGAGCCCGGACGGCCTGCACTTGCACTTCTTTGGCAAGCTGCACGATGGGTGGGTCCACGTGTTTGACGGCAACGAGACCTCTCCCGGATACGCGAGCGTCACCGCAATTTCTCTACAGCCCCAAACCGGTTCCTTTGCCTATGGCGCATGCGTGAGAAAAAACAGGTGCCAGCTGGTTGTCAACGATAAACCGGCCTCGGACGAATACGAGAACATCAGCCTTCCCAGGTACAGCGACGACGGAAAGCACCTTGGCTTCTGCGGTACACGCCAAAAGGGTAGCCACATCGTGGTGGATGGCCGCGATGCGGGTCCGCCGATCGGCTATTACGATCCGAACCGATGGGGATTCGACGTTGCCGGTCGTCTCTACGCGGCGGCGTCAACCAATTTCAAATGGACCTACCTGATAGGCGACGAGATCGGTCCGATGTTCGACGTGATCAGCCCAATTGCCTTTAGCCCCGGTGGGCAACACTACGCATATGGCGGAGCAAACGTGCTCCAGCGTTTCCACAGACTGAAAATGGATGCCACGGTTGTCCTGGATGGCCGTCCTGGTCAAACCTACGAAGGCTCGGGGATGGCCAGCGTGTGGACAACAGTTGTGCTCGGCGAGGTTGAAGTTGCGCCCATGGGCGTGCAGGTCATGCTAGCTGCTTTTTTCGGAGTGTCCGGTCCGACATTCAGCCCCGACGGAAAGCTCGCCCATGCAGTCCGCCGGGGTAAGGGTGACGTCGTCGTGACGTTCGGCGAAGAAGCCGGCCCCGCCCTCGATGAGCTTCTGAGCCCGATTCTTTTTTCCCGTGACACACAGCATTCTGCGTACGTTGGCGCGCGCGGAGACTCGTTCCTGGAGGTCCGTGACAATCAGCCCGGAAAGACCTTTCCCATTGGCGCACGCGTGGGCCTGGTCGATTGGGGCGTGATGTCCGCCGACGGTAGCCGGTTTGCCTACGAGCTTGCCCGCGGAGGAGTCGACTTCATGAATCGGGCAACCACTCGGGCCCGTCGCTCCGTTGTTCTCGATGGCCAGCCCGGCCGGGAATACAACGCGAGTTCGATTGGCATGCCCCTCTTCACTGGAGATAGCCGGCATTATCTCTATCCTGTTGTTCGTATGGAAGGGAAACACGATCTGGTCGTTGCCGACGGCACAGAAAGCAATCCCTACGACGAGATAACGGATCTGCACCTTTCTTTTGACGACACCTCAGCGATTTTCCTGGCCCGCGATTCGTCGCGCCTTCTGCGGGTCATCTATCCGCTACAGTGAGGCAACCCGAATTGGCATTGATCGAGCATGAGCGCGGCCACCGAGGATCGCTTCCCTCCACTTGGCCACCATCTTGGGGTTGATACTGTACCGACGTTGTGGTGGCGCTCCGGCGTAGTACCTGGCCCGTAGTGTCTCCTTCCAATCTTGAGAAAAGTATGCACCATCAAATGCCGGGATCATACACCTTGCTTCCACGCAGTCCAGGTTGGCTAGCAATCTGGAAGGAGCTCTCAATTGGCGGTAACAGTGGGATAACCGGCCAACCTCCGTTTATGCCAACAATTGCAAATCGCCTGATCTGGTGCAGGTGAGAGGCGTGTTGTATTATTCTTCAGCCGGTTTCTTCTTACTCCAGCTTGAGCAAGCGTGTTCAGTTTTGCCTCCATCTGTGGTCCCGGTGACCAACGCGGGGGTTCCTGCAGGGAAGGACGGCAACAGAGTCGACGATTTGGGCACCGGATAGATGAACCCATGGTAGGCAGCTCTGCACCGCACCCAGCTGAAGTCGGAATTCTGATCGGACGCATAAGATCACTGGTCGTCAAAAACATGACGATCGGCATTGAAGCGCACTCACGACCACACCTGAAAATGGACACCGATTGGCCGGTTAGCAGGCCAAGTCACTCATCGAGTGAGCTTTGTGCTGAAATTCAGAAATAGATCCACTGAAACGCCCATCGCGACGGCCACCGATTACCGAGCGCGGTTGGTCGGATTCCAGTCGCAATGCCGACATATCAGGACCGATCATTTCCTCGATGAGCGCATCGGCGGAATTCGCTCGTTGGGATTGCCCGCCGTAACAGCAAGAGCACATTGACACATTTAATCGCAGCGCAAAGCCCTCATCGGATCGACGCGCGCGGCGCGCCGCGCTGGAAAATATGCAGCCGCCAGTGCCACCATCGTCAGCAAGAGCGCGACGCCGATGAACGTGAGCGGGTCGGCCGGAGTCACGGCGAAGAGCATGCTGGACAAAAAGCGGGCTGACGCAAGAGCTGCAGGAATGCCTGCCGCCAGGCCGAGGAGCGCCAGCTTCGCCGACTCTCCGAGAACCAGGCGGCGAAGGCTCGCCGGCGACGCCCCCAGCGCCATCCGCACGCCGATTTCGCGTGTACGGCGTGAGACGGAATACGAGATGACTCCGTAAATGCCGACGGTCGCGAGTACCAGCGCAATCACGCCGAAGATCGCCAGAAGCACAGTCCGAAATCGAGGTTCGGCCACGGATGCGTTCATCGCCTGGGGCATCGTTTCCACGTTTGACACAGGCAGGCCTGCGTCGATATTGTATGTCTCCGCCCGGATTGCAGCCCCGACGTCAGCAGCGCTCAGCCCCCCTCTAACAACGATCTCCGCTCCCCAGAAAGGTTCTTGCGCGAACGGAACATACATCATCGGGCCCGGCTCTCTCGCAAGGGAGACGTCGTGAATGTCAGCCACTACGCCGACAATCTCTCGTGAAACGTTGCCGTTGGGCGGAAATCCGAAAACGATGCGCCTGCCCAGGGGATTCTGGTTGGGAAAATAATGGCGGGCCAGTGCCTCGCTGATCAGCGCCACCGGTGGGGTCATCGCTGTGTCATCTGCGGAAAACCGCCGCCCGCGGATCAGCGATACCCCCATTACCTGAAAATATCCTGGGCTAGCGGAAACATAGTCCGCCATATTCGCTTTGCCTTGAGGCTGCGGCGGGTTGCCGGCGATGGTAAAAGGCAGGTTGATGGAGTTGTCCAGTATCGGCAGGGGAACGGCGAGAGCCGATTTTTCCAAGCCGCGCTGACCCTGGAGCCGCATCATCAACTCGTCCGTAAATGCTCTCCATTGCTCCGGCTTTGCATATTGATAGCGCGGCAGCGAAACTTCCGCCCTCACCAGATGCTCTGTCTCGAACCCCGGACTCACCGAAAGCAGATGGGCAAAACTGCGCAGCAGCAATCCAGCGCCGGTGAGCAGCACCATGGCCACCGCCACTTCCAGAGCCGCCAGGAAGTTGCGCGCATGCTGCGTGCTTCTGGCTTCTCCCGCGCGTGCGCCTTCGCGAAGATTGGACTGCGGATTGGCGCGAGATGTGAACAGGGCCGGCGCCAGGCCGAAGAGCAGGCTGGCGCCCAGCGACAACACAAGTGCAAATCCGAGAACGGTGCCGTTCACGCGGATGGGATGGAGTTGCGGCACCCCTGGAGGCAATGCGGATGCGAATGCGATAACGCTCCCCCATGCGAGCAGGACTCCAAGGACGCCGCCGAGCAGCCCTAAGATGGCGCTTTCCGTCAGCAGTTGACTAGCAATGCGCCATCGGGTTGCCCCCAATGCAATGCGCACAGCCATCTCTTTCGACCGCGTAGTCGCACGCGCTAAAAGCAGGTTGGCGATGTTGACGCAGGCGATCAAAAAGACGAGGCTAACCGCGCACAGGAGCACGAGCAGCGGCGTCTTCACATTTCCAACGATCTCCTGCTGCAGCGGCTTAACGGCAGGCTGCCACCCGTTTTCGGCAGGAGACTGATGCGCGAACTCCGCGCCGGCCGTTTGCAATTCCGCCTCTGTCTGGGTGGTGGAAACTCCGGGCCGCAACCGGGCGATCGCCGGCAGCCAGTGTGTCTGAGGAGGCCGCGTTCTCCAGCCGCTGAACAGCGGATCCTCGACCAGGGGAATCCAGACCTGATCTTTCTGGCCAACAAACGGAGTCCGAAAGCTGGCCGGCATTACCCCTGCGACCGTGAAGCTGCGCCGATCGAGCGCGACCGCCCGGCCAACGATGTTTGGGTCCGCTCCGAAACGGCCCCGCCACAGGTTTTCACTGAGCACGACGACCGGAGCTGCGCTTTCCTCGCCGTCCTCGGCAATAAGGGCGCGGCCCAGCAGCGGCTGCGCGCCGAAGAGAGAGAAGAAGTCTCCCGTCACCGACACCGTACTCACTTCGGACGGCTCTCCATAACCGGTCAGCGTGAGGGAGTGGCTTGCCAGTCCGGCGATGGCACTGAACGAGCGGTTGTGATCGTGGAGCTGAGTGAACGCGGACCAGGACATCCCGGCATCCGTGACGCCCGCTTTTGGCTTGTCCTCCGACAAGGTGACCAGCTGGCCGGGATGGCTATAGGGCAGCGGCCGCAGTAGAACCGCATCCACAACAGAAAAGATCGCCGAATTTGCGCCGATGCCGAGCGCCAGCGTTACGATCACGACGAGAGAGAAGGCGGGATTCTTCGCCAAACTCCGAAGGCCATAGCGAACGTCCTGAACGAGCCTCTCTAGCAATGCCCCGGCACGGATGTCGCGGACGCGCTGTCGAACCTGCTCGGCGCCGCCCATTTCGCGGCGGGTATGGCGATATGCCTCGCCGACCGACATCCCTGATCTCACCTTCTCTGCCGAGACCAGTTCCACATATGCGTGGAGTTCCTCGTCCAGATCGCGATTGAGTAGATTCTGGCGGAAAATGTTGTTCCAGAGCGCACGCAGTCGATTGATCAAAGGGACCTCCTAAATCATTCCCAGGGCCGCTCCCATGGCGAGCGATATCCGTTCCCATCGTTCTGTCTCGGTCTTAAGTTGTTTTCTGCCGGATTTCGTCAATGAATAGAACTTCGCACGCCGATTGGTCTCCGACTCGCCCCAGGCTGACGCAAGCCAACCAGCTTGCTCCATGCGATGGAGAGCGGGGAAGAGAGAACCTGCTTTTACATCGAATGCCCGATTGGTCATCTGCGCGATTCGGCGGGAGATGCCCATGCCGTGCAGCTCCTGGAGCGCGAGAGCCTTGAGGATCAGGAGATCGAGTGTGCCTTGCAGAAGGTCGGATTGCGGAGCAGGCATGGGTACTCCTATTGATTGTCTATAAGAGGTTAACGTCATTCTTATAGACAGTCAATAGGAGATCGCGATGTCTCGACTGACGCTTACAGGCCAAGGCACGATTCGAAAGGGGAAATCAGTGGAAATGCGCCAGGCGATTTTGCGCCGACTGAGATCCTTGGCTCAATGTCCAGATTGCCGAACAGAAATCCAGAAACCTCTCAATTGCTTTCCCGAACCCGGTCCTTTGTGTGAAGGCTAGGTTGCTTTAAACAGTAGATCGGCGATTTCTGTTACGCTGCAATCTGTTCTGCAAATACCGAGAGAGACCTACTGTTGAGGGCGGATTGGATCCTGGTAAGGTTGCACTCCCAATAGCGCCCTGTAGATCTCCGCCACGAGCGCCCGGGCATTCGATGTCGACCTTCACCCATACGAGGCATTTACCCACACGTGACGGGAAGGCAACGATGGTCATGGAAGCAAATACCGCTCCTGAATTTGCGCTGAATACGGACAGGGACGACCTCGACCTTCCTGCTGAACAAGTCGTGGTAGCTTACCACGAGAGAACGAAGCACCACTACCACCGTTATGCCGCCTCACTTGGATACCTGGATTGGGCCAAGCAACCAGATCCGTTCCGTCGTTACGACGGAGCGCCGCTGGTTCGCCTTCCCCTCCCCGAGGAGGGGCGGGCTCTTCCGTTCTGGCAGCTCTATGTCGCGGACATCGTGGTGCCGGCTCCGCTTTCGGTGGACTCCATCTCAGTCTTCTTACGATACGCACTCTCGCTCACAGCCTGGAAACAGTTCGAGGGAACCACATGGCCTTTGCGTGCTAATCCGTCTAGCGGGAACCTCCACCCGACGGAGGGATACGTGCTCTTGCCCTCTTTGGACACTATCCACGACCGACCCGGTGCATACCACTACGCATCGAAGGCGCACGGTCTCGAGCTTCGAGCGGACTTTGATCCCTCGGTCTGGGCGGCCTTGACGGCATCGTTTCCGGAGGGTTCATTCTTCGTGGGGTTGTCGTCGATTTTCTGGCGGGAGGCCTGGAAGTATGGCGAGCGTGCGTTCCGGTACTGCCAACACGATGTCGGCCATGCGCTGGGGACGATGCGATTCGCGGCGGCCGTCCTCGGGTGGAAAATCCGCCTCCTCGACCGTGTTGGTAGCGGCGCCGTGGCCCAACTTTTCGGACTCGACCGCGAAGCCGACTATGGCGCCGCAGAGCGGGAGCATCCCGAACTCGTGGCGCTTGTGGTCAGGGAGAAATGGACCAGCGACCGGGCCCTCTGCCTGTCCAAAGCGTTGGTAACCCAGGTGGCCAATTCTCAGTGGTACGGCACAGCTAACGTGCTGAGTCCCAAGCACGGCGTCGATTGGCCAGTGATCGACCAAGTGGCTGCCGCCACTACGAATTCGAGGATTGCGGCGGAAGAAGACTTCTCCAGGTTCCCTTCAGAGGAAGAGCTCTTCGGGGCGCCAGTTCGGTCCGGGGACTTCACTGCGGAAAGGGTCATCCTGGGGCGCAGGAGCGCGGTGAGCATGGATGGGGCCACAGCGATTCCAGCGGCGACTTTCTTCCGGATGATGGCTCGTCTTGTACCCACCCAAGACGGCCGATCTATGCCGTGGGACACCCTACCCTGGCGCCCACGCATCCACCTGGGCCTCTTCGTGCACCGCGTGAGCGGCGTGCCTCCCGGTCTCTACGTGCTCGCTCGGGATCCGGAAAAGGTCGAGACACTCCGGCAGGCTATGCGGCCGGAGTTCCTGTGGCAACGCCCTCCGTCGTGTCCGCATGGCCTTCCGCTCTACATGCTGGAAGAGAAAGACTGCCGTGCTCTGGCCGCGAGCGTCTCCTGCGGTCAAGACATTGCGGGGGACGGGGCCTTCAGCCTTGGGATGATCGCCGAATACATGGACAGTTTGGTTGTGTATGGCGCCGGCTTCTACCGAAATCTCTTCTGGGAGGCCGGCCTCGTGGGCCAGGTACTGTACCTCGAGGCGGAGGAGGAGGGCATTCGTTCGACCGGGATCGGCTGCTACTTTGATGATCTGGTTCACGAGGTGTTCGGCATCTCTTTGCGCGATTGGCAGAGCTTCTACCATTTCACTGTGGGTGGCCCAGTCGAGGACGGACGCCTGACCACGTTGCCTGCGTACAGCTTGGGGAAGCAAGATGAACACCCAGACACTTGAATTGGATCGGCCGTCCGCGGCGTTCATCGCGAGGTTGGAGGTGGATAGTGCGATGATGCGGGCTCCCGAACGGCGATGGCTTTGGTCTTGTCTCCGCCGTCGGCGAGCGCATTGGCGATATAACCGGCCAACCATGCAAAACTGGCTGCTTGCGGAAACCCCTGATCTGGCGCGGGGGTTCAGAGGTGTTTTATTATTCTTCAGCTGGGTTTCTTACCGTTTGGCAAGGTCAGCCCAGCCCGCAATAACGGACTCATCAGTAGCGGCGGCAGACTGGAACTCATTTGGACAGAGCATCGGGCCTCCAGGAGCCGCGCTCGGCGCAAAAGCCACACCTGTGGCGGAGATCGAAACTCGAGCAACCGAGAGCTTTGGAAGGGACCAATGGTTATCTCAGCCAACTTAGAGCAACATCGCCTGCGACGAGCGCAATATTTTACACACCACTATAACGGGAAGAGATTGGCCGCTTAT